>Ga0209096_1001339_pt1 | contig 27735 bp, 29 predicted proteins | sample AD_UKC034_MetaG_FD_184407 | JGI IMG/M metagenome (GOLD analysis project Ga0209096, IMG submission 184407) | Active sludge microbial communities of municipal wastewater-treating anaerobic digesters from USA - AD_UKC034_MetaG (SPAdes) (version 2) | ecosystem: Engineered > Bioreactor > Anaerobic >... | reverse complement strand
GCCCGCGCTGCGCATCGTCGGCTCGGACATCGCCCACGCCGTGCCGCTGACCGCAGTCGCCGGCATCGGCCACTGGTTCCTCGGCAGCGTCGACTGGCTGCTGCTGGGCAGCCTGCTGGTCGGCTCACTGCCCGGGATCTGGCTCGGCAGCCACATCTCCACCAAGGTGCCCGACCGCATCCTGCGCCCGATCCTGGCGGCGATGCTGGTGCTGGTCGGCGCCAAGCTGATGGCGCACTGAAGCGCAGCGCTCAAGAACACGAAGCCCCTCCCCGGCCCGAATTCACGCATACGACAGAGAGAGCCCACATGTACCAATACGACGAACACGACCAGCGCCTGCTCGACCAGCGCGTCGCCCAGTTCCGCGACCAGATGCGGCGTCACCTGGCCGGCGAGCTCTCGGCCGACGAGTTCCGTCCGCTGCGCCTGCAGAACGGCCTCTACATCCAGCGCCACGCGCCGATGTTCCGCATCTCGGTGCCCTACGGCCACCTCGCCAGCCGCCAGCTGAGGAAGCTCGCCCACCTCGCGCGCGGCTACGACCGCGGTTACGCCCACTTCACCACCCGCACCAACGTGCAGTTCAACTGGCCCAAGCTCGAGGACGTGCCGGAGATGCTCGCCGAGCTGGCCAGCGTGCAGATGCACGCCAACCAGACCTCGGGCAACTGCATCCGCAACATCACCGCCGACCCCTTCGCCGGCGTGGCCGCCGACGAGGTCGCCGATCCTCGCCCCTTCGCCGAGATCCTGCGCCAGTGGGCGACCTACAACCCGGAGTTCGCCTTCCTGCCGCGCAAGTTCAAGATCGCCTTCAACAGCGCGGCTGAAGACCGCGTGGTGCTGCGCGTCTACGACATCGGCCTCGACCTGGTGCGCAACGACGCCGGCGAGCTCGGCTTTCGCGTGCTGGTGGGCGGCGGCCTCGGCCGTACCCCGATCCTGGGCGAGGAGATCAAGCCCTTCCTGCCCTGGCAGCACCTGATCAGCTACTGCGAGGCCATCCTGCGCGTCTATAACCGCTGGGGCCGCCGCGACAACCTGTGGAAGGCGCGCATCAAGATCCTCGTCAAGGCGCTCGGGCCGGAAGCCTTCGCCCGCGAGGTGGAAGAAGAATGGGCCAATTCCAAGGACGGCCCCAACACCATCACCGCGGCCGAGCTGGCGCGCGTGTCGGCCCACTTCGCCCCGCCCGCCTACGAGGCCCTGCCCACGCACGACGCCGCCTTCGACGCGCTGCTCGCCGACAACAAGGCCTTCGCCACCTGGGTCAAGCGCAACGTGCGTGCCCACCGCCAGCCCGGCTACGCCGCGGTGATCCTGTCGCTGAAGAAGACCGGGACCGCCCCGGGCGACGTCACCGCCGAGCAGATGGACCTGATCGCCGACCTGGCCGACCGCTTCAGCTTCGGCGAGGCGCGCATGCTGCACGAGCAGAACGTCGCGCTCGCCGACGTTCGCCGCGCCGACCTCTTCGCGCTGTGGCAGGCGGCGCGCGCCGCCGGACTGGCGACGCCGAACATCGGCCTGCTGACCGACATCATCTGCTGTCCCGGCGGCGACTTCTGCAGCCTCGCCAACGCGCGCTCGATCCCGATCGCCGACGCCATCCAGCGCCGCTTCGACGACCTCGACTACCAGCACGACATCGGCGAGATCGACCTCAACATCTCCGGCTGCATGAACTCCTGTGGCCACCACCACGTCGGCCACATCGGCATCCTCGGCGTCGATAAGAACGACCAGGAGTGGTACCAGGTGAGCATCGGCGGCACCCAGGGCAACGGCACCACGCTCGGCAAGGTGATCGGCCCCTCCTTCGCCCTCGACGAGGTGGTCGGCGTGATCGAGAAGCTGCTCGAGACCTACGTAGAACTGCGCTTCGAGGACGAGCGCTTCATCGACACCGTTCAACGCGTCGGCACCGAGCCCTTCAAGGCCCGCGTGTATGCCGACCGCCAGCCGCAAAGGAAGGCCGCCCATGTCTGACAAGATCATCAAGAACGGCCGCGTCGTCGCCGACAACCGCCTGACCGTTAGCCTCGCCGAGGGCGAGGCGCCCACCGACATCGCCGTCCCCGCCGGCCCCGTGCTCGTGCCGCTCGCCGTGTGGCAGGCGCGCCGCGACGAGCTGCTGGCGCGTGCGCGCAGCGGCGAGGTGGGCGTGTGGCTGGCCGCGGGCGAGGACGTCGCCGCGCTCGCTGAAGACCTCGGCCTGCTGCAGTTCGTCGGCCTGCACTTCCCCAAGTTCACCGACGGCCGCAGCTACTCCGCCGCCACTCTGCTGCGCACCCGCTACGGCTACCGGGGCGAGCTGCGTGCGATCGGCCAGGTACTGCGCGACCAGTTCAACTACATGACGCGCTGCGGCTTCGACGCCCTGCAGCCGCAGGCCGAGCGCTACACCGACGAACAGCTCGAGGCCGCCATCGCCAGCATCGACGACTTCACCCAGCCCTACCAGCGCTCGGTCAAGGATCCGCTGCCGCTGTTCCGCCGTGTCGAACGCGGCAACGGCCACGAGGTGCAGCCATGAACGCCGCCGTCTCCGCGCTGCGCCCCGCGCCCGCCAACGCAGCCACCCAGCCCGCGCTGACCGACGCCCTGCGCGCCACCGTGGGCGCAAAGTCCGCCGCCGCGCTCGCGCTGCTGCGCGAGGCCGTGGCCGAGTTCGGCGCGCATGGCGAGCTCGCCTTCGCCAACAGCTTCGGCGCCGAAGACATGGTGCTGACCGACCTGATCCTGTCGCACGCCCTGCCGATCACCGTCTTCTCGCTCGACACCGGGCGACTGCCCGCCGAGACCTACACGCTGATCGGCGAGGTCGAGCGGCGCTACGACACGAAGCTCGAGATCTACTTCCCGGACGCCGGCGCGGTCGAACAGTACGTGCGCGGCCACGGCATCAACGCCTTCTACGACTCGGTCGAGCTGCGCAAGGCCTGCTGCGGCGTACGCAAGATGGAGCCGCTGCGCCGCGCGCTCGCCGGCCGCAAGGCCTGGATCACCGGCCTGCGCGCGGCGCAGTCGGTCACCCGCTCCGGCCTGCCGGTCCGCGAGACCGACACCGCCAACGGCCTGGAGAAGCTCAACCCGCTCTCGGACTGGAGCGAGACCGAGGTGTGGGCCTACATCCGGATCAACGAGGTGCCGTACAACGCCCTGCACGACCAGTTCTACCCCAGCATCGGCTGCGCGCCCTGCACGCGCGCGATCGCGGTCGGCGAGGACGTACGCGCCGGACGCTGGTGGTGGGAGAATCCGGAGACCAAGGAGTGCGGTCTCCACGTCAAGGCAAGCTGAGCCATGAACGGCAAGCACCCCGCCCAGGCCACGCACAGCCCGGCGATCGGCGCCGGTCGCCGCAGCCTGCAGCAGCGCCTGCTCGCGTTGCGCGCCGGCCTCAAGGCGGCGCTGCGCGCATTCCGAACCCATCCGATCAAGCATCCGCAACGGTAATCGCACCATGTCCACGCTGACCAAACAGACGCTGTCCCACCTCGACTGGCTCGAGGCCGAAGCCATCCACATCCTGCGCGAGGTCGCCGGCCAGTGCGCCAACCCGGTGCTGCTGTTCTCCGGCGGCAAGGACTCGATCTGCCTGCTGCGCCTGGCCGAGAAGGCCTTCCGCCCGGGCCGCTTCCCCTTCCCGCTGATGCACATCGACACCGGCCACAACTACAAGGAGGTCACCGACTTCCGCGACAAGCGCGCCGCCGAACTGGGCGAACGCCTGATCGTGCGCTCGGTGGAAGACTCGATGGCGCGCGGTACCGTGGTGCTCAAGCACGCCGGCGAGTCGCGCAACAAGCACCAGTCGGTGACGCTGCTGGAGGCGATCGAGGAGTTCGGCTTCGACGCCTGCATCGGCGGCGCCCGCCGCGACGAGGAGAAGGCGCGCGCCAAGGAGCGCATCATGAGCTTCCGCGACGAGTTCGGTCAGTGGGACCCGAAGAACCAGCGTCCCGAGCTGTGGAACCTGTACAACGCGCGCAGCCACAAGGGCGAGAACATCCGCGCCTTCCCGATCAGCAACTGGACCGAGCTCGACGTGTGGCAGTACATCCAGCGCGAGCAGCTGGAGCTGCCGTCGATCTACTTCGCGCATGTGCGCCCGGTGGTGCGCAAGAGCGGCCTGCTGCAGCCGGTGACCGAGCTCACCCCGGCCAAGGACGGCGACGTGGTCGAGGACGTGCTGGTGCGCTTCCGCACCGTGGGCGACATCACCTGCACGGCACCGGTGGAGTCGGATGCGGATACGGTGGAGAAGATCCTCGCCGAGACCGCGACCACGACGATCACCGAGCGCGGTGCGACGCGGATGGATGACCAGACTTCGGAAGCGTCGATGGAGCAGCGGAAGAAGGAAGGTTACTTCTGAGCGCTTCACGCCTCCTGACGCCTCACGCCTCACGCCTCACGCCTCACGCCTCGCGCCTCACCTTGCACGGAATCCAAACCATGTCCGCCCTTGAAAACCTCCCCGACATCGACAACGGCCTGTTGCGCTTCCTCACCTGCGGCAGCGTCGACGACGGCAAGAGCACCCTGATCGGCCGCCTGCTGTTCGACACCAAGACCATCCTCGCCGACACCCTCAACGCCATCGAGAAGACCTCCGCCAAGCGCGGCATGAGCGCGGTCGACCTGTCGCTGCTCACCGACGGCCTGCAGGCCGAACGCGAACAGGGCATCACCATCGACGTCGCCTACCGCTACTTCTCCACCGGCCGGCGCAAGTACATCATCGCCGACGCCCCCGGCCACGAGCAGTACACCCGCAACATGGTTACCGCGGCCTCCACCGCCAACCTCGCCATCATCCTCATCGACGCGCGCAAGGGCGTGCTTACCCAGACCCGCCGCCACTCCTATCTGGCCAGCCTGGTCGGCATCCCCCACCTGCTGGTCGCGGTCAACAAGATGGACCTGGTCGACTACGACCAGGCCGTGTTCGAGCGCATCAAGGCCGAATACCTCGCCTTCGCCGCCAGGCTCGGCATCAAGGACGTGCGCTTCATCCCGATCTCGGCGCTCGAAGGCGACATGATCGTCGACCGCGGCGAGCGCCTCGCCTGGTACGACGGCCCGACGCTGCTCGACATCCTCGAGAACGCCCCCGCAGCGCACACCGAGCAGGCCGAGGACTTCCGCTTCCCGGTGCAGTTCGTATGCCGCCCGCAGGACTCCGCCAACCCCGAACTGCACGACTACCGCGGCTTCATGGGCCGGGTCGAATCGGGCGAGATCGCCGTCGGCGACGCTGTCACCGTGCTGCCCTCGGGAGCCAGCAGCCGAGTCAGGAAGATCGAGCTCGGCGGTGAGAGCCTGCCGCGCGCCATCCACGAGCAGTCGGTGACCCTGCTGCTCGAGGACGAGATCGACATCTCGCGCGGCGACCTCATCGTCAAGTCCGCCGAGGCGCCCGAGCCGGTCAAGCAGATCGACGCCACCGTATGCTGGCTGTCCGAGACTCCGCTGTCTCCGGCACGCACCTATCTGGTGCGCCACACCACCCGCGAGGTGAAGGCCAAGCTCGCGAAGATCGACTACCGGCTCGATGTAAACACGCTCGAGCAGGAGGCCACCAACGGCTTGGCGATGAACGACATCGCCCGGGTAACGCTCAAGCTCGCGCAACCGATCGTCGCCGACCGCTACGCCGACAACCGCGCCACCGGCGCCTTCATCATCATCGACGAAAGCACCAACAACACCGTGGGCGCAGGCATGATCGGCTGATCGCGCCAGTCTTCCGCTGCGATCGAACCCCGGCCCCCGCAAGGGCGCCGGGGTTCTTCGTTTACGGGCCTCGAAGAAAGTCATTCAGCATTTCAAACGAATGACAAAAAGGCGGATCGGACTCTATAATCGAATTTCATATGACGTGCGCCTGTAACGGAAGCCCCTGCGAAGTCATCTCCGGATCACTGCGAAATCCGTGCCCTGCCCTCTCCATCCGTCCTCGAGGAAGTCTCCCGATGCTCAAGCGAATCGCCCTCATCACCGCCGCCGCCTTCGTCCTCACCGGTTGCGCCGCCGCCCACGTCGCCATCAGCAAACGCGACCTCGACGTGCAGACCAAGATGTCGGATACGGTCTTCCTCGACCCGGTCGGCGCCGACAAGCGCACCATCTTCCTGCAGATCCGCAACACCTCCGACAAGCCCGACCTCGCGGTGAATGACGAGATCGCCGCCGCGCTGCAGGCCAAGGGCTATACCCTGCTGCAGGACCCGGACGCGGCGCACTACATCCTGCAGGCCAACATCCTGCAGGTCGGCAAGTCGGCACCCACTGCGATCGAGGCGGCGGTCAACCAGGGCTACGGGGTCGCCGCCTCGGGCGGCCTGGTGCTGGGCGCCGGCGCGGCCTACGCCGGCGGCGCCAGCGGCCGCGGCATCGCCGCCGCCGGCCTGATCGGCTCGCTGGCCGAGGGCATCGCCGGCGCCGCGGTCAAGGACGTGTACTTCTCGATGATCACCGACCTGCAGATCAAGGAGCGCATCCGCGGCGCCGGCAAGGCGAAGGTGAGCTCGAACCACAGCCTGCGCCAAGGCAACAGCGGCGGCTCGCAGGTGTCCTACGACGAGGAGTCGTCCTACAAGACCTACCAGACCCGCATCGGCTCGAGCGCGAACAAGGTCAATCTCGCCTTCGAGGAGGCGCTGCCCGAGCTGAAGAAGGGCCTGATCACTTCGATCGCCGGGTTGTTCTGATCTCCGCCGCGGGCTGCATCGGGAGCTGGCCCGCGCGCGAGGTCGGGCTTTGCCTCTGGGCACGGCGCTGTCGATAATGTCGACCGCGCCGTTTCACGTCCGCCCCCTCGCCGCAGCGCCCAGCCATGCCCGCACACCCACTCACCGATCCCGCACGCACCCGCCTCGACAAATGGTTGTGGGCGGCGCGCTTCTACAAGCACCGCACGGCGGCGACCGAGGCGGTCGACGGCGGCAAGGTCAAGCTCAACGGCATCACGGTGAAACCCGCGCGCGACGTCAAGCCGGGCGACCGGCTCGACATCACCATCGGTGAGGAGACGCGCACGGTACTCGTGTGCGCGATCGCCGACCGGCGCGGCTCGGCCACGGTGGCGCAAACCCTGTACGAAGAGACCGCCGAGAGCATCGCTGCGCGCGAGCACGCCCGCGAGTTGCGCAAGCTCGCCGCCACCCCGGGCGCCGACCTGCACGGCCGCCCCACCAAGCGCGACCGCCGGCGCATGGACCGCTTCGGCGGCCATTGAAGCCCTTGCACCGGGACGGCCAGTGCGACAAAGGAGGGCGGGTGGAATGCGTGGCACCGAGCGCCCGGACCACGGCGTTCACCACTTGCAAGCGGCTAAAGAGTCGGCGTGCTTGAGAACTCGGGGATGGCTTCTACACTCCGATTGAAGAGCCGTGGGCCATCCGCCCGCGGACTGCGACGGAGAGACTGGAATGCCCGCTCCTCCCCCCTCGGCGCTGCGCACTTCGACGAGCGCCATCCTGGCCTTGATCGGGCTGGTGCTGCTCCTGCTCGCATCGCAGGCCGGATCGAGCGCGGCGGGTGCGCTGGTGCTGCGGGTGGACGGCGCCATCGGCCCCGCCAGCGCCGACTACATCCACAAGGGACTGACACGCGCCGCCAGCACGGGCGCCCAGCTGGTGGTAATCGAGCTCGACACCCCGGGCGGGCTCGACACCTCGATGCGTTCGATCATCAAGGACATCCTCGCCTCGCCGGTGCCGGTGGCCACCTTCGTCTCCCCGGAGGGCGCGCGCGCGGCGAGCGCCGGTACCTACATCCTGTACGCGAGCCACATCGCCGCCATGGCGCCGGCCACCAACCTCGGCGCGGCCACCCCCGTGGCGATCGGCATCGGCGGTGCGCAGCCCGGACGCATGCCGCCGCTCGGCGACGAGTCGGCACCGGCCGAGGCTGCGGGCTCGGAGCGGGATGGGTCGGGCTCCACGTCGGGCGCATCACCCCCCCGCGCGCGCGCCCAATCGCCGCCCGCCAGCGCAAACCGCAGCCCGGAAACCACACCGGAGATCAGGGACGACGAAGCGAACGCGCCGCCGTCCGCGTCCGATCGACCCGTCATTGAAGCGCCTTCGTCACCAGCAGCGGCGCAGCGCAGCGCGGCCCCCACCGACGCCATGGCCGCCAAGTCCATGTCCGACGCCACCGCCTACATCCGCAGCCTGGCCCAGCTGCGCGGGCGCGACGTCGACTTCGCCGAGCGCGCGGTGCGCGAGGCCGCCAGCCTGTCCGCCGAGGAGGCGCTGGCGAAAGGCGTCATCGAGCTCATCGCCATCGACACCCCCTCCCTGCTGAAGCGGCTCGACGGCCGCGAGGTCGCCGTGCTCGACGGCACGCGCACCCTCGCCACCGCCAGCATTGCCATCGAGCGCATGGAGCCGGACTGGCGCAACCGCATCCTCGCCGCGCTCGCCAACCCGCAGGTGGCGCTGATCCTGATGATGATCGGCATCTACGGGCTGTTCTTCGAGTTCACCTCGCCCGGCTTCGGCGTGCCCGGCGTGGCGGGCGCGATCTCGCTGCTGATCGCGCTCTACGCCTTCCAGCTGCTGCCGGTGAACTGGGCAGGCGTGCTGCTGCTTGCGGTGGGCGCCGGCCTGATGCTGGCCGAGGCCTTCCTGCCCAGCTTCGGCGTGCTCGGCGTGGGCGGCATCATCGCCTTCGTGGTCGGCGGCCTGTTCCTGATGGACGCCGACGTGCCCGGCTTCGGCATCCCGATCGCACTGATCGTCGGCATGGCGCTCGCCAGCGCCGCAGTCATCATCGCCATCGGCAGCTTCGCCGCGCGCAGCCTGCGCCGGCCCGTGGTCAGCGGCAGCGAGGAGATGCTCGGCGCCCTCGGTGTGGTCGAGCGTGCCACCGACGACGGCGACTGGTGGATCGCGGTGCATGGCGAGCACTGGCGCGCGCGCAGTGCTGAAGCGCTCGCGCCGGGCGGGCGTGTGCGCGTGGCGGGCATCGACGGCCTCACCCTGATGGTCACCCCGATCGCGGCGCAGTCCGACGCGGCAGCTTCCGCGCCGGGTCCGGACTCGGCCGCACCGGACACTCACCACGTCACCCCAGGGAGCACCTCATCATGATCGACCTTCAATTCGGGCTTGCCCCGCTCTTTTTGCTGCTCATCTTCCTCGTCGTCGCCTCGATCAAGATCCTGCGCGAATACGAGCGCGGCGTCATCTTCCTGCTCGGACGCTTCTGGAAGGTCAAGGGCCCTGGCCTGGTGATCGTGATCCCCGGCATCCAGCAGATGGTCAAGGTGGACCTGCGCGTGGTGACCATGGACGTCCCCTCGCAGGACGTCATCTCGCGCGACAACGTCTCGGTCAAGGTCAATGCGATCGTGTTCTTTCGTGTCATCGATCCGGAGAAGGCCATCATCCAGGTCGAGAACTTTCTCATGGCCACCAGCCAGCTCGCCCAGACCACGCTGCGCGCGGTGCTCGGCAAGCACGAGCTCGACGAGATGCTCGCCGAGCGCGAACGACTCAACCTCGACGTGCAGCAGATCCTCGACGCGCAGACCGACTCCTGGGGCATCAAGGTGGCCAACGTCGAGATCAAGCACATCGACCTCAACGAAAGCATGGTGCGCGCCATCGCCCGTCAGGCCGAAGCCGAGCGCGAACGCCGCGCCAAGGTAATCCACGCCGAAGGCGAGAAGCAGGCCGCACAGTCGCTGCTCGAAGCGGCGCAGATGCTGTCCCGGGAACCGGCGGCGATGCAGCTGCGCTACCTGCAGACGCTCACCCAGGTGGCGGGGGACAAGAGCTCGACGCTGGTGTTTCCGGTACCGGTGGACCTGCTGGGCAAGCTGATGCAACAGGATGGCGGACGCGCGCGCGAGTGAAGCCGCGCGCCCTCAGTCGAGCACCAGCGCCAGCGCAATCGGCAGGAAGACTACCGCCGCGACGTTGCCGATCAAGACCATCGATGCCACCTTGTCGGGCTCCTGATCGTAACGCTCGGCGAACATGTAGTTCAGCACGGCCGGCGGCAGGGCGCCGAACACCAGCACCAGCGCCTGCTCGCGCGGCGGCAGCTCGAGCACCTGCAGCAGGCCCCAGGCCAGCGCCATGCCAACCACAGGTCTCAGCACCGCGCCGAAGAGACCGAAGCCCACCGCGCTGATCCGCGAATCGGCCAGACGCACGCCGAGCGCAAACAGCATCAGCGGGATCGAGATGTCGCCGACCATCTCGATCGACATCAGCAAGGGCGGCCATACCTCGATGCCGAGGAAACCAACCGTCAGCCCCGCGATCGTCGCCAGGATGGAGGGGGAACGCCACACCGTCGTCAGCCTGGTGTGGTGATCCAGCAGCCATGCACCGTAGGAGAAGTGGATCACGTTCGACACCACGAACATGACCACGGCCGGCGCCAGCGCCGACTCGCCGAAGGCGAGCACCGCAAGGGGCAGGCCGAGGTTGCCGCAGTTGTTGAACATCATCGGCGGCACCAGGGTCTTGGTGGCGATGCCGGCCGACCGCGCCACCAGCCAGCCGACCACGCCCGACCCCACGATGATGACCACGGTCGCGAACAGCAGCGGCAGGTACTCTCCGAGGCGAAAATCCTTGCCGACCAGCGCGCCGAACACCAGCGCCGGCACGAAGACATCCATGTTCAGCTTGTTCGCATGGCTCAGATCCGGCTTCATGCGCCGGCCGACGAAATAGCCGAGCGCGGTGATCGCGAACAGCGGGAACAGGATCGAGACGATTCGGATCAGCATTCAGGACAAGCCGGGAGCGAACTGAAGAAGGCGGCACCACGCCCCCCCACCGGCAGGCGCGTTCCGCGCCGCCTGCGCGGACGGAACGAGCTTGCCCGCGAACGGGCCTGGAGACGGGTCAAAGCACGTAGCGCGCCAGATCCTCGCGCTGCGCCAGCATGTCGAGGCGCGAATCGACATAGGCCGCATCCACCACCACGGTCCCGACCGTACTGCTGCGACCCGCCTCGAAGGAGACCTCTTCGAGCAGCTTTTCCATCACCGTATACAGACGGCGCGCGCCGATGTTCTCGGTCTTCTCGTTCACCTGATAGGCGATCTCGGCGAGCCGCCGGATGCCCGCAGCGACGAACTCCAGCCTGACCCCGTCGGTGGCGAGCAGGGCCTCGTACTGGCGCACGAGGCAGGCGTCGGTGCTGGTCAGGATGCGCTCGAAGTCCTCGACCGACAGCGACTCGAGCTCGACACGGATCGGGAAGCGGCCCTGCAGCTCGGGGATGAGGTCGGAGGGCTTGGACAGGTGGAAGGCGCCGCTGGCGATGAACAGGATGTGGTCGGTCTTGATCATGCCGTACTTGGTGGAGATCGTCGTGCCTTCGACCAGCGGCAGCAGGTCGCGCTGCACGCCCTGGCGGGACACGTCGGCGCCGTGCGCATCGGTGCGCGCGGCGATCTTGTCCACCTCGTCGAGGAACACGATGCCGTTCTGCTCGACCGCGCGCACGGCCTCGAGCTTGACCTCCTCGTCGTTGATCATGCGCGCGGCCTCCTCGTCGGCGAGCAGCTTCAGCGCTTCGCGGATCCGCAGCTTGCGCTGCTTCCTCTTGCCGCCACCGAGGTTCTGGAACATGCCCTGGATCTGCTGGGTCAGCTCCTCCATGCCCGGCGGGGCGAAGATCTCGGCCTGCATCGAGGGCGCGGCGACCTCGATCTCGATCTCCTTGTCGTCGAGCTCACCCTCGCGCAGCTTCTTGCGGAATTTCTGCCGGGTGGACGAATCCTGCGCCGGCTCTGGCTCGGCGTTGAAGCCGACCGGGCGCGCCGGCGGCAGCAGGGCGTCGAGCACGCGGTCCTCTGCGGCGTCCAGTGCGCGGTCGCGCACCGACTTCATCGCGCGCTCGCGGCCGTCCTTGATGGCGATCTCCATCAGGTCGCGGATGATGGTGTCCACGTCGCGGCCGACGTAGCCGACCTCGGTGAACTTGGTCGCCTCGATCTTGATGAAGGGCGCGTTGGCCAGGCGCGCCAGGCGGCGCGCGATCTCGGTCTTGCCGACGCCGGTGGGGCCGATCATGAGGATGTTCTTGGGGGTGATCTCGCTGCGCAGCGGTTCGTCCACCTGCGCACGCCGCCAGCGGTTGCGCAACGCGATCGCCACGGCCTTCTTGGCCTTGTCCTGGCCGACGATGTGCTTGTCGAGTTCGGAGACGATCTCCGGCGGGGTCATCTGGGTCATGCGTTCGGCCTCAATCCAGCACTTCGATGGTGTGGTGGTGATTGGTGTAGATGCACAGGTCGCCGGCGATGGACAGCGCCTTGGAGACGATGTCCTTGGGATCGAGCTCGGTGTTCTCGACCAGCGCGCGCGCCGCCGACTGCGCGTAGGCGCCGCCGCTGCCGATCGCCACGATGCCCTGCTCGGGCTCGAGCACGTCGCCGTTGCCGGTGATGACCAGCGAATGCTCGCGGTCGGCTACCGCGAGCATGGCCTCGAGCCGGCGCAGCATGCGGTCGGTGCGCCAGTCCTTGGCGAGCTCGACCGCGCTGCGCAGCAGGTTGCCCTGATGCTTGTCGAGCTTGGCCTCGAAGCGCTCGAACAAGGTGAAGGCGTCGGCGGTGCCGCCGGCGAAACCGGCGAGGATCTGGCCGTTGTAGAGCGTGCGCACCTTGCGCGCGGAGGCCTTGATGACGATGTTGCCGAGGGTGACCTGACCGTCGCCGCCGAGCGCGACACGATTGCCGCGCCGCACCGACAGGATGGTCGTGCCGCGATACTGTTCCATGGAATGCTCTCCGTCCCCGAGGGAAGCGGGGCTGGTGTGTTGTTCAATGACGCAGGGTGACGTGGGCCACCTTGTCGACGCTCATGACCCGCAGCAGCCCGGCAACCATGGCGTTCACGTCGCGAAGGCCGACGAGTTTACCTTGAGCCTGCAGCGTGGCGAGAATATTGAAAAGTGTTCCGGCACAGACGAAATCGATCCGGCGCAGGCCACGGCAGTCCACCCGGACCTCGCGACGCTCGGCCGCAAACCCGGCGAAACGCTTGAGGGTGTCGTTCGCCGCCCCGCACAGCTCACCCGCGAACGCGAAGGCGTCCGGATCGGCTTGCGGGCCCTCGCCCACCTGCACTGCGGTCGCCTGTGGCGAAGTCCCCCGCCCCTCCCAGGAAGGCGGCGACTCCTCGAAGGTGACCGCGTAATCCACCGCCAAGTCTTCGAAGCGCGCCTGGTCGCCGGCGTACTGCAGCAGTTCGAGCAGCATCAGCCAGGTGTCGCGCGCCTGCGCCTGCCCGGGGTGCACGGCCTGCGAGAGGATGTCGGCGAGCGCACGCACATTGACCAACGTCACCTGCAGGCGCTCCGCCGCCAACCCGGCGAGCAGCCCGCGCCACACGCCGCAGCCCGCATCGTCCACCCCGTGCACCTTGGCTACGTCGATGCGCACCCCTCCACTGCGGCGCGCGATGCGGGCAAGCTGGGCGAACTGGCGCTCGGCGGCAGCGGAGAGCTGGCCACTCAGGTTGACCAGCGGGAGCTCGGTGCCGGCCGCCTTGCCCGCCATGCCGGACAGGTCTTCCCAGGGCGGCGGCGAACGCTCGAAGCGGGTGGCGTAATCGAGCACGCGCGACTCGAAGCGCTGGCGCTCCCCACGCAGGCGATAGAGATCGAGCAGCATCAGCCACGCTCCCTCGCCCCCCTCGCTGCCGACGGCCGCCTCCAGCACCGCGAGCGCGTCGTCGTCGCTGCCGTTGGCGTACAGCACCGCGGCCTCCTCGAAGGCCGCGCCGATCCCGCTGCCGCACTCGCGCACTTCGACCTGCCCGGCGACGCGCGCGAGTGCGCGACCGTGGTCGGTGCCGGTGAAATCGAGCGCGGACAGTTCGGTGGGCGGCGGCCGATCGTCCTGCGCGGCGCGCGCCTCCACCCCGGGGCGCGCGTCGCGCTGCGCGCCGGGCGCGGCCGAAGCCGGTTTCCTGCCGAAGAAGGGGAGCGCCACGTCTGTTTCCCGATGTCGCGGGGACGCCACATGCGCCACCGCGACCAACTACATTTCCAGAAAAGTGCTTTTGCAACAAGCAGTAAGCGTGTAAAAAAACCACCGATCAAGGATGCGACAGGCGTGCATCCGGCGCAGTGGCTCGGCTAGAATGCTGCAATGCAACCGAAAACCGTTTCCGACGCGGGCGGCGAATCGCTCCCCGCGTCGTCGCGCTTTTCCCTGCCGGTTCGAGTCTATTACGAAGACACCGATGCGGGGGGTGTCGTCTATTACGCAAACTATCTCAAATTCTGTGAGCGCACGCGCACCGAATGGCTGCGCGCGCTCGGCGTCGCCCAGCAGGCGCTGCTCGACGAACAAGGCCTCGGCTTCGTGGTGCGCTCGGTGCACGCCGACTACCGCGCCCCGGCACGGCTGGACGACGCGCTCGAGGTGAGTGCCCGCATCGTCAGCCGGCGCCGCGCGAGCCTGGTATTCGACCACGAAGTCCGCCGCGGCGGCGAACTTCTCTTCACCGCGCAGGTCCTCGTGGCCTGTGTAGACCTGCGGCGCATGAAGCCCGCAGCCCTCCCCGACTCCCTGCACGCCCTCCTCGAAAGCCCAGCATGACCGTCACCCACGACCTCTCCATCCTCAGCCTGATCTCCCAGGCGAGCGTCCTCGTCCAGCTCGTCATGGCGCTGCTGGCCGGCCTGTCGCTCGTCTCCTGGTACTGGATCTTCCGCAAGGCCTTCCAGATCCGCCAGGCGCGCGCGCAGACCGACGAGTTCGAGCGCGACTTCTGGAGCGGCGGCGACCTCAACACCCTCTACGAGTCGGCCGGCCGCCATCAGTCCGAAGGCATGGAGCGCATCTTCGAGGCCGGCTACCGCGAATTCACCAAGCTGCGCGGCAAGGGCCACGACCACGGCGCCACGCTCGACGGCGCCCGCCGCGCGATGCGCGCGACCTACCAGCGCGAGATCGACGACCTCGAGGCCCACCTCGCCTTCCTCGCCTCGGTGGGTTCGGTATCGCCCTACATCGGCCTGCTCGGCACCGTTTGGGGGATCATGAACTCCTTCCGCGGGCTGTCCAGCGTCGGCGCCGCCACCCTTGCCCAGGTCGCGCCCGGCATCGCCGAGGCCCTCGTGGCCACCGCGATCGGCCTGTTCGCTGCGATCCCGGCGGTCGTCGCCTACAACCGCTTCGCCCACGACATCGATCGCCTCGGCATCCGCTTCGAGAGCTTCATGGAAGAGTTCTCCAACATCCTGCAGCGCAACCTGCGCTGACCCGGGCGGAGACCGACCGATGCGCCAACGCCGTCTCATGAACCAGATCAACGTCGTGCCCTACATCGACGTGATGCTGGTGCTGCTGGTGATCTTCATGGTCACCGCGCCGATGATCCAGCAGGGCACGATCAACGTGCCCTCCGCCGGCGCAGGCACGCCGCCGCCGCAGTCCGAGGCCATCTTCATCGAGGTCAAGGCCGACGGCGCCTACGCGCTGCGCGCCAGCAACAGCGGGACCTCGCGCCCGGTACGCCGCGAGCAGTTGTCCACCGCGCTCAAGGACGCGGTGGCGAAGAACCCGGAACAGCCCTTCCTGGTCGCCGCCGACAGCAAGCTCGACTACCAGAAGGTGATCGACGTGCTCGAGACCGCGCGCGACGCCGGCGTGCGCAAGATCAGCCTGGTCACCCAGAGCACGACTTCGCAGAAATGAGGGATCGCCCCGCACCGCCCCGCCGCGAGCCACCAGGCAAGTGGCAGTCGCTCGGCCTGACCGTCGCGGTCCATCTGGGACTGTTCCTGTTCCTGTTCTTCGGCATCCGCTGGCAGAGCCCGCCGCCTGCGGCGCTCGAGGTCGGCCTCGCCTCGGCCCCGGCGCGCAGCGCGCCGGCCGCGGCACGCCCGCAGCCGGCACCGGAGCCCCGGCCGGAGCCTAAACCCGAGCCCAAACCGGAACCAAAACCCGAACCCAAGCCTGAGCCGAAGCCCGAACCCAGGCCTGAACCGCCCAAGCCCCAGGCCAAGCCCGAGATCGTCGCCAAGGCGCCCGAGAAGAAGCCGGAGCCTCCCAAGCCCGAGCCCAAGCCGCAGCCAAAGCCCGAACCAAAGCCGCAGCCGAAGCCCGAGCCGAAGCCGGAACCAAAGCCACAGCCCAAGCCGGAGCCGAAACCCGAGCCCAAGCCTCAGGCCAAACCCGAACCCAAGCCGAAGCCGGACAGCAAGCCGATCGACGATTACATGGCGCAGCGTCTCGCCCAGGAGACGCAGCGCGCCGAGCAGGCCCGCCTCTCCAGCCTGATGGCGCAGGAAGGCGCGCGCGCGGCCGCGGCCGGCCCGGGCCGGCAGGGCCCGCCGGGCGGCGACATCGACAAGTACCGCGCGGCGATCGCCGCCAAGGTGCGCGGCAACCTGCTGCGTCCGCCCGGCCTCTCCGGCAACCCGGAGGCGCTGTTCGAGGTCGATCAGCTACCGAGCGGCGAAGTGCTCAACGTGCGCCTCAAGCGCTCGTCGGGCGTGCCGGCCCTCGATGAGGCCATCGAGCGCGCGATCCGGCGCTCGAGCCCGCTGCCGCTGCCGGACAACAAGAGCCAGTTCGAGCGCACCCTCGAGCTGAAATTCCGTCCGCTGGCGGACGATTGAGTCCGTCCTGTCTATAATCCGCGGCTGGAGAAAACCCCGCATGATCAAAACACTGCACGCATTCCGCCCACTGCACGCGTTCCGCCTCTTCCTCGCCGGCCTGCTCGCCAGCCTCGCGCTGTCTGCGCACGCCCAGCTCTCGATCGAGATCACCGGCACCGGCGCCTCGCGCTTCCCGGTCATCATCCCGATCTTCGAGAACGAGGGCCGCCTGCCGCAGAGCGTCACCGACGTCGTGCGCGCCGATCTCGAGCGCAGCGGACTGTTCACCCTGATCGACACCGGCCCGCTGCCGATGCCCGAATCCGTGGCGCCCGACCTCGCCGCGGTGCGCGGCCGCGGCGCGGACGCGGTGCTCACCGGCAGCCTGATCCCGATGTCCGACGGGCGCTACGACGTGCGCTTCCGCCTCTTCGACGCGCAGAAGCAGCAGGAGCTCGGCGCCATGTCGCTGCCGATGAGCCCGGCGCAGAACCGCCTGGTCGGCCACCGCATCGCCGACTTCGTTTACGAGAAGCTCACCGGCCTGCCGGGCTACTTCGCCACCCGCATCGCCTACGTGATCAAGTCCGGCCCCAACTTCGAGCTCCAGATCGCCGACGCCGACGGCATGAACGCCGCCACCGCGCTGCGCTCGCGCGAGCCGATCATTTCGCCCTCGTGGTCGCCCGATGGCCAGCGCCTGGCCTACGTGTCCTTCGAGCAGAAGAAGCCGATCGTCTACGTGCACACGCTCGCCACCGGCCAGCGCCGCGTGGTCGCCAACTTCAAGGGCTCGAATTCCGCGCCGAGCTGGTCGCCCGACGGCAGCCAGCTCGCGGTCGTGCTCACCAAGGATGGCCTTTCGCAGCTCTATGCGATCGGTGCCGACGGCTCCGGCGTGCGTCGCCTCGCGCAGTCCTCCGGCATCGACACCGAGCCCTTCTGGGGTGCCGACGGCCACATCTACTTCACCTCGGATCGCGGCGGCAGCCCGCAGATCTACCGCATTCCTGCCGGTGGCGGCAGCGCCCAGCGGGTGAGCTTCGAAGGCAACTACAACGTGTCGCCGCGCCTGTCGTTCGACGGCAAGCTGCTCGCCTTCATCACCCGCAATGCCGGCCGCTTCCAGGTGGCCGTGCAGGACCTCGCCACCCGGCAGACCACCATCCTCACCGATTCGGCACGCGACGAATCGCCCAGCTTCGCCCCCAACGGCCGCATGATCCTGTACGCCACCGACACCGGTGGCCGCGGCGTGCTGTCGGCGGTGTCGACTGACGGGCGCATCCGCCAGCGGCTGACGGTGCAGGCCGCCGATGTCCGCGAACCCGCCTGGGGTCCGCAGATCCGGTAATCATGAAGCGGCGCCACAGCCGCATACCCCTCTCTGCTGTCATCAACACTCGTACTGGAGCATCACCCATGAAGAAACTCGTCCTCCCCGCGCTGCTCGCGCTGACCCTGGCCGCCTGCTCGAGCACCGGCCCCGAGAACGGCGCCGCCTCGGTCACCGACCGTGGCACCGGCGTCGCCACCGTGACCGCCGGCAGCGCCTCCGGTAGCGGCATCGCGGCGCTGACCGACCCGAACAACATCCTGTCCAAGCGCAGCGTGTTCTTCGACTTCGACAGCTTCGTGATCAAGCAGGAAGCGCGCGCGCTGATCGAAGCCCACGCCCGCTTCCTGGTGCAGAACCCGCAGATGAACATGCTGGTCCAGGGCAACACCGACGAGCGCGGCAGCCGCGAGTACAACCTGGCCCTCGGCCAGAAGCGTGCCGACGTCGTCAAGCAGGCCCTCATGCTGCTCGGCGCCAAGGAATCGCAGATCGAGTCCGTGAGCCTGGGTGAAGAGAAGCCGCGCTGCGAAGACCGCACCGAGAACTGCTACGCCGAGAACCGTCGCGGCGACATGCTCTACACGGGCGAGTTCTAAGAGAGTCCCGACATGAAACGCCTTCTGCCGCTCGCCGCAGCGCTCGTCCTGATCCCGACCGCCCCGGCCCACGCCCAACTCTTCGGGGGTGACACCGAGGCGCGCAACCAGATCTTCCAGCTCCGCCAGGAAGTTCAGGGCCAGATCGAGACCACCAGCCGCGGCCAGCTCGAGCTCGCCATGCAGAACGAACAGATGCGCGCCGAGCTGGCGCGCCTGCGCGGCCAGATCGAACTGCTGACCAACGAGGTGGAGACGCTCAAGCAGCGCCAGAAGGATTTCTACGTCGACCTCGACGCCCGCCTGCGCCGGTTCGAATCCGGCGCGGCGGGCAACGCCTCCGCCGCCCCCGCCTCGGGGGATGCGGCGCCGGCGGCACCGGCCGCGGCGCCCGCCCAGGCACCCACCTCCGTGCCAGCCCCGGCATCCGCGAACACCGAGTCGGCCGACTACCAGGGCGCGCTCGCGCTGCTCAAGAACGGCAAGCACAAGGACGCGCAGGCGGCATTCGAGCGCTTCGTCGCCCGCTACCCCAACGGCAACTTCACCGCCGGCGCCCACTTCTGGGCCGGCAACTCCGCACTGCAGGCGCGCGACGTCGCCAGTGCGAACCGCCACTTCAAGACCGTGATCGACAAGTATCCCAAGGAGAACGTCGCCCCCGACGCCATGCTCGGCCTGGCCAACAGCCAGCAGGCGATGAACGACGCCGCCGGCGCCAGGCGTACCCTGCAGTCGCTGCTCGAGCGCTATCCGCAGAGCAACGCCGCCCAGGTCGCCCGCCAGCGCCTGAACGCGCGCTGACCCATGTCGGTTGTCGAGACGGCGCCGGCTGCGGCCGTGCGCCTGCGCATCACCGAAATCTTCGCCTCGCTGCAGGGCGAATCCACCCGCGTCGGCCTGCCCACCGTGTTCGTGCGCCTGACCGGCTGCCCGCTGCGCTGCAGCTGGTGCGACACCGCCTACGCCTTCAGCGGCGGCGAGACCCGCACGCTCGACGACATCCTCGCCGAGGTTGCGGGCCACGGCCTTCGCCACGTCTGCGTGACCGGAGGCGAGCCGCTCGCGCAGAAGGGCTGCCTCGCGCTGCTCGCCGCACTGTGCGACGCGGGTCACGACGTTTCGCTGGAGACCAGCGGCGCGCTCGACATCGCCGGTGTCGACCCGCGCGTGTCGCGCATCGTGGACCTCAAGGCGCCCGGCTCCGGCGAGCTCGCGCGTAACCGCTGGGAGAACCTCGCGCTGCTGAACGCGCGCGACGAGCTCAAGTTCGTGCTCGCCGACGCCACCGACTACGACTGGGCCAGGCGGCAGATCGCCGAGCACCGCCTCGCCGAACGCTGCACGGTGCTGCTGTCGCCCGTCGCCGGCGCCCTCGATCCCGCCGATCTCGCCGGGTGGATCGTGCGCGACCGTCTGCCGGTGCGCTTCCAGCTGCAGCTCCACAAGATCCTGTGGAACGACGCGCGCGGCCGCTGAGCGGCGCCACTCGCGCCCGTCGGCACCGCACGCGTGCGGCGGACAGCCCCACCCCGACCCGCCTTACCAGATTGGCCCCGCAATGACCCTCCTCCGCACCCCGCCCCGCGCCGTCGTCCTCCTCTCCGGCGGCCTCGATTCCGCCACCTGCCTCGCGATCGCGCGCGACATGGGCTTCGAGACCTACGCCCTATCCGTCGCCTACGGCCAGCGCCACGCCGCCGAGCTCGTCGCCTCGAAGCGGGTGGCGCAGGCGCTCGGGGCACGCGAGCACCGCACCGCCAGCGTCGAACTCGGCCAGTTCGGCGGCTCGGCGCTCACCGACCCCGGCATCGCGGTGCCGCTCGACCAGGACAACGCCGGCATCCCGGTGACCTACGTTCCGGCGCGCAACACGGTGATGCTGTCGATCGCGCTCGCCTGGGCCGAGGTGCTCGGTGCCAACGACATCTTCGTCGGCGTGAACGCGGTCGATTACTCCGGCTACCCCGACTGCCGGCCCGCCTTCATCGAGGCCTTCGAGCGCATGGCACGGCTCGCCACCAAGGTCGGCGTCGAGGGCGCGCAGCTGCGCATCCACGCGCCGCTGATCGAACTCTCCAAGGCCGACATCATCCGCCGCGGCGTCGCCCTCGGCGTGGACTATGGCCTCACCGTCACCTGCTACCAGGCCGACGACGACGGCCGCGCCTGCGGCCGCTGCGAGGCCTGCCGCCTGCGCGCCGCCGGCTTCGCCGCGGCCGGCGTCGCCGACCCCACGCCCTACCAGCCGCCCTCGACCTGAGCCCCCGCCGCGCCCATGGACCACGCCCTCGTCTCCGCCTCCACCATCGTCTGGCTCGGCTTCGCGATCGGCGCCGTGTTCGGCGCCTCCAGCCAGCGCACCGGCTTCTGCACCATGGGCGCGGTATCCGATGCGGTGAACATCGGCGACTGGACGCGCATGCGGATGTGGGCGCTCGCGGTGGCCATCGCCGTCCTCGGCACGGGCGTACTGCAGGCGCTCGGGCTCTTCGACCCCGCCAGGACGATCTACACCGGCGCCCGCCTGCCCTGGCTGTCGCACGTGGTCGGCGGGCTCGCCTTCGGCGTCGGCATGACGCTCGCCTCCGGCTGTGCCGGCAAGACCCTGATCCGCATCGGTGGCGGCAACCTCAAGTCGGTGGTGGTCTTCGTCTTCCTCGCCATCGGCGCCTCGATGACCCTGCGCGGGCTCACCGGCGTGTGGCGGGTCGAGCTTCTCGACCCGGTCGCGCTGCAGCTGCCCCACGCCCAGACCCTGCCCGCCTTCCTCGCCGCGGCCGGCATGGACGCTGGCAGCGCGCTGCTCGCCGCCAGCGCGCTCGCCGGCGGCGGCCTGCTCGCCTGGGCGCTGGCGAGCCGCGACGCGCGCCGCCCCGAGGTGCTGCTCGGCGGCGCCATCGTCGGCCTCGCGGTGGTGGCGGGCTGGTACGTCACCGGCCACCTCGGCCACATCGCCGAGCACCCCGACACCCTCGAGGAGGTCTTCCTCGCCACCAACAGCGGCCGCGCCGAGTCGCTCAGCTTCGTCGCCCCGCAGGCCTTCACGCTGGAACTGCTGCTGCTGTGGAGCGACGCCAACCGCCAGATGAGCTTCGGCATCGCCAGCGCGCTCGGCGTGATCGCCGGCGCCGCGGCGATGGCGCTGGCCACGCGCAGCTTCCGCATCGAGAGCTTCCGCGACCCCGCCGACCTCGTGCGCCACATCGCGGGCGGCCTGCTGATGGGCTTCGGTGGCGTCACCGCGCTCGGCTGCACGCTCGGCCAGGGAGTTTCGGGGCTGTCGACGCTGGCGCTCGGCGCAGCCCTCACCACTGCGGCGATCATCGCGGGCGCCTCCGCGACGATGAAGCTCCAGTACTGGCTGCTGACGCGCGCGCCCTGAGCGGGCCGGGGCCGTCGCCCACCGCGATGCGCGCCCGCGGCCGGGGGCGGGGACACGAGTACCACGCCGCCTGCGAGGTTGCAGGCGCGCCCCCGCGAGACCTCATCCCTCCGGCTTGTGATGCGCGGGCGCGCGCGCGAACACACGACCTGGATCGGCGGTTTCGGGGAAGCAGTAAGCCTGCCCGCGGAACAGTTCCACGCACGCATCGACCACTGCGGGATCGTAGCGCGCCCCCCGGCTGCGCTCGATCTCCGCCAGCGCGGTGTCGACCCCGAGGCCGGGTCGGTACGGCCGGTAGAGGGCGATCGCCTCGACGACGTCGGCGACCGTGATGATGCGCGCCCCGAGCAGGATCGCGTCGCCCCGCAAGCCGCGCGGATAGCCGGACCCGTCCAGGTGCTCGTGGTGCTGGAGCACCATCTCCGCGACCGGCCACGGGAAGTCCACGTTCTTGAGGATCTCGTAGCCGACCTCGGGGTGGGTGCGAATCAGGGCGAACTCGATCTCCGGCAAGGGCCCGGGGTAACTCAGAATCTCGGCCGGCACGTGGATCTTGCCGATGTCGTGGATGGCCGCGGTCAGGCGGATCCCGTGGATCTGCTCGTCGGGCATGCCGAGGGCGGCGGCGAGGCGGGCAGCGAGATCGGCCACACGGCGCTGGTGGCCCGCGGTATAGGGGTCCCGCTTCTCGATCGTGGTCGCGATCGCCTGGATGGCGTCCTCCATGCTCTTGTTCAGGCGCACCAGGTTGCGCCGGCTCTCTTCCTCGAGCCGGACCTGCTCGCTGATGTCGCGCAGCGCGCCATCCCAGACGGGACGGCCCTGTTCTCCGGTGGCAGCGACGGCATCGAGCAGGAGGTGGCGCAGGCCCCCGTCGGGCGCCCGCCAGCACAGCGGCAGATGCACACGGCGACCGGCGGCGCTGGCGCGCAGGGCCTCCAGCAGGCGGCCTCCCCCGGCTTCATCGAGCCCCGCGAACAGCAACGCCGGATCCGCGATCAGGGCCTGGGCTTCGAGCCCGAGCGCAGCCCGAGCGCCGCCGCTCGCATAATTGAACATCCAGCGGCCATCGTGCTCGACGAACTGGAAGAGCAGCTCGGGCACGTTGTCGGCCATGCTGAGGAAGCGATGCTGGGAGGCGATGCGATCGAGCGTGGTCTCGATCAGGCCCGCCAGCGCGAGATACAGGTCCAGCGTGTCGCGGGACAGCGCCGTGGCGCCCCGATGGGCTGCGATGAGCACGTAGGCGGTGCGCTGCCGCTCGCGGCCGATGGGCAGCAGGATCACCTCGTGCGGCTCGGGGATCCGCACCGCCTCGGTGGCGAGGAAGCCGCTCTCGAACACCATGGCGGTGGCCTCCGCACACGCCGCGGCGAGCATCGGGCAGTCGGGCTCGCAGTGCAGGCAACGCTCGCCGCCCTCCCCCTCGCGGGCGATGAAGGCGGCCACGTCCGCACCGAAGAAGTTGCGCACGAGGCGCCCGAGCTGGGGCCACAGCCCCTCATAGGAGACGATGCCGGCAAGGTATTGCGCGGTACGGACCACGGCATCCACCGGGGTGCGCGGACCGGATGACACTGCACTCATGGCGGGGAGCCCATCGGTTGGAGGAAAAGCTGGTCCAGAAAGGCCTCGTCGAACGCCGCCATGCGGCCGAGATTGACGAAGCGTGCGCACGCGCGCACGCGCTCGAGCATGCGCCGCGCATCCGCGCACAGCAGCAGGCCACATGCACCCGCGAGCGCGGTGTTGCCGACGAGCACCACGCGCCCCTCCGGGAGACGTGGCAGCAGGCCGATCGCCGCCGCGCTGTCGAGATCGAGATGGCTCCCGAACAGGCCCGCGACCAGGACCCGCTGCAGCGCGTACGGATCCACGCCGGCGCAGCCGCACAGCACCTTCATGCCTGCGCCGATCGCGGCCTTCGCGCGCTGCAGGGCATCGACCTCGCGCCAGCCCAGGCCGAGCACACGGCCGTTCACCTCGAACTCGACACGCTCGCTGCCGTCGCTGAAGCGGCCGCGCGGCCCGAGGCGCCTCTGTCGCAGCAGGCAGGCCAGCAGGTCTACGAGGCCCGAGCCGCAAAGCCCCCTGGGCTCGTCGCCGGCGATGATGTCGCACTCGAGCGCGCCCCCCTCGCCTTCACGCACGCGAACCACTGCGCCGGCCTCGGCAGGGATGCAGTCCCGCCCCGCGCTGGCCTCGAACGCCGGCCCCCCGGCGGTAGCGGTCACCCAGAGCGTGTCGCCCGACCACAAGGCGATCTCCGAGTTGGTGCCGAAATCGATCAGCAGACCGGGCGTGCGCAGCTCGGGCATGCGCTCGGCGACGACGCCCGCAAGCAGATCCGATCCGACGAAGCCCGCCAGCGGCGCCACCACCTCGATCGAGGCTTCCGGCGCGAGCCCCCACTCTCGCCCCCATGAAGCGGTCTCGAGCGGCGCGCAATCGATCGGCAGCGACCAGTTGGCGGGCTCGAGCAGGCGCTGGTGGTTCCTGTCCGCGAGCAGGCTCAGCATCGCCGTGTTGCCGACCACGAGCACGCGGCGCACGCGCCGCAGATCGATGCCCTCGCTGCGGGCGATCTCGCCGAGCGCCTCGCCCACGGCCGCGCGCGCCAGGCTGGCGAGCGCACGCGCATGATCCGGATCACCGGCCGCGACGAGGCGCGTCATCACATCCGCGCCATGGGCGCGCTGCGGGTTCGCGCCCACGCGCAGGGCGAGCGGCCGCGCGCCGATGAGATCGATTAAGGCGACGCTGATGTGACTGGTTCCCAGATCGACCGCGACCCCCAGCGGACGGGGGACCGCATGCGACGGCGCGGGGTCCGCCTCCCAGCGCAAGGTCCCGATCGAGGCCAGCCCGCCGGGCGGAACGTGCCAGCTCGACGGCGGCGCGAGACTGAGCACCTCGATCTCCACTTCGCCCACCGGCCTGCACTGGCACGCCAGCCTGACGCGCTCGGCGAGGAGGGCATCCTCGAGCTGGACGCGCTCGACCGCGGTGGGCGCACCCACCTCGCCGGCGAGCACCCGGACCCGGCACAGCCCGCATGCCCCCAGCCCCAGGCAGGCCGTGCGCACACGGAAGTCCGTGGGCTCCAGGATCGCGCGCAGCGAGTTCCCGGCGTCAGGATCGTACGCGAGCAGATGCAGCGCCCCACCTGCGCGGACTCGCAGGGTGGCCATGGCGCTCAATCCTCGTTCAGCGCCGCCGCCATGGCAGCGATGTTGCCCGCGGCGGCCTCGGGCGGAATCTCGCATCCGCTCGACAGCAGGAAGCCGCCGCGGCCCCCGAAGGCGGCGACCAGGCCGCGCGCCTCGCGCTTCACCACGTCCGGAGCAGCGTCCAGGAAATCAAGCGACTTCAGGTTTCCGGCGAGGCAGGTTCGCGGCAGCAGGCGAGAGGCCTCGGCAGCGCTCAGGTAGTAGTCGAAGGTCGCTACATCGGCGCCGATGTGCGCATAGCAGTCGAGGATGCCCGCGGTGGGGCCGGCGATGTTGAGCCAGGTGAAGGCCGCGCCGCCGCCGCGCAGGGCCGCCAGGACTCGCCCGAGCCGCGGCGCGAGGAACTCGCGGAAAAAGCCGGGCGGAACGACCGCCGGCGACGCGGCCGGATCGAACACGATCACGGCGTGCGCCCCGGCGTCGAGCTGGGCGAGCCCGTAGCGGATGGCCAGCCGGGTGGAGAAATCGAGCGCAGCGGCAAGGCGGGGAGGATCGTCGATCGCGAGAAAAAGCGCGTTCTCGATGCCGTAGAGCTGCGCGCTCGCGGTCATCGGGCCTGCCACGGCCCCCGCGACGAGGGCGGAGTCCCCGAGCCGTTGCCGCATGGTCCGCAGCGCCCGCAGGCAGACCGGCATGCGGCCGGCGCTCGCGGGTTCGGGCAGGCGGAGGCGGGCGGGATCGTCGTCGGCTCCCAGCACGCAGCCGACCACGTCGGGATAGCGGTCGTCCCCGAAACTCAGCTGCGCGCCCAGCGCCTCGGCTTCGACACCGAAATCCAGGAAGGCGAAGACCGCGTCGGTACGATAGCGCTCGCGCGCGCGGATCTGGGCATGTGCCAGCGCCTCGCCGTCGTGCAGGTAATCGCGCAACGACAGGCCCGCGCAGACCGCCGCATGGCCGAACAGCTGCGGGACAAGCGGCGTGCGGTCCACCGGCTCCAGCCGGGTCGCCCGCAGGATGCGCTCCAGGCTGTTCATGTTGTGGGTGCGCCGCTCACGTGGCGCTCGAGATAGTGCGCGCCGTCGAAGGCATTCTCGGCGACGTAATCGACGTCGAGCGCCTCGGGGCGCAGCTGCTTCAGCGCGGCGCCACCGGCCACGACCGGGACGTGCGCGAGCCCGCACGCGCGCAGCGCAGGCCTGAGCTTGCGTACCTGGCTCACCACCGGACTGATGAGCCCGCTGACGAGCACCGCCGCCGCGCCCTCGCGTTGTGCCGCACCGACCAGGTCGTCGACCGGGCAATCGCGACCGAGATCGACCACCCGGAAACCCTTCCCGGCGAGCACCATGCGCACGATGTTCTTGCCGAGGTCGTGGACATCGCCCTCGAGGGTGGCGATGACGAAGGTGGCGCGGCCCTCGGTCGGAGCGTAGCCGTCCGGATAGAGGACACGCACCACCGCAGAAACCGCACGGCCAACGAGCATGATCTCGAGCAGGTTGAAGCTCTCGACCGTGCACTTGTCGTCGAGAAGCCCCATCGCATGCTCCAGGCCGTCGGTGACGACCTGTTCGCGCGAGCAACCCTGCTCGATGAGGTGCTGTGCCACCGCGGCAGCCAGCTTGTGGTCACCGACCAGGAGTGCATCGACGAGCGGCTGGAATGCCGCCTCGGTCGATGGACCGGAAGAGTGCGGGCCGTTCATGGCCGTCCTTCGGCTTGAGAGGGTGGTCCGACTATAGGACCGGGCAGGGTTCGGCGCAACCTGGTGCGTAGTCCGTGCGCCTGCCAAGGCGCGCATCTCGACAGCACGCCTGCGACGCACCTCGACGCTTGACGCCCAGCCGCTGGGCCATTATTATTCGGCCTCGCTTTTGGGTCGTTAGCTCAGCTGGTAGAGCAGCGGACTTTTAATCCGTTGGTCGCAGGTTCGAATCCCGCACGGCCTACCAAGTTTCACCGAAAATGCCCGGACTTCGTTCCGGGCATTTTCTTTTGCGCCAGCCCGCGCAGGAGTCCCGCCATGCACATCTGGGTCGATGCCGACGCCTGTCCGGTGCTCGTCAAGGACATCCTGTTCCGCGCCTCCGAGCGCACTGGGCACCCCGTCACCCTGGTCGCCAACCAGTTCCTGCGCACGCCCGCGTCGCCGCGGATCCGCATGATCCAGGTGCCGGGCGGATTCGACGAGGCCGACCGCTACATCGCCGAGCATGCCGGCGCGGGCGACCTCGTCATCACCGCCGACATCCCGCTCGCCGCCGCGGTGGTGGCAAAGGATGCCCACGCCCTGTCGCCACGCGGCGAGCTCTACGGTCGCGAGAACATCCGCGAGCTGCTCGACCTGCGCAACTTCATGGACACGCTGCGCGCCACCGGCGTCGACACGGGCGGGCCGAGCGCCTTCTCGGCGGCCGATGCACGCAGCTTCGCCAACCGGCTCGACGTTTTGCTGCGGCGCAACACGAAGCCATCGACCGGCAAGACCTGATCTGGTATAGTTTGTGTCGAATCCATTGCCGGTTTGGAATGTACGCATTCAACCCGGCACGACTGTGCGTGACGCAGCGCGTCATCGTCTTTTCGCAGCGATCCCGAGCGCCCCGCGTACGCTCTTCAATCTCGCCTTCGCTG
>Ga0209096_1001336_pt1 | contig 27782 bp, 23 predicted proteins | sample AD_UKC034_MetaG_FD_184407 | JGI IMG/M metagenome (GOLD analysis project Ga0209096, IMG submission 184407) | Active sludge microbial communities of municipal wastewater-treating anaerobic digesters from USA - AD_UKC034_MetaG (SPAdes) (version 2) | ecosystem: Engineered > Bioreactor > Anaerobic >... | reverse complement strand
GGTCAGTAAAACGGCCACCGACACGCGCACCTACACGGCCGGGGCGGTGCAGGCGCCGCAGATCACCCAACAGATCAGCACCAATGGCACGCTGGCGGACACGTTCGACGACAAGTGGAAGAATGCGAAGTTGACCAACACGTCCACGGGCGAGACGGCCACGGTGACCTCGTCATCGGGCGATACGGATTTTGTGATTTCACCAGGGCTGGGGCTGGAGTTGACGTCGCCGTTTGCCGTTGAAGGGAATCTGATCCAGGCGCTGAGCATCAACAGCCTGCTGCTGCCGGCCACGCCGACCGTGGGCGAGACGGTGACCAACACGCCGCACTACTACGAGGGGTGGAAACTGTGGGTCTTTCCGTCGGCCGGTGGATCCTACGAATACACCGTGGATAGGCACTGGGCCAACCAGCGGCGCGTGGCCATCAGCGGCGGGAACTTCACCGGCTGGGCCGCGGCCGAGAGTATGCCGTATGCGCTGCATGCGCCGGTGACCGTCACCAGCGACTTGGGGGTGCAGTATGAGTATCGCCTGACAGCCATCAGCCGCAACAGCGACGGGTTCTTTTCCGAAAGCCCGGGCAGCCTGATGGCGACCGCATCGAATGCGCGCGGCAGTATCGCCGCCGTGGACGTGCGGCTGCTGCAGCACCCGTCATCGGGCATCACCCATGTGGGCGTCTACCGCCGCAAAATCAGCCCGACGGATGAGTGGTCCTCGTTTTACAAGGTGGCCGAGGTCGATGTGGCCAAAATGGCCACAAACGGGTTTGAGGACTCGGTCGACGATGAGACGGTGCTGGCCAACAACGAGGTGCTAAATCTGTGGAAGCGAACCTTCCGCGGGTTTGGCGTGGCCAATGTGCATGCGGCGCGGCTGTACTGCGGCAATCAGGCGCCGTGGACGGGCCGGGCCGAGGTGACGCAAGACAGCGACCTGGTGCGGCTGCTGCCGCCGGCGGGAGTTGATGGGAGCCTGGCCAATCTCTCGGAGTTCATCGGCGATGATCGCTGGATTGAGCTGGACGGCACGCAGTACCCGGTTCTGGCCTGTTATGGCAACAATGTGGTGCTGGGGAACAAGGATCGCACGTCGCCGGCGCAGTATCGCGGGACCACCGGAACGGTCATCGCCAAGGTAAGCGGAGACACGCAGAGCATCTGGGCCGGATATGCCACGGCCGATCAGGCTTGGTATCGCGATGCGCTGTACCAGATCCAGCCGGCGCGGGAGACCGACGGGGAGCTGGTGGCGCTGAAGTCGCTGCGCAACGACCAGTTGGCCTGCTACGAGCGGGCCATCTACGTCATTTCCGGAGGCAACTTCGCCGATCGCGAGGGAGAGACGGGGCCTGTCCCCAACTGGTATTCCCACTGCGTTTCCGATGGAGTCGGTCTGGTTTCTAACCGGACGTTCGACAGCGATTCCGGCGGATACCTGTATGGCTTTGCCGGTCCGCTGGGCGGTGTTTGGCGCAGCAACGGATCGACGGTGGTTTCACTGAGCAATCCGGCTTTGCGCAATCGACTGGCTGAAATGCCAGACCCCTCTACGGCCACCGGCTGGTTTGATGCGCATCACGACTGGTACTGCCTCTGTTTCCCGACCAGCGAGCAAGAGACAACGTTCGTTTTTGACTTCGAGACGGCGCAGTGGTGGGAGGAGGAGCACCGACCGGTCAGCGCCGTGGCTCCGATGGAATTGATCGATGGCGATGGCGAAGTGCGCCTGGCCCTGCCGTTTGCCACGCGCACGGGCGCCATCGGGCTGCTGTCCGATGACTACCGCTACGATGGCCAGATGTACACCTTCCGCATCATGCAGGCCAATGACGACACCGCCAAGGGTCTGTTGCGGCTGCGCCTGGAGTATGTCGGGAATGAAATCTCGCGCGTCTGGAACCGGCTGAGCTGCCAGTGGTTCCGACGCATGGACGGTGCGCACGCCGGCGAATGGTTCTGGGTGGCTCGCGAGAGTTATCCAGAAGGTGTGCCTGAACTGCGGGTCGATGTGTACGTAAACTCCACCTATGCCGCATTTGAATGGACAAAGAAAGAACTGGTCCAGTTTGGGCCAATTGAAGCCACGCGGGACTTCAGTCACATTCGGCCGGAGTCGGGCTCTGTAGGCATCGTTGACATGCGCATCGATGGAGAAGCCGATGCCATTGAATCCGTGCTGACGGCCGAGGTGCTTCGCCAGGCGCATCAGTCCGATGCCTTGAGCAGCGCGGGCACTACCAGTCTGGCCCCGGAGAATCTGTCGTCCTGGGTGCGGTTGGTGGCCAATCGAGGCAAGCGCCTGTGCCTGCGTCTGGTCGCGCGTACCCAGCATGCAGAAGTGATTGTGCGCCAGATCCAGCTGCGCCTGCGGAGGTGGCCGCGATGAGCGAGCTGTTCTTCCCCTCGCAGATCGACTACCTGCGCCCGGAGACGCCGCCGGCCGAGGGCTGGCGGGTGCTGCGCCTGACCTTCCAGCAGCTGGCTCGTCGGCTGGAGGCGCTGCAGGCGGAGGTGGACGCGCTGAAGATGGCCGGGCGGGTGACGGGCCTGGCCGGGCCTGGCCTGCGCGTGGGGAGCCTGTGCGCGCCGCAGGGGGCGCGCTGGGATCTGGCGGCCTCGGCGCTGGATGGGCTTCGCGCCTATGGCGTGTGCGTGGGCGTATCCAATGGCGTCTGCACGGTGTCCTGGCGGCCGGACCTGGTCGAGGTGCTGGTGTCCGAATCGAACATTGCCCCGGGCACGCGGCTGTATCTGTCGCCGTATCCGGGGGTGGCGACAAGCACCATTCCGGATCCCGCCACCGAAGCGGCGCAGGAAATTGGCGTGACCCAGGGACGGGTGTCCCAGGGGCGGGTGAAAATCATGTTCTCCCCGGCGGTGCTGGCATGAGGCGAACTATTCAGTTCTGCTTAATGGTTGCCCTGGCGCTGGTGGCGCTGCGCGCGCCGGCGGCCGAGCCGTACTACGTGCAGGGCTTCGCCTCCGATGCGGGGCGGCAGCTGCTGAGCGGCGCGGGCTCGACGCCGCGGGTGGCCGTGGATCCGGAGGAAAAATCGCTGGCACTGGATGCGTGGTGGTCGCTGAAGATTGGCGCCATGCGTCTGGACGCCTCGGGCGGCGCGGGGCTGGTGGGGGCCGATTCGAGCGGGATGCAGCATTCATCGGCCAGCACGGTGCAGGGGGTGCTGGAGGATCTGGATGGCAATCTGCTGGGGCTGGAGGATCTTCCCAGCGAATTCAATCCGGCGGCCCATGCAAGTCGGCACCATAGCGGGGGCGTGGATCCAGTAAATCATGACCTGCTTACGGGCTTCGTGGCGGCGGAGCACTACGACTGGACCAACGAGACGCACAATTTCTACACGGCTGCCGGCGTGACCGCTGGCGGTTGGGGCATGTTCGCCGACCTGGTGCTGAATGATCCGGACTTTCCCTTCATTAAGTCCGAGGAGCCTGTGCGCCTGCTGTCGTACTTGAACTGGCCGAACTTCCAATACCAAGACCTGTATGTGAAGCGACTTATCCCGGAGAACGGACTGGAAATTACCGACGGGGAGACGATCACCAGCAGCGGCAACGACCTGGTGTTCACCTCCGGGGCGGCTGGATCTGTGTCGTTGTCTTCCCTGGCGCTGGCTTCTGGAGTGCCGGGGGCGGCGAATCCGAGCGCGACCGTGGATGGCACGGTGAAGAATGGCAGCGCGGGGACGTATATGCGCAGTGATGCGGCACCGGCGCTGGCCAATCCGTTCACGCCATCGAACAGCGGGACGCAGAACGTAACAGGGAACTGGACGGTGAGCGGGACGGTGACCGGAGGGACTGTAAGTGCGGGAACCGTGAACGCCACGACGGTCAACGGTTACACTGGCTACTTCGGCTACAACGGCTATGGCAGCATCAGTTCGCCGAACATTACCGGCGGGGTCGTCACCGGGACGAACGTGACGACGGGCGCAGACCCGGGGCATACGCACACGGGGTCGAGCATCGGTTCGCTGGACGCTGGGACGGACATCACGGCGGGGACGCTCTCGACGGATCGGTTCAGCGCCTATACCGATCTTGGGGCGGAGAGCAAGATCGGAACCGGGGCGACGCAGGTCGCGGCAGGGAACCATGCGCACAGCGGAGTCTATCAGGCGGCTGATGACGACCTGACGGATCTGGCCGATGGGACGCTGACCGGGAGCAAGGTGGCGGCGAACAGCAGTTCGAGCGCGGGCGTGGTGGCCACTGGCAGCGGGCAGAACAGCAAGGTCTGGAAGACGGATGCGAGCGGGAATCCCGCGTGGCGGGATGATGCCAGCAGTGCGTTCAGCGACCCCTACACCGTGCCGGACGGGAACCAGAGCGTGGTTGGCAACTGGAACGTCACCGGGAACGTCGGGGCCAGTGGAACGGTGACTGGGAATTTTGTCACTGGCACGACGCAGGTGAACGGGCCGTATGGATACTTCGGCTATGGGCTGGACTGCGGGGACTACATTTCCGGGGCCACGCTCGAGACGCGCGCAGGAACGGTCTCTTCGCAGACGACGCTGGCGGTGACCTCGACGGACAACATGACGCTGAACGCCGGCGTTGGCAGCGCGAAGACGATGACCTACGGGGGAAGCGCCGAGGGGGACAGCCATGACTTCAATGGCGCCGCGGTGTTTGATGACCGGGTGACGTTTGAAGATGGGCTGTATATTGAGAACCTGAATGCCACGCATGACCACTACATTCGGGCCAACGGAACGGGGAAGCGCATTACGTTCCGCCTCTACGAGGACTGGCTTTCCTGCTGGCCGAACAGCGACAGCTATGGAATCTCCGTCATTGACGACACGCCCTCGATCAAGTGGGCGGCCTACCGCAGCGGCAACACCACGCAGACCGGGAACGCCACTATTCAAGGGCGTCTGCTGACTTCAACCGTTACAACCTTCACCGCCAACGACACCACTCCAGCGGTCAGTGCCGGGAATATCTTCAAGGTTCCGGGGACGTGGACCGCAGGCAACAACATCACGGCGTTCGATAGTGGGTCGGCTGGGCAGCGGATCACGGTGATCGGCGGAGACGCCGACTGCACGGTGGTCGATGGGTCTACGCTGAAGATGGCTGGAAACTGGACGGCTGCGGCGGACGATACGCTGGTGCTGATTTACGACGGATCGAACTGGTTCGAGGAGAGCCGGTCGGACAACTGAGGAGGGTGCGATGCGACAGGTTGGATTTCCGCTGGCGGCCATTGTGCTGATGCTGATCGTGCTGGCCGGGGCGCAGGAGCCGGACTCGCAACCGGCGAGCCAGCCGCTGAACGACGCGCCGACCTCCGCCACGCTGGTTCGCGAGTTGGTGGTGGACCTGGCGACGGGCAAGGCGCAGGAGGACGGAGGCGGGCCCGCGGAGTTCACCGCGGCGATGACTGCGGCGAGCCAGGATCTGTCGGACGCGGAGTATGGGGCCTACGCCAGGCTGCTGATCGGCAACATGGTCGGGGAGACGTTGCCGGAGAAGTATGAAAATGCGTATGACCAGTCTCTTGCGAATGCTCACGCCATGCAGGGCGCAGCACTGGTGCTGTTGCAGCAGGAGATGGCGAAGCGGATGGAAGCCGTGGCTGAGACACAGGCGAAGATCAACTTGGTGATGGGCGAGTTCTCGGCATATATCCCTGCGGAGTGATGAACCAGCCGACCCTTGGCGGCCGTAAGCACATTGGATGTGATGAGAGACATGGCGAAGATGCCCGCGAATTGTCCACAACCTGATTGCCCGATTGACCCGGAGTTTTGGCAGATGCTTGGGCGTGTCGAGCAGGCGCTGAAAGACGGCGATGCGCGCATGGCGCGGATCGAAAAGAAACTGGACGACCTGAATCATCTCCGGGTGCGCGGGGCGCAGTATGGCGCCGGGGCGGGCACGGCGGCTGGTGTGGTGTCGGCGGGCATACTGGTCTGGCTGAAATCCAAACTGGGGTGAATCGGCGATGAGCATTCGCGAGTTCGAGGCACGGCTGACGGGCTACTTCCCTCCGCCGCCCGAAGGCTACAAGGACGCGAAGGAAGCCCTGATGGAGGGTGGTCCGAACGACATGCGCGGCAAGCCGCTGATGACGCTGCAGGATCACCTCGAGGGGCGTGTGCCCTACGTCTCGGTGGCGATGGACAAGGGCGTGCTGCCGTATGGGACGCGACTGCGCATCCCGGCGCTGGAGTCGCATTTCGGCCGGCCGATAGAGTTTCGCGTGGTCGATACCGGCGGGGCCTTCCTTGGCAAAGGCACCAGCAAGGTGGACGTTTGCGTTCGCGGGCGCCAGTCGCAGCATCTGCCGATTGTGAACATCACGACCAAGGTCGTGGTGGTCGATGACGGCAGCGACAGCGCGGTCAAGGCCGTGCAGCAAGCGGTCAACGACGTGATCAGCGCCAACGACCTCAAACTGGCGCTGCTGATTGAGGACGGGATTCTCGGGCCGAAGACACGGAAAGCGATCCGCGACGTGTTCTGGCCGTATATCTCAACGGTGCAGGGAGGCGGGGGATGACGTGCGGGATCAATCATCACTTGGCGTGTGAGTGCCGGGAAGCGCGAGTATCGCAGCTGTCGAACGCAGTGCGTGACCTGCTGGAAGACAATGGCTGTCTGGAATGCGCGACATATGCGGGCTGCTACGACAAACCCATCGGGCAGTGCGGGTATGTCAAGATTATCAAGGCGGCGCTTGCGGCGCTGGATAAGGAAAAGTCCAGAAAACAGTCCAGAAACCGATAGGCCGCTACGCGAAAAGTCGCTTCCGCTACGCGAAATGTAGCGGGGTGGGAGTCCAGAAAACAGTCCAGAAACCGAGGAGCAGCGATGGTCGAGCAGCCGTTGCACTTCAAGAGCCCCGTCTGCAGCTACCACTACAACCGCCGCTGCCGGCGCCTGGCCTGGTGGATTCTGGCGCTGCTGTTTGGGCTGGCCATTGTCTCGCTGGTGGGATGCGCCACGCCGACCTTGACGATCAAGGATCAGGTGGCGCGGGTGGGGTATCAGCCGGGGCGCGAGGTGGTGGAGATCGGCGCGGACGGATCGATTCGCTACGAGGCGGATCACGGCATCATCGGGGGGCTGGTGGCACTGGCCCCGTTTATCCTGTCAAGATTTGGAGGCTGACATGAACTGGAACGAGCTGTTGAAGACAAAGACTTTCTGGACGGGCGTCTCGGCCATCGGCTGGGGTGCGGTGCTGTGCACTCAAGGGAATGTCCAGGAGGGCGTGGCCAGCATCATCATGGGGCTGATGGCCATCACCGGGCGCGATGCGATCGCGAAGGTGGAGAAGAGCCGGTGAGCACGTTTCTGCGCGCGGTTGGGCAGGTGGTGTGGTTTGCCGGTGCGGTTCTGAGCCTGCCCGGATGGGCGGTGCGTGAGGCGGGAAACGCGATGATGCGAAAGGCGGACAACCCGGAGGGGAAAAACAGGGGGAATTGAAGCAGCCATGGCAGGCCTGCAGGCCTGCACCACAAGGACCGGATCGACGGCGGGCGATGCGGACACAAGGAGAGGACGATGAGACGCATTCTGGCAGTGCTGTGTCTGCTGTTCCCGCTGGGGGCCCAGGGGGCCTCGACACTGATGGTCGGCAGCGGGCAGACGTATGAGACGATCGCCGCGGCCTACGCGGCGGCTTCGGCGGGCGACACGATCCAGATCAACGACGCGGGGCCGTACGTTGAGGATCTGACCATCGGCAAGGCGAATCTGACCATCACCGCCACGACCGAGCAAGAGCCGGTGATTCAAGGCGAATTCTCGGTGCAGGCCGGTGGGACCGGGCTGACGGTGTCCGATCTGTCGTTCGATGGCCGGGGCCTTGACGACAACGGGATCAAGGTCAACGGCGCGCCGGACAACATTACCGTGGACGGTTGCGCCTTCGAAGGCTACCGCTGGCATGCGGTGGAGGTGGTCAGCGATGATTTCAAGGCTGGCGACGGGACGTACGGCGACAACATTACCGTCCGGGACTGCGACGTCACGGACTGCGGCAAGGGGTTCAGCCTGGCTGGGGATACACTGCTGATTACCGGCAACGAGGTCGACGGGATGACGCGCCGGGCGGCATCGGGCGACAACGACTACTGCCGAATCTTCGGCAACGGGGTCACGGTGACCGGCAACACGTTCCACAATGCCGATGTGGCGGCCCTGGCGGCCGATGGGAGCCACGTCGACTGTCTGCAGACCTACCACTACAACGGGGAGTATCTCAAGGGCACGGTGCTGATCGAGGGGAACTGGTTCGCCGACTGCCACCAGATCATTCAGGCTAATGGTGAAGAGGATAATTCGAGCCACACCGGGTTCACCTTTGCCAACAACGTCTGCCTCAATTTCGAGTCATGGGGCGTGAACGCGCACCACCAGACGAACGTGCTGATCTACAACAATACCTTCTTCGACCCCTACGGCAGCCCGGCTATCGGCGCCCGCGAGGGGACGGCGGTTGTTGCCAAGAACAACGCGCTCATTTACAGCTGGTCGGTGATCGACCCCGGCGGAAGTTTGACGACCGACTATAACGCCGTCTACGCCAGCAATGCCGATCCGACCGACGACAACTTCACCGGGGCCAATGACATCACACTGACGCCGGTGCAACTGGCGGCGGCGTTCACCGACGGTGCCAACGACGATTGGACGCTGGCGGCCGATTCGGTGCTGATCGATGTTGGCGCCAATGTGGGGCTGGTGGCCGACTACGCCGACAATGCCCGACCCACCGGCGCCGGATACGACATCGGGGCGTATGAGTTCCAGCCCGAGGGCGGAGCAACCAACACGATGCCGACGGTTGCGGTTTCGGCGTCGGCCACGATCCTGGCGCTGCCTGCGCAGGATTCCACGGTTGTGACCTGCACGGCCACGGACGACGGGGAGCCCGATCCACCGGGGGCGCTGACGTATGCCTGGACGGCGACGGGACCGGCGGCGGTGACCTTTGCCGACGATTCGGCCACGACGACCACGGCCACGTTCACGGTCGGAGGCTCGTATCATCTGACCTGCACGGTCTCGGACGGGGAACTGGAGGGGAGCGACGAGGTGACGGTTGCGCTGTCGCATCCTCCGACGAGCGGGATCCGGGTGCGCCTGATGCGCATGCTGAAGATGTTTCGGATGTTATGAGGCCCGCCTGGGCGGCCTTTGAATTCGCAAAGGAGTAAGACCACCATGCTGCTCAAGAAATCCACCGCGGGTCAGGTTGTGGCCATCGGGCCGTTTCTGGATTCGACGGATGGAATCACGCCGGAGACGGCGCTGACCATCTCCAAGGCCGACATCAAGCTGCACAAGGAAGGCGCCACGACGCTGGTCAGCAAGAATTCCGGCGGCGCCACGCACATTGCCACCGGCATCTATTACATCACGCTGGACGCCACGGACACGAACACGAAGGGCAACCTGACGCTGTACGTGTTCAAGTCCGGCGCCTGCCCTGTGCGCCACGAGTTCTACGTGGACATTCCGGGCGGGCAGTGCTCGCGCCGGGGCTGATCCCATGAGGGGGGCGGCCGGCTGTGCCGCTCCCCCACCTTCGAGGAGGGTTTTCCCATGGCCACGCAATATGCCGATCCGTTCGGTGCAATGCGCAAGCTGCGATCGTATCTGGATTCGCCGCTGGGCACGCAGGGCCAGCAGGCCATTGCCACGGCGGGGCAGGCGGCAACGCAACAGTTCAACCGCAGGACCGGCAGCCGGGCCGGGGATCTGGCGGCCAGTGCCTTTGGCCAGCAAACGCGGATGCAGACCGGGTCGGAGATGGCGCGGCAGCGGTATCAGGATTTTCAGGACCGCCTGGCGCTGCGCTCCTCCTTTCTGGATCCGCAGTATCAGGGGCCGGCAGCGGCCACTCCGTCGGTGGTCGGCGCCGACGGCATCCCCACGGACGACGCCGCGGCCCGGGCGCTGTATGAGCGCCTGCGCCAGCGGTTCGCCGCGTCCTGACGGAGGCACCGATGAGCAACCTGTTGCAGGTGTTGATGGACACAAAGCGCACCCGAACGAACCTGGCGGCCGAGGGCCGCTCGCGCGAGGATGCGAACGCTGGACGGGCGATGCAGGCCCAGATGTTCAATACGAACTTTCTCGAGGGCCAGCGCCGGTATGACCAGGACTTTGGCGAAGGCCAGCGGCAGTTCGACCTGGGGTTCGGGGAGAACCAGCGGCAGTTCGACCTGGGGTTCGGGGAGAACCAGCGGCAGTTCGACGCGGGGTTTGGCGAGAACAAGCGCCAGTTCGATGTGGCTCAGGCGCTGCGCCAGCAGCTGGCGGATTTTGAGCGGCAGTTCCAGGAGCGCGACTGGATGCATCGCAATCCTGGCTACCAGTCGCCGCAGCAGAAGGCGTCGGACCTGGCGGCACGCATGAAGTTGGGCTACAACCCAAATTCACCGATGAACTACTTCTTCCGCGGCCGCTGGCAGCAGACTCCGCCCTGATGAGGAGGCCCACCACCGATGGCCATGAACTACCCAGACATCATGCGCAGGATGGCCTACCAGACCCGAGCGGACGAGCGCCGGGCGCGGCGTGACGCCATGCGCGAGCGGCTGGATGCGCGGCAGTCTGAGCCCGCGCCGATGGGCTATACGATCCGTCGGACGACGCCTGAAGGCGGCGCGCCGCGGCTGTCGATGGGAAGCAATCCGGCGGCGGCCATGTCGGGCATGGTGGCGGCGTTTCGCGACCGGATGGCGCAGCAGATTGTCGAGGCGCGCCAGCGGCGCCAGGCGCTGGAGGAGGCGCAGACGGTCTACCAGCCCACGCCGGACGGGCGGATGCTCCGGCGCGATTCCTCGGGCACCTGGCGCTACGCCCCATCGCCCGAGCAGCTGCTGGCGATCGGGGACGATGCGGAAGCGGGCATTGTGCAGGCACGCATGGACATTGCCCAGGCGCACAAACTGCCGGTGAGCGAGCGGCTGGTGCGATTCGGGACAGCCGACGCCGGGGCTATTGCCGACGAGAACCCGGTGACGCTGGCGCTGGCGCAGTCGGCCATCATGAAGTTGGGCACCGGGATGCCGGGCCGGGTGGTCAAAGCCGGCGGCGTGGACGCCAGTGGAGTTCCGCTGGGCGGCGCCCAAACCTCTGGCATTGACCCGTTCATGGCGCAGTTCTCCAGCGATCCGCAGGAGGTGCTGGAGGCGATTCGCTCGCATGTGGGCGGCCTGCGGACTCGCGGCGGGGACGTGATGACCGACCCGATGCTGCAGGGGCTGGCGCAGCGGTTTGCGATGCTGGAGAAGTCGGCGGCCGAGGCGGCGAAGGCCGATCCGCAGGCGGCGGTGAAGAAAACGCGCCTGGCGGATCTCGAGCGGGCGAACAAGTTGATTTCGACGCAATTGGAGGCACTGGAAAACGATGAGCTTGGATCCGACGAACCCTGGACCGACCCCGAAAAAGCCCAAACCCTACAAGCGCAGCAAGCCAAAATTGTTGCCGAAATCCTCTCTCTCTCGGGCGTCTCGGGCGTTCCTGCGAATGATGGAAACGGGGCGGGCCAAGCCGCGCAAGACGTGGTGACGCCGGTGCCGGCGCAAAACCCCTACATGAGGTTTCTCGACGAACCGACTTCCGAGGCGATGGGCAGCGGAATGTCGGCGCGTCCGGCGCTGAGCGCGCTGGGGCAGTCGCGCGACGTGCTGTCAGAATTTGCCACTCCGCAGACGGGGCCGAACAACGGCTCGGTGCAGCTGGATCCGGACGACTATGCCGGGTTCGCCCAGTGGGTGCAGGCCAAGGGCTTGGACCAGGCGCTGGCCGATGCCCGGGCCACCGGGCGGTTCACGCCGGCGGAGCTGGTGGCCCTTTACAATTCCATTTCGCGATAGAGGTTGGCCATGGCGCGCATCGACTGGTCGGCGGGGCTGGGAACTTCGAGTGGCGTGATTTCACCGCCCACGGAAGCCTTCGACATCCAGCACATCATTGCCCGGGGGCAGCAGGTCTTCGGCACCCAGGTCGACGTGCCGCGGCCGGGACCGCGCATCAACTGGTCCGGTGGGTTGCAGCCGGGGGCCGATCCGCTTGGACCGGAGATTCAGGGGATTGATCTGGAGGAGCCGGAGCGCGCGGCGCTGCGGTTGCGGGCGATGCAGGCCGAACCGGACACGACACCGAAGGCCAACATGTGGGACAACCTGAACGCCGTGTACCAGTGGCTGAAGCAGGGGACGACGCGCATGGCGCCCACGGGCGTCGAGGGCGCGGCGGCTGGTTTGCTGCAGATGGGGCCTGCCGCCGGGGCTTCCCTCGAGACAACGCCGATTGGCTGGGATCTGGCGGCGCAGCAGTCGCCGGGCGGCCGGGCGGGGCGGGAACTGACCCAGGCCGACCAGATCGAGGCCTCGCAGGCGCTCGAGCGGGTGGTGGCGCCGGTGCGCCGCTGGCAGCAGGGCGTGGCCGAGCGGTCGGAGGCCTCGGTGCTGCCGACGGTGTTCGGTGGCGAAGGATCGATGGGCTATGAGATCGCGCGGGGACTGAGCGAGAATTCTCCGCAGCTGGGCGCGCAGATCCTGACCACGCTGGTGGGCGGGCCGGTGCCCGGCGCGGTGCTGGCCTTCACCCAGGAGGCCGGGCAAGCCAGCGAGGACTACTACCAGAAATTGCGCCAGGAAGGGGTGCCGGAGGAGGAGGCGCGGCTGCGCGCGCGCAATGCCGGGAGCGTCTACGGCGCCCTGGCGGCCATCCCCGAGCAGTTGAGCGTGGGCAAGATCACCGCCGCCGGCAGCCGTTTGGCCGGGAAACGCCTGCCCTACCGGGTGGCGATGCGCACGTTGCGGGCGCTGGGCTCCGGTGCGGTGGAAGGGTCAACGGAGACGGCGCAGCAGGGGATCCAGGACCTGGTGGGCTACCTGGAGCACGGGAAGTTCGACACAACGAAGAAGGAATATGTCCTGAATTTCGTGCTGGGCGCGCTGCTGGGCACGGGGGCCGATGCGGTGCTGGAAGGCGCGCGGGGTCTGTCGCGCAAGCAGCGCCTCGAGAATCTGCGCCAGGTTCGCGCGGGGCGGGTGCCGGAGAGTGCGGGACAGGAGGCCGGCACCACAAAGACCGGCGAGGGCGCCGGTCCCACATCGCCCAGTCTGCAACCGGGCGACGATCCGGTGGTGGAGATCTTTCAGCCGGGCGTGGGGCGGGTGCGGATGCGCCAGAGCGAGGCCGATGCGCTGGCGGCGGAGATTGAGGCCTGGGAGCAGGAGGGCATGCAGCCCGCGGCCACGGCCACGGCCACAGCCACGCCTGAGGCTCCGCTATCGCCGCAGGATGTCGAGGCGGCGCGCCAGGCGGTGGACCGGCTGGTTGAGCCGCAGGACGATCTGCCAACGTTCCCCCTGCCACAAAGCAGGCCGGAGGCCCGCACCACAATTACACCAGCCGGGCCGGAGGCTCGCACCACCATGCCCGAGGCGGCGGTGGTGGAGGAGAAGCGATACCGGGCGGCGGTGGCGGAGGTTGAGCGCGCCGGGCAGGGCTCGCTGGGGATCGTGCGCCGGGCGGTGGCGGGGGTTACGCGTTCGGACGCCAACCGGATGCTGGCGCGGATGGAGCGCGAGGGGATTCTGCTGCCGAAGGACGCCAGCGGGATCCGGCGCTTCAATCCCGATTCGATCGTGAGCAGTCCGACGGGGACGACGACGGTGGCGGTTCCCACGGCGGGAACTTCGGCCGCGCCCGTGGTTCCCATGGCGGGAACTCCGGCGCCGGCAACTGGTGACAGATTGTCACCGGTTGAAACGCCGTCACCGACTGCGCCAGTTCCTGCGTCCGTGTCACCGGCCGAGGAATTCGAGCGGCAGGCCACGCCCGAGGACAATGCGGTCTATGAGCGCGTCAAGGCGCATCTGAGCGAAAAAGGCACGGCCACGCTGAAGGGCCTGGTGGGCGCGTTGAATTTGAGCCAGGGACAGGCTCGAAAGGCGCTGAACCGGATGGAGGCGACAGGCCAGGCCGTGCGTGGCGCCAAAGGGATCTACACCTACCATCTTGGAGCCAAGGCCACGCCACAGCCAGGGCCGGCGGCAAAGACGGAGACGGCGGCCGCGAAGCCGGCGCGGGTGGGGGAGATTTCCGCGTTGCCGGAAGTTCGCACCACAACGACGACCGGCGAGGGTGCCGCAGACGCGCCCACGCAAAAGCGCGTGACGTTGAAGCGTACGCCGAAGGAGGCGCGCAAGCAGGGCTTTTCGGATATGGCGGGCGGTTCGCTGTGGACGCGAATCAAGGCAATGGGAGGCATCCGCGACGAAGGGACGGAGATTTCCACGCTGTTCGGCGGAAAGAATCAGGTTCCTCAGCGACTGATCAACAACAAGAACGGGCTGTCGATCGACGACGTGGGACGGATGCTGTGGGAGGCGGGGATTGCGCCTCCGGGCGGCGGGGAGGTCGGGCGCAACTACAATCCATGGACCCATGCCACGGTGCTGGAGTATCTGGCCGAGCATGGCGGCAAGGCAACCTACACCGGGCGCCACCTGCAGAAAATGGCGGATCAGGAGGCCAACCCAGACAACTACGCGGCCGAGCGGCAGCGCGATGCGCAGGCGCATCTGGCGCGCCTGGCTGATACGAAGACGCCGATCTCGCCCGAGGAGTTTATCGAGCTGGCGCAGTGGGCAAAGCTGCGCGAGGGCGAAACGACGCAGGCGGTGGCCATCGAGGATCTGCCCGAAGGCAGCGAGGTCATTATTCAGGGCGACAAGTTCACGGTGGCGGGCATCGATCCGGACACGGAGAAGGTCAAACTCAAGGATCACGTGGAACTGGAGATCAGCCCGCAGGGAACGCTTCCGGTGGACAAGGTGCTGAGCGTGGGCGCCGGTGGCGGTGGGGACTTTGATTTCCGCGACAGCGCCGACATGTTCGGTCGGGGGGATGCTGGTGCTCAGGGCGAGATGTTCCGCAATGTCGACCGGGGCGGAAATGGTCCGGCGCAGCCGCGGGGGGATTTGCGCGAGTCGCCGCTGCTGAAGGGGCTGGCGATCGGCGACACGGTGAGAAGCCCACAGGGCGGCTGGAGTGAGGTGGTGGGGTTCGGCGGGGAGCGGGGCCAGTGGGTCTTCCTGCAGGACGGCAGCCGGATCAACGCCGCGCGCGAGCGGCTGGTGCGCGGGCAGGGCGAGCGGCAGGGGGATATGTTTGCCGCGGTGGCCATGACGGCAAAGACGGAGACGGCGGCCGCGAAGCCGGCGCGGGCCAAGAAGGGGCGCACGATTAAGGAACGCAAGGCGGAGGCGATGATCGAGGCGCTGACCGAGGCGGCGGCCGATCCGGGAGAGGTCGTGATCGCGGCGACCCGCTTCGAGGCGGCCGAAAGCCAGAATGTCGATCTGACCTCCCTGGGCGACGGGCAGCTGCATGGGTTCTACCGCATCTCGAAGGGACGGACCGTTCTCATCCTGGAGGACATCGTCGCCGGCGCGCGCGAGCGGGGGATTCCCGTGGATGTTTTCGCGGCGATGAAGTGGACGCACGAAATCGGCGGCCACCGCGGGCTGCGCAAGCTGATTCCCGACCAAGCCAAGCTGAATGCCCTGCTGGATGCCGTGACGGCCTCGGTGGGGGCCGAGCGGATCGGTCAGGCAATTGGCACGGGCTACGACAACCGGTCGGCGCGCGTCCAGGCCGAGGAATACCTGGCGCATCTGGCTGAGCGCGTGGCGTCGGGCGAATCGTTGACCTTCAAGGAGCGGCGAATCTGGCGCCGGGTGGTAGAGGCGATCCGGCAGGCGCTTCGGGATCTGGGGCGGACACTGCGGGGAACGTCGCTGCTGCAGGCCGAGCGGCTGACGGACGTGGAGATCGCGCGGGTCGTGCGCGAGGCGGTGCGGGGGGTGCGGGGGGAAAGCCGGACGCGGCCTAGTGCTGATCTTGACAGAGGCAAGGAAGGGAGATCCAGAGTCGATGTCCCCAACACGACATCCTCTGAAGTCGGTAGCCGCAGTGCCGCGTCCAACAAAAGCATCGTCGAAACCGAAGAAGATGTCAACCTGCGTTTTTCGCTGTCCTCGGCCAAGGCCAAAGCCGTTGAAGACGGCGAAGGCTGGACCGACGAGGAGCGGACGGTGCTGGATGTTGTACGCCGCGCAGCCGAGATTGACGCTCGGTTTGCCAAGGCGGTCAAGGACTCAGGCAAGGGCAAGCGAAATGTCAAAACCTGGAACGCTTGGCTGGACAAGAACCCGTACGAGCGCAAGGCGCTCAAAGCCCTGATGCGCGATTTGGGGCAGATGCAGTCGTTTGCCAGTACGAAAGGCAAGCTCAAACTGCGGGGACTGCCTATTGAGTCACGCCATGACGGGGAGTTTGCCTTCCACCGCAATTTGCCGCAGTTGATTCTGGATCGAATTCCAGCCGATGTGTTCCTGTCCATTCACGATAAGGTCAACCGCGCCGTCGAGCAGGCATTCAGGGCTGGCGTTCAGATGAACGCGGGCATCAAGTTCGAGCGATCGATGGACAGCGTGCAAAATGAATCGCAAGAATGGCGGCTGCAAACGCCAATCCGGCAGGCGGACAAAACCGTCTACGCGTTGAACCTGAACAGCGCCTGCCCGACGTTTACGGTGGGCAATCGCGGTTGTTGGATGGACGCCTGCTATCTGACGCAGATGGCGCGGGCCAACGGGACAAATTTGTTCGAGCGGGCGATGTATGCCGGCGAGATCCTGCAGTTGAGCGAAAAGGATGCCGAAGTCATCCGGGCGATGGGAGGCGTCCGCATGAATGGGGTGGGTGACACCACGCCCGACAACATGCGGCAGGTCCAGACGATCATTCGCCACGCCGCCATGCGCAACATGCCGCTGAAGATCATCTCCAAGTCCGAGATGACATTGAAGGCCGTCCAGGATGCAGCGGATCAGGGGATGGACGTCAGCCATGTGCAGGTGCAGCCATCAGTCGATTACTGGTGGACGCCGGTGGAAGCCGATCTTGAGTTTGGAAGTTCTGGCGCCCGTGAGATTTCGGCAACGATGGGTGGGATGTTGGAGAAGGGTCTTGAAAGCGGAAATGCCGACATGGTGGAAATGGTTTATGAGCAGTTCGGCAAGCCCGTTCGGAAGATCAATGGCAAGTGGTACCGGAAGGATGGCTTGACGTGGGAGCAGCTGCGCAAATGGAAAGCCAAATATGCCAAGGTGAATATCATTCCTCGGGCGGTGGTCAGCTCGACGGCAGAAGTTGTCGATGTGGCGATGCATCATCCCGATGCGGTGATCACTCTGATGCACGGGAAACTCAGCCCTGAAATTGTCAGTGATCTAGGCGGGGAACTGTACAACTACGGAGCAGCGCGACACGAATTCCTGCTGGATGACCAGGGCAATGCAATCGTGCGCGGAGATAAGTCCAGTCCGAAAAGCGAGGGCGTGCGCTGGCCCAGCATCGTCAACAAAGGATACCAGGCGCTGCAGGATGCGATCAACAAGTTGCCATCCTCCAGCCGCAAGAGGATCATCAAGAACCTTCAGGACCAAACGTGCTGCCAGGCCAACGACAGCCCTGATGCCTGCGCCGGATGCGCCAGTCATTGTGCTTTGCGCAACATCTCCAATGCCCCTGGCCTGCGGCGAGCATGGCCATGGTCCTATAATGCAAAGGATACGCCGGAACAGCGGATGGGGATCGCTGAGGAGTCGGACATCCGGGCGTCGTTGGCGCCGGATGCTGGGGAGTCGTGGAATGCCGCGGAGCGACGGTGGGGGCGTTCGGCGCGCGCGCAGGGCGTGCAGGACTACCAGATCCCACCCACGGCGGCGGAGCGTCCCGTGGCGGCCGGGGAGGGTCCGCGGCGCCCGGTGCCGGTGGAGAAGTCGTCGCGGGCGGCCGAGGCGCGCCGGAATCTGGCGCAGGCCTACCGGGAGCTGCGCACGGCCAGCGGGCCGGACCGGGAGGCGCTGCTGGGGCAGATCCGGCGCTACGAGTCGATGCTGCCGGAGGAACAGGCCGAGGACATCCGCGCCAGCGTGGGGCAGACGGAGGTCAGCCCGGAGCGGCAACTGGCGAAGATCCTGGGCGACACCTATGGCCAGCTGCGCCGGGTGCTGAAGCGGGAGATGAGCGCGGCGGAAATCGATGCGGCGCTGCGGCAGGCGAATAAAAAGGCCGACATCGAAGTTCTTGTGCGGCGGATTGCCGAAATCGATAATGAGATTGGTCCTCTGGCCAAAAAGGTCATCGCAGAAGATGACGATGTGGCTGGCGCGCACATAGAGCGGATGATGTTCACGCGCACGATAGACGGGGTCAGCGAAGAAAAGGAGTATGACGTCGCTTACGAGAAACAGAAGCGACATATCCCACAGTTCAATTTGTACAATACGGTTGTAAAACGTGCCAATCCGTTCATTCCTCTTTCGCGGGCGATCGAGATCGTGCGCGAAATGGAAAGCGCGGGGTGGACCGTGAAGTGGGTTATGGAGCATGTCCCAGCGAATTTTGGTTTGCAGGATGGGGCACGGAGGTATTTCGACGCCGGCGTGACGCGCGTGGAGGGCCCGTGGCGTGTCATCCAGGACCAGCTGACCATGGTGCCCGAGGAGGAATTGCTGCGTCTGAAAGCGTTGCGGTCCGAACGGAAGCAGGCGTTGTCGTCCCAGGTGGACTTGCGAGAGCAAATCGCACTGGATGAGGAGGCCATCCGGGCGATGGAGCGCGCGGAGCGTCTGCGCGACAAGGTGGCGGTGCGCGACCGTGATGCGGCTCGGTATGTGAAACTGTGGGAGGGATTGATCGAGGCTGGCCAGCCGGAGGAGATGGGGAAGGTGCTGGACCGGTTGTTCCACGGATCGGCCAATGCGTTTCGCACGGGGATGTCCGAGGCGGCCGATCCGCAGGCCATCATTGATGACATGCTGGGGCCAAATTCAGGCTACTGGGCCGATGCGGACCATGAGGATCGGATCATCCTCCATTCCCCAGACGGGCACATCACCATTCAAAATGCCGACAGGAAGAACTGCTACATTTCCGCCAGCGAGGCCAACAGCAGTGGCCGGGGGAGTGCCTCGGGGTCGCGGCTGTACCAGGTGGCCTTCACCTGGGCGCACAACAACGACAAGGTCATCGGGCCGGATCCGGCCGGGCTGTCGCGGATCAACGAGATGCGCCGGACGTTCAACATGCTTTCTTCGGCGTTGCGGCATGGCACGACGCGCCACATGAAGCCCCACAACGATCAAGGGCTGCATGGCTGGGGGAAGAACTACAAGAAGAACCTGGCGCTGATGGCCAACCGCATCCAGGCGATTGTTTTTGACGCGGCGCCGGGTTTGCGCAATATTACCTTTGATGTTTCGACCCAGCAGTTTCGGGACAACAGCGGGAGGGCGCTGAGCAATGAAAAACTTACAGAAGTGGCTCGTGAGACACTTAAAGCGCGTTCGGTTGGAGTTGGGCGCGCGACTGCTAAGATGGCGGTGCTCCAATCCGCAGTTCAAGAACAGACCACTGGCCTGTTGGCGGGACAGATGGGTGGATCGACAACTGGAGAAGCAGGGCTTCTACGAGTAGACCCCGCCGAGACCGGTGAATTCCTGGCCTCGGTTTCCTCTCCCCCTTCAACCTCACAAAACAAGACATTCCCCGGCTTCCGCAATGAGGAGCTGGAGCGGCGGATCACGGCGGCCTCGGACCCGAACATCGGGCGCGAGACGCTGCTGGACAAGGCGCGCGAGGCGGCGCGGAAATTCGGCCACCATCTCACCCGCACGAATCCGGAGTTGCCGGGCACGGCGGAGTTCGCGCCGGCCAAGGACATCCTGCGCCGGATGACGCACCGAAGAGCCCAGGGAACGGACGAGGCCTTCGAGGCGGTGACCTACATCACCGAGCCGATCACCGACCGCGAGGGCTATCGGCTGTTCGCGCGCGACATCCTGCTGGCGGACCTGGAGGAGCAGGCGAACAAGTTTCCGAAGAAGCCGCTGCCGTTCGGCTTCACCGGCCTGGCCGAGGTGCAGAACACGCGCCGGGAATTGGCGCCGTACATCAACGCCCGCGCGGACGTGCAGGCGGCGCTCAAGCGCCGGCGCGACTACCAGCGCGACCTGGTGCGGCAGTATCTGACGGCCGCCAAGGCGATCGGCGTGGATCTCGAGCACAAGTTCGGGCGGGTCGACTACTTCCGCCACGTGGTGGTGGACTACATCAATTATGCGATGGAGGGGGTGTTTGACCCGCGGTTGCGTGCTCCGCTGAAGCGCGGCTGGCTGGCCAAGCGCCAGGCCTCGAAACTGGACATCAAGGCCGACTACGTCTCGGTGGAACTCGACGTGATGGCGCAGATGCTGGCCGACATGCGGCTGATGCGGCTGATGAAGGAGATCAAGGACGGTTACGACGTGATGGAGGCGTTGCGCAAGCGCGCGGCGAAAGCGAATGTCGGGCTGGCCGAGGACGACCCGAAGCGGGCGCATCCGCTTGATTTTCTTGAGGAAATGTTTCCGGGGTATGTGGTGTGGCAGCCCAACGAGGGCAACCAGCTCTACATGGCGATGGGGATTCCGGAGCGCATCGCCATCGAGCGGTTCAAGGACATGGTGGGATTGAAGCCGGAGAATCTGCAGAAGATCCAGGCCGTTGGCGCGCCCAACGAGCAATGGGTGATCCCGAAGACCCTGGCGCAGACCTTGAACACGTTGCAGATCAAGGAGAAGGAGTCGATTCCGGGCAGGATCGGCAATTGGATCACGAAGCCATGGAAGATCTGGCAGCTGCAGTCGCCCATTCGCGTGATCAAGTATAACCTGCGCAATGCCTCGGAGATCGACAAGGTGCTGGCGCACAACCCGCGCGCGGCGCGCAAGTTTAAGCAGGCGGCGACCGAGCTGTGGGCGGTGATGATCCAGGGAAAGCCGATGCCCGCGCGCATGCGCGCCTGGTGGGATCTGGGCGGCATCCAGAGTTTGAGCCTGATGCAAGAGGGGCTGGGGACGATCTTCCGCGAGAAGTCGTTCGAGCGGTTCGCGGAGCCGAAGACCTGGGCGCAGAAGGCGCTGGGGGCGCCGGGGGAGGCCAACCGCTTCTACTGGAAGTGGGCACGCAAGATGACCAACCTGCGCGAGGCGGTGCTGCGCTACGCCAACTACCTCGAGTATCTGGAGCAGATGAAGGCCGATCCGCAGGGGCGGCCGCGAAACTTTGGCGGCAGCAAGGCGGCCGATGTGATGGCGCTCAAGCGCCTGGAGGACCGGGCGTTCAAACTGTCGAACGAGCTGCTGGGGGCGTATGACCAGCTGGGGCAGTTCGGCACGGAGTTGCGCAAGAGCCTGATCCCGTTCTGGTCGTTCCAGGAGGCGAACATGCGCACCTATTGGGGCCTGATGCGCAATGCCTGGCAGAATCATGAGGTGGCGGCGATGGTGGGCCGCACGCTGCTGGGCAAGGCGGCGACCAGTCCGTTGCTGGCAATTCGCATTGGGGTGCTGGCGCTAAAGGCCGCGGCGTTTTGGGCAGCCTGCCAGGCGTTCAATCACTGGGCCTTTGGGGATGATGAGGAGGAGTTGCCCGAGGACGTGCGGGCGCTGCCGCACATTAACCTGGGGCGGAACAAGGACGGCAACATCCGGCATTTCACGCGGCTGGGGACGCTGTCGGACGTGCTGGAGTGGGTGGGGCTGGATGATGCGCCGCAGGATCTGAAGGACTTGCTCGATGGCCGACGGACGCTGGGGGAGATCGCGGCGGAGTCGGTTGCGGCGCCGGTGAACAAACTGGCGAACTCGATCAGCCCGACGATCAAAACTCCGCTCGAGCTGCTGACCGGCCGGCAGCTGTATCCGCGGGCGATGGACGGGCTGCGGTTTTCCGGGCGTCCGATCACCGACCGCTGGGAATACCTGATGGGCCAGGTCGGGCTCAACCAGGAATATCGGGCGCTGGTGGGCAAGCCGCTGCGCGAGGGGAAGTATCTGGGCAACTGGTCGCGGTTCTTCATCTACAAGGAGAATCCGCGCGAAGCGGCCTACTACGCCATTCGCGACGAGGTCTACCGCTGGAAGCGGAATAACAGCGACGAAGGGGAGGAGCGTAAGCGGGCGCTGTACCTCTACAAGATGGCGCTGCGCTACAAGGACTCGGAGGCGGCCGAACGGTATCTGAAGGAGTATGTGGCGCTGGGCGGGACAAAGCAGGGGATGCGCACCAGTCTGGAGTCGATGCATCCGCTGGCGGCGCTGAAGGACGAGGAGCAGCGGGCGTTCGTGCGCAGCCTGGGCGAGGCCGATCGCGCGCGGCTGATCCTGGCCGAGCGGTATTGGCGGGAGGTGGTCACGGGGAAGCGGCAGGATCAGTAAGGAAAGTTGGTGCTGTGCTCGATCGGAGGATAGTCCTGAGGTTCAAAAATGAACTGCTTCCAGTCGCCATCCGTTGTGCGCGCCATCCAGCGGGGGCCGACGAATCTAAGTTTTGTGGTGTCAATGTTCCAGAGATAACTTTTGGCTGATGTAAATTCGTATTTTTCCCTCTTGACAAAACTGATGAAAGTTTGTAGTTTTCCCCCATCATGCCAAAGGGGTTTTGTCGCATATGCCAACCATCCCTGATCTGACCGTAATTCGCACGAATCTCCGAGACATCCTGAGGGACTTGCCCCCAGGCATAACCCTGAAGGATGTCTCGATCGCCACGCAGGGCCATGTGCAGTCGACCCAGCTGCAAATCTTCCGCGACCGGGGCGCTTTGAGCGCCGACAACCTTCGTCTGCTGGAAGGGGCGCTGGAATCGCTGGGGCTGTTGCCTGTTTCGAATCCGCCGTCGTCGTAATCGTTGTGTTCGTCTTTCTACCTTATCGGTTTCCGTTGGGCAAGACAAAAGCGAAAATCCACCACCGGGGATGACAACCATGCACTGCACCGACTGTGAGGCGTTTCTGCTGCCGCGCGCGGGCCGTGGTTCTGTTGCGCCGCGGGCGTTGCCGCTGGACCGGGAGCATTTGCAGGAGGAGTTGAGTTTTGTGCTGTGCCTGCTGCTGGGGGTGCCGGGGGCGGAGGTGGAGATGGCGGTGGAGGTGCTGAACGGGCTGCTGGAGGGTCTGCGGAAAACGGCTTCAGCCACAGATGAACGCGGATAAAAGGGCAGAACTCTGACAACAGGAGGGGCTGATGGGTGCGTATGAGGGAACAACGGCGTTGGATACGGTGGCGCGCTGTGCGTTGTGTCGCGAGGAAATCGTGTCGGTGCAGTTGCGGATCAATGGCGGCGCCTATCATCCGCGCTGCTACGAGCGGCTGGTGTCGGGGGATCGTCCGCTGTCGGAGGAGGAGCGGGCGCGAGCGGCGCTGACGACGAAGATCGCCGACATGGCGAAGTGGGCGACGCAGGCCGACCAGCCGGTGGAGGAGATCCTCGAGCGGGTGGAGTGGCTGGGGACGTTCGCGCGCAATCTGGGGCGGACTGAGGCGTGTCCGGCGATGCCTGGTCTGGAGGAGGAGGAAGACGCCGAGGAGCGGTGGTGGGTGCCGGGGGTGGCGCATGCGGCCGGGGCGCTGGTGATTGGTCTGTGCGCCGTGGTGACGCTGTTCCTTGCAATTGTTGGGGCCTGGAATCTCTGGGGCCAGTAGCAGACGGATTTCGCAGGCCGGGGGCCTGCAGCACAAAGGGGGCAGGTGGCGATGCAGACGAGCGAATCGATCGATCAAGTGATGTCGGCGCTGCTGAACGCGGTGGCGGCGATGGGAGCGGTGCCGGAGACGAAGCGCAACACCTTCACCAGCCAGGCCTACGCGGACTTGGACGATTACATGGGCATTGTCGGGCCGGCGCTGGAGGCCAACGACCTGCTGGTGGTGTCCTCGACCGAGCGGGTGCAGGTGCTGGAGCCGCGGGAGACAAAACGCGAGGGGGTGGTGGTGCCGGCGCTGGTGGAGATGCGGCACCGGCTGCTGCATGCCTCGGGGCAGTGGATCGAGGTCGGGTCGGCATCGCTTGGCCAGGACACCACCGACAAAGCGGTTCTGATCGCGCAGACCTATGGGCGCAAAGCTGGACTGGCGCAGCTGTTCAACCTGGTGACCAAGGCGCCGGGTCAGGGCCAGGCGCAGAATCAGCGGCCCGCGGACAACGGTCCACGGACAACCGCCACGGAGCGCCGGGGGGGACAGCAGGCGCCGAGCGGGACGTCGGGAGCCACGCGAGCCACCCAGGCAGGCCAGGAGGCCCGCACCACAACGGCGGCTGCGGATCCTCGGATCGCGCAGGTGCTGGAGTTGGCCAAGGCCAAGTATGGCGCGGAGGCCAACCGGCAGATCACCGAGGCGCTGAAGGTGTTGGGAGAGGCGATGGGCGGGCAGAAGTTCGCATCGCTGAAGGCGGTGCCGGGCGAAGGGCTGGACCGGTTGATTGCGGAGTTGAAGGCGTGAGGCGGACGCGCTTCGATCCTGCCGGTCGGACCATTTTCGTGGCATCACGCAAATGGTTGGGCCGTGGAGAGCAGACACGCAGCCCGTCTATTGAGTCCTGCTGCCATTGGCGCAGGAGGGAGGTGCTCTTAGGGGAGCACACAACCGCCCGCCACGTCGACCGATGTTGCGGGCCTTCCCTCTCCATCCGGAGGTGATCGGCATGGGCCAGGAACTGACGAAGCATGACTGGCGGCGCAGGGCGCTGATGGCCGAGACGCGGGCGCATCTGACCAGCCGCGCGCTGGCGGATCTGGTGGACCAGGTGGACAGGGCGGCGGACTCGAAGGCGCCAGCGCGGGCGATGCGGGCCATTCGCATTTCGCAGGTCATGGAGCGGGCCAGGCGCCCGCTGGACATCAACGAAAGGGGGTGAGGGACGCATGGCACAGGAACTGGTGGAGATTTCGATGGATGCGCTGTTCAAGGCGCGCGAGCGGCTGGACGCGGAGTTGTTGCGTATTGCGCAAGACGTGATCGATCGGCCGCGGGTGACCGATGGGCGTACGGTGACGCTGAAGATCAGCATCAAGCCGGAGGTCGATCCGGACAGCGGGTTCAATGTGCCGTACATCGACTGGGCGGTCAGCTGGAGCGTGCCCGGTCACAAGGGCGCCACGACGCGGGCGTTCGTGGATCCGGAGGACCGGGTGATGCGGATGAACCTGCACGACATGGCGGGAGGCCAGCCGCAGCAGCCGACGCTGTTCGACGTCCAGGACGTCAGTGCGCGGGCGATGCATGGCTCGGGGGAGTAAGCCTGTAGCTTTCTCTAACTGACCGGCGAGGGCGCCGGTCCCACAACACAACGAAAGGACACGCGGGCATGATCAAGGAGGCGATCGAGCGGGTGTTTGCGATGGGCCAGGCGGCCAAGCCGGTGGTGCCGATCTTTGACGATGGCACGGCTGAGCATTTCCTGGTGATGGGCAAGGATGGCTGGACGCTGGAGGTGTTCGACAAGCCTCTGCCCGGGCGCAGCCACACTATGCGCACGCTGCGCGGATTCCTGGACTACCTGATGCAGGACTTCGGCATTCCGTATGCGGCCACGACCGTGGCGCGGGAGCGGCCGGTGCTGATGGAGGAGGGGGCCGACAATCCGCCGGCGCCGGTGAATGGCATCGTCTTTGTCGGGGTAAATCGTGCCGTGGCGAATTTGAATTACCTGGAGCATTCAACCCATCAGGTTACGCTGAATCTGATTCCGAGCGAGGAACACGATGCGCTGGAGAGACTGATTGAAGGCGTGTCGCAGCGTGAGCTGTGGCGGCTGCTGATCAGCGACCTGAAGGGCTGCATTGACCCGGGGCTGTTGCTGGCGGTGGGGTCGATCAAGGCGGTGCAGAAAAGCGACATTGCCACGGAAATCGATGTCACGGGCATCAGCGACCAGAAGGGCGCGTCCTCGGTGACGATTACCTATCCGGCTCTGGGGAGCAAGGGCGGCACGCAGACGGCGGCCATTCCAGTTGACTGGACCTGGAAGGGACGGATCTGGGAGTGCTTTGATCAGGAATTCTCGATCAACCTGCGCCTGGAACTGGACACGGAAAAGGGTCCACTGGTGTGGCGCTTTCATCCCGAGCGGCAGGATAGGGTGTGGCGCGAGGCGCGCCAGGCGCTGGTGGAGCGCCTGCAGGTGGATCTGGCCGGTCGCTACCTGGTTTACGAGGGCGAGCAGTAGCGGTGGCAGCCGCTTCGACGGGTGCCGCTCGAACGATTCGAGGATATCGAATGGTTGGGGCGGCAGACGTGGACGCGCGGACGATGGGCGTCACCGCCCAGATGGAGGGCAAAAAACGATGCAAAAAACGATGCAGAAATTGTCGACCATCCAGAGCCACCAGCTGCTGAAGTGGATGGAGGAGCACCTGGAGGATCTGGAAGTCCAAACCGGCGAAACGATGGCAAAAAAAGCCACGGAGGATCTCGGATTCACCGTTGTGGGATCCCATGTAGCCTTTCGCCGGCGCATGCTGGGGATCAACAAGCAGCCGCGGATCGCACCGGTCACGCAACCGGTGCGCTTTGACAGAATCACTTCAGAGCATGTGCAGGCCATTGCCGAGGAACTGGTGCGACTGGCCGATGCGCTGGGGCATGAGGTATCGCCGTATTTGCGGTTTATCAGCGGAAAATTCATCTAGGTGGCGCTCAATGGCTGATCCGTACTTTCCCTTTTTTGTCGGCGACTGGCTGCGGGATACGCGTGCGTGCTCGCTGGAATCACGCGGCGTGTGGATTGACCTGCTGTGCCAGATGCATTTGTCCGAGCAGCAGGGCGTGCTGGAGATGACCTGGGCGGAGGTTGGGCGGCTGGTGGGGGCCACTCCAGGGAAGGCCCGGCGGGTGGTGCGGTATCTGGCCGACATGAAGGTTTGCGATCTCGAAGAGCATGAGGATGGGATCGTGGTCATCCTCTGCCGTCGGATGGCTCGGCAGGCGCAGGCGCGGCAGGCGTCTCGGGTGCGTGTGCAGCGGCATCGCAATGGGCGTTTGGTCACGCCGGTGAAACGCGAATGTAACGCCGATGTAACGCCCGATGTAACGCCCGATGTAACGCCCGATGTAACGCCCATGAAACGCAAATGTAACGCCGCTGTACCAGTACCAGTACCAGAGAGAGAAAGTACAGCTCTCTCCCCTACCCCTCTCTCAAGCGTTACACCGGCCGGATGGGATGCGTTCCTGGCGGCCTACCCGCGAGTCGGTCGGCCGAAGGAGGCGCAGGCGGCCTGGGTGCGGTTGGGGGCCGATCAGGACGAGGCGCTGCGGGGACGGATCATGGCGGGGCTGGCGCGGTTGAAGGTTTGTGGGGAGTGGCGACGGGATGGGGGGCGCTGGATCCCCGACGCGGTGAAGTGGCTAACCGGGCAGGGATGGCTGGCCACGGTGCCCGAGGGCGAGGCGCTGGAGGAACCGGTGCCGGTGGTGGCGCTGGATCCGCGCCGATCGCCGGAGTCGTGCGAGTCGGCCGAGGAGTTTGCCCGAGCGGTCGGCGGGCAGCGGATGTTTGGCTCGGTGGACGCGGAGACGCGCATCCAGCGCCGCTGCGTGGCGCATGGCGGCCGGTGGCATGAGTGGCGGGCGTTCGACGATGGGCGCCAGGAGTATCTGGGCAACCGACTGATCGAGGAAAACGAAGAGTGAGACATCCGATTGAAGTGCTTCCAGCGGTGATCAAACGCGCCGATGAACTCGGGAAGGTAAAAAAACAGCCTCCCGATTTAACAGCGGGAGAATTTAACAGGAGTGAATGATGGACGTGATCATAGTTCGGTTGGATTTAGAGGTGCAAGTCAGTCTTCCGGAGGGACCAATCCTGCA
>Ga0209096_1001325_pt1 | contig 27920 bp, 20 predicted proteins | sample AD_UKC034_MetaG_FD_184407 | JGI IMG/M metagenome (GOLD analysis project Ga0209096, IMG submission 184407) | Active sludge microbial communities of municipal wastewater-treating anaerobic digesters from USA - AD_UKC034_MetaG (SPAdes) (version 2) | ecosystem: Engineered > Bioreactor > Anaerobic >... | reverse complement strand
CCAGTGCGGCAGATTGATGAAGCCGACAGCCTGCATCAGCCGTGAACTCCTTCGCCGCTGGCGTTTTCGACTGCTTCCATAAAAGCTTCAGAAAGTGTCGGGTGCGGGTGAATCATCATGCCAAAAGCGTGGCTGTCGATGGCGAACTGCGACATCATCGTGGCTTCATTGATGATGTTGCTGGCTTCGGGGCCCCAGATTACGGCACCAAGCAGTTTGCCGTCTGGTGAGAGCAGTGTCTTTATCTGACCATCACCTTCGCCGGCAGTCAAGGCCTTGCCGTTGGCCGAAAACATGCTGCGCCCGGTTTTGTATTCGATCTGGCGCTCTTTAAGCTGCTCTTCGCTGAAGCCAACCCAGGCAATCTCTGGGTGCGTGTAAACACATGAAGGAACCAGCGAATAATCGGCCGCCACTTTTTCTCCCTGCCACTTTGCGGCAAGAATCATGGCGTCATAACTGGCTTTGTGGGCAAGCATCGGGCCCTTTACCGCATCACCGATCGCGTAGACATCGGGCTCTGATGTCATAAAATTATCGTCGATTTTGATGAATCCCTTGTCGGTTTCGAGCTGCAGGTCTGAACCCTGCATGAAACTCATGTTTACACGACGGCCGACAGCGATCAGAACCTTGTCAAATTCGCGTTCGCTGCCGTCAATTGTCGCGACAGCACGACCGCCCTTTTCGACAAGCGATTCGACTTTTTTGCCAACGAGAATTTCGAGGCCGGCTTTTTTGAAGACCGGCAGAAGCCTTTTGGCAGTGGCATTGTCGAGGCCCGGCAGTATCTGCGGCATCATTTCTACGATACAGACTTTGCTGCCAAATTCGGCAAATACCTGACCAAGTTCTATGCCAATGACGCCGCCGCCGACGACGAGAAGGCTCTCAGGAACCTTTTCGGCATTGAGCGCTTCGTTGCTTGTCCAGAAAATTTCGCGGTTGGCCGGAAAAACTCCAGGAGCGGCCGGCACAGAACCCACAGCCAGGCAGACTTTTTTTGCCTGAATTTCGCTGACAGAACCGTCTTCTGCGCTGGTAATCCTGATTACTTTGTTTCTGCAAAGCTGGCCACGGCCATTGAAAATCTTGACGCCACTCTTTTCGAGCAGCTTGATTATGCCCTGCCGCAGCTGCTGGGTGATGCGGCTTTTGCGTTCCTGCACCTTCTGCCAGTCAAAACCGGCGCCGGTGCAGCTTAAACCAAATTCAGCCGCATTTTTGAGCAAATGATAGCTGCGCGAAGAAGCCAGCAGAGCCTTGGTCGGAATACAACCCCAGTTCAAACAAGTGCCGCCGAATTCAGAGCTGCTGTCGACAATGGCAACCTGCCAGCCTTTACGGGCCATGCGAACAGCCAGCGGGTATCCGCCCGGGCCACCACCAAGAATTACCAGGTCGAAATTCTGCATATCATTTCCTTGTAACTTGTAACATGATGCGAGCATGTTCTTAATTCTACAGTCCGCTCATTCGCGTTCAGACGCATGAGCGGTAAATTCTGTTCAGCTGCGTATTCAATAAGTACGCGTTATCTGCAATCGATGATCAGTCGCCGATATGAAAGAGAACCGCGCCTTTTTCTACGGGTTTGCCGTTTTCAAGCAGTATTTTTACAACCTTGCCAGCCTTATCAGCCTTGATTTCGTTCATCATCTTCATGGCTTCGACGATGCAGACTGTTTGACCGACGGTTATGCTGTCGCCTTCCTTGCAGAACGGCTCAGAAGTTGGCGATGGAGCGCGATAAAAAGTGCCAGCCATGGGTGAAAGAATCTTGTGGTGCTTTGTTTCAGCTTCAACAGGCTTTGCGGAAGCCGGAGCTTTTGCGCTATTGTTTGCCGGTGCTGCAGGAGTTTCCAAAGCTGAAATTGATGGCATATATGCCGGCATTACCGGCGCATGAACGGTATGCATCTGCACGTTGCCATGTTTCTTGAGCTTCAATTTCATCTGGGAAGTTTCGAGATCTATTTCTGCCAGCTTGTTCTCACCCATGAAACGGATGATTTCGACAACCTGGTCAACGACCTGGCCTTCTGAGTTCGGGACTGTCCGGGTTTTTGCCATTTTACTACCTCTTTCTGGAGTCGCCGAAGTATACCAGACATCAGAGAGCAGGGTCAACAGTCGAACAAATGTCAGCGACTCTCGGTCAAAATAAACAGCACATTCTGCGCGAGCCGCTCGTTGCCCTGCGAAGCTTCAGCGAAGCAGGGTCAGGCGCAGTCGCAGAATCCATGATTTTAGCGCTTTTCTGGATCCTGCTACTGCGCTTCGTTCCGTGCAGGATGACAATTGTATCGCGCAAACATCTCTGACGATAAGATTGCAGCGCCTGGCTGGCGCTTTTCTTGCCGTGATGGCAAAAGACTGTCGATGTTTTCGAGGGTGGTATGATAGAACGATTGCTGTGTACATGAGTGCTTTCTGATGGTTTGCTTTTGCTGAGGTTTGTTTGCGAATGTCCAGTTTTGCACATTGTCTTTTATTTTATTGTACAATTCAATTTAAAGAAGATAGTCATAATATTATTAGGAGCGGTGGATATTGTGGAAAAGCATGGTGATAGTTTTGTGATGCGATCTGGTCGGTGTGGATAAACCTGTTGGCAGTTGATCAGGGTTTTCTACTGTTTGTCAACATCCGCCAACGTTTGAGTTTATCCACAGATTATCCACAGTTTTTCCACATGGTTTTCCAGATCATTATCAGATCATTGGTATTAAAAAACCTTGCGGATAAGGCTTTTGTCTGCTATGATTCAAACATCCCAGCCAATTGAAAAAATCTGTTTTTACCCCGGTAGATTTTTTGTCGGTTTTTGAGATTGGTGTTGTACATAGTTATGAAGAGGTTGATGTACATTATGTCGTCTATAGAAACGCTCTGGTCAAAGATTACAGATGAGATCAAGTCAAATGAGAGCGACAAATTCGCCAAAATGTTCTTGAGTTACGTTACTCCTTCTGCCATTGAAGGCGACGAGTTCGTAATGGAAGCGGCGAATGGCTTCTGTCGGGATTACGTAGAACAGCGCTATTCAAAGCTGATCTGTCGAATCCTGAGTAATCAGCAGCCAGCTCTCAAATATAAACTGGTAACTCGCGCCGGAAAAGCCGGGCATCCTGGCGCAGAAAGCAGAATTACCCAGCCGGTTCTTCCTGCAATTGTCAGTGAAACCACTGTCGAGAAAGCGGTAAAGCCAGTTCCAGGTAAGTATGACGGCATGTTCAACAGCAAGTATACCTTTGATTCATTTGTTGTCGGCAAAAGCAATCAATTTGCCTATGCTGTGTGTCAGTCTGTAACTCGCAACCCGGGCAATCTGCATAATCCTGTGTTTATTTATGGCGCTTCCGGCCTTGGGAAAACACATCTGATGCAGGCCATAGGGCAGGAACTCCTCAAAATCAATCCTAAAACACGCATCGCTTATGTTACTTCTGAAGCTTTTACGAATGAGTTCATCGACTCACTCAAAGACAAGAAGGCCGAAGCCTTTCGGGCCAAGTATCGCAAGATAGATCTGTTGCTGATCGACGATGTTCAATTTTTTGCCGGCAAGGAACAGACCCAGGAAGAATTCTTTCACACGTTCAATGAACTGTTTCAACAGCGCAAACAGATTGTTCTAACCTCAGACTCTCCGCCTGACAAGATACAGCGTCTGGAAGATCGCCTGGCTTCGCGTTTTGCCATGGGAGTGGTCGTAGATGTTCAGCAACCCGATCTCGAGATGCGGGCGGCCATTCTCAAGAAGTTCGCCAGCAAGTCGATGGTCGAAGTGCCTGACGACGTCATCATGTATCTCGCTCAGGGTGTCGTATCACATGTGCGGGCTCTCGAAGGCGCATTCAACAGTGTTCTGGCCTTTGCCGGCATCATGAACAAGCCAATCAGCAAAGATCTTGTTGACCAGGTTCTCAAAGACCTGTTGCGCGAGAATTCTGGTGGCAAGATCAGCATTCCCTGGATTCAAAAGCGGGTTGCCGAATTTTACGACATCAGTGAAGACGAATTGACCGGAAAAAGGCGTTCGCAGAACCTGGTGCTGCCAAGACAGGTGGCGATGCGTCTGTGCCAGATGTTTACCGATGCTTCGCTTAACCAGATCGGTGAGCGCTTTGGCGGTCGCGACCACACGACCGTCATGCATGCCTGCGACAAGGTCAACAAGAAGCTCAAGCAGGAAAAAGATTTCTGCGACGAATTCGAACGGGTTAAACGCTTCGTCGACCCGGATAAACAGTAATAGAATCAAACAAAACCTGTTCTTAAATCAACGTAGGGGTTCAGCGCGCTGGACCCCTACGATTCATTTGTTTTCAGAATGTTGTTAGAGATTCTATCACTTGCGGGAACATATTTTGATCTGCAGCGAAAACCCCTGTATTTATGCAGGTTTGCCGACGGCTGCTCAGATAGTGCTGGGGCTTGTTTCAAGGGCGCCGTGTGCGCCGGTGTAAGCCTTTTCCCATGCAGCTTTTAGCCAAAAATATCTGGCCGTAGAACTTGAAAAAAATTCCATTTTAATGTAATATGATAGACCCCCTTCCGGGGGAGACGTATGAATTCTGATCACAGGTTATGTGAATTTTTTGCAGCCACCTTTAGTAAGTATCTGCCAACAGGGGCGAGTGTAATGGAAAACAGGAAGCAGTCGATACGCGGTAAGCTTGGCGTGACGAAACCGGCAGGTTTTACGCTGGTGAAAGCGCTGCAGGATTTACGCGAGAAGAATCGCAAGGCCTGTGACACCAGCAACCGATACTTTCTTGGTGCCCGCGAAATGATGGTTCTTGGCCGTCTGATCAACTCCTGGAAGGATGTCGTCGGGCTGCAGCTTGCTCATAAAACCTGTCCGACGCGCCTGATAAAAGGGTGCCTGTATCTCAATGTCTCTGACAGCCAGTGGATGCAGACACTGCTTTTTCTCAAGGCTCCGATTATCGAGAAGCTGAACCAGCTTTTTCCCGACATGAAAATTCATGACATTATTGGTCGGCCTGGTGAAATTTCCGAGGCGGTTGAGGAGTTGCTGGCTGATGCCGACTGGCCCGACTGGCAGCAGGAACAGACGCATCATCTGCCAACCGATGATGCCGAACTGGCCGGCCTGCTGGAACGTTGCCAGCGCAAGCTGGATGCACGTCTGCGCGGTCTGCGCCAACGTGGTTTTGAGCTGTGCCGTAGCTGTGAGGCCACGGTTACCGATTCACCAGACGGTATCTGCGCAGTCTGCGTCTTTGCCTCGCGCGAACGAAACCGGGCCGAAGTAAGAGCCCTGGTAAGAGAAATGCCCTGGCTGACGCTTGAAGAAGTTCATGAATTTGAAGCTCAACTTACTGACATAGAGTTTTCGGCTTTAAAGCTCGAACTGCTCGAAGATACGCTGGCTTTTGTAAAAGAGCTGGCAAACGAGCTGCTCGGCGAGTTCAGTGAGGTTACCCACCACCAGATGAGAAAAGAAATGGTTCGGGCGGTCATGCTTTACACCGGCTGCATGCCCGATGAAGTAGATCTCGATCAGCTTCATCCTGAGCAGATTCCCGACCCCAGCTGGCCTGTCTACCTAAACCTGGAAGCATCAGGAGAACAACAATGTTAATTCATATCGGCCAGAATGAATTTGTCGATTTCAAAAAGTGTGAAATGATCATCAATCTGTTCACGGTTGATGAAGAGACCCGCAAACGAGTTCTGGCGGCATTGCCCGAGCCAGAGAAAGACTGTGAATATCGCGCTGCCATCAGAACGACTGATGGCAAGTGGATAGGATCTTCTCTTTCGCCAGAGGCTCTGGCACAACGCGGAATCTGTCACCCATTCAATGACGCGCCTTATCTCAAGGCCGAATGGAAAGTCAGTTCGCAGTACCGTTATTGAGCAAAACCAAGGAGTTACGCAATGACAGAACGAGAAAACCCTGTTACCATGCAGCAGGAAGCTTCGGATGCCGAAGACATGATTCCGAACACTCACCATACCAACGGCAATGGTAGCAGTGAAGAGTATTCGGCCCGCAACATAAAAGTACTGGAAGGGCTGGAGGCTGTTCGCAAGCGTCCGGGCATGTATATTGGTGGCACCGGTTCTGCCGGTCTGCATCACCTGGTCTGGGAACTCGTCGACAACAGCATCGACGAAGTTCTGGCCGGTCATGCCACTACCATTCACGTAAACATGCATGACGACGGCTCGGTATCGGTTCTCGACGATGGCCGTGGTATTCCGGTCGATATTCACGAAGCGACTGGCAAATCCGCTCTCGAAGTCATTCTTACTGTATTGCATTCAGGCGGTAAATTTGACAAGAACAGCTACAAATACAGTGGTGGTCTGCATGGCGTTGGTATTTCGGTAGTTAACGCCCTGTCTGAATGGCTTGAAGTAACGGTCTGGCGCGATGGCGGCGTTTTTCAGCAGTCGTTCCGGCGTGGTGTCGCAGTTTCTGAAATGACCACCAGCGAGGGCGCCGACCGCACCGGCACCAAGATCCGCTTCAAACCTGATGCCGAGATCTTCGAATCGATCGAATACAATTTTGACATTCTCTCGAAGCGCCTGCGCGAAATGGCGTTTCTGAATGCCGGCGTCAAAATCATTCTACGGCAGAAAGCCGAGCAGAAATGCCACCTGTTCGAATATACCGGCGGCATTTCAAGCTTCGTCGACTTTCTGAATGAGACCAAGAATCCGCTGTTCAAAGAAGTCGTCGCTTTCAACCGTGAAAAGGACGGCGTTGTCGTCGATGTTGCAATGTCCTATAACGATGGTTATGCAGAGCAGTTCTACGCTTTCGTCAACAATATCAACACCATCGATGGCGGCACTCACGTGCTTGGTTACCGGTCGGCACTTACCAAGGTTTTCAACCGCTATCTCAAGGAAAACCCCGATCTGCTTGGCAAAGAAAAAGGCAAGCAGAGCGAAATCAAGCTGGCAACCGAAGATACCCGCGAAGGTCTAATCGGTGTGCTTTCGATCAGGGTTCCCGAACCTCAGTTCGAAGGCCAGACCAAGGCCAAACTTGGTAACCCCGAAGTGCGCGCTATCGTCGATCAGGTGGTAACTGACGTGCTCTACGACTATTTCGAGCAGAACCCGCTGGTTGCCCGTCCGGTCATGGATAAAATCCTGACTTCGATGAAGGCCCGCATCGCCGCCCAGAAAGCCCGTGAACTGACCAGACGTAAAACCGCTCTCGAAGGTGGCTCGCTTCCCGGCAAGCTGGCCGATTGTTCCGAACGTGACCCCGCCCACAGCGAACTGTTCATCGTCGAAGGTAACTCCGCCGGTGGTTCTGCCAAACAGGGTCGTGACCGCCGCACTCAGGCGATTCTGCCGTTGCGCGGCAAGATTCTCAACGTCGAGAAGACCCGTCTCGAGCGCGTTATTTCGAGCGAAACCATTCAGGATCTCATCAATGCTATCGGCACCAACATTGGCAAAGAAGACTTCGATATCAACAAGGCACGCTATCACAAACTGGTAATCATGACCGATGCCGATGTCGACGGCGCCCACATTCGAACTCTGCTGCTGACCTTCTTTTTCAGATATATGCCTGAACTGATCGAAAAGGGTTATCTCTATGTCGCGCAGCCGCCGCTTTACAAAATCAAAAAGGGCAAGGTCGAAAAGTATGCCTACTCTGATGAAGAAAAAGACAAGATCGTCGAAGAAGAATTCGGCGGTGGCGACAAGGTAACCATGCAGCGTTACAAAGGTCTCGGTGAAATGAATCCTGAGCAGCTGTGGGAAACCACGATGAACCCGGATACACGTATTCTCAAGAAGGTGCGTGCCGATGACGAAACCGAAGCCGACCGCATTTTTTCGGTGCTGATGGGCGACAAGGTCGAGCCGCGCCGCAACTTTATCACGCAATACGCCAAACAGGTCAAGAACCTGGATATTTAATAAGGGGTCAGAAGAATGGATACAACGAATGATGGAAATGTTCCTGTAGAGGAAAATGGCGGAATCAGCATTCCTCCCCCGCCTCCGCCCCCCTCGGGAATCAAGTTCATAAATATCGAAGACGATATGAAGGCTTCGTATATCGATTATGCGATGAGCGTAATCGTTGGTCGCGCCCTGCCCGACGTGCGCGATGGTCTTAAACCGGTGCATCGTCGCGTTCTTTACGCGATGTTCGACCAGAACATCACCAGCAAACGGCCTTTCGTCAAATCGGCAAGAACCGTCGGTGAAGTTCTTGGTAAGTATCACCCGCACGGTGATTCGGCTGTTTACGACACTCTTGTTCGTATGGCCCAGGATTTCAGCCTGCGTTACCCGCTCATTCAGGGGCACGGCAACTTTGGTTCGGTTGATGGTGATGAAGCGGCGGCGATGCGTTATACTGAAGCCCGTCTGCACGCCCTCGCCGAAGAACTGCTCAAAGACCTCGAAATGGAAACGGTCGACTGGATGCCGAACTTCGATGGTTCGCTCAACGAGCCGATCGTTCTGCCCAGCAAGTTTCCGAATCTTCTTGTCAACGGATCGTCAGGTATCGCCGTCGGTATGGCCACCAACATGCCTTCGCACAATCTCGTCGAAGTCGTCAATGGCCTGGTTCAACTGATCGACAACCCGGAATTGACTATCGACGAGCTGATGACTTATATCCCCGGCCCGGATTTTCCGACCGGCGGCATAATCATGGGCACAGATGGCATCGAATCGGCCTTTAAAACTGGCCGTGGCTCGGTCGTCGTGCGTTCTGTCGTCGAAATCGAAGATTACGGCAAGGGCCGCGACCGTATCGTCGTTAAAGAACTTCCTTACCAGGTCAACAAGGCGAGACTGGTCAAGTCGATTGCCGATCTGATCAAGGAAAAGAAGATCGACGGCATCACTGACCTGCGCGACGAGTCGAGCCGCGAAGGTATGCGCGTCTGCATCGAACTGCGCAAGGGTGTCAACACCGATGTAATTCTTAACCAGCTCTACAAGCACACGCAGATGCAGTCATCATTCGGCGTAATCAATCTGGTGCTGGTCGATAACCGGCCACTGGTGCTCAATCTCAAGCAGATGATGGAATACTACATCGATCACTGCCGCGAGATCATCAGACGCCGCACTGTTTTTCAGCTGCGCAAGGCCGAAGAAAAGGCCCATATCCTTGAAGGTTTGACTATCGCTCTCGACAACCTCGATGCGGTCATTCAGCTGATCAAAGAAGCCAAAGACCCGATCGAAGCTAAACAGGGCCTGATGGATACCTTCATGCTCTCAGAAAAGCAGGCGCAGGCGATTCTCGAAATGCGACTGCAGAGACTTACCGGCCTCGAACGCGACAAGATCATCGCTGAATATCACGAAACCCTGGCTCTGATTCAGAAGCTCAAAGGCATTCTCGAATCAGATATCAAGGTTCGCGAAATTATCAAAGAAGAACTCGTCGACATTCGTGACCGCTTCGGCGATGCCCGCCGCACCCAGATCACCAGAACGACCGCTGAGCGCCTCGATCTCGAAGATCTCATGCAGGAAGAAGACATCATCATCACCATGACCCGCAATGGTTATGTCAAGCGCATGTCACCCGACGTGTTCAGGCAGATCGGCCGTGGCAGCAAGGGCAGTAACGTCATGGGTGTCAAAGAAGACGACGTCGTCGAGCACATGTTCCTGGCGACGACCCATTCGTTTTTGATGGTGTTCACTTCAATCGGTAAAGTGCATTGGATCAAGGGTCACCAGATTCCCGAAGGCGGCCGCACCGCCAGTGGCCGCGCGATGGTCAACCTGCTGCAGCTCGAAGAAAACGAAAGTCTCACGGCGATTCTGCCGGTCAAGACCTTTGACAGCACGCGCCGCCTGTTCATGGTAACGCGCCGCGGTGTCTGCAAGATGGTCATGCTCTCGGCCTTCTCGCGCCCGACCGCACGCGGTATCATCGCTCTCAAACTTGATGAAGGCGACGAACTCGTCAGTGTCAAGACTATCTTTGGCGGCGAACAGGTGGTAATTGCCACTCGCAATGGCTATGCCATCAGGTTCGGCGAAAACGAAGTCAGGGTAATGGGCCGTGTATCGCGAGGTGTCAAGGCAATCACCTTCAGAGACAAGAACGACGAAGTAATCGGTATGGAAGTCTTCAGCCGCCAGCGCGAAGAAGGCGAAGCAGCTGCCTCCGCCGACACGGTTCCAGCCGAAGCGGCCGCGGCTGTTGAAATCGATGACAGCATCGATGAAGCTGAAGTTGTCGAAGAAGCCGTCGATGACGTCGTTGACGAAAACGCTCCGATACCCGAAGATAACGGGCGTTACGAAGGCAAACTGCTGACCGTATCAGCTATGGGCTTCGGTAAGCAGACCGACATCAACAGCTACCGTGTCACTCATCGTGGTGGCAAGGGCGTGATCAACCTCAAGATCATGGAAAAAACCGGCGAAGTTCTCGCGATCAAACGCATGTTCGAGAGCGATGAGCTGATGGTCGTCACCACCAATGGCAAAGTGGTCAGACTTAACGTCGATTCGATCAGAAATACCGGGCGCGCGGCGTCTGGCGTCAAGCTGATCACTCTCGACGGTGATGATCGGCTGATCTCGGTAGTAAGAATTCCGGCCCGCGAAGAAAAGGCCAACTAGAATGCCCGGTCAGGGGTTGTTTCGCATGAAGCAGCCCCTGACTTTTACATGTTTATGGGAGCCCGTGCGCGATGAGTGAAGAAAAGGTCGCGGTCAAACGCAAACGAGTCAGATTTTCGACCGAGATAATGTTCATTCTCTCGGTGGTGTTTTGTGTGGCCCTTTCGGTGATTTACCTGGTTCGCTACAACAATATCCGTAATCTGTTGCAGCGCGAGGCTGAACTGCGCGATCGCATCGAGTCGCTTGAACGCGAAAACCGCCATCTCAAGCAGAACCTCGACACTCTTTCGACGCCAGAAGGAATCGAAAGACTGGCGCGTGAGCGTCTTGGCCTGGTTAAGCCCGAAGAACTGGTAATTTACACGATCAACGAGAAAAATGAGCCGGTAAATCCGCCTCCCCCGGAAAGTGAAACACCGGCTGCGGCAGAAGGTTTCGACAGGTAGGCAAGTTTGTTGCCCAGACCGGCGGCAAAAAAACGTTGATTTTACTTTGTACCTGTGTTACAATCAAAAGCGCACTGGAGGAATGGCCGAGTGGTCGAAGGCGGCGGTCTTGAAAACCGTTGACCGAAAGGTCCGTGGGTTCGAATCCTACTTCCTCCGAAGCATATTGGAGAGATGGGTGAGTGGCTTAAACCAACAGTTTGCTAAACTGTCGTACTGGGTAACTGGTACCGGGGGTTCAAATCCCCCTCTCTCCGAGGTGAATCTGCACCCGTAGCTCAGTTTGGATAGAGCACCAGATTGCGGATCTGGTGGCCAGAGGTTCGAGTCCTCTCGGGTGCGTTTATTTTTGGAGACCGAAACATTTTCTCACACCAGAATGGTTTGATAAAATGTTTTTGTCGTCCTTGAATTACTGGAAAGGTGGCCGAGTTGGCTTAAGGCGCACGCTTGGAAAGCGTGTGTAGGCTAACACCTACCGCGGGTTCGAATCCCGCCCTTTCCGATGTCGTGCTAGGTGGAGGGCTAGGGGTCCTCTATCAACCGCAAATCCCCTTAAGGTGGACTGAACCCCTGCCAGCGGGCAAGATTGGTGGTAACGGCCTGTTCTAGAAGCATTGAAGGATGGGTTCCACACGGCGAAAGTCCGTGAACTCCGCCAGGACCGGAAGGTAGCAACGGTAAACGACCGCTTTCGGGTGATGTGGCAGCGCCTGTCCGGAGCCTATAGTTCAGAATACGTGCCATTGACCTCTGTTCAAGGGCAGGTGCACGACCTTAAAAAAACCCGTTTTGGCGGGTCTTTTTTTTTCCCGAAATTCGCGGCCAGAATAGGCGGGTTAGCTGGATTCATTCGATTTGTTGCCGGGAGCGTGGTATTGAATTTGGCGGGCAATACTGTTAAGCTTAAGCCTGTCGAAAAGACAAGTTTGACTGGAGAAATCAGCATGTCAGATCCCGTCCGCCAGAATCTTTACCGCAAATATCGCCCACAACGCTTCAGCGAACTTTCCGGACAGGAACACATATCGCGCACTATTCAGGCGGCTGTGGCCAGCGACCGTATTTCGCATGCCTACATGTTTTCCGGGCCACGTGGCACTGGCAAGACCTCGGCTGCGCGCCTGCTTGCCAAGATTCTCAACTGTCTCAACCTCGAAAAGGGAAACAGCGGTCTTCCTGATTGCTGCAGGGTCTGCGATAACTGTCGACGTATCGAAGACATGAATTTCATGGATATCATCGAAATCGACGCGGCCAGTAATAACGGTGTCGAAGATATCAGGCAGATGCGCGAGAAGGTCAAGTATCGCCCGGCCGAGGGTAAATACAAGATCTACATCATCGACGAAGTTCACATGCTTTCCGGATCGGCTTTCAATGCGTTTCTCAAGACACTCGAAGAACCGCCCCCGAACGTGATCTTCGTTCTTGCCACCACCGATCCGCAAAAAGTGCCGGCAACCATCATTTCGCGTTGTCAGTGTTTTGATTTTCATTCGGTATCGCGGCGCACCATACAGGCGCGCCTCGAAGAGATCGTCAGACTCGAAAGTGCCGAAGGGGCTTTTCCTGCCTTCGAAAACGAAGCCCTGGCAATGATCGCTGAATGCGCGCAGGGCGGCTTCAGAGACGGCTTGAGTCTGCTCGATCAGATTGCCTCATCGACCTCCGAGCAGCCGGTCAAGCTCGATCATGTTCTCAAGCTTACCCGCCGCCTCAGCTACACAACGCTCAAAGAGATTACCGACGCCATTTTTGCGCATGATCTCGGCCGGGTTGTCAAACTTCTCAACGAACTCTATTCTCTTGGCTACGAGCCGCTGACCATCGGCCGCGACCTGCTTGAATACCTGCGCCGCTGCATGATTCTCAAAATCGACAGCGACGCCAACCAGCAGCTCGATCTGCCGGTCGAACAGGCCAGCGAAATCTGCAGGCAGGTTGCTGCACTCGAAGTAAGATATATCATTGGCGCAGTCTCTCGTGTCGAACGCGCCCTGCTGAACATTCGCAGCTCATTTCAGGCGCGTGTTTTACTTGAATCTGAGCTGATCAGACTTGGTCTCGGTGATGAAATTTTCGCCAGCGAAGCCATGGAAAAGCGCATAGAACAGCTCGAACAGAAAGTGGCGGCGTTGCGCAAAATCGCCGCCAGACCTGCTGTCAGCATGGCTCCACGCGATGTCGCGCCAGCCGCACCTTCGCCTGCTCCTGCCCGCCCGGTGCTGACTTCTGTTCCGCCACGTTCGCCGGTATCCCCTTTACCGGAAAATGTCGTTCCCATGAGCAGCAGACAGGTGACTGACCCGGTTATCGATTTCCGAAACGCAGTTGGTCGGCGCTCGAATGTTTGTCAGGCTCTGCTGGTCAATGCCAGAATCAAAAAGCCCGAGAACGGAACTTTGACTATCTTTCTTGAGCAGGCGTTTGCCGCCGGCAAACTCAAGGAAAGCAAAAACATCGCTCTGTTAGTCGAAGCCGCCAGAGAAGTTTTTGGAAACGTCGATCAGGTCAAGATTCAGGTGCCAGGCAACGGCAGCGATGATGCCCCACCACCGCCACGCGAAAGTCATCGCGAACAGATTGCCCGACTTGACGAGCAAGCACGCCAGAAAGTACTGCAGAAACCCTCAATTGCAGACGCAGTCGACACTTTTGGCGGAGATATCGTAGATATCGAAGAATAGTTATCAAAAAACTGATATTAAAAGAAAAAAATCGCAGGCTTCTGCGATTTTTTTTGTTGCTGCATTCACCAAAAAAATTCTAAAAGCATTTATACGACAGGTTTTGCGCGCTGGTGTATGCGAACCAGGATTGTACACAGCAATTCCGTGGAAAATGTGGAAAACCATGGGGAAAAGCTTGGGAAGCGAACTCTCTGTTGTGGAAAAATAAAACAGCTACCCTCTTGACAAAGACTGTTTATAAGCTTTTCGAGAGGGCCTGAAAAAATTTTCAGCAAAAAGTCTTGCAAATCGAAAATTTTTTCATGTCAAGATTGTGTACATGAATTTTTACAACGACTACCCGTTTACATAATTTTGTGTACACAGTGTTATGTAAACACAGACCGAAATACCAGAAGCCATTGTTTGCGTCTGTGTACACAGGTTTTTAAAACTTTTATCGGATTGTCGAGTATTCTTATCGGAGTGACTCAAGAGTTTATTGACGATTCTCTTTCGACAAATTTTCACTTCTGTGCTGTATCGAAATTGTCAGATTTTGGTTACAATCAGTAGTATGTGGCGACTTATCGCTGAACACTTGTAATGAACCGGGCATAACATAAGTCCGTTGAAGCAGGGGGTGCCATTGTGCAGAAAAAAGTATCAGGTCTGTTGATTTTGTTGATGGTAGTTGCAGGATTGTTTTTGAGCAGTGACCGGGCAATGGCTGATACCAGGTTTGATTTTTACTATCAGCGTATCGAAAAAGTTGTTGAGATCAACAATCCTGAGCCCAAAGGCTGGTGGGAAAAGACCAAGTCTTTTGTCAAATCAGGTATTAACGCGGTCAAACGCACCTGGGAAAGCGCTGTAACCCGCAACTACAACCTGGGCGAAGGGTCTAAACGCTGGTATTCAGGCGAAGACCATAACATTGCTTATGATGTGCAGCGTGTCAAGGTTAAAAGCGAAGCTCACCTTCTTGAACTGATGGGCGTGAAGGATGAAAGCAAGCTTACCGACGGACAGAAGGCGCTGCTTGCGGTCTATCGCCATTCGACCTCAGATAACATCAAAGACCGCATGAAATACAGTTATCGTAACAGTATCAACATCATTCTGTCTGATACCACGGGCTTCGATGATCCGGGAAAGTACCCCAATGTAACCGACGATTTCTGGCCATATTCCAGCGGCGCGACCATTCAGATGTCGAGCGGGCGCTATAACTGGCCCGGTTCCGAAAGTTCGGCCCGCTCTACTTTTGTGCATGAGTTTGCCCACTCATTCGACCGCACTATCAAGGAATTCATCAAACCATACGGCAAAGATGGCTCACATTTCGCCAATGAACTGACGAGACCGCGCACCGCTTTCGTCGAAGGCTGGGCCCAGTTCAACGAAATGCTCGATTCAGCCGACAAAGTGCGTCAGATGAACAATACAGTAGACCTGATCAAGATCGAAGACAAAAAGAAAGCCGGTGATTACACCAACGTTGAACCAGATACCCTCAGCGGAACTCAGCTGCTGTCTGTAGAAGGCATCAACGCTATCATTCTGCACCGTATCGCCACTGAAGTTCCGGGTGGTAAGGATAAGGTCTTCAAAGCCTTCACTTCGACAAGCTGGAAGCTTTTTCGTGATCTGAGCACCATTACAAAGCAGCTGTGCCGGCAGAATCCTGACGATATTGCTGCCATTGCCCGAATAGTCGATGAACGCACTCTCGGTAAACTGTCTGACAAGGAATTCATCAAGTATATCGGCAGCTCAGACGCCGCCAGAGAATTTCTCAAGAACCGCAAAAAAGCGACTGAAGACGCGGTCGAAGCATCTGCCGGCACCGTCGAAGCCAGCGGCAAGCCTCTCGATATCGAAGTTAAAACCGATGGCTCGAGCCCGTTTGGCGTAAAATAGGCATTTAACCGCCCCCACAGAAGAGAAGCCGCAAGGCTTCTCTTTTTTATGTCTAATTTGTTTCAGGCAGGTCAACCAGGGTTTGTGGTAATCTGTATGCAATGAATCGACGCGCAACTGTCACTCTGGTTCTGATCTCTGTTGTTATGGTGTTCTGGCGAAGTTCTGCCGGAGCAGCAGATGTGTATGCTCTTTTTAACTATGCAGACAGATCAGATGTGCATCTGGTTCATTCGATGCATGGCCCGGCCAACCCTTATGGGCAGCTGTTTTCGGCGCCCCCTGCCAGCAATTTCTACATCGATGAACATGGTCGCTTCAGGCTCATTCATGTAAAGCGATCTGGCAGTTTTAAACAGGATCAGCGACGTCTCTACCGGCAGGTGTTCGACGGATTGCCGGTTCTGGCTGATGTCGGTTGGCAGGGTTATGGACAGCATCAGGATCAGCGTGATCTTATCATCGCGGGGCATTCAGGTCGACCGGTGTTTCGCAGTCGTGGCGCTCCCTTCAGCCCCGGGCCAGGATTTATGGTAAGTCAGTCTATTGCTTTATCGGCTCTGACCAACGGCGAAACCGATATCCGGCCAGATAAAAACTGGTATGAAATTCCGAACGCCAGCTGGTATCAGAGCTGGTTTTCATCTGTTGATGGGCAGCACAGTTCATACATGATTTTTTATGACTGCTGGGAACAGCAGGATATTATGATCTATGATGCAATCTGGAGCGGATTTCCTGTTGAAAAATCCGATGAGCGGCTGATTGGCAACGCCAGAGATTATCGCCTGAATCGGAGCAGACTCGATGGGGCCATGGAAATTTTGCCAGAAAATCCGAAATCGGAAGTTGTAGTCAATCTCGATGCCGGAGTTGCACTGTGCAGGAATCAGGATGCTGGTGGCCAGTCTGTAAGTGCCATATACAGCTGGTATGATGATGCCGCCGGAACAGTTTCTGCCGCCGACTGGACGCCGGAGATTCAGACGGTTTTTGAATCGCGGCATCAGAAGATACGGTTTCCTGTGATGCATGACGCGAATCGAATGATCGTTATGGGCACCGACATTTTGCACGCGTGGTTACACGCTGGCGGTTTACAGCATACCGTCAGTGAGTGCACCTTTTGTCTGGCTCTGCCATTGGACGACAGGTCAGCCGCGTTCTTCATCTATTCCGCTCCCGACAATTCTCTATACCGGTTCTACATAGACCGCGACGATGTCGTTGATTACAGGCGTGCATCAAGACTTACTCCGGCTTTTGTTCCGGTCGCCATGACGGCTGATCATGAGGGTAATCTGCTGCTCGGAAGTTTTTCGGCCTGGCCGCCCGAGATGAGCGAAAGCGAAGATCTGCTGATGTCAGTTGAAGCTGTGGAACTGCTGCCGGCACCCTCTGATGCGACGACAACCAGAGGTAATATGCTGCTGGCGCAGCAGTTTTATTTCAATGTATATCGTCTGACGCCTGCCGGCAGCGAGCCGGTATGGCTTGGTCGTATTGATGTAGGCCGTCACTTGTATCAGTGCGGGTTTGTGATTGCCGAGAGGCCTCTGGCTCTGACCAGCGATGTTCGCGAACTGCTCAGGCTTGCCCGTCTGCCCGGTAATCAGCTCAGTGCTCCCAAAAAACTCGATGAAAGCACATACCCCGGGCAGTTTGTCATGCCCGGTCAGGTATTTATGGCGTTAGCGCGCTGAATTTTTCAGGAAAATTCCCTGATCAGTTCTTCGAGTTCAGGGTCATCAAACTGTTCGTCAGCGCTTTCCTTGATCAGATACACCAGCTTTTTCATCTCAAGGTCGCTGAACTGGCCCTTGCCCTTGTGCGTAATTTTCTCGGCTTCTTCCTGCAAAAGCTTTTTGATGAATTTTTCCCGGGTCGTGCGGTCGGCCACGACCTGGTATATCTTCTCAGCCAGCACTTCGGGTGACACCATGCGATAGGTGCCGTCTTTCACCTGACGCGCAATCTCTTCAAGCCTCTGCATATGCATTAACTGCTGTTGCTGCAGAATCTTGAGGTTGTTCTCGGCCGGTGTTCTGTGTGCAGAAGTTCCGTCGATCTTTTCTCCGCCGCCGGTCTTGTCTTTCAAGGCTTCATCGAAGCCGGTTTTTTTATCGACAGACTCTTTGGCCTTGGGTTTGGTCGTTATTATTATTCTTTTCCCAGGTCCATGAATGGAATCAACCATGATTAGCTCCCTTGTAACTTCCTTGTTAAAAAGGCATATTTTTCCCTTATCCCAATTTATTTATCGTCAACTTTGCCAAAAAAGTTTATAGCAATGCCGAAAAAATCTTTCTCACCCGTACCTGGCATTCTGCCGATAATCCTTGTAGATAATGAATTTCTGGAGGCAAGTCGTGTTGTATCGAAAATGGTTGTCTGTTGCAGTTCTGTACGTGTCGATTCTGTTAATTCCGTCCGGCGCCCTGTTCGCAGCGATCGATCATTCAAGTCTATTTGCCAGCGGGGAAAAGGCTTTCGCAGCCAGCAATTTCAGCGTTGCCGCCGAGAACTTCGCGGCTGCCCTCAAATATTCGCCGTCAGACCTGCGCACCAGATTCCGCTATGGCCAGGCGCTGTTTTCGCTGAACCGTTTCGCTGAGAGCCACAGTCAGTTTCAGGCGGTTCTGCAGAACTCTCCAAACAACATTATTGCCAGAGTCTATCTGGCTGAGAATCTGGTGCAGCTCAACCGTCATGATGATGCCAGAAGCCATCTCGAGTGGATACTCAAAGTGCAGCCCGGTCACGCACGTGCCCGTGAGATTCTCGATTCGATAAATGGCCTGACGACAGCAAAACCCGCTCAGGCTATGCCCGAAAAAATGCCGACAGACAGCGCTCCATTGCCGGTGAAAAATACAGCAAAGGCCAGCTCACAGATTGAGCTTACCCCGTATATCGCACCCTCTGGCGAAAAAACCCGGCCGCAGCCAAAAAAAGTCGTTGCACAAAATGCCAAAGAGACGGCCAGCATACCTGCTGCCAGTAAAGTTACCGATTTTTCATTCGAAAAGTTTCTTGCTGACACCCAGAATTCTTTTCTTGTCAGCCTCGAGCTCGTCAGGTTCAATCTCGAGAATGGCGACCTCAACGCTGCAGCTGTCAGTCTCGAACAGGCCACCCGACTCTCACGCAACACTTCCGACAGTCGGCGCTTTCTTGAACTCCAGATTCTCTCAAGCATGCTTCACATCTACCGCCGAGACTTTTCCGCTTTCGGCAAAAATCTGGTAAAGCTCAAATCAGCTCTTGGTGACAAATCCTATCAGTCATTCCTTAACATCTACAACGAAGGCGCGGCAATAACCGACCCGGTCGACCAGGCCCGTCTTGCTGCCGGAATTGCCATGGGTGCCGGCCACCATGCCGTGGCTGCCCGCCTGCTGCTCGAAGTGTTCGTTAAAAAGCCCGAGGACATGCTGACTGCCCACCTGCTGGCCGATGCTCAGCTGCAGAGCCTGGACTATAAAAATGCCGAAAACACGCTGGTGCATATTGCCCGAAACCATACAGACAATGCTGAAGCACACTTCAATCTGGCCCGCTTTTATCTGACCGTATTCTATCAGCCTGAACTTGCCAGGCGCTATGCCGTACATGCTGCATCTCTCAAACCCGGCGATGCCCGTATCGAAATTCTGCTCGGTCTGGCGGATTACGCTGAGGGAAAAGTCGATGCCGGCATTGCGAGAATGCGAAAGCTTCTGCCGGTCGTTGAAGATGAGTCGATGAAGGCCATCTGCCAGCAGATTATCAATGACGGCAACAAGGTCGATGCCACCGGCCGGCCGGTTGACTTCATCAGCATGCTGGCTCTGCCTGGCGCGCCGCATGCTCCGTTCGACAGTTTCCGCCTGGTCGGCGAAGATGCTCTGCGTCGCGGTTCTTTTTTGACGGCTATGAAGTATTTCGCAAATGCGCGTGACTACGCTGAAATCGGCAGAACTTATCTTGGTATCGCGTCGGCTCTAGCCAGCAGCGGCGAAACCGAAATTGCCGCAGTAGCCGCCGGCTATGGTCTCGCGGCGCTGGATGCAGAGCTGCAACAGAACCCGGCAAATGGCCGCGCCAGTCTTTATGCCGCTCTCTATCACTTCGAACGTAACGATATGGCAGCTGCCAGACAGGCGTTAAACCGTGGTCTTTCCGGAAAATGCGATGCAGTTACCAGAAAACGCCTGACTACATTACTCAGCAGTATCGATTCCTGATCAGAAACAGATCTTCAAAGCTGCCCGGCTCGATGTACAGCCGAGCAGTTTTCTTTTTGCAGGAAAGTTGCATTTTATATAAGTTTTTGGGTTGCAATTTACTCAACTTTCTCATTATAATCTGCAGTTAAGATTCCAGATTTCCGGAGGATTCCAGATAATGGCCAAAACGATACTAGTGGCTGAAGACTCCTTGATGTTGCGAAAGGTCGCGTGCTTTCCGCTCGAAAAAGCGGGCTATAAAGTGCTTGAGGCCAACAATGGCATCGAGGCGATCGAAGCAATGTCAAAGAATGAAGTAGACATCATCATAACCGACCTCAACATGCCGGGTATGGATGGTTTCGAACTCATCACCCAGGTCAAGGAAAACGACAAATTCAAACACATACCCATCATTATTCTCACTACCGAAGGCAAAAAAGAGATGGTCATGAAGGGGCTCACCCTCGGCGCCAATTCATTTCTGCAGAAGCCAATCAAACCGGATCTGATGCTTCAGGAAGTAGAAAGACTCCTTGGCAAATCTTCAGGCAAGGGAGGCTGAAACCATGACAAGTTCGACCGTATTACTTGAACAGCTCAGAAATTCAGATCCTGCGCAGCGCCGCAAGGCAGTTCGCGAACTGACCAGGTTTCCCGAAGAAAAGCCAGTAGTCGAAGCGCTTTGCGAAGCTCTCGGCGACCCCAATAAGGGTGTTCAGAACATAACCATTGAGGCGCTCGCTTCAATGCGCCATGAAAACACTGTCTATGGTCTTATTCCGGTAGTCAAAAGCTCTGATTTGAATACCAGAAACGCCGGCATGACGATTCTGCGCAACCTTGGGCCCATGGCTATTCCGCCACTCGTTGAAGCTCTCGGTGCCTCTGAAGATGTCGACGAAATCATTCAGATTCTCGTTATTCTCGGCGATATCAAATCACCGCTGGCTACCGATCATGTCATCAAGTTCATCAATCACGACGATGATAACGTTAAAACTACCGCTGTCGAGTCTCTTGGCAAGATCCAGGATCCCAAAGCCGTCGACATGCTCATGGAAACCTACAAGACCTCTGATATTCTCAAATATTCAGTCGTCGAAGCACTTGGCAATATCGCGGTAGAAAAGGCGCTGCCGGTAGTTCTCGGCGCCCTCGAATCGGCAGACATACTTGAGTATTTCACTGCCATCGGCGCTCTCGGATCGATGGAATCGGTCGAAGGTATCGCCCCCCTGTTCGCCAAGCTGCTCAAGGAAGAAGACAGCGGAACCCGCCGTCTGATCTTCAAATCCCTTGCTCAGATCGAAGAAGCCAATCCAGGCTCACTCAAGAAACTCGATCAGGCATCGGTCAAGCCGATTCTGCTGGCACTCATGGAGAACCAGGATGCCGCTGAATATCGCTATATGGTGCGGGTTGCCGCTTCGTTTGGTGAAGAAGCATATGCCGCCGCACTGATGAGCGCTCTCGAAAGCAGTGACAGTGACATCGCCGACATCGCGTTCGAAGGTATCATGCGCATTGGTAAAAAAGCCGTCAGATGCGCGCTCGATCGCGTTGGCCGCGTTGAACCGCCGGTTGCCGTAAGAATTTTCAATTTCCTGACAAAATGTCCTGCCAGCGAAGTGCCAGGAGCGACTTCACTGTTCGCTCAACATCACGATGACTCAGTCAGACAGGCTTTTGCTCTGACACTGGGCGCCAATCCTTCCGATCAGTCGTTCAGCACACTCAAAACCATGCTCGACGACGCCGACGAAATCGTGCGCCGCAATGTCGTTGCCGGTATCGCCAGAATGCTTGATTACGATGGCGCCCTCACCGCGCTGATCAACAAGTTCAAGGATATCAACGGTCACGTCAGGCGCGAAGCCTGTCTGGCCATGGCCAACTCAACTTCGAGCCAGCTCGTCGAGCCTCTGTTCAATGTTGTAATGACCGAACCCTACGGCGACGTTCGCGAAGCTGCAGCTTCAGTTCTTGCCCGCCGCAAAGATCCGGCCATTACCAAAAGACTGCTCGAAATGCTCGAAAGCGACAACTCACGTATCCGCGAAACTATTTCGCGCACCATCTGGCAGTGCGGCTCAACCCTCGCCGTCGACTCGCTTATTCAGAAGCTCAATGACAAAGAATGGCGTGTTGCAGTTAACTCATGCTTTTCACTCGAAAACATGAAAGACCTCAAGTCGATCTTTCCGCTCAAAGAACTGCTCAAAAACGGCGACTGGCAGATCAGAATCGCGGCCCTCTCGGCCCTGCGCTCATTCAAGAGCAAAGAACTCAAGCAGTTCTTCGTTCCGTTGCTGGCCGACGAAAATCCGCAGGTTGCCAAACTGGCAGTAGTAGCTCTCAGTGAACTCGCCGATAAATCTCTCGACCTCGATCTTCAGAAGCATATCAAGCATCAGCGCTGGGAAGTCCGCTACCAGATCGTCAAGGCCCTCGGTGCCATCAAAAGTCAGAGCAGCGTCAGCTCGCTCATTCAGATGGTCGAAAAAGACGAAAGCAATGCTGTGCGCGTACGCGCTATTCTGGCTCTGGCCAAAATCGGTGACAAGTCTGCGGCTGCCACAGTCGCCAAAGCTCTTGACAGCTCAGATCAGAACCTCGTCATCGCCGCCATCAAATACATCAAGGACAACGGCGCCAATGGCGTCAATGGCCTCGAAGACAAGCTAAAAGACATCTTCCTGCGCGACGCCTGGATCCGCAATTACTTCATTCAGACCGCTGCCCAGAACAGTTCCGAGCTCATCGAGAAGGTGCTCAAATCAGTTGTCGCACCTCGCCAGGTCAGACTGATCGACCGGCTCAAGGCTATTCCCGTCGACGATAAAGGCATCAATACCGAAGAAGCCCTGATTTTGCGCGATATCATCGCCGAGAAGTGCGGTGTCGAAATCAACGACAAAAAGCAGCTCGAGCAGAAGCTCGGTCGCAACCTTGGCCGCTTCTTCTTCACCTCCTGGATCGAATATTACCATAACCTTCGCTATGGCGCCGAAGAAGGCAGCGACCTGCTCGTCAGCCTCTACGATTCGATCACCAATCCGGCAACCGAATTCTTTGGTGAAGCGGCACAGAGCAAGGTGCTGGTTTCGACGATCATACCCGACCTTATCGAAACCCGGGTTAAAGAAGGCGCCGACACCATTCGCGTTCTCTGCTGTGGCACTTCGTTCGGCCCTGAAGCCTATTCGACCGCAATGAGCGTGCTCGAAGACGTGCATTCTGACAAGGCCCGCGTTACTGTGACCGGTATCGATGTTTCGCACATCTGTCTCAATACCGCTAAACGCGGGATTTACAAACGCGAAATGTTCCGCCAGGTCGACCAGAAGTATATCGACCTTTACTTCGAAGATGACCGCGGCGACCTGCGCGTCAAAGACGAAGTGAAAAACCTCGTCGAATTCAAGTTCACCAATACCGTGAACCCCGAAGCGATGGAACAGCTGGGCGAATTCGATGTGGTCATCTGCCGCAATCTGTTCTCCGACTTCTCACAGAAGGCAAAAGAACGTATGGCCGAGAACATCTACAATATTCTCGTGCCCGGCGGCGTTCTGCTGATCGCCGGTAAAGAGACTCTCTACAACGTAACCAAGGCTTTCCGCCTGCAGACCTACGAAAAGGTAGTCGCTTACCGCAAGCTCTGATAAAGAGTTTTCAACAGAGAGGCCCGCAAATTGCCGCGGGCCTCTTTTTTTTATCCTGTATTTGTGGTACGGTTTATCGACCTGTCAGGTTATAGCAATAAAAGCTGAACCATACCCGGGCAAGTTATTCGTGCTCGTGCTCAGCGAAGCGGTGCTCGTAATTGAAAAACAAAATCGATTACGATTACGATAACGATAACGATAACGCACACGCGCACGGCAGCTGTTCGGGACTTTCGATCTTCAATGAGCAAGATATTGATTTCGTGATACCGGGTATCGATCATTTTGAAGTGCTATAACGGCCTGTTGTGCAGTTGCCGGTTAACTGACATTCTTGATTAGCGGGAGATATACACATGCTGCGACGAAAATTTGTTGTTCTGATTCTTGTACTGACTGGTGCCGTATTCTTTACCGGCTGTTTTGGTGGTGATTCTGATGATAAAGGGACAACGCTGCCAGCTTCTTATATCACTCTCACAGGCACTTTGACCGCGCCGGAAAAGATCGAGTCGTCGCTGATCGGCAGCAGCCTCAGCAATGTCGACAGCGAAGTGCGCAATCGTTTCAAAACCGCGGCCGTTTTGGTTAATGGCACTCCGATCAGCACCTTCGAAATTCTCGATATGGCTTCAAATGCCGACTGGCCTTTTACCATCGAAAATGTGCCTGAATCAGGTGCCGGAACCTACGAAGTTGCCGTTGTCGTCGGTCGTATAACGCTGCGCTCAAAAGTGCGCGACAGCGAAAAATCACAGTTCAAGATCAATCTCGAAACGACAGCTGCCGCCATGCTCGCCGATGTGACGGCTTTCGAGCCTCATCAGCTGCAGACCACTTATCTCTCTTTTGTTAACACACTCAAGAACGCTCTGGCTGCATCAGCTCAGAAAACGGCGACTGATCTAGGTGCTGGCAGCATCGTTAATGATGCCAGTGTTCAGACCGTCATGAATACCCAGAAAGGCTTTCTTGATTCGATCGACGATCTCACGACTACAGCAAAATTCGCCTATCTGCAGCTCGAAAACGATCTCGATGGCGATGGAAAAATTGATCTTTATGTAAAGCCCAACGCAAGCGGGCAACGCGTCAGCTTTTATACACCTCTTACTGCCAGCACAACCATGCTTGAAGGCATCACCAGTCTCGATGCTTATGCCGACAATGTTTTGCTTGCGGATTTTGCCGAGCCGGCAAAACTCAGCCAGGAACGCACATTTGCTGCCGGTTCACCTCAGACGGTACTTGGCCTTTACTTCAAAAAATCGGCCGCTGGTGACCAGTATCTCAAGATGTTCATTCATCGCATCGACATTAGCGATGGTGATTTTGGTGGCGTTCTTATCGAATATGCCTTCGTTGATACCGCGACTTCTGCCATCAGCAAAGGCCAGAAAACCTTGATGCTGGCCGGCGCCAACCTCGCAGAAGGTGCTGTTTATGCTACAGACTTTATCACTGATTCAGACGAAACGGCAGGTAAGCTTAGTTTCATCAGCGCCGCCCAGGGTCTTGGCAGTACCGATAATTCACGCGTTGTCATTGCCATCGACGGTCAACCCGATATCAACAAGCTTTCTGCCGCGCCGGAATGGTTGAGCGGCGGCAATTACTATTTCAACACTGCCGGTGCTCTGGCCGGTATATATAAAAATCAGCTCGAAGTCGGCGATGCTTTTGCTGCTTATTTTCCGACTACAAAGCACTATGCCCTGTTCAAAATCAACTCTATCGCCGCCGATCGCATCGTCGTCGATTACATAGTCAACGCCAGCGAAGACGAACGCCGCTTCAAATGAGGCAGGTTGACCTTTTTGAGCTGGTACTGATATGTTAGCCTTATGAACAAAGCCAGATTTTACGAGCAGACCGCTGAAGGTCTGCTCTGTCTGTTGTGTCCTAACCATTGCCGGCTGCAGCCCGGTCAGAGTGGTCGCTGTCTTTCGCGGCACGCTTCTGACGACGGCCACATGTTGCTCGACAGTTACGCACGCATTGTCGCCGCCAATGTCGACCCGATCGAAAAAAAACCGCTTTATCACTTTTTTCCGGGCCGGCCGATCTATTCGATCGGCTCTTATGGCTGTAACCTGCATTGCCGTTTTTGCCAGAATGCCGATATCTCACAGAAAAAGCATGTTGGCAGCGAACTGACACCGCAGCAGCTGGTGATAGAGGCAGGCAGTATACAAGACAATATTGGCGTGGCATTTACCTACAACGAACCGGGAATCTGGTTCGAGTATATCTGCGATTGTGCGCCGCTGCTACGCCAGGCCGGTCTGCAGACTGTGCTGGTAACCAATGGTTATCTTAACTCCGAGCCCTGGGCTGAGCTGTGCCAGCATGCCGATGCCATGAACATCGATCTCAAGTCGTTCAACGCAGATTTTTATAAGAATATCTGTGGCGGCCGGCTCGAGACGGTGAAGAACAATATAATCGCTGCAGTTCAGGCTGGTGTTCATGTCGAAGTTACTCACCTGGTTGTGACTGGCCTTAACGATGTCATCGACGAATTCAAACAGCTGGTCGACTGGCTGGCCGATCTCTCCGATCGTGTACCGCTGCATATTTCACGCTACTTTCCGCGTTATCATGAATCAGCTCCGCCTACCAACCCGGCTTTGATCGGTCATTTCGTCGAGATCGCCGCGAAGAAGCTCAAATTCGTCTACCCCGGCAATGTCGCTGCCGATCAGGATACGCTCTGTCCGGCCTGCAAAAGCGTTCTGGTCAGGCGCCATGCTTATGAAGTGCTGTGTAATTATCGTGGAACCACCTGCCAGTGCGGCGAAAAGTTACCATTCGTTGATGCGGGCAATCCTGCTGTAAGAGAAAGGGGCGCCTGACGTGTCAGAAACGTCTAAATGTGATACCGGAAATTCCGCTAAACGCCAGTTCGACTGGGGCCCGCCTGCCAATCCGGCTGGAGATACCTTTAAAGACTGGCTGGTTTATCTGTTTCTCATCGTTCTGCTTTCGGGCGGAGTCTGGGCTTTGCTCGACATCAACGGTCGTCAGGATAATATGCCGGCACCTGTCTTAAAGCACACTGAAAGCAGACCAGCCGAACCGCCTCCTGCCTCAGCTGCTGCCGCAGTTGAGCCGGTTCAACCGGTTGTTGCCGCCCGTCCGCTTGCGCGCTTTTTCGTGCAGCTCGGCGCTTTTCCTGATGAAGCATCGGCCCGCGAAATATTCAATCAGCTCGAAACCGAAGGCTTTGCGCCAACCCTCGCCGAGCCCGACGCCCAGTTTGAGATTTACCGCATCTTTGTCGGCCCCTACCCCGATGAAGCCGCCGCCGAAGACGTCGCCGAAAAACTCAACGCCATCGACTTCCACTGCTTCGTCATTGAACAGCCGTAACAACCTTCAGTCCTGCTCCAGCGCTTTTTTGCCGGTGAGGGGAGCAGTGACTGATTTCAGATAAATCGGGATCTTGCCGGCGTTGAAATGGTGGCTTCTGATCTCGGTTTCTACACCATCGACGGTCTTCTTTTCGACGCGGGTCTCGATCGCGCCACTTTTAACGACGACAAATGCTAATACGAACAACATAAAACTCAGTGCCAATGCAGCTTTAAACAGGCCGCCACGGTTTGCTGACATACCTTTCCCCTTAATCCTGCAGATAATCTTTTCTCTGAAAGTATAACATCAATCCAGCACTTGCATGAGCTGTATTTAGTGCCTGAATGAAAACTTTTCTGCAGGAATTACATTTGGCTGCAAACAGGTGTAAAATATTCCCGGGTCTATGTCATGTGAACTGGCAGAGTCTGGCTAATACTGCTCTGCTATAAAAAGGGGAATAAAAATGTCGAAAAAATTGATTCTGGTTGCTTTGTTCATTTCTATGGTCAATGGCTTTTGTCTGGCCGAAGAAATTGCTGCACCGGTGCCGGCAGCGATAGAGACCGCGGTAGAAGCTGCGGTTGAAGAAAATATCGACCCGGTGCTCGATGAAGGCTGGGATCGTGGTGTTGGCAAGGTGACGCCGCAGATGCTCGAACGCTTCGATACCGACAAGAATGGTGAACTCAGCAATACTGAACGCGAAACCATGAAAAGCACCATGCGCACCGAAAGACTGACCAGATTCGATACTGACGGCGACGGAAAAATCAGCGAAGAAGAAAAGCGGGTTGCCAAAGACGCCCGTAAAACCGCCAAAGAAAAGGCTCTCAAAAAATTCGACAGCGATGGCGATGGCAAACTCAACGACGCTGAGCGTGAAGCCATGAAAGCTGAACGTCAGCAGGACAAGGCGAAGCGCCTTGAAAAATTCGATACCGACAAAGACGGTAAGCTCAGCAAGGAAGAAAAAGCCGCCGGCAAAAAGATTGCCCAGGAAAAAAGGGGTAAGGTTCTTGA
>Ga0209096_1001316_pt1 | contig 27999 bp, 26 predicted proteins | sample AD_UKC034_MetaG_FD_184407 | JGI IMG/M metagenome (GOLD analysis project Ga0209096, IMG submission 184407) | Active sludge microbial communities of municipal wastewater-treating anaerobic digesters from USA - AD_UKC034_MetaG (SPAdes) (version 2) | ecosystem: Engineered > Bioreactor > Anaerobic >... | reverse complement strand
GATTGCATCCAAGGCGGGGGTGACCAAGGCCGTCGCGGCTGCAACAACGGATGCGTTTCTCGAGAGCGTTACGGAGACGCTGGCCGATGGTGGCTCGGTCATGCTGGTCGGCTTTGGGAATTTCACAGTGAGCGAGCGTGCAGAGCGTACGGGCCGTAACCCTCAAACAGGTGCTGAGGTCCAGATTCCGGCAGCCAAGGTACCGAAATTCTCCGCCGGAGCGAAGCTGAAGGCGGCCGTCAATAACACGTGAGTCGGAGTGCATTTTGATTAAGAAAGCTATTGTCGTGGCCGTTGCCGCGACCGTCCTTAGCGGTTGTGCCGCTACCCAGGTTGCGATCAGCAAGCGTGATCTCGACGTCCAGACCAAAATGTCGGACTATGTGGAGTAAAAACAATCATAGTTTCGCGTGAGTGAGTAACAGCGTAGATTTGTGATTGTTAACAGTAATATTTTTCTCAGGCTTCGGTCTCTGGGCATTTTTTTCTCTACCCAATACTCGCTACGTTCTCAAGCGACTGCCGTTGACTTACTCGGCAGCCCTGACCAAGATCCCAGAGCACCAGGATCATGTTCTCAACGGAGCACTTCATGGTGTCGATAGGCGGGGCTGTCGAGTTAAACGCTCGCCTGGGAATGCAGGCGCCGCCCCAGGTCCAACCTTGGTACGACCTCATCGGTCAGGATCGCGTACCACTCGTCGCTGGTTGTTGAGCTCGGCGACTCGACCCGAAGCCGGAAGAATGGCATTCCGAGCAGTCGGAAGATCGCGTTCTTCATTTCGTCGCGAAACTGGGCCTCGGGTTGGTCATGGTATCCACTGTCGAGCTCAAACGCTGCGACTGGGCGCCCCTCGTCTGGCAGCACGAGCAGTGCGTCAATCCGGCAATGCCGCCCGTACGACCATACCCGCTCCCCGAGATACTTGCGCAGACTTGAAAGCTCCGCGATCTGATCGAGAGCGTAGTTCGGTAGAGCCAGGAGCGCCGGGAATCTCAGGGACAGGGCTTTCTGGAACGCTCGCTCTTGTTCGCTGCGGAAAATCGACTTTCGCATACCCAGCGTCTCCGCCGCCGTGCGCGGAGTGAACTCCATGAAGGTGCTCTGGACGAAGCGACGGACTTCGATGACGGGGGCCTTCAGGTCCTCGATCTGCTCTTCGCGGACAGGCTCCCGAGGTTTCGCCCGGGAAAGCCTGTTCTCGAGTAAGCGAACCCGCTCGCCAAGCAACTGGAGGGGTTTGGATTTCAGACGCCTTGCCAGATCGAGGACAACGCCGCACGGCACCAGTAGCGCGCCATCAAGGAGGAGTGCCTCGTAGTGCCGCAGCATATCTGGGGGTGGTTCTGGCACTTCTTCAAGGAGAACGCAGAGAGCCTCACCGCCAAGCGCCTTGAGGTAGTTGTCTCGCATTGCGAGGACAAGGAGAGTGGGCGCCCGAAATGCGGAGAGAAAGGCTTCGTGCTCTCGCTTGTGTAGATGATCGCGCAGCTGCGCGATCGCCAGTTCGCCGTATTTTGAGCCCACTGTGTGGTCGTGTTTAGTGGGGTCGTCTCAGAAAACGGAAAATAAAGCACGCTAAGCGTGCGTGGAGGCTGGCACCCAGCGGTACAGCGTCGGAATGGACACGCCGAGGTTCTTGGCCACGTCCTTGGGCGGCACCCCGCTGGCCAGCAGCTTCTTGGCCGACTCGATCTTGCTGTCGGTCATCTTCGGCTTGCGGCCGCCTTTGCGGCCGAGCTGCTTGGCGACTTCCAGCCCGGCGCGGGTGCGCTCGACGGTCAGCTCGCGCTCCATTTCGGCAAGGCTCGCCATGACGTGGAAGAAGAACCGCCCGGATGGTGTGCCGGTGTCGATGGAGTCGGTGAGGCTCCTGAACTGGACACCGTGCTTGTGCAGATCGCCGACCAGATCGACCAGTTGCTTGACCGACCGGCCCAGCCGGTCGAGCTTCCAGACGACCAAAGTATCGCCTTCGCGCAGCATTTCGAGCGTCTTGGCCAAGCCAGGCCGGTCTGCCCGCGTGCCACTCACCTTGTCCTCGAAGACCTTTTTACATCCGGCCTTGCTCAAGGCTTCGCGTTGCAGCTCCAGGTTCTGATCCTGCGTCGAGACGCGCGCATAGCCAATCAACATGGCTTGTCTCGCGCCCGGTCGATGCGTTCCTGCATCGCCTGCATCACTTCTTCGTGGGTGTACGATCTGGCGTTGGCGTCGGTGGCTTGCCGCAGGGCTTCCTCAACCTCGCGCGTCATCCGCTCGTAATCCTCCGGCCACAGCGCTTGCTCCATGCGCAGCGACGCCTGACCCAGCAGGTGCAGCAGGCTGAACAGCCGCATGTCGTTGGTGGCGACGATGCGCTCCCGAATCTGCTCCTGAATAGCTTCGCTAGCCCGATGCGCTTGTGGTGTGGCAGTCCCCTCGTAGTCAGCGGGGAATTCCGCTTCCTCGGCAATCCTTGCCCAGGCGCTGGCCAGCGCCTCGATGGTTGACGTGCTCATTTCCGCCGCTCCTGTGCTCTTTGGCGAATCAACCGGCCAAGGGGCCTCGACGCGAAAACCAGCAGCATCACGCCTATCGGATACCAGGTCGAGAAGACCACCAAGGCATCGAAGGCTGGCCGTCCGGTGTTGGTAGGCAGTACGGCGGTCACAGCCATCAACCCGCCGACCGTCCAGATGATGCGCCACACGTAGGGCATCACGCGGGGCACGTAGCCGTCATCGAAAGCGGTCTGGTAGTAGCGGCGCAGGCCGCGCTCGGCAAGCGCCTGGCGCTGCCGCTCCGACAGCGCATCCGTCCGGCCATACCAGCGCCGGAATGGTGGACAGCGCAGCAGCAAAGGGGTGAAGAGGATCATCACCGCCACGATCGCGACACCCCACGCCATGACGGCGCCGGCATCGGGCCGCTTGGCGTTCTCGATCACGGGCGCGAAGACGCCCGGAGCACCGATCATCCAGAACAGCGCAATGTGCTGATGGAAGGAGAGCTTCATTTGCTCATCCACTTGCGCAGCAGGCGCTTTTTCAGGGAGGCGCGTTCTTGCGGGTTGCGTCCCTTGTGATTGGCGATGCGATCCGCCGTGGCGGCCTGGCGCTTGACGGGCCAGTAGGAGCGGCCATCCTTGCCCATCGACCAGACGCTGCTGGCCTGGTTTTCCAGCAGGGGCAGATGGGCGCTCAGGGCTTCGGGCGACGCGCTGGTCAGCGCCGTGCGCTCACGGGTGCGCCAGCGCTGATGCCAGAGCTTCTTGTCCTCGCGCTCGCTGCCGCAGGTCGTGTGCCCGACGATGGGTGTTTTGCGGCGGCTGCGGCTCATAACGTAGTGGTCTCCAAGAACATTCAGGACTGATCCCAGGCGTCGATGGTCAAGACCTGATCGGCAGGACAGGCGGCTACGCGGTCGGGAACTGGATGGTGTTCAGTCTCATGCCGACCCCATTCGATTGATCGCGTCGCTTGCGGCACGCTGCGACGCAAGGAGGTTTGCGACCTGGTTTAGCAGCCGTGTCCGCTGCATGTCTGTTACCTATCTCCCCGACCGCTCATTGGACCAACTCCAGAGATTGGGCTCTATCGCTCAGCCAATACGAAACCGGCATTGGCTGATGCCACAACCGAGACGAACACAAATGGCTCGGTACCTGTATTTCGCGCCCCGTGCACTTGGCCCGGTCTTGCCACGGCTATCTCACCTTCCCTGAGGGCACGAACAATCCCATTGCCCTGAAAGTAATCAGCCATTCCCGACAAAACAGTCCACGTGTCTTGGCCGTGAGGATGAATGTGAGCCGCAATTTCCTGCCCGGGATGGACATGCCAAACCACGATAATTGAGTCTCGGGTTTCAAGCACAACGGAACGAATAGGCTCGCCTTCGGACGGCTGAACATACTCGGCTACAGAAAATATTCTCGATTCAACAGTCATCGGAGATCCCTCTTTCACAGTGCCCCCAGACAGGCTGGATATGAGTTCTAACTCGAATTTGAACGGGAGGCTGGTCGTGCGGTCGTGCAGTTGCCGATGAGCGTGTCGGCTGCTGCCTCCTTGCCCACCAGCGAACTCACGTCCGTTGCGGCCATCCAGAAGGTCTTGCCCGAGCGCGGCTCATAGGTCGCGGGATCGAACACGCCAGAGGGGCCGAACATCGGCGGCTTGATTGGTCATGGCTCCATGCCTTTGTCGTTACGGTCTTCATCGTCGGCATCCTGACGCACGGCGGGCAATTGCTGGAGCAACGCCGGCAGCCATTCCTGTACCGTCTCCCACACCACATCGAGGTTGATGTCGAAATAGCCGTGAGCCATGCGATTACGCATATTGCGCATGCTGCGCCACGGCACGTCGGCATGCGCCTGGGTGAACTCGACGTAGCCATCCATCACCTTTGTGGCCGCCTCGCCGATGACGATCAGGCTCATGATGACGGCCTGCTGGGTGCGCTTGTCGGCCAAGAAGTCGTCCTTGGCCATCCCTTCCACGAAGCTGCGCGCATCGGTTGCGGCCTGCTGAATGTGGTCGAGGTAATCGGGCAGGCGGTTCTCGCTCATATCGGTTGCGCCTCCGCGAGCACCTTGGCCCGGAACTTCGGCGGCAGGTCGCCGGGAGTCAGCAGATCGACGTCAACGCCGAGCAGCGATTTCAGTTCTTCTTCCAAATCGCCCAAGTCCAACAACGTGGCACCGGGCAGCGCATCGACCAACAGGTCGAGGTCGCTGCCATCCCGGTCGGTGCCATGCAGCACCGAGCCGAAGACGCGCGGGTTCGCGGCGCGAAAGCGGCCTACCGCTTCACGCACTGCGCTTCGCTTCATGTCAAGCACAACAGACGGTCGCATGGGCATCCTTTCTTATCGAAACTCGTTGAGATGATATGCAATCAAGAATAGAATTTCAAGAACTATTTTCGAGAATCGCAATGCCTTGATTCCCGTGCCGCGCCGGTTGCCTTGGCGGGCTTGTCACAAACCTACGTTTTCAAGAAGAAGGAAACCGCATGCCCCGCCGTTCGATCCTCTCCGCCGCCGAGCGCGAAAGCCTGCTGGCGTTGCCGGACACCAAGGATGAGTTGATCCGTCACTACACGTTCAGCGAAAGCGACCTCTCCATCATCCGGCAGCGGCGCGGCCCGGCCAATCGGCTGGGCTTCGCGGTGCAGCTCTGCTACCTGCGCTTTCCCGGCGTCATCCTTGGCGCTGATGAGCCACCGTTCCCGCCATTGCTGAGACTGGTCGCCAACCAGCTCAAGGTCGGCATCGAAAGCTGGGACGAGTACGGGCAGCGTGAGCAGACCCGACGCGAGCACCTGGTCGAGCTGCAAACGGTGTTCGGCTTCCAGCCGTTCACGATTGGCCACTACCGGCAGGCTGTCCAGTTGCTGACCGAGCTGGCCATGCAAACCGACAAGGGCATCGTGCTGGCCAGAGCCTTGATCGAGCACCTGCGGCGGCAGTCGGTCATTGTGCCCGCCCTCAACGCCGTCGAGCGGGCGAGCGCCGAAGCGATTACCCGCGCCAACCGGCGTCTCTACGACGCCTTGGCTGAGCCGCTGACGGACGTGCATCGCCGTCGCCTCGACGATCTGCTCAAGCGCCGCGACAACGGCAAGACGACGTGGCTGGCCTGGCTGCGGCAATCCCCGGTCAAACCGAACTCGCGGCACATGCTGGAACACATCGAACGCCTCAAGGCGTGGCAGGCGCTCGACCTGCCCTCCGGCATCGAGCGGCTGGTTCACCAGAACCGGCTGCTCAAGATCGCCCGCGAGGGCGGCCAGATGACGCCCGCCGACCTGGCGAAGTTCGAGCCGCAGCGGCGTTACGCGACCCTGGTGGCGCTCGCCATCGAGGGCATGGCCACCGTCACCGACGAAATCATCGACCTGCATGACCGCATCCTGGGCAAGCTGTTCAATGCCGCCAAGAACAAGCATCAGCAGCAGTTCCAGGCATCCGGCAAGGCGATCAATGCCAAGGTGCGGCTGTTCGGGCGCATCGGCCAGGCGCTGATCGAGGCCAAGCAAGCGGGCCGCGATCCGTTCGCCGCCATCGAGGCCGTCATGTCCTGGGATGCTTTCGCCGAGAGCGTCACCGAAGCGCAGCGGCTCGCGCAACCCGAGGACTTCGATTTCCTGCACCGCATCGGCGAGAGCTACGCCACGCTGCGCCGCTACGCGCCGGAATTTCTCGACGTGCTCAAGTTGCGGGCCGCGCCCGCCGCCAAGGACGTACTCGACGCCATCGAGGTGCTGCGCAGCATGAACAGCGACAACGCCCGCAAGGTGCCCACCGACGCGCCGACCGAGTTCATCAAGCCGCGCTGGCAGAAGCTGGTGATGACCGACACCGGCATCGACCGGCGCTACTACGAACTGTGCGCGCTGTCGGAGCTGAAGAACGCGCTGCGCTCCGGCGACATCTGGGTGCAAGGCTCGCGCCAGTTCAAGGACTTCGAGGACTACCTGGTGCCGCCCGCGAAATTCGCCAGCCTCAAGCAGGCCAGCGAATTGCCGCTGGCCGTGGCCACCGATTGCGACCAGTACCTGCATGACCGGCTGACGCTGCTGGAAACGCAGCTCGCCACCGTCAACCGCATGGCGCTGGCCAACGAGCTGCCGGACGCCATCATCACGGAGTCGGGCCTGAAGATCACGCCGCTCGATGCGGCGGTGCCCGATACCGCACAGGCCCTGATCGACCAGACGGCGATGATCCTACCGCACGTCAAGATCACCGAATTGCTGCTGGAGGTAGACGAATGGACGGGCTTCACCCGGCACTTCGCCCACCTGAAGTCAGGCGACCTGGCCAAGGACAAAAACCTGTTGCTGACCACGATCCTCGCCGACGCGATCAACCTGGGCCTGACCAAGATGGCGGAATCGTGCCCCGGCACGACCTACGCCAAGCTGGCCTGGCTGCAAGCCTGGCACATCCGCGACGAAACCTACGGGGCGGCACTGGCCGAGCTGGTCAACGCGCAGTTCCGACATCCCTTCGCCGAGCATTGGGGCGACGGCACCACGTCATCGTCGGACGGCCAGAACTTCCGCACCGGCAGCAAGGCCGAGAGCACCGGCCACATCAATCCGAAATACGGCAGCAGCCCAGGGCGGACGTTCTACACCCATATCTCCGACCAGTACGCGCCGTTCCACACCAAGGTCGTGAACGTCGGCGTGCGCGACTCGACCTACGTGCTCGACGGCCTGCTGTATCACGAATCCGACCTGCGGATCGAGGAGCACTACACCGACACGGCAGGGTTCACGGACCACGTCTTCGCGTTGATGCACCTGCTGGGCTTCCGCTTCGCCCCGCGCATTCGTGACCTGGGCGACACCAAGCTCTACATCCCGAAGGGCGATGCCACCTACGAGGCGTTGAAACCGATGATCGGCGGCACGCTCAACATCAAGCACGTCCGCGCCCATTGGGATGAAATCCTGCGGATGGCCACCTCGATCAAGCAGGGCACGGCGACGGCCTCGCTGATGCTCAGGAAGCTTGGCAGCTACCCGCGCCAGAACGGCCTGGCCGTCGCCCTGCGTGAGCTGGGACGCATCGAGCGCACACTGTTCATCCTGGACTGGCTGCAAAGCGTCGAGCTGCGCCGCCGCGTGCATGCCGGGCTGAACAAAGGCGAGGCGCGCAACGCGCTGGCCCGCGCCGTGTTCTTCAACCGCCTGGGGGAAATCCGCGACCGCAGCTTCGAGCAGCAGCGCTACCGGGCCAGCGGCCTCAACCTGGTGACGGCGGCCATCGTGCTATGGAACACGGTCTATCTGGAGCGGGCCGCGAACGCCTTGCGTGGCCACGGTCAAGCCGTCGATGACGGCCTGTTGCAGTACCTGTCGCCGCTCGGCTGGGAGCACATCAACCTGACCGGCGATTACCTCTGGCGCAGCAGCGCCAAGATCGGCGCGGGCAAGTTCAGGCCGCTACGGCCGCTGCAACCGGCTTAGCGTGCTTTATTTTCCGTTTTCTGAGACGACCCCTAGAAGCTGTGCATGCATGTCCGCAATCACTTTTTCCTGTATGGATAAGGACGCCCGGGCGGCCCCAAGCTCGATTTCCAGGGCTTGACGACGTTCGGCCTGTTCGGCGAGCGTAGCTTCGACCACACTCTTGCCGCGCAGCAGATCCTCGATCTGCAGTTCCCGCTCCGCCAGGCGTTGGCCCAGCGCCTCGACGCGTTGCCCGGTTTCCTTGGCCACCGACAATTCGTCTCGGAGCGATCGCGCCTCCGTCTGAGTCTGGTGAAGCTGCGCATGGGCCTGCGACAACTCGGCCGCCAGGCGGGCGTTGTCCCGGCTGATCCCGGTCAGTTGATCCTGTTTGGTTCCGAGCGTCTGATTCAGTTGCCTCAGTTCGGCCTGCAGGTGCTGGGTCTGCTGCTCATGCTGGCGCTGCTCCTGATCGCGCTGTTCCTTGGCCGCCTGCCGAAAATGGTCCAGGGCTTCGCGGGCGTGACGGTGTTTGTCCTCCAGTGATTGCCGGTGCTGTTCGCCTTGCGCCAGTTGTGACTGCAGATCGGCAACCTGTTGCGCGGCCTGCGCGCGCTGCACGGTCTCCTGTTGCAGCGTGAGTGCCGTCTGGCGATGACGGTCACTCTCCTCGCTCAACAGGGATTCGGTATGCTGCAACTGGGTCTTGAGTGCTTCACCCTCTTGGCGCTGCTGCCGGAGCGCGTCCTTGAGTTGGGCAATTTCGCCGGTATAGCGGGTTTTTGCCTCCGCGATCCGGGCATCGGCCTCTTCGTGCAAGCGGCCGGCCAGCCTGCCGACGAGGTCCTGGATTGCCTCGCTCACGGCAACCTGTGTGCCGCCGGTTCCGCCCTCTTCCTCTTCGATCTCCTTTAAGTAGCGGTGAATCGTTGCCTTTGAGCCGGTATTGCCGAGTTCGACCCGAATGGCGTCGATCGATGGGTGTCGCCCCTGCGCGCGCAACGCGTCACGTGCCCGCACCACCTCGGACTTGTAGATCCCGCTTCTGGCCATCGCGACACCCCTGATTTTTACGTACTGTATTACATGGTACGCCTGTACATACTATTGTCAATGATCGTACGCGTATGAAAATGCATATTACGACACGGGATAATCGCGGATTATCACGCCTGTTGGCCACGTTCTGGGGCAAGAACGAGATTTTCGGTACAACTGCACCGGGAATGCGGTCAGTTCCGGGTCTGTTGCCAGGATCTTGCCTAGAGGTCCGCTGTTCCCGGCCCCGCGCGGCTGGCGAGCAAGGGTGGAGAGGCCGAATCAAATGCCCTCGTCCGAAGTCCCACGCAGGGCACGGTTTGGGCGCGGGCCTCGAGGCCCCTCCAAGATGGCAACGATGTCCTGTCGGCCCAAATTTTTTGCGAGCCAGAGCTCGTCGTGTCCGTCCGCATCGATTTGGTTCCGCTTCGCACCGCCGATCAGGAGATGCCGGACAACTGCTGTGTGCCCCTTGTAGACGGCCCAGAACAAGGGCCACTCCCCGTCCTCGTTCCGCACGTCTGGATTGGCGCCACGGCCGATCAGGAATGAAACGATGTCCGCATGGCCGTTGAAAGCGGCCCAGAAGAGCGGCGTCCATCCCCGACGATCGGGCAGGTCGACTGATGCGCCGTGCGCCAACAGGCCGTCAATAACGGCCCACCGACGGTGATATGCCGCCAGGAAGATCAAGCTGCACCCCTCGGTATCTTGCCAATCGGCGGGAAGTCCGTCCTCCAGCCATCTCAGCACTTCCGGGATCTTGCCCTGGCGAACCGCGTCGAGCAGTTCCGGGGCCACTCGATCGCGCCAGGCTTCGTGATGGACGTCGTCATGCATCGTCTTGGTCCTGACGAGGCGAACCCGGACCCTTGGGGCGTTGATCCGTCGCAACAATCCCTGGCGTCCCGCGCGACAGGCGCATCAATTGAAGTCCTTCTCGTCAGATGTTGATGAGCTGCGCTTCGGGATCGGTGCGTTGCAGTCCTTGAAGTTCACATACACCTTGTCACCGACCTGCAATTGCGCATCGGCAGGCAACTTTGCGGCGCGCGCGTACGGGTGGCCATTGCGCAGAAACGCAACCATCACGTACGGCTTGTCGCCTTCCGCGTCGGACGCCTCGGCCCTGCAGTCATAGAACGAAGGCCGCTTCAAGCTATTCGCCGGACCGATTTCGACAACAGTTCCTTTGCGCCACCCATCGTCCTGCGCGTATTTCCCTTCGAACACGGTGGGGCTCGCACAGCCGCCCAGTCCACCGACGGCAACGGCAACCATTCCTGCCACAAGAGTTTTCATTGGGTCACCTCTGGGTTACATGAGTTGGCCGCCCGCAGCGACGTGCTGCGGGCAAGCGGACGACGTCACTTCAGCGTGAAGCGCGCCGTGGTGGAGGGCTTGCCCGGCAGCGTGACGACGGCCACCAACTTGGTGCCGGCGCCCACCTTGAAGCTTCCCTTGGACTCCAACCGGTCGCCGGCAGGCTTGAGTTCGACTTCCTGTTTGTCGGTGCCGGACAGGAGCGTGAGCTTGGCGCTGCCGTTGGTCACATCAACCGGTTTGCCGTGATCGCGCAGGTGCAGCTGGATGACGTCCGGCTTGGCGACGAGTTCGAGGTCGACATCCTTGACCTCGACCACCAGGCCGCCGTGCATGGACTCATGTTCGTGCGCGTGGTCGTGCTTGTCCGCCGCGAAGGCAGGACCGACGGCCACCAGGGCGGCAAGCGTGATGAGCTTCGAGAGTTTCATGTTTTCTCCTTTCAGGATTCGATTGTGTAAGCGGATCAGCGTCAGAACGCTTCGGCATTGCGGTCGTTGAGCAGGCGCTCGACGTCGCGGCGGCCGAAAAGCCAGAACATCGCCGGGGTGAGGAAGGTATCGAGGAGCGTCGAGCTGATGAGCCCCGAGAAGATCACCACCGCGACCGGGTGCAGGATCTCGGTACCCGGGCGTTCGGCCTCGAACAGCAGCGGTGCCAGCGCAAAGGCCGTCACCAGCGCCGTCATCAGCACCGGCGATAGCCGTTCCAGCGAGCCGCGCAGGATCATCTGGTGATCGAAGCTCTCGCCTTCGATGCGCATCAGATTGATGTAGTGGCTGACCTTCAGGATTCCATTACGCACCGAGATGCCGGCGAGCGTGATGAAGCCGATGAGCGCCGCGACCGACAAGGGCTGGCCGGAGATCCACAGGCCGATCACTGCGCCCACCAGCGCGAGCGGAATGTTGGCCATGATCAGCGCCGAGAGACGCACCGACTTGTAGCGGCTGTAGAGCACGACGAACATCAGCACGAGCGACACGATCGACAGCAGCCCCACGAGACGCGACGCTTCTTCCTGTGCCTGGAACTGCCCACCGAGCGTGATGAAGTAGCCTTCGGGCAGTTTCATGTCGGCCACCGCCGCGCGGATGTCCTCGACGATTTCCGAGAGCGGGCGTTGCTGCGCATTGGCCGACAGCACGATGCGGCGCTTGCCGTCGTCGCGGCTGACCTGGTTCGGCCCGTCACCATCCTCGATCGACGCGAGTTTCGACAACGGGACGTGGCCGGTGGGCGTTTCGATGAGGATCTGCGCGAGCCCCTCGACCGAACGCGCCGATTCGGGCAGGCGCACGACCAGCGCGAAACGCCTTCCACCTTCGACGATCTGGGTGACTTTCTCGCCCTCGACGAGGTTCTGCAGCGCGGCCAGGATCTGCGGTGCCGGCACGCCATAGCGGGCCGCTGCGGCATAGTCGATGCGCACCTTGATCTGCGGCGCGAGCACTTGCTTCTCGATTTCCAGATCCGCGAGTCCGGGGATGCCGGCCAGCCGCGCCCGCAGCGCATCGGCCTGCCCCCGCAGCGTGTCGAGATCCTCGCCGAAGATCTTGATCGCGATCTGCGAACGCACGCCCGAGAGCATGTGGTCGATGCGGTGTGAGATCGGCTGGCCGATCGCGATCGCAGCGGGCAGGTTCACGAGCCGGGCGCGGATGTCGGCGGCGATCTCCCCCATCGAACGGGTGAGTTCTGACGCCGGCTTGAGCCCGACATCGAGCTCGCTGACGTGCACGCCTTCAGCATGTTCATCGAGTTCCGCACGTCCGCTGCGACGACCAACGTGCGTGACCTCCGGCACCTGTTTCACCAGCACCTCCGCCTGTTGCGCAAGCGCGGTGGACTCGGCGAGCGTCACCCCCGGGTTGAGCCGCATGCCGATCAGCAGGGTGCCTTCGTTGAAGGGCGGCAGAAACGTGGTCGGAAAGAAGGGCACGGCGGCGGCCGCGACGATCACCGCGACTGTGCCGGCGAACACGGCCGCCCTGGGCCGCTCGAGGACGGCCTGCAGACCGTTGCGATAGCGCGCCTTGAGCCAGGCAAGTACGCGCGTGTCGCCATGGTCGAGGGACTTCATGCGCGGCAGCAGATAGAAGGACAGGACCGGGGTCACCGTTACCGAAACGACCAGCGATGCCAACGTCGAGACGATGAATGCCACGCCGAGCGGCACGAACAGCCGCCCCTCCATCCCGGGCAGCGCGAACAACGGCAGGAACACCAGCACGATGATGATCGTCGCGTAGAGGATGGCCGAGCGCACCTCCATCGTTGCATGAGCCACGAGTTCGATCGGGTGCAGGCGATGGTCATGATGCTTCGCGCGATCCTCCTTCAGCCGGCGCAACACGTTCTCGACGCCCACCACCGCGTCGTCGACCAGGCCGCCGATCGCAATCGCCAGCCCCCCGAGCGTCATCGTGTTGATCGACAGACCGAAATACTTGAACACCAGCGCCGTCATGAAGATCGACACCGGGATCGCGGTGAGCGCGATCACCGTCGGGCGCAGCGTGCCGAGGAAGAAGAACAGGATCGCCGCGACGAACACCGAGGCGCCAATCAGCTTGCCCTGCAGCGTGCCGATCGAGGCCTCGATGAAGCTCGCCTGCCGGAACGTAACCTGCGGCGCTTCCATGCCGGCGGGCAGCGATTTCTTCATCTCGTCGAGCGCGGCCTCGATCGAGCGGGTGAGGTGAATGGTGTCCGCGGTCGGCTGCTTCTGGATACCGAGAATGACTGCCGGTTTGCCCTCGAAACCCGCATCGCCGCGGCGCAGCGCCGGTGCGAACGTCACGGAGGCAATCTGGCGCAGCAGGATCGGCTGACCGTCGCGTGCCGTGATCGCGAGATTCTTCAGATCCTCCAGGCTCGAGGTGCGTCCGAGGTTGCGGATCAGGTATTCACGCCCGGTGAGTTCGAGGAAGCCGCCCGAGGTGTTCGACGAAAAGCCGCGGATCGCCGCTTCCATCTGTTCCAGCGAAATGCCGAGTTCCGCCATGCGCCGCGTATCTGGCTGCACCTGGAACTGCCGCACTTCTCCGCCGATCGGGATGACCTGCGCAATACCGGGGATGGCCATGAGACGCGGACGCAGCACCCAGTCAGCGTATTCGCGCACCTGCATCGGCGAGATCTTAGCGGTATCGATCGGGATCGCGATCTGCATGATCTCGCCCATCACGGAGCTAATCGGCCCCATGCGCGGAATCACGTCCGCCGGCAGGCCTTCCTCCATCGCCGACAGGCGCTCCGACACCATCTGCCGGGCGCGGAAAATCTCCGTGCTCCACTCGAAGGTCACATAGACGAAGGACAGCCCCGCGCTGGAGATGGAGCGCACCGACTCCACCCCGGGTAGCCCGTTCATTGTCGTTTCGAGCGGGAAGGTGATGAGCTGTTCGACCTCCTCCGCCGCCATGCCGCCGGATTCGGTCATGATCGTGACCGTCGGCTTGTTGAGGTCCGGGAACACGTCCACGGGCGTGCGTGTGAGCGTGAACGCGCCGTAGGCCATCAGCACCAGGCTGGCGATGATCACCAGCAGCCGGTTGCCCAGACTGTTGTCGAGTAGCCATTTGAACATCGGTCAGGCTCCCCGTCAGCGGATCTGGTTGATCAGGGTTGCCGCGTTCGTGGCGACACGCTCCCCGGCCGCGAGGCCCGACGTCACGGCGACGTTCGCCCCATCGAGCGGGGCGATGGTGACGGTGCGCGGCTCGAAGCGTTCCGGCGCGGTCTTGACCCACACGATGATCTGGTTCGCCGGGTTCTTCAGCACCGATCCTGCAGGGACGCTCACGCCCTGCAGCGTGCTGCGCGTCTGCACGAACACCTCGACCGGTTGCCCGACAGCGAAACGCGCCAGGGAATCGCCCGCGGCACCGAAAGCGAGCGGCAGCGCCTGCTCGCGCAGACTGCGCGCCGCGCCGAGGAAGTCGAGCCTCACTCGTTGCTCGCCCACCGCAACGCTCGCGCCGGCCACATCGATGGCGGTGTCGGCATCGTAGGCCAGCGCCTCGACGCGCAGGCGCTTCGGATCGACGATTTCAAACACCAGTTCGCGCGCATCGACGACCTGACCGGCGACGGCGTTGCTCGACGCGATGACGCCCGCGACGGGCGCCACGAGCGCATCGCGATTGCTGAGCCCCGCACCCACCGCCGTCGCGCGGGCCGCGAGACTCGTGAGTTCGCTCTCGGCCGCTTCGATCTCCTTGCGCGGCACCGTGTCGGCGAGCTCCTTCAGCCGCGCCACGCGCTTCTCCGCGAGCACTTTGGCGGCCTGCAACTCGGCGAGCTGCGCCATCTGGTTCGAGCGTTCGATCTGCCCCGCCGACGGCACGACATACGCCAGCACCTCGCCCTTCTTCACGGTCTGCCCGACTCCGGGCAAGCCGCGCGGCCCGGCTTCGAGGCGGCCGGCGACCAGCGCCTGCACTTTTCCGCCCGCGTTGGGGTCCATCACCACTTTGCCGGCGAGCGCCACGGTGCGGGGCAGCTCCCCCGCTTCCGTGACCAGCGTGCGCACGCCGATCTGCCGTTGTGCCGGCTTGGGCAGGAATACGCTGCCGTCGGGCAAGCGTCGCGGACCGTTGCCGCCGACGGGCGCGGAGCCTTCGTCGCCGTGATCGTGCCCGTCGCCAGCGAATGCGTTCCACGATGCACTTGCCGTAACGAGGCACAGCATGACCAGCAGGATTCCCGGTTTCATGCGACACCTCCGGCCGAACGGTTGCGGGCGTTTCCCTTGCGCAGCGCGGCCCAGCCGACCAGTCCGATCACGAGAACGCCGGCGCCGAGCCATCCTGCGTAAGATTGCAAGCCTGGCCCGGCCGATTCGTCGTGCACCTCGGCGGCTTGTTCGTGCAGATCCAGCTCGCCCGCAAGAAGGTCCGCGTCTTGTCCGGCAACGACGGTGGCGGTCACGGAGACGACCCCCGGCTTGAGTGCTTCCTGCAGCGTGGCTTCGAATTCGCCCTCGGCATGGGGCTCGACGGAAATCGCCTTGCCGTCGAGTTGCAGCTCCAGCGTTGCGTCCTTGACCGGGCTGTTGTCAGCGAAGCGGTCGAGATAGAGCGTGATGTGCTTGCCGTCGACCACGCCGACCAGCTCAAAGAGCTCCGAAACGGCGGTGAATCGCGGCAGCATCGGCCCGGCCACGGGTGCCGGGGCGTCGCCGTGGTCGTGGCCTTCACCGGCCAGGGCCTGGGGCGTGACACCCGCAAGGACGGCGGCAAGGCTCCACGCCGCCAGGGTAAGGGAAGCTTTCATGTTCGGGTTCCTGGTGTTCATTCGGGAAGAAGGCCCATGGCCTGCCGCAGCGCGGACACGGCCGCGGCCAGTTCGATGCGGGTGCGCGCCACCTGGCGCTCGGCTTCCGTGGCTTCGAGTTCGATGCGCAGGCGGGTCGGTAGATCGGTTTCGCCGAGGCGGAACGCCTTCTGGAAGAAGCCGCGCGACTCGCGGGCCAACTGCGCGCGCTGTTCGGCGGAGGCGACCAGGGTGCGCGCCGATTCGACGCGGACGCGCGCCGTATCCACTTCGGCCGTCAGGCGTTCGCGTTCCAGCCTCAGCTGGGTTTCGGCTTCGATCGCCTCGGCGCTGGCGCTGGCAACACGGGCGCGGTTGCGGGAGTCGGATCCGAAGGGAATGCGTACGCCGATCGTCACCGTCTGTTGCCAGGATTCGCCGGATGCACCGCGCTCACGCGTCGTCGCCAGGTTCAGCTCGGGATTGGCGCGCCCCTGAATCCCGGCGAGAGTCATGCTGCGCTGTGCCAGCTCCGCCCGATCGCGCAGCTCGGCGATGGCCGGATGCCCCGCCCCCAGGGCGACAGGGGGGGCGGCGGGGGCGGGTTCGGCTTCGGCCACGGAAAGTCCTTCCGCGGCAAGCGCTGGTGTCATGCCTGTCAGGGCGCGCAACTGCTGTTCCGCACCCGCGAGCGCGCCGCTGGCTTCGGCGAGCGACGCTTCGGCGGTCGCCAGCGCTCCGTCCGCCTGATGCTGGTCGGCGCGTGCGAGTTCGCCGGCCCGAACCCGTTTCGACACATCCGCTGCGAGTTCGCGAGCACTGGCAAGCCGCTCGCGGGCGACCAGGACGTCGACCCGCGCACGCTGCCAATCCCAGTACGCGGCCCGCACCCCGGCGGCCGTGCGCAGTTGTGCCGCAAGCGTGCGGCTCGTACTCGCACGCACTTCGGCATCGGCAAGGGCTGCGGTCGATGCGCGTTCGCCGGGCAACCACAGCGGCACAGCGAGGCCGATCTCGTATTCGCGGCTGCCGTCGTTGCGGTGGAGTTGGTCGGTCTTGCCCGACACTTCGAGCGCCGGCGGCTCGGCCGACCAGCGGTCGACGCTCACGCGTCGCGCCAGCGCAGCCGCCCGGCGCATGTCGAGCGACTGCGCCTCGGGCTGACGCGCCCACGCGGCGTCGAACGCCTGCCTGAGCGTCGTTACGACAGGCGATGCAGGGGACGCGGCTTGCGCCCACGCCCCGCTGGCCGCGAGTCCGAGCAGCAGGCCCGGCAGCCAGTTGATGCCAATTCTTCGAAACATCCAATTCTCCGTTGATGACAAGACACACGGAAAATCGGCAGGGCGCGATCAGCTCGATCGCAATGGGCGCGCGGCAACACCGTTCAGAACGGTGAAACTGCCGGAATGAGAATGGATGCGACCGCCCTGCCGATCAGGCGGGCTGTCGCCACTTGGGGCGCTCTGGTTCCGAGAAATGCCCGGCAAGGAGCCACACTTGGGCTCCCCCGCGGATCGTCGCAATCGCGAGGTCGAGGGTCGGCAATCCCGTGCCGCTCGGCAACGCGGTGCAACTGGCCGCATGGCAGAAACTGCAGTCGACATCGACTCCGCCGCCCTTGGGCCAGGACTCGTCGTCGACCTCGCCCTGATGTTTATGCTCATGGTGGCCGAGATGGTCCGCCGCAGCACCGGCTTCATGCTCGCAATACGCACTCACAGCCGCCCAACTGAGTTGGATTGGCAGAAACAGCAGGAAGAGAATCGCGAACCAGCGGCGCATGGGGACGGATTGTAGCGGTACGAACGGAAATGAAAAATAGCGTTGCCAACATCTTGTTGCCCGTCATCGTTGCGACGCATGACCGCCCGCCCCGAGGGACCAGGGGCTCCGTGCTCACACCGCCGCGATCATTGCCCGACGTAGAGTTCGTCCATGCGCGCCCGCTCCTCGGGCGATATGTTCACCAGCTCCTTGAGCACTTGCTCGCGCGTTTTACCCGGGCCGGTATCGCGTGATGGAACGGGCACGCCTCGCTGCAGGTAGAAATAGCTTCCGTCCGCCTTGGCCTGCTCGAGCTCACGCAACACTTCAGCACGCGTCTTGGTGCTCGTCACGTGATCGGGGAAAGAGGTGTAACCCACCTCGCCGCCGGTGAAATGCCATTCCGAGTTCGCCTGAGCGACGCTCGGCACGACCAGGACGACAGCGAGGATAGGGAGGACGGTGGCGGTTCGGATTTTTGACATGATGAGGCTCCTATCGTTGACACGGGATATGCGTCCCGGCGGTGGCCGCTGCATACGCCATGTGCCGGGTACGGGGCGTACTGTAGAAAACCGTTCACGTCGAATCGCGAACAGCCCGATTACGAATTCGTAATGTCGACGCGCCACCGCCTCCGCGATAATTCGTGCATGAAGATCCTGGTCGTCGAAGACGAGCCGAAGCTCGCCGAATACTTGCGCAAGGCGCTGACCGAAAACAGCTACGTCGTCGATGTCGCGCACAGCGGCACCGAGGGGCGCTATCTCGCGATCGAAGGGCATTACGACCTCGTCCTGCTCGATGTCATGCTGCCGGGCCTGGACGGCTTCGCCGTCTTGCGCGAACTGCGGCGCGGCAAGCACGTACCGGTGCTGATGCTCACCGCGCGGGACAAGGTGGAGGATCGCGTGAAGGGGCTGCAGGCGGGTGCCGACGACTATCTTGTGAAACCCTTTGCCCTGTCCGAACTGCTCGCACGCGTCCAGGCGCTGTTACGGCGTGGCGCCATTCCGACGGCCGGTCAAGATCTCACGGTCCTCAGGCTGGCCGACCTCGAACTCGATCTCGTGCGGCGCAAGGCGTCGCGCGCCGGACAACGGCTCGATCTGACGGCCAAGGAATTCACACTGCTGACCTTGTTGTTGCGCCGGCACGGTCAGGTGCTGTCGCGCACCGCGCTGGCCGAGCAGGTGTGGGACATGAACTTCGAGAGCAATACGAATGTCGTGGAGGTTGCGGTACGGCGCTTGCGCAGCAAGCTCGATGACCCCTTCGCGAAGAAGCTGCTGCACACCGTGCGCGGCATGGGCTACGTGCTGGAAGACCGGGAACCCTGAGGATGCGCAATCCGCGTTCGCTGGGCCGCTGGCTGTCATGGTGGCTCGCGGTACAGACCTTCATCGGACTCGGATTCGTCTGCGTCGTCGTGTATGTGGCCACCAGCCTCAACTTTTCTGCGAAGCAGACCGAGGAGCTTCGGCACAAGCAGGACGTGATCCGCCACCTTGTTCGTGAGATCGCGACACCGGAGGAACTGCCGAGCCTACGTCACAAGCTCGACGATTTCTTCATCGGCCATGCCGACCTCAAACTGCGGCTGACCGAGGGCGCCGAGACGCTCCTGTACATGACGCCGCCGGCCCCCGAGCCCCCCGCGCACCTGCGTCGGGTTGAATTCGAGATCCCTTCACCGTGGTCGGGCACGGCCGTGCTGCGTGCCGAATTGGCGCTCGACAGCAGTTCCGATGCCCAATTGCTGAGGCAACTGGCGTGGACGTTACTGGCGAGTGCGCTGGCCGGCGCCGTGGTCGTCTCCGCCGGGGGGGCGTGGCTCGTGCAACGCGCGCTGCTGCCCGTTCGCGACCTGGCTCGGCAAGCCGCCGCGCTCAGTCCGGAAAACGTCGGACAGCCGCTGGATGGTTCCGCGCAGGCGCAGGAACTGCAGCCGCTGGTCGCGCAGTTCAACGCGCTGCTCGTGCGGCTGGACAACGCATACTGGCAACTGGAAGGCTTCAATGCGGACGTCGCCCATGAACTGCGTACGCCGCTGGCGACACTGATCGGCGAGACCGAACTCGCCCTGAGCCGCGAACGCGGCATTCCCGAGTTGCGGGACGTGCTGGGATCGAACCTCGAGGACCTGCACCGCCTGGCGAGTCTCGTCAATGACATGCTGTTCCTGTCGAAGGCCGATCGCGGCGAGCGGGCGCGCCGAAGCCCTGTCGGCAGCCTCGCCGCTCTTGCGACCGAGGTGGTCGAATTCCACGATGCAGCACTCCAGGAGGCGGGCGTCAGCGTTCGGGTTTGCGGGGACGGCGGCGGCGGCTTTGATGCGGGTTTGTTGCGGCGGGCGATATCGAACCTCCTCGCCAACGCGACCCGTTTTGCGGAGCGCGGGTCGATGGTTGACGTCGACATCGAGCCGGACGCTGCCGGCGGCGTTCGCCTGTCCGTCAGCAACGTCGGGCCGGTGATTCCTGCGGAACATCTTCCACGCCTGTTCGACCGCTTCTACCGGGCGGACGCGGCGCGCGAACACGGAAGCACCAATCACGGACTCGGATTGTCGATCGTCGCAGCGATCGCGCGCATGCATGGCGGCAAGCCGTTCGCCCGATCGGCCGCCGGCAGGACGACGATCGGTTTCAGTATTCTTGCATTTGCCTCAAGCCGGTAAGCCGTCCAAGTGTGCCGGTTATCTCCGCAACAAGCGGAGTCCATTTGCCACGACCAGCAAACTCGCCCCCATGTCCGCGAATACCGCCATCCACATCGTGGCCTGCCCGCTCACGGTGAGCAGCAGAAACCCCGCCTTGATGCCGAGCGCCACTACGATGTTCTGGATCAGCACGTCGGATGTGGCCTGTGACAGGCGCACGAAGGCGGGGATCTTGCGCAGGTCGTCGTCCATCAACGCCACGTCCGCGGTCTCGATCGCGGTGTCCGTGCCCGCCGCCCCCATCGCGAAACCGATGTCCGCGCGGGCCAGCGAGGGTGCGTCGTTGATGCCGTCTCCCACCATGCCGACCTTGCCCCCCTTCCGGTGCGTCAGCAGTGATTCGATGGTGCTGAGTTTGTCTTCCGGCAGCAGATTGCCCCTTGCCTCGTCGATACCCACCGCGCGGGCAATCGCTTCGGCCGTGTGAGTGTTATCGCCGGTGAGCATCAGCGTCTTCACCCCCAGGGAATGCAGATCGGCAATCGCCTGACGGCTCGTCTCGCGCAGCGTGTCGGCGACGGCGAAGATGGCCAGCACCTCTGCATGGTTCGCCAAGAGTACGGCCGTCTTGCCTTGGCGCTCGAGCGTGTCGAGCGCTTTTTCGATGTCGGGTGAGCACAGGCCGATTTCCTCGATCAGTCGATGGTTGCCGAGCTGATAGACGTGACCATCAATGCCGCCACGCACGCCGCGGCCCGGAATGGCGGCGAAATCGGCGACCTCGCGCAACACCCATCCCATTTCAACCGCGGCACGGGCGATCGCCAGCGAGACCGGATGATCCGAGCGCGCCGCGAGACTGCCTGCCAGGATATGCGCCTGGTTCGCGTCGCCGCTCAGCACCATGAAGTCCGTCTGGGCGGGCCTGCCGTGCGTAATCGTGCCGGTCTTGTCGAGCGCCAGCGTGGCGAGCTTGCGCCCCTCTTCGAGATAGACGCCACCTTTCACCAGAATGCCCTTGCGGGCGGCCGCGGCGAGACCGCTGACTATCGTGACCGGCGTCGAGATCACCAAGGCACACGGACAGGCAATCACCAGCAGCACCAGCGCCTTGTAGATCCAGTCCATCCACGCGCCGTCGAAAGCTAGCGGTGGCACGATGGCCACCAGCAGCGCGCCGGCGAACACGACGGGCGTGTAGATCCGGGCGAACCGGTCGACGAAGCGCTGGGTGGGCGCGCGGCTGCCCTGGGCCGATTCGACCGCGTGGATGATGCGGGCCAGGGTGGAATGGCTCGCCTCCGCTGTCACGCGATATTCCAGCGATCCCGCTTCATTGATCGTTCCGGCGAACACGTTGTCGCCTTCGGCCTTATCGACCGGCAGGCTCTCGCCGGTGATGGGCGCCTGATTGACCGTCGAACGTCCGCTGATCACCACGCCGTCGAGCGCAATCCGCTCACCGGGGCGCACGCGCACCACGGCCTCCAGCGGCACCGTCTTGGCCGGCATGGTTACCCACCTTCCATCGCCCTGGCATACGGTCGCAGTGTCGGGCGCGAGTTCCAGCAAGCCGCGAATCGCATTGCGCGCCCGATCGAGCGATTTCGCTTCGATCACCTCGGCCAGCGTGAACAGGAACATCACCATGGCCGCTTCCGGCCAGTGTCCGATGAGCATCGCGCCGGTCACGGCAATCGACATGAGTGCGTTGATGTTGAGATTGCGATGCCTGAGCGCGATCCAGCCTTTCTTGTAGGTCGCCAGACCGCCACTGAGGATCGACACCAGCGCGAGAGCCAGGACGGTCCAGTGGTCACCGCCGTTGAGCCAATACACCCCCTCGGCCAACGTCGCGGTGACTCCGGCCAGCGCCATCGGCCACCAGTGGGTCTTGGGCGCGGGTTTGATCGGCGGCGCTGCGCTCTCCGTGCCTGCCGATTCGACCTTCGCTTCGAGACCAATGGCTTTCAGGGCGCCGAGGACCGCTTCCAATGCTCCCGGACGATGCGTCACGCTCAGCCGACGCTGGACGAGGTTGAAATCGAGCGCCGCCACTCCAGCCATGCCAGCGAGCTTGCTCCGGATCAACGCCTCCTCGGTCGGACAGTCCATCCCGGCGATCGCGAGCGTCGTGCGCACGGCAGCAGTGGTCTTATCGATGCGCTGTGCCGGCGCACCGATGGCTGGCACGGCGGCGTCGGCCGCGACCGGCGGGTCGGGGCGATCGCTCACGTCCGACCTTTGCCGGGTCACGGTGAGGTCGAGTCCCGTCACGCCGTCGAGGGGTTCAAGATTGTTGCGGACCAGCGCCGCATCGGTGGGGCAGTCCGTGCTGTCGACGCCGTATAGCTTCCCGTTGGGGCCGTCGGGGGACGAATCACCCGGCGACTGCGACACGATGGAACATCCGCAACTACCAACACTGCATTTGCTCATGCTTGGTTCCCCTGTCTGGACTTGCAGTCATTTAACAATCCGTAGTCACTACAGAGTCAAGGACCTAGAATGCCGGTAGGATCTTCCTTCCCGCCTGGAGGACAAGCACGATGAAAATCGGTGAGCTGGCCAGAGTGACCGGCACCCCGGTAGAGACCATCCGCTACTACGAGCGCGAAGGGTTGCTGGCCGCCCCGGCACGTACGGACGGCAATTTCCGCATCTACGAGGACACCCACGCCGAGCGTTTGTCGTTCATCCGCCATTGCCGATCGCTGGACATGTCGTTGGACGAGATTCGCATCCTGCTGCGCTTCAAGGATGCGCCGGGCGCGAACTGCGGCGATGTGAACACGTTGCTCGATGCGCACATCGTTCACGTCGCGGCACGTATCCGCGAACTGCGTGTGCTGGAGCGGCAACTCAAGAGCCTGCGCGAACAATGTCCCCAGGCACGGGATGCTGCCCACTGTGGCATCCTGCACGAGTTGTCACAGCCCGCGTGTCCGGGAGCACCTATCAGTGGCGGGCACGTGCATGGCGCGCACGGCGGCGTCCGAAAATGAACGACATTCAGCCCCGCGCCGCACGCTATGCTTGAGTCGGTCATCAGGACGCTCCCATGAATGAGGTCGATGTCTACGTACACGCGGCAACACGCGCCAATACGCGTCGCAGCTACACCTCCGCCGTGCGCCACTTCGAGGTGGAATGGGGTGGCTTCCTGCCGGCGAGCGCGGACAGCATCGCGCGCTATCTGGCGCGGCATGCCGAACTGCTGTCCATCGCTACCCTGCGACAGCGCCTCGCAGCCTTGTCGCGCTGGCACCAGGATCACGGCTTTGCCGATCCTACCAAGGCCCCTCTGGTACGACAGACCATGAAGGGCATTCAAACCGTGCATCCGCCGCAAACCCGTCAGGCGGTGCCGCTACAGATTGGCCAACTGTCCCACGCCGTGACATGGCTGGACCACGCGATCGGGACCCAGGGCGCGGTCGCGCGACTGCGCCACACCCGTGACAAGGCGCTACTCCTCCTGGGTTTCTGGCGCGGATTCCGAAGTGACGAGTTGATCCGCCTGGAAACGCAAGATGTCGAACTCGTGCCCGCCCAAGGCATGACCTGCTTCCTGCCTCGAACCAAGGGCGACCGGCAGGCGGCCGGACGGTGCTTCAAGGTGCCGGCCTTGTCGCGTCTGTGCCCCGTGGCGGCCTATACGGCCTGGAAGGATCTGTCGGGGATTGAGGAAGGGCCGGTCTTCCGCGGGATCGATCAATGGGGACGAATCCGTGTCCACGGCCTGCACGTCAACAGCGTCACGCCGCTGCTGCGCAGCATTTTCGAGCGCGCGGGACTCCTGTCGGCCGACAGCTTCAGCAGCCATTCCTTGCGTCGTGGTTTCGCCAACTGGGCCAACGACAACGGCTGGGATGTCAAGAGCCTGATGGAATACGTCGGCTGGCGTGATGTGAAGTCTGCCCTGCGCTATATCGACGGGGCCGATGCCTTCGGTCAGCAGCGCATCGAACGCGCCTTGTCGGACGACGCTCAGACGTCGTGATCCGGCTGCAGGTCGGCCAACGGCTGCAGAGCTGCGGCGATCTCGAGACAGTGATCGGACATCTGCCGGAACTCGTCGATGAGGGCGGCGGCAACTTCCCACAGGTCATCGGCGCTCGATTCGCTCGGATTCGCGCCATTGATGACAGTGTGCGCCATGCGATGAAGACGCAGCAGTTCATCCCGCACACCCCCTGTTCTGTCGAAACGCTGCGCCATCGGAGCCAGCCCGTCGACCAGTTCGAGTAGCGCTGTGGTATCAAAGCTTTGCCGCAGGTTGTCCAGTGCTGCGGAGTCAACATCGCCGTAGGGGGTAACCGCGAAACGGGGTTCAGGGATGTCCATGCTCAGGCTCTGCGCGTCGCGCGCCGCATGTCCTGCACCGACGCGGCCGCTTGTTGAAAGGTGTCGTCCGCGATCCAGGCTTCGGGTTTGCGCTTGAGTTTCAGGCTGTACTCGCCGAAGCGCTTGACGTGCGCGACCTGGTAGGGACTCAGAAAGCTGACATCGTTTTCCGTGATCTGCCAGCCTTCATGCCGGAGGTCGCCCAACGTGCGCATCATGTCGACGGTGTTCTGCAGGATCAGGGCGGAGGCCACCAGATCGTTGTAGCGCAGGCGCTTCTGCTGTTCGTCCGGCTCGTTCACCGCGATCACGTCGCCACCGAAGGACAGCCATTTGGCAAAGCCGTTGTAGGACTCGATCTTGTTGGTGTTGGCGGTGATCTCCTGGCGCAGCTCACGACTGCCGATCCACTCCAGCAGGAAGCCCGTGCGGATCACGTTGCCCAGTTCCTGCGCCGCGAAATACAGACGGTTCTTGCGGCTGTAGCTGCCCAGCTTGCGCAGCAGGGTGGCCGAAGAAATCTTGCCGGCGTAGATCGACAAGGCCACCTGCATCAGATCCTGCCAGTGCCGCTCGATGAGGTTCCAGTCCACGCTGTCGCCGAACAGGCGGTTGATGTACTTGTACTTCACCGCCTTGTCCGGCCGGAACAGCGTCAGATTTTTCCAGTTCCGGATGCGCGGCATCAGCTTGATGCCCAGCAGATGGGTGAAGGCAAACACTGTGGCCGACTGGCCCTGGGTGTCGGCATGCACGGTATCCGCTTCGACCGACAGGCCGGCCTTGAGCAGTCCCTCGATCACGTAGATCGCTTCCCACACACCGGGCGGAATGAAGTGGCGGAACACCGCGATGTAATTGTTGGCCACGTGCCGGTAGGCGACGGCGCCCATCTTGCGGTAACGGAAGTGGTAACCCGCGAGCAGGTTTTCGTCGTAGAAATCGTACTGCGTACCGTCGGCGGCGACCGTCTTGCCATCACCCCATATCTTGGGGAGATCCAGGCGCAGATATACCTCGTTGAGCTCGCGTTGGGCCGCTTCCAGGCTCTCCAGTGAGAGGTGGCGCCGATTGACGAAGGACAGCATGTGCGGCGTGACGCCGCTGTTGCCCAGATGGCGCGCCGCCTGTGTGGGCCCGAGGTTGCAGCCCATGGCGAAGATCGTCAGCAGGTAGCGCTCGGCCGGCTGCTTGAGCTTGGCCATGTTGCCCGATAGTGGCCCGAAGTGCCGCGTGAAGCCCATCCAGTGTTCGATGTTGGCGAGCACGTCCAGAATGTGCCGCGCCGGCATGCGCTGGGTCAGCGCGTTCTGCAGCGACATAACCGAAGGCGGGATTTCGCGCGCAATCGGCTTGCGCAACACGGGTTCTCCGCTGGCAGTCAGGGCCACATCGCCGCGGCATTCAGGAAACGTGTCATCCAGGTGCTGCGCGGTGTCGGTGAGCCAGTCGCGCAAACTGCTGGCAAAGGTCGTTGCGTCCTGCGGCAGGCCAATCTTGTCGCAGTAGGCGGGTAACAACTCCTGGCATTCCTCCCACGAAAGCAACTGATCGCGGTAATCGGCGAACTCCTCCGAGCCGACGATACTGAGATCGCCAGAGCGCAACTCCTCGGCGAGGTAGGAGAAGACACAGATTTCGAGGTTGCGCCGGCTTAAGCCCAGACCGAAACCATCGCCGCTGTCGCCCTCGCGCAGGAGCTTGCGCCAGCGGTCCGAGGCGAAGGAAAGGTCAATGCTCTCCGTAATCCACTCGATGCGATGCTTGTCCTGGTAGGTCTTGATGAGGTTCAAAGCGTCGATCAGCGTCCGATCCTGGGTGGTGGCGCGGATGTCGAGCAAATGCACGAGCCGGAACAGGATGGAGCGATGGCTCTTGAAGTGTTTCCACACGAGCGGCAGGTAGTTGTTGCCGCTGGTCGCCTGCACCTGGGCACAGGTCTCGCGGACCCCGTGGACTCCACCTGCGGGTGCAAGGTATTCGCGTATCTGAGCGCCGGCCGCCGCATTGTCCGGTTCGCCGTCGAGGATGGCGAGCACGCCATCCAGCGTGCCGATCAGGCGCTCGATCTGGCCGCGCTGCCCGAACTGGATCTGGTCGAGCTCTTCCTTGGCGCGTTTGTGAATCGTGGCCACGCGGCGCAGGAACATCTCGGCCAACTGATCCCGCGCGCGCACCTGCATGCGCCGGATCAGGGCCACCAGCAGGGTGTAACGCTTGGTCTCGGCGCATTCGCGCAACTCGGACACGTCATAGGCCATGGCCTGGGCGGCGAAGTGGCGAATCTTGGTGTCGGGAAGGCCTGCAAGGACGTCATCCCCCGCCGTGATCGAATCCAGCCATTCCAGATGCTCCACCAGCATATCGAGATGCTTGCGGGTCGGGCGTTTCGCGGATTTCTTGAGCTCGTTGTATTCGCTTTGGCGGCGTTCCAGTTTGTCCGTGACCAGCAGCGCCTGTAGGGCTTCGAGTTGTTGGGGGGTGATACGGTGAAATACCTTACCGAACACCCGGTTCTGCACGGCAGCGTGGGCCTTCTCTGCCAAATCGTCGAGCGTCGAGAAGGCGGGGAGTTCGTAGCGCGCCTGGAGCACCCCCTCGATTATCCCATTGATGATGTCGGCACGCTGATCCATGAGCTCAGCCGCATCGCAGGCAAAGCGTTCTGCTTGGCGCATCGCATCGTGCCCATGGAAGGGTTTGACGTTAAGCAAGCCCAGCACCATGGCTTTGTGCCGAAAGAGGGTGCGTTCGACGGGGTATTCGATCCGTATCGCGTCACCGAAACCGAGGCCATTCCGGACGTGGGTGATCACCTCGGAAGGTATCTTGTCGAGGCTAGGAAAGTAGCGCAAGTGCTGGAAAACTTTGAGCAGGACGGCCAGTCCGAGTCGGGTCCCGGCAGAACGGCCGGCCGACTTCAGCCAGTTGATTTCTTCATCCTGCAGAGTAAAGAACTGTCGCAGGTCACTCGGTGAGTAGTAGCTCAGAAACTGCGGGTATGCAGTGCGCTCCAGTGACGCCATCCTGATCCTCCGGTATCCGTGCCAGCATGCAAGGGTAACGGAGAATTGCAGCGGTTGGCACGTCATCAGGATTAGTTGTAGATCAACCGGTTACAGGTGATATGTACAGTTTTTCCCCTTATCCCGGTCATACGCCAACTCGCACGCCTCGCGGGTGGTGGCCGTACCAGTCTGTCGCAGCTCGAGAACGGCAGCATCGGCGAGATCGGGATCCGCAAGGTCCTGCGCATCTGCGCGTTGCTGGGGCTGGAGTTGCAGGTGATGCCCGAGGGGCGGCTGCCGACGCTGGATGATCTGCTGGCGGGACGCGGGAGACGATGATGCTGGAGGTGTGGTCGGATGGCGTGCTGAGCGGACGGCTCGATCGAGTGGGATCGGATCCGCGACGCTGTGCCTTCGCCTACGACCCTTCTGCGCGGCCGAGCGAAGAGGTCTCGCTGACCATGCCGCTGAAGCTCGCCGGCGATGAATATCCGGACGGACTCCATCCGGTGTTGCAGATGAACCTGTCGGAGGGGCGATCGAGCGTTTTGCGACCTCAAGCGGCGTTTCCGGCGTACAGCCCAAGGCGCTGGTGCGGGATGCGCGGCGGGTTCGGCCCGATTGCGCAGGCGATGCGGCGGGTGT
>Ga0209096_1001308_pt1 | contig 28122 bp, 26 predicted proteins | sample AD_UKC034_MetaG_FD_184407 | JGI IMG/M metagenome (GOLD analysis project Ga0209096, IMG submission 184407) | Active sludge microbial communities of municipal wastewater-treating anaerobic digesters from USA - AD_UKC034_MetaG (SPAdes) (version 2) | ecosystem: Engineered > Bioreactor > Anaerobic >... | reverse complement strand
GTGGTCGCAAACGAAAGCTCATTGGCTTGACAAGTCGAACGCCTACCAAACACTTATCGAGCCGGAATCAGAAACGTGGCGCAATCTCAGGCAGCGCCGCGTCGCTCCTGCGCGCTCCTCGGGGCTTGCCGGACTTGACAAAGCGTGTCCTGACCACGCCGGCGGGCCGGTCTCGACCGGCCCGCAACGTGGATGCATAGCCGCGCTCAGCATAGCAGGTCTCGTGCTTTATGGGACAGCCCCGTCGCAAAGAGCTGTCGGGTGGAATCAGGGGCACTGCCAGAGAAAGGCTGCGCCCTCTGCGCCGCACTCTTCCTGACAAGGAAACCGAGATTATGGTAATCGTACCATCCTTAGCGGATCAGGGTAAGAAGGGGAAGGGCGGAAGACGGTCGTTTCCCCTCTTCCCCCCTTTCCCCTCCAGTTTGACCAGGATGCAGACCAGGCCAGGGTCAGGCGGCGGCTTCCGCCCAAGCACGGTCTGCACGCCGCCGGGCGAGGTCGCGATGTCCATCAGGCTCGGTGCACTGAACTGCCACTGGTCGCGGCTTATGGCTTTCACCCTGATCGGAAGTGACCGGCTGCCGAGGGCGGCGCGGAAAGCAACCCGGCGTTGCCCGGAGGGCAGGATCCGGAATCCCAATCGTGAGAGGCGTTCCTGGGCAATGCGCACGCCCTGGGCGTGGACCAGTTGCTTGTTGGTCGTCATCGCACTCCCTCGATTCTTGGTTGGCTCATGTCTCCAGAAGCTCACAGATGCCGCCTGGCGGTGTCAGCCCCTGGGCAGGGTGTCGTCATGGTGTGCCGGCGCCAACGCCGGCGCGCCCGGAGAGCGAGGTCTGTGTGAGGCCACGCTCTGTCATCTGGGGGAGGAGCCAGGCGGAGAGCAGGATCACAGTGCGAAACATAGGCCCATGATCCAGTGCATGTACCCATGTTCGGCCATCGGCCAGAAGGCATTGGAGATGAACTCGTTCATCGTCCAGCAGGCGTGCGAAACGTGAGCGTCCACGCGGGCGAGCGCTTGCTCAAAGGGAGACAAGGGAGGGAGGGCGTCGAATAGGCGCTCGGCAGCGAGTTGGGCCAGGCACTCGGCCTCTATGTCCTCACAGAGCTTGGCGAGATAGGGATCCCTCACGTCTCCTCCTCAAGACGCCCGCTGGTGGCCTCAAGAACACAGTGGAATCGTACCATGGAATGCCGGGGGAAGCAAGAGGTCATCGCAGGCTCTGGCCGGGCAGTGCGCTGCATGCCCTGCGAGAGGCTGGTCGGCGGCCAGGGGGCAGGCCATGTCCGGGGGGCCAGGCAAGTCCCGGCCGCTCAGGACGGGGGGTCAGGGGGTAGCGGCCACAGATCCTGCCCCGCCGGAAAGAGGGCAGGGTTGTCGTGCAGGAAGCCGAAGAGGGCGTAGGCGAAGGCGTGGAGCGACTCGTGGAAAAAGCTGGCATATTGGGTCTGCCCCTCCCCGCCGGCCAGGCTGATGGAGCGGGGCTCGTAGCACATGTCGCCCCAGAGGCGTTTCTTGGCCGGCTCGTCCTGCAGAACGGCGGCGATGATGGCCTTGTAGCTGATTGGACCGACCCCTAGAGTCGACCGGGTTTCGGGCATAGAGCTTCTCCTTTCCGGGCGCCAGATTGCCAGTGCCTGGATAGACAGCCGCGGATCGAAGCGTGCACCGGGACAAACAGCGTGACCGCTGCATGGTCCGCGACTAGAGAGAACGAAAGGAAGAGAGAAAGCCGTCATGGACTACCTTGAGTACCGGGAGCGACGCTTGCGGGAAGATGCCAAGCTGGCTTGCGCCTACGAACAGGAGCAGATCGGACGAGAGATCCTGCGATTGCGCCTGAGCCGCGGATGGACGCAAGATCAGCTTGCTGCGGCGCTGAACACCAAGCAGCCGGCCATCGCACGCCTGGAGAGCGGATCCCACCGCCCCTCACTGGCGACATTGGACAAGATCAGCCGGGTGCTGAACGCGCGCCTGGAGGTGAGACTGACGCCCTGCTAGTTTCGCGTGGCTGAGAGCACGCAGGCCGGGCAAGCTGAGAAGACAGCCCCGGCCTTTTCTTTTCTCTGCGACAACTCCCCCTTTGCACCGGAAGTGAAGGCTGTCAACTCGAAAAAGGAGAGCAGTGCGATGGCAAAGGACGATCACCTGTCAAAGACCCCTCTTGTCCAGGCGCGACAGCAGGTGAATAGGATCCGCAATACCTTACCCAGACAGGGCGCTTTCGCCAGAGAGGGCGCGCAGTGTGCTTCCTGCCTGGGCATAGGCCGGTCGATGCGGGCCATCGAATCCGATGCATGCCCTCCACCCTGCCTGGTCTAGGCCGACCGGTTGCTCCAGTGGATGGCGCTCGGCAATCTCCGGGCGCCGGATTCGGTGGTCGCCATGGTCGGAATCAGTGGATGGCAGGCTCCGGGTTTCAGGAAGGGAGACTGAACCCATAGGGGGCGGCGCTGGATCACCCTAGATCCGCGTGGCATCTTTTGCCTCCGAAGCACAAAGGAGGCAGGGAGGGCTAAAGAGAGGTCAACCAGGCGCAAGGTAGCCAAAGTTCCTCGTCTGAAGTGGGGGTGCCAACTGCCAGGTCGGGCCGTCGCCCGGGGCTGCTCCACTCCCACAGTACCGTAGCGGAGCCTCTGCAGCGGAGGTAGCCGACTCTTGTGCAAAGCGGCCACAGGAGACCGCGGCGCGACCAAGAGCATACATTGGATTGTCGGCAACCGCACCTTCTGGGGCCCCTCCTCCACGCAGCCTTTCGCCCAATGAGAAGGAGGCATGCGACGGCGCCCGGGATCAACGCGTCGGGCCAGCCTACGGCAGATACGCCTTCGGGAACTTGGCGACCACTGAGTAGTTGGGATCGACGACGTTTCCGACCCGCATGATGCCAACCTGCGATAGCAGCTGGAGCGCCTCCCATTTATCGAAGCCGTAATCCGAAACAAGCCACTTTAGCAGGTCAAGGTGCGCAATGCGAACGGCGTCAATGAGCGGACGAGCACTCCCGATGACCATGAGGTGTGAGGCGTTCTCGACCCGTGGCCAGTCCGCAAGCCGATGCTTGAGCAACCCGATCCGCAGGGTGACGTTGGCAGTCGTTTCTAGCGCTACTCCGCAAATCTCTCCATCTCCCTGGGCAGCATGCACGTCGCCGAATGAAAGGTACGCGCCTCGAACCCAGACCGGCAGGTAGAGAACGGCTCCTTCGCATGTCTCGGCGCAGTCCATATTCCCGCCGAATTCGCCAGGCACGAGCGCCGGTTCCACCCGGCCGTATCTTGGAGCCACCCCAATCGAGCCCAGAAACGGGTGAAGGGGGATCTGGACCTCCTGCAACTGGCTGCGGAGTAGTCGCAGAGTCCCTGTTCCGGCGGAGCGGTCAAGCTGCCAGTGGTAGCTGAGATCAGGCACCGGCTCATTGAGGAGTAGCTCACCTAGGGCGCTCTCACAAGTAAGGCAGCCAAACCGAGGGAAGTGCCGGGACCAAGCGAAGTCGCGGGTGATCTCGATTCGCTTGATCTCTATTCTGAGCATGTCACCTGGCTCGGAATCCTCGACCCAGATAGGCCCTACGAGAGGGTTGCTCTCTAGGAGCTGGGTGTTTCCACAGTCTTGTCGCTGATTCGCCGACAAGGGTCTACCTTGGCAGTCCAGACAACCTGCGTCAATGGTCTGCGCGGATACCAGGTCGCCGCTTCGAACCCGGATGAGTGGGTCGGCGGGCCCCCAGGTGAACTGATAGCGCTCCGGCTGGAGCGAGAAGTGGGTGCCTTCGGCCATGGTTTCTTGCCTCCCTGTCGATCAGGCCCTCCTCAGGCCGAGTCGATGACTAATTGGTCGACTTGAGCTGCAGTCATGGACTGGAGCTCGGACGCAGAGACTCAGCCGACGCACTCGGTAATGCAACATGCGGGCGACACTCCGGCATGTGCCGGGGGACGGCCATTCGTACGCTGAACCGCAGTCTCGATGGGCCCTGGCCCTGAAGGGTGTCGGGTGCCCAGCGCCAGAACGGCTCCTGTTGCTGCGGGTCGCGCCTCTGCCGGCACCCGCAGCGCTCAGCGTCCAGCCACCCACGCGACAAGTTGCTGCCAAAGAAGGTTGTAGCCGGACCATTCCACAAACGGAGGTGGGCACCAATGCGGCCCGCAGTCCGACGTGAATGCCGCGGCGCGGCCTTCCCCGAACGTCCAAACGGCAAGAAGCGGATCTATGCCTACCGTTGCGACCACTTCACCGGCTGACTTCGGCAACACCCGGTTGTAGCCGAGTAAGCTAGGCCAGGGGCCCGGCAGACCGGCTACGACAGGGTGATCGGCGCGCAGAACCACGGGCGAACACCCCTCAGGGACCTCGACTCGGTCATCGTGAGGGAGCATCGTTACGGGCAGCGCTTCCTCTACCGCCGTTCCCGCATACCGTGCACGACCCTCAATGCCCTGGAAGGTCAGGTAGCCACCGACCATGATCAGCCCACCTCCCGCCGCCACATAGTCGCGTAGCAGTGTGAGGCGGTTTGGCTTGATCGTGGAGTGCTCGAAGGTCTCAGGATGCAGCAGTAGGGTGTTGCTGCCTATGTCGCTCAGGATCACTGCGCCGTACTCTCTGATGGCGGCGGCACTGGACGGGAATTCGGTGGGCGCGAGGTGATTAGGGATGAAGTCAACCTGGTATCCGGACTGCACCAAGGCGTTGCGCAAGAACCCGACTCCTTCGCAGTAGGTCGTTGTGGTGAAGGAATCAAATCCCTTTTGGTGAATGCTGTGGGTCACCCACGACTCGCCGGCGATCAGGACTCTGATTGTCATTGTGGTGAACCGTTCCTCTCCAAAGTAGAGTGCGCTGAGTATACTCCCGCAGCATTCTCAGCGAAGATGCGCCGCACGTCATCTTGCCGCAGCCCGGCTCCGACCAGAGCGGCCTTGGTTGCGAGAAGGGACTCATACAAGAGGTATGCATGGGGCGCTCCGCTCTCAACGCCGAAATTGTACCTACCCTCGGTCAAAAGCACCCCAGTCCCATCTCGACAGACCGTTTGCCCTCGAACAAGGGCAAATGGCAGGTCTGTCCCGAAAATGAGCCGTGAGGGTCCGACCGCGTCAAGGACCAGCCGGATGAGCGTGGAATTGCACACCATGGCGGTATCGAAAAAGACCTGGGGATACCGGCGCAGGCGAGCCAGGCTGCGGGCATAACCCTCGGGGCATGCGGTGGCACCCAGGTGAGCCAGGACCACCTTCGCCCTAGGCCAGCGCTCCAGCCTCGACTCCAGAGCGCGGAGATTTCCTGGGTCTGCCATCCGGCGCGCGCGCGGCGGGTGGAGCAAGATGGGAAGGCCGAGCTCATCGGCAAGCTGCCACTGAGGTCGCGTCACAAAGTCGCCGATCCCGACGCTCTCTTCCTTCAGGTGCCAGCGTGTCGTACGCTCGGGATAGGGCTTGAGCCCGACGAAACCGCCCTTTGTTAGGAACTGCCGCAGGCAGTCAAGTTCTGCGCCTGACGGTGGTATGAGCAGCCTCGCGTGGACGCTAGCTTCCTCCGTCGCGACCATCGAATTGACCCTCTCCGGGTCGGCCTCAAAGGCGGCAAGGCCAAAGCAAACTGAAGCCACCTTCTTGCCGGGTAGGAGTTCGCGGTAGGTCAGGTGCATCGAGGCTGAGCTGTAGCCATCAGCGACTTCCAGCATCGTCGACCGATAACGTTCAGGCGCAAAGGGCGTTGTAACGCAGCCGCTGTTCCACAGGTGCACGTGGGCGTCGATGATGGTGTCGGGAAGGAATGACTCTAGGTCCTCGGCATATCGAAACAGGTCGGCGGCCCGCCTGGTGGGTCCCGCGGCGTCAATCAACTCCAGTACCCTCTCCCGGCTCTTGCTGTCGCTACTGCATTCCATATGTCAACCCGCGCACTATGTAGCGTTGTATGAACACTCCCACCAGGAGCTGGGGGGCGATAATGATCACGCCGGCAGCTGCGAGTTGCCCCCAGAGTGTTGCGGTATAGGTGATGTACCCCAGCATCTTCACGGTCACGGGCTGAGCGTTCACCTGGGTGAGCATCAGTCCGAACCCGAAGTTGTTCCAGGCGAATATGAACGCAAGCGCAGCGGTGGCAGCCAGCCCGGGCGCCGTCAGGGGCAACACGATCCGGCGAAAGGTCCCAAGAAAGGAACATCCATCCAGGGCAGCAGCTTCCTCAAGCTCCTTGGGTACCTCCTGGAAATAGCCGCGCATCGTCCAGATGATGAAGGGAAGCATGAAGGACTGGTAGGAGATCATAAGCCCCAGCTTGGTGTCGTACAGGTGCAGTTGCCGGAACAGGATGTAGAGGGGGATGACCAAAGCCAGATCGGGCACGAAGCGCATCCCCAGGAAGCCGAAGGCGAGGTGTTCCTTGAAGCGAAACTCGAACCGGGCAAGGGCATATGCGCTTGGAAGGCCGAGAAGGAGCGACATGGCGAGTGCGCCGATGCAGATCACGAGGCTGTTGCGATACCCAGCCAGGAAATCCACGCTCGCCGCAGTATAGATGCCCAGCTTCGAGTAGTCCATGTCGAGCTGAAGAACGGCCGCGTAGTTCTCTATAATGGGCCGGAAAACGAACCGAGGAGGGTTCGCCACGAGGTCATTTGGCCCCTTGAAGGACATCATGAAGACCCAGACCAGTGGGAAGATTATGAAGACCAAGAGGGCGACCAAGGCGGCGATGTGCGCCAGTCCACGCAGGCAACGGCCAATACGATATCGAGTAGTCATCTATTCACTCGTCAATCGACTGGAGCGGCGCCAAAGCATCGTGAGGACACCCACCACCAGGACTATGAGCAGGGCCAGCAGGAAGACGTAGGATAGAGCGCTGCCCATGCTGCCGTATGTGAATCCTTCCCTGTACGCCGCGATGTTCAGTGTCGTAGTCGATTTTCCGGGCCCGCCTTTGGTGGTTGCGAAGATGATGTCGAACACCTTGAAAGTCTCGATGGCGCGGAAGATCGAGATCAGAGACAGAAAAGGAGTCATGAGGGGGAGCGTCAGATAGCGGAACAACTGCCACTCCGACGCACCGTCGATCCTGGCAGCCTCGTATGGCTCACGAGGAAGACCCTGCAAGCCAGCAAGCAGCACGAGGCTCACAAAAGGGATCTGGGTCCAGACGTCGATAAGCACCACAGAAGGGAGCGCTGTAGTCGGGCTACCAAGCCACGCAGAAGGCGGCAGACCGACCAGGCTCAGCCCGTAGTTGAGCACCCCCTCCACAGGAGCCATCATGGTCCTCCAGACGAGAGCTGCGACGATGAAAGGCACCATCATTGGCATCAGGACCACAGTACGCAGGGCACGGATCCCCCGGCTCTCGCGGTTGAGTAGAAGTGCGACGGCGAAGCCGCCAGGCAGTTCAATCCCGAGCGAGAGCAGCACAAACTTGAGCGTCGTCACCAACCGGTCAAGCGTTTGTGGGTCCTTGAGAATATAGAGGTAGTTGTCCAGGCCGATGAGCTGCGGACCGGCGACGTTGGTCAACTTGTAGTTGGTCAAGCTGTACCAGAGGGCCAGAAGGATCGGAAAGGCGAGGAAGGCCAAGATTGTCGCACTCGGCCCGAAGACGAGAAGCCGGGACACAGTTCGCCGGCTTCTCGCCCCGAGTCGGAGCCGGAACCTTCCTGACACGCTAGAAGGCATGGCTGCACTCAACTCGACTACCCTACGGTTTCTGAATTCCCTCACGGATGAGGAGGCTGTCAATCTCGTCGCAAGCTGTCTGAAGCGCAGCTTCGGTGGTCATCTCGCCGGCATATGCCTTGTGCAGGTAGTCGGTCCAGATATCAGCCACATGGGTAACCTGCGAGCTTGGCGTCCAGAGGAGTCTGGTGTAATTGGAGAACGTCTCATCCACCACAGACCGGTACGTTCCCCCGCCCCAGTCGCTGGCAACAGCGACGACTGCAGGATCGTTCCAGACCGAGGTTCGCGTAGGGTTGTAGTTGTTGTGCTCGAGGGTCGCTTCCAGCAGAACCTTCTTGCTGGTGGCCCATTGGATGAGGAGCCAAGCCGGTTTCGGGTTCTTCGAGTGTGCGTTCAGCGCTAGGCCCCAGATCCAGGTGCTTGTGAACCGTCCCGCAGGCCCCTCGGGTGGGATAGCGTACGCCACCTTCCCGGCGACCTGTGATGTCTCTGGGTTCTCGTAGGTGGCGGCGGCGAAGTCAATGTCGTGAATCATCGCATATCCGCCGGCAGCAAAGCGGTGCATGGCATCGTCCCAGCTGACCGATGCCCAGCCCTGAGGTGAGGCCTCCTTGACCATTTTGAGGTACTTCTCAGTGATCTCGACACCCTTTGGGTCATCGATGGCACAGACTAGATCCTCGGTCAGATCGCTCAGCCCATTGGCCCGATACATCAGAATGAGCGTGGTCATCAGCGGACCGAGGCCGTAGTCGCCGCGGCCGATGTAGCCGTAGAGCTGCTGCCCTTCGTCCGTCCGCGTGAGGGCTTGGGCGGCGCCAAAGAACTCATCCCACGTGTTGGGGACGGACACTCCGTACTTGTCGAACAGATCCTGACGATAGGCCAAGATGTAGGTTTCGAACATCACCGGCATGCTGACCAGGGTGCCCGTTCCTATCGCATGTCCAGCCGTGCGGTCCCACCGACTGGACTCGATGATGAGCGGCATGAAGTCATTGAAGTCATACCACTCCGGATCGGTGAGGGTGGGATCCGCGATGTAGTCGTCCAGCGAGGCATAGAACTGCCCGAACTGCCAGTCCCAAGGGTATGCGGAGAATATGACATCAAACTGCCCCTGGCCGCTGCTCACATCAGTCATGATCCGGTCGGCCGCTTCCATGTAGGGGAGCGCGGTCACGTTGACCGTCATGCCGGTCAACGCCTCAAACTCCAGCACCTGCGCCTTGAAGGCATCTGTGTAGGGATGGGTTACTAGCAGCGCGTTAATTGTTGTGCCGGCGAACTGCTTCCAGTCGATCTTTGCCGACTCGGGTGGCGGGAAGCCGGCTGCCTCTTCGGAGGTGCCTTCCTGGACGGCGGGTGCCACCTCGGTCGAAGCCACCACCTGAGGCGGTACCTGCGTGGGTGCGGGCGTAGAGCCGCATGCAGTCGCAAACAGAACGAGGATCAGCAGACACGCTGCCAAGGCTTGCGATCTGCCCCTATGTCTCTGGAGCCTATGTCGTGCGGTCATCTTCTCTCAGTCCTTTCTTTCGCTTTTCCGGGTGCCACAGCGGCACCCCGTTCGGTATCTTGTGTCCGGCCTTCTCGCTGTCGCAGAGTCCAAATGTCTCGGCGGTATCTGCCAAATCACCTCCTTTCCTACAACTGCCCGCTGTCATGGCGCGCGGCCCTGCATGAAGGCCTCTAGCTCCACGCGATTGGGGAGCGAAGGCTGAGCACCTAGGCGGGTCACGGCCAGAGCGCCAGCAGCGTTGGCGAGCCGCAGAGCCTCGAGCGGGTCCTGCCCGCCGGCGATGGCAGCCGCAAACGTTCCCACGAAAGAGTCCCCCGCCGCTGTGCTGTCGACAACCGGGACCTCAAGTCCCTCCACATGGTGCACGTGCGCGCCAACAAGGAGCGCCCCCTTGCTGCCGAGCGTGACGATCACCGTCATGCCACCTATCTCGCGCAGCTGGACCGCGGCACGGCGGGCGTCCCCAAGTGTCCCTACCGGAGTTCGCGTCAAGATCTCTGCCTCAGTCTCATTCAGGACCAGGAAGTCGACGAGCTCCAGAACGTGAGGCAAGAGTGGAGTGGCGGGGGCTGGGTTGAGCAGCGTCCGAGCCCCACAGTTCCGCGCATGCTCAAGTGCACAGGCCACCGTGTCGGTGGGTACTTCCAGTTGTGCAAGCACCACAGACGCGGTGCGTATGGCCTCGTGGGCCGGAAGCAGGTGCTCGGTGTTCAGTCTAGCGTTCGCGCCAGGGACAACGGTGATTGTATTCTCGCCGTCATCGTTGACCAAGATGAGCGCCAAGCCAGTTGTCGTATCGGGGTCGCGCTGGACGAAGGTGACATCGACACCGGCGCTGGACAGCCCATCGAGGAGGATCGTTCCGTAGGTGTCGGTGCCAACCCGCCCCACCATAGCGACTTGGCAACCCTGGCGGGCCGCCGCAACTGCCTGGTTGGCGCCTTTGCCGCCGGGGACCGTACGGAACGCGGTAGACATGAGCGTTTCACCCGGCTTGGGCAAGCGAGGCACTCGCGCGACAAAGTCCATGTTCAGGCTGCCAACTACAACGACCCTACCGGGCATAGAGCCCTCCGAGCGGGGCAGTGGAGCGGCGCACCACCAGGTGAGTCGCGAGGAGCAGACGCTGCACTGGGAGCGCCTGGTTGTCGATCCGCGCAAGCAGGAGTTCGATGGCCTTCTCTGCCATCTGCTGGGTTGGCTGTGCTACCGTCGTGAGGGGAGGGCTTATGAAGGACGCCAAAGCCACGTCATCAAAGCCCACGACCGCCAGTTCGCATGGAACACGAAGCCCGCGCTCATTGGCCACGCTGATCGCGGCAATAGCCATCATGTCGTTGCAGGCGAACACGGCCGTCGGTGGCTCCGGTTGCTCCAGAAGACGGGCCATGGCCGATGCGCTTCGGGAGTACTGAAAGTCACCCTGCTGGATGAGGTTCTCGTCGACCGGGAGCCCGCTGTCGGCGAGCGCTTGGCGGTATCCGAGTACGCGACCAGCGCTGGGCGTCAGAGTGGAGGGTCCCGAAATACAGCCTATCCTGGTGTGGCCCAGCCCGATCAAGTGAGCTGTGGCCGCGTATCCGCCCCCCTTGTTGTCGCACATGACGGTGTCGACTGCGATATCCGGCAACCCTCGGTCGACGACCACAACCGGTACGCTGCGCTCTGCGATTGAGAGAATGTGCTGGGAGCTGAGGCCCGCGGCCACAAATATGATCCCATCGACCTGCTTCTCCATCAGGACATTGGTGTAGACTAGCTCTTTGCTCAGGTCTCCTTCGGAGTTGCAGAGGATCACGTTGTGACCGTGGCTGAAGCTGGCGCCTTCGATCGCGTGGGCCATCTCGGCGAAAAAGGGGTTGGCGCTGTCCGGGACAATCATGCCCAGTGTGTTGGTCTGGCCGAGCCGGAGACTGCGGGCTAGTGCATTGGGCTGGTACTCGAGCTGGCGCATAGCGTCCAGGACGCGTTGCCTGATTTCTTCGCTGACGAATCGAGTGCCGTTGATGACGTGAGATACGGTTGTCGCCGAGACGCCAGCGCGGTCCGCCACATCCCGCATTGTGATCATGCGCCCTCACATGTCCTTCTTGTTCGCCGCGCAATCGATTGCGCAATCGATTGCCCAAGTATAGCACGTTCACAGTGGGTTGTCAATACCCTGAACGTTAAAACTTCGAGACGGCTGTCGTGTTTACCTGGCGCTTGGGATCGGCCCTTGAAAGGGGATTGTTGTTACCTAGCAGCCTGGCAGGCCGGCCTGAACTAGTGACTGGCGGCAGTATCGACTGCTAGTCAACCGGAAAGAAGCCACCCCTTGCCTGCGGTAGCGACGTCCCATCCCTAAGTGTGGGGCACCGTGATGCAAGTGGGGCGTGCCGGCCCTGAGCAGCCTCGTCAATGTCGGATCACGAGCCCGGACACTGGTCATCGAGGGAGATGGGGGCAGGGCATGCACACCCTGCCCTTGTCGTGGTTATGGCAAGCTCTAGCAGGGAGGTCAGAAGGGCGACCTCTCGTCGTCGTTGCAGACGCCGGTGGCGGCCTCCGCATCGGCTGGCAGAGGGCCGGCGTCGCCGGGCAGATGGTTCTGGTCGAAAGCCTGGGCTTGGGCTCAGTGCTCGACCAGATGGACGGTAGCCCTCTGGACAGCGGCTGAGGTGGGCGACGGCGCTTCCTGAGCCAGGCTGTCGCGGAAGCACTTGGCGGGGCTGTTGGCGCTGCCGGTGTCGCTGGAGACGAGGCGGTCGCCAATGTGTCATTGGCCCTGCGCCTCGTAGAGGAAGGACTAGCCGCCGTGGCACGCGCCGTCGCAGTCTTCATTGCGAGACATAGGGGTAGGTGCAGAACATGGCAAGGGCGCCAGGGCAGGCGCGCCGCCGCAGTGTTCTGCTGGTCTGTCAGGATCAGGATGGCGGAGCCGTTGGCTGGCAGCGCAGCCTAGCGTTTGGCCATCCACTTCTTGAAGTCGGCTAGAGTGTCCCATCCCCCATCCACAAAGGAGAGTATGGCATTGCGAATGAGCGTCTCACAATCGAGCAGATCGACAGTGTCGATCTCGGCCTCGACCTTAGCTCCGTGAGCGATGTCGTTGCGGATGCCAAATAGCTTGACGGCCCGGTCGTACACGCGGGCTCTCCTCGCGCTCTGGTTCGCAGCGCTTTTGAGGGTTTGGGAGAACGGGCGCGACAGATAGCCATCCACAGGAAAGACGACGACGTCGTCTTGGCGTGTGACGAGAGCTGCTATGCGCTCAGCGTAGCTTTCCTTTGGCGTTCTGTCGCCTCGGGAGAGAAGTGCCTCAATCGAGATGACGTACATCAGAAAGCTCTCAGCCATCGACATGGCGGTGGTTGCTTTGCCAAACCAGTCGATGGCACGAAGCAGGCTCCTGGAGGTCTCTCCTCCACCGCCTGATGCTGCGGTCGTCAAGAGCTTGTTGATCCGATCTAGGCCGTGGGCTCTCATGGACTTGATGACCGCATTGTTGATCTCGTAAGAATCGACGTGTCTAAAGCTCTCCTGGAACCCAGGGCTCTGATCCTCTACGGGATGGCCGCCCCGGAGGACGTACATGCTGCCGTACCTGCCCTCATGGCGCGTCCCGACGATTCCCATCTGCCTTGGGACCGACCGGTTGTGGATGTCGAAGTAGAAAGATGCGCGATACAGCCTGATCACGTTCAGTGCAAGCTCAACTTCGGCGCCGGCTCGCTTCAGAGCCCTCCCGAAGTGGCTTTGCACGGCAACGCTGAAGTAGGCGGAGGCTTGCTCGGCTGGAACGGGAGACTCTTCGTTCCTGTGTACCCGCTCTCGGGCCTGAGAGATTGCCAGCATCAACTGCGATCGCGGAGAGTTGCTGGAGAGGCGGCATCGAGCGATCTCTACATCCTCGCTGAAGTTGGCTTCGAGCCCTTCGATGGGTACGAGGACTACTAGGCTCCTGATCCGCTCTTCTACTTGGGTTAGGAACTGCCGCGCTGCAGCTTCGAGCGTAGGTTGGTCGTTCTTGTTTGCTCCGGCTTCGAGCCAGGCCTTTGTGGCGTCAGTGAGGAGGTCCGACACGGTCTTTCTGTGGGTCTGGCTCGGGTACAGACGATCCACCAAGTCCAGTAGCCTGTCGAGATCCCTTCGACGAAACCGGAAAGCGAGGTGGACGTCACCTGACTGGGCCAGACCGTACCATAAGTCATAGTCCGGATCTTGCGGAGGCCCGTACTTAGCGGGCTCGAGCCGATGCCTGATCAGAAAGCCCTTGAAGGCGGAAATGACCTGCTGACGCCGGTGCGCAGACGTATCCGTAGCACTCCCTCGCTATTTGTTCAACCGATGACTAGAGCGTCCACTCGTCGGCAACCGGTCTCCATGTTTGCGCGTCAACGTCCCATTGGTACAAAGGGCCTGCATCAGGGGATTGCAGCACGAGGGGCGACTCACAGCGGGTCAGGAACACCTCGTGGCACTCATCGCACCACCAGAAACTACCGGGGGTCTCGCCCAAGATCACTCCTGGGCTGTCCAGGACGTGGCTGCGGTCGATGATCGTCTCATGGTGAGCTACTTTGCCGGTAGCACCGGACTGGGAGCAGCGGGGGCATGGAAGCGACAAGTTCATCGCAGGACTCTCCTTCCTGAGTAATGGCTCTATCATGCCGCAGACACGGCCTCGAGGCGGCCGGCGTCACGGTCGAGGTACGTGAATTCGGTGAGCGGGAACTCATTCGGGCTCATGGTGTGCAGCTGCAGCCGAACGATGAGTCGCAGCTCCAGCGCCAGGCGGAGGAGGAGACGGGCGTCCTCCTTGGTCATGGTGCCGGTCGGGAAGATCAGCTTGGTGAGGCCGGAAAAGGTGCGGTTGACGCTGCGCGTGTCGCGCGTGCTCCACTCGCCGGGCGTCGCCTCAAACCACTCCTCCCAGAGAGAGCCAAAGTGTCCGATGCGCCGCAGTTCTCGGTGGAAGAGCTCGCTGGTGTAGTCAAGCATGAAGCCGACGTGCGGCGTGATTAGCTCGGGGATCAGCCGCGGCATCTCCCATCCCGGCAGGTAGCCCGCCCAGCGATCGTGGAAGGCCATGTCGTCGCTGATCGAGGGCGGCAGGGGCTTGAAGAGGTGCTCCGCCTCAAGCGACTGGCGCGGATCGAAGTTGATGTTGCCGTTGAAGACAAAGCCGGCATCGCCCTTGACGGTGATCGTGCCGCGGTTCACAGCATTGTTTTCCATGTAGCTCTTGTACAGGTTCTTGTCGTCGTCCTTGTCGAAGGAGCTGCCGGCGATCTCGTCGAACCCGACCGCGTCGCGCTGGGCGATGAGCCCGGGACGGGGTGGGGTGGTATTGCTGACGAAGAGCTTGGGCACAGTGATCGAGCCGCCGGCCAACAGCGTGGCGTACGGGCTGAACTCGGTGAAGCAGAAGGACTTGCCCGTCTGGCGGGGGCCGAGCTCGATCATGTGGTAGTTGGCCTCGACCAACGGGACGAATCGCATCAAGTAGAGCAGCTTCACGCGTTCCGTCATGAGCGGGTGGGTGGGCTCGTAGCCCATGGTGCGCACCAAGGCATCGATCCACTGGTCGCGGGTGAAGCGATCGCGGCCGGCGCAGTACTCAGCCAAGCCCACACTCCCAACCTGGACCGGCTCCAGGCGCGAGATGACGAAGGGGAAGGTGCGGCCGCGGTAGCGAATGGAGTCGTCGTAGTGGAGGAGAATATTGCACCAGACGCCGGCGGTGAGCAGCCGCTCGTATCTCTCTATGATCTGGGGCGAGATGTTGATGTGGTTGACGTTGGCCGTCAGCAGGCTGGCCCAGTAGACGCCCTCCTGGAGGCGCTCGTCGAGCTCGACCTTGACCATGTCGATGAGCCTGTGGGGAGGGCGCTCGCGGATGGCGGCCTTGATCGCCTCGGTCTCGTCGCCGCGAGGGATGTAGCGTGCCACTTCCTCCTGGACGAGCTGCAGACCGGCCTTCACGTCAGCGGTGTCGAAGAGGTTGGCGCAGTACTTGTTGAGCATGAACTCGATGACGTAGGAGGGCGCTTTGGTGGTGCCTCGGACCTTCTGCGTGAGGTCCTTGCGCATCACGAGGCCGGGAAAGGCCTCGAATAGCCTGCGGTCGAGTTCGTCGGGTACGAACGTGTCTTCGTTGGTCATATCGTCTCCCGTTTCCACGGCTGCCCAGGCCTTGCGGCGCGGGTGTGGCCGACATTCGCTACCACCCGGTCAGCTCGATGCCGAGGGTGCTGTCACAGGTGTCGAGCACTTCCTCGGTCGTATAGTCGCGCACCTCCAAGCGGAGGTGCGTCCCGCGTGAGGCTGTGGCGCCCTCGCGGGCGATGGCAGTGGCGTCCAGCTGGGAGAGGTCAGGCGTGGCGGTGACCGGCTTGGCCTCGAAGAGGATGTTGTGGGTGGCTGCATCGCGGATGACTACCACTACCTGGCGCGGGAGGCCCTCCTCGACGAAGAGGCTGGCGCGCTGCACCTGCAGGTGGACGCGTACCCGCTGGCCGAGCACCTGGTGCAGGGGCGCAAAGGTTACCCCCACCGGCTTGGCCTGCAGAGGCCACTCGACCGCCAGGCAGGGGATGATCCACTCCTGGAGAGAGGCACCGCCATGGAAGTAACCCAAGCCGCCGTAGGCACGGAACGAGGCTGCCCCGTACGGGACGGCCCCCCGCCAACGGCCGCCGGGGGCAAGGCCCTGGGGACCCGGAAATGACACGTGGGACGGATAGGCCAGGGCGCGGCGTGAGCTGTAGGCTGGAGGAGGTGCGGCGATTGGCGGCGCGACGTTCTTCTCTTCTGTCACCGGCCAATGGAGAAAGCCATGATCGGTCACAGCTAGGATGCGGAGCCAGCCGGCTGAGCGGAGACGCTCGACGGCCAGTAGATAGCGATCGAGGACGCTGCCGGCCCCCTGGGCCTCCAGCACATCTTCGTGGCCGAGGGCATCAATGGCGGCGTCGTGGACCACAAGCCGTGCGCGGCCCGGGCCGGGGGCCGGGATTTGGCCAGCCTGCACCGCCGCCATGTCGAGCATCGCGTCGGCGGGCACGTGCCCATGCCGCTGCCACCAGGCGCGGCGCGCGGCTGCCAGGCCCAAGTCGTCGCCGTGACCTGCCTGCCGCACCTGCCATTTTCCATCGACTACGTCTGCCTCGACGGCTGCCTCTGGCAGCGGCAGAGCCAGGGCCATGCCCAGGGGCGTGACGGTGGGCAGAGGCGCGCGGGCAGGTGCGACGGCGGCCCGGCTCGTGCCCTCCTGCTGGTTGATGCGCTCGGCAAGTTGGCAGCCCAGGTCGTAGCGCAGGGCGTCCAGGACGAGGATGGCCGTAGGACGCGGCTGCTGGAGCCGCTCGGCGAGCCAGGTGCCGGCGGTGGGGAGGTCGGGGGTAGGGCAACCGGCCTCCGTCCAAACGCGCGACCATTCGATCATGGCTTGCTCCCAGCGTGCCCGGTAAGCGGCGCGGAGAGGGCCGATGAGGGACAAGAGGGCGGGCGCCGGCTTGATGAGGTCGCGCAGGATCCCTTCCCCGGCGCGGTCGGCGCCCCATCCGTCAGAGGTGTACCAGGCGACGGCCTGTGCGGGTGTGGTCCAGGGCTGGCTACTGCCGGATTCGAGCAATGCCCGCGCTGCCCGGCAGAGCCGCTGCAGCTCGAGCCAGGGGATGGCCTTGGGATGCTGGCAGCCCAGCCCCCAGAAGCCATGGGCGTGGCGCTCGGCGACCCCTTCGAGGCCGGCGAGCTCCTCGATCAGCGGCTGCCCGACAAGCGCCGCGAGGCGAGCGCACTGTCGGGAAAACACTGCCTGCTCCAATGCCTGAGACAGATACGGCCCGTCGAGGCGAGTGCTTGCGCTGGGGAGATTGCCCAAGCCGGCGACGGCGTCCGCCTGGAGGATTGCTTCCGGCAGGCCCCTGCTGAGCCGGATCGAGTCGCACCAGTCGTCCAGGATCTGGAGGGCGAGAGTGCGTTCGGGATGCCGGATGAGCAGCTCGTGCCCCTCGGGCACGAGCCCCGGGGCGGCGGCGTCGGCTTCGGTCACCAACAGCCTGGCAAGGCAGCGCGTGCGCCATAGAGGAAGGTTGGCTTCGTCTACGGGGGGAAGGCCTGCCTGCTGCGTCGTGAGGTCGAGCAAGAGACGCTGGTCAGCCTCCGGCTGCGAGCCGCCGGCGAGGACCTCCAAGAGCAGCGCTTTGTCTGGCTGGAGAGCAGCGCCGCCCCACTCCCCAGGATCCTGGTCGAGCGAGCGGCGGGCCAGGGCCGCGACCTCGTCTTCGGTCATGGTCAGGGTGTGCGGCTGCCAGCCCCAGTCGCGCAACTGGTCGCGCAGGGGCCGGTCGTAGATGCGCTCTGCGAGCAGGGCCTGCGCCCACAGCCAACCAAGCCGGTCGGCAGGGCTGGGCACGCACAGGACGAAGGACTCGCCGGCGCTCAGGTGCTTCTGTAGCTCGGCACGAGCGCTCACCCCGCCGATGTGCCCTGCCAACTCGGCCGTCACCGCATGCAGCGTGAAGCCGCCCGCACCAGACGCTGCCTGCTTGAGCAGGGGCAGCCAGTCGCGGCGCCGGTCGCACCAGACCAACCAGGCGCCTGGGTAGCCGTCAATCACCTGATGGACTAGGGCGCTGATTCGCTGTCGAAGTGTATCAGCCATCCAGGCTATACCCCCTTCACTGTGCCAACATCCCCGGGAGTTGGCCGTCGTCTTCCGGTTCCGCCGGGGCGGGCGCGCCGCCTTCGAGCCGTGCCAGCAGGGCGCGGCGCTTTTCCTCCAGCCGTTGGCGCTCCGCCTCCCGCTCCGGCGCGCGCTCCGTCCAGCGCGGGCTCTCCGGCACCGACTCGTCCATCCACCCGCAGCGCGGCAGGATGCCCTCCCGCACCCAGCGCCGCTCGTCGCTCCGCCAGCGCGCCCGGTCCCCAATCGCCTTGGGCAGGTCCTTGGCGTTCAGCACGCCGGAGGCCAGCAGGCCCGCCTGCTGCAGCGGGGCTATGTTCACCCGTACCCCGTCGTTGACGTCCACGTGCCAGGCGCGCTCGTGGGCGAGCAGCTTGGCCCGGGTCGCCGGGGGACAGACGCCGTCGCCACTCCAGCGGTCCAGCGGCTCCACCTCCACGTAGGCGTCCAGTTCGGGGCAGGCAAAAGCCTCGACCTCCACCTGGCGCAGCCGGCTGGACAACTCCTCCAGCTCGGCGGCCCGCTCGGCTGCCTGGGCGGCGCCCGTCTCATCGCCGGCCCGGCGAGCATGCTGTGCCTGGCCCTGCATCGCATTCAGGAGCGGCTGCAGGTAGTGCGTGCGCAGGCGGGCGAGGACGTCGCCGGTACAGGCGTGGTAGTAGAGCAGGCATTCGAAGGCCGGATTGCGGCTTGCCTTCTTCCTGCCGCGCGGCACCGAGGCCAGGTGCCAGGCGATCGGGCGGTGCTTGAATTGGCGCACATGGCGCGGGAAGAAGGGCCTCTGCAGCCACGTTTCCAGGTCCTGGCCGGTCAGCTCGGCCAGGAGGGCCTCGGCCTTCTGCGCGCCCAGGGGACCGTCCTCGGCACGCAGGCGCTCGCGCAGGCGGTCGGCGACGGTGGGGTCGCCGGTGCCGGCAGTTAGCGGGATGATGCCGTCGGGATCGGCCCAGGAAGGCACCGGCTCGCCGGCCTCGATCTGCCTGGGCCAACGGTGGCCGAGGAGGCGGAGGACCAGGACGGAGAGGCGGTCCTCGAGAATGCGCTGCTCCTCGGGCTTGCAGCGGACTCCCTCGGCGCGCAGCTCTTCAAGCAGCCAGTAGACGCTGATGGGGTGGATCTGGAGCTTCTGGCTGAGCTGCTCCAGGAAGGTCTCGGGTGGAGCAGGGATCTCTGCCCCAGTCAGCGCCGCTTCCTCGTCCACAGGCTGCTGGACCTCGTCTAGCTCAGAGTCGCTGGCTGCCGCTCCTGGTCCAGCATCGTAGGATGTGCGGAGCGCGGTCTTGAGATGTGTCATGTCCGCTTGCGGCAGGCACAGCTCAGAATGTTGTCGTAGCGAAGCCGTCAACGATGGGGGGGCTGGCGGCAGCATCGATGCCGCCGCTGATTCGCCGAAGCCGCTATAGCCCGCGATCAGGGGATAGCCTCCCGCTGGAGTGCCAGCCGCGCGGTAGACTTCGCCCTGCGTTTCCTCTAGTCCGAGAAGCCCGATGACCCGCTCCTCTATCACCGCCTCAGCCGCATGAAGGCTGGCGGCGATCCAGGAGGCATGCTCCAGAGGCTGCGGCGAGTAACTGCGCTCGGTGGGATCGGCATTCACGAGTAGCGCCTTTACGGAGCAGCAATAGCTCGCCAGTTCGCGGCACTCGGCGTCGCGGAGAAAGGGCAGCCCGTCAAGGTGGCGGGCCTCAATGCCCATCTTCTGCGAGTAGAGACGCACAAGATATGATGCGACTCGGCTGTTTAGCCATGCGGCGAGGTCGAGGTTGACTGCTGGGCTAACGGGGAAGGCCGCAATGCTGGAATTCGTGAAGCCGCCCCCTGACCACAGCCGACACGAGAGACAACCTCGCGCACTCTGTGTTAGCACGACCCCCGGCACGGCGTAATACTCACGGCTCGGGAGCTTATTCCCAAGCTGGGACAAGATCTGCTGCCAACCGGTGCCCCACCGCAAGAACTCGACACGGTGTCCCTGCCATTTTCTGTACGAACCGCCGTTGGCGATCGGCAGCCAGGTTTGCGGGTCAGGCAGTTCCCAGTGCTTGCGGTAGTATTTGGTACCCTCTCCGGTCGTTAGGCCTGCCCGTGTGTGGGCTCCAAGCCTGATAACGGCTTTCCCGGCAATGACATTCAGGAGTTTGTCGCTCAGCCAGTACCCCAATGGGCTTCCAGGAAGAGATGTCATCAGCTGGGTCTTCTGTGAATAGCGCCCGAGGGATCGCCGCAGGGCATCGGCCTTGTGCGCCGAGCCTCTGAAGTGGACAAGGCGGTATGCTGTTACCGTGTGACCAGTGGAGGGTGTACTCACGCAAAGCGTGAACATGACGCTCTGGACCACCTCACCGCTGATCTCTTCGAATGCCCCTGGGCCAAGATGGGCGATCGCCTCGATCGATGTATCGTTCAGCAAGCCACGGAAGGGGCGTCCGGAGGGCCAGAACAGCGAGTCTGCCTCGGACGCAGCGCGCAGTGTGTTGAAGCTCTTGGTGAACATCCAACTGAGCATCGTGACCATGGCGACTCTCGCGCCTGGTGTCGTTAGTGCGATGCAGCGCAGGATGAACGCGGCGTACAGGTCACGTTTGCCAGCTGGGAAGTGATGCTCAACGAAAGTGCGTAGTTGGGATGTTGCGTTGCCGCTACCGAGGTAGGGCGGATTCGTTGCCACGACGGAGTACGTGCGGTCAAGTAGTTCCAGGAGGAACAATCCAGCGCTAGCCTCCCGCCCAAAGAGGGCAGCTGCGACGTCCGCTGCATCCCTGGCCTCAGCCTCGAAGCTGCGGGCGACCCGATCGAGCAGAACCTGCCTCAACTGCGCGGGATCATGCCGGCCCAGCTCGTCAAGCAACCGGTTCAGAGCGGCCTGCTCCGGCAGAAGGCCAAGCTGACCCTTCGCCCGGCACTGGAAGGTGCGGATCGCCTCGTCCAGGTGCTCCCCGGGCTGGAGGAGGCTGCCCAGGATCGGCGCCTGCTCCAGTGCCCCAAACACGCCACGCAGCAGCGGCTCGAAGACCTCGTCCTCCGGGTGGCGCTCCAGGTGCCGCTCCAGCGCCCCCGGCGTCAGCCCCGTAGGCGTCGTCGCCAGGTTCAGCGCAGGCGGGGTGTAGATCCCCGCTCCCGGCAGGTGCTGCGCCCGCCTCTCGTCGCGCACCAGCTCCCAGGCACGCAGGTAGAGGGTCAGCGCGGCCAGCTGCACTGCCCGCGGGTCGATGTCGATGCCGTGCAGGTGACGGCTGAGGACCGTGTCCGCGATCTCGCGCGCCGGCATGCCCGGATACCGCTCGTGGTACATGGCCGCCAGCATGTCAAAGCACTCGCGCTCAAAATGCCCGCTGCCCATGCAGGGGTCCATGAAGGTCAGTTCCTCCAGCGAGGCAGGCCCACGCTCGCCCTCGGCATGGGGCGGCTGCAACTCATCGGGGCGGATGTAGTACTCCCACGTGTCTGGTAGGGCGCTGCCAGGGTAGAGCTCGTGGTAGGTGCGCCCCAGGCTGTTCTGCAGCAGCCACTTGACCATGTAGGGCTCGGTGAAGAGCTGGGTGACCGACGCGATCTCGGCGCGCGTCTCGACCTTGCCGCCCCGCCCCAGCTTGGCGTAGGTACGGGCCTTGGCCTCCTCCTGGTAGAACTGGTAGGCCCAGCCGATGGCGTCAGGGTCCCGGAAGGCCTCGTCCGACTCTTCATGGGTAAAGCCGGACAACCCGCCGCCGGCCAGGGTAACGCAGGTGAGCAGCGCCTGGGTGCTCGGCCGGAGAGCGGCGCCGGGGTCGCCCAGGTCAAAGAGGCCAGGCAGCGACGCGGCCTGGGAGTGGCAGGCATCCTCGACCACGGCCCACCAGCCGCCATCGGCGCCGGCAGCCCGGGCAGGCTGAGTCCGGCGCAGGACGTAGAGGGCCTCGGACAGGCCGACATACTCCGGATCGGAGCGGAGGACACAGTCGATCAGGCCGCGGGTCTCCATGGCCCGCAGGGCCAGCAGGCGGTTGATCCAGGTGTAGCCGGCGCGCTCGACGATCTCGCGGCGCGCGGCCGGGCGCTCCCCCGCAGGCAGGCCGGCGAGCTGGGCCTCGGCGGCGCGGCGAGCACGTCGCTCGGTCGCCGTAGGGCTGGACAGGGCGTCGAGAGGCGTGATTGTGCCGTCGGGTGCGATGCCCAGGCGCTCGAGCTCGCGGTCGAGGTCGCCGCGCACGGGCTCACCCGACGCGCCGTACGTGCCGAGGAGTGTCCGGCGGAGCTGAGTGAGCAGCGTGCGGAGGAGTTCTTTCTGGCGCTTGTCCATGGGCTACTCTATTATGACGGTTGTGTCGTCGCCGAACTTTCCTCCGACCTGCACGCGCAGCCGTTGCAGGACTGCATCAAGCTCCTCAGCCGAACGGACCTCGACGCGGCCTGCTAGCTGGTGCCAGGTAAGGTGGATCTCGTGGGACTCGTCTGTGCGGTATTTCTCCTTGAGGTCGCGGAGCTTGGGAGGGACACCCAGGACCGCTGCGGTGAGCGGCGAGAGAAGGCCAACTGCCTCACCCAGGGATAGGTCGGGGCGGCCCGCGGCCTGGCGGGCGCGCTCGAAGGGGGTTGCCAGAGCGGAGACCTCGGAGATCACGTGCTCCTCAGGAACGCCTGCGCTCCGAACCTGGGATTCAAGCTTTGCCACTTCGGCGTCCGCTTGCTGCAGCACTTGGTCCCGCAGCTCGGCGATCTTGGCGGTCACTGCCTGCGTGGCTGAGCGATAGGCCTGGACGACCTCATTCCAGCGTGCAGCCTGAGTGAAGCTCCGATCCTGTGCAGAGGCACGGTAGGCGGTGAGGAATTGCTGGAGTTGCGGCAGCTGGGCCGGGACGTCCAGCATACGCAGGTAGAACTCGCGCACCTGGACGAAAAGCACCCCTTGCTCCTGCTGGAATCCGGCCAGCGATGCAAGTGTGCCGGTGTACTCGCACAAGCGGGTGCCCTGCTCGAGGAAGCGCGCCAGCCTGGCGGAGGCCGCGGCGGTGTTAAGCAGCTCTTCCACCAGACTCGTGCCCGACTCGAAGTCGAGTGGAAGGGGACACTGCGCGGTCGCGGCCCAGGTCTGAACGGCGCGCGCCTTCTGCGCGGTGGTCGCCAGCCGTGCCCCCAGTTCGTTGTTCATGGTCGCCTCCACTAGGGCCGGTCGAGCGGCGAAGGCGGCGTCCATGTGGTCCCGGATCTTGATGAGATCGGCGATCGTGATCTCGGAGTGCACACCCTGCACGCGCAGCCCGCTGAAGCTCGCCTCCTTGGTCAGGAGATCGACCACCTGCGGGGCAGCAGGATCGGAGTAGGTTTGGCCGTTGTGGATGAGCCGGCACAAAGCAGCTCGCAGGAGCAGTGCCAGGCCAACCTTGACCACATTGCCATCCCATCCGAAGGGCGGTCTCTCGAACTCGGACCGTATGGCGGAGGCATTGGCCGGAGGGAGGCCCTGCTCGGGTAAGGGGAGTTTGCCCCTCAGAGTGCTGAGCAAGGGATGGCCGTCGTCCAGGGTGCCATCGGCGCGGTAGACGTTCATGGCCCGAAGGTCGGCGTACCCAATGTTCCCAGCGAGAGCGGCCTTGACCGCCGTGGCCTCGTTGCCGATGCGGTGAAGCACCTCCGAGAAGCGAGGGTAGATGCTGGGCAGGATCTGGCTCAATGTGGCCCGTACGGCCTCCGCCGGGCCGTCACCGGGTGCCAGCTGATAGACGCCACCCCTGAAGAAGAGCACGCCGCCGCGGACGGCAGTTTCGAGCAGCTTCCGGACGGTCACCTTGCAGTCGGGCAGGTCGACCTGGAGCGCCTGGCGGGCTACCTCCTCGTCCGATTGGCCGGCGTGCCGCTGCAGAATCTGACCGGCGACCTCTTCTGTCGCCCTGGCTACGGCAAGGGCAGCGCGTAGCCCAGTCACGTCGGCCAGGCGAAAGTAGATCTCGTCCGGGGTGCCGTTGGAGCGGTGCTTCATGGCCGTGTCGTCGCCGATCTCGGAGTCGAGTGAGCGCTGGAGTGGGCTGTAGACGTGAAGCGTGACCGACGCAGATGGGTTGCGGGCGATGCGGCCGTCGATCTCTAGCCGGAGGAGGAGGTCACGTCCCTGCAGAGAGACCCGATCGAAGCGCAAAGCCGTCTCCCCCTCGTAGGTCTTGAGCGCCTGGATGAGCTCGTTGGCCTGGGAGAGGAGCTCCTCCCGGAGGCTGTGGACCCGGTCCTGGAAGGTGCGCTGCCGTGTGGTGAGGAAGAGATACTTCTCGCCGACGCGCTTGGCATAGCGTGCATCCACGAGGCGCTCGAGCTCCTCCCTGACCGGCGCGGCCATGGAGGCGATGGTGACGTCGACGGAGTCGGCGATGGCTCGGGCAACATTGTCCACGGTAGCGGGGATGTACTGCGCCTGACAGAGGAGGAAGAGCCCGCGTGCGACACGGAGCGTGAGCTGGGTGGCGCCGAGCACGGTGTCCTTGATGCGGCTGAGGTCGCTCTTGGTCTCGATGGGCACATCCGATTCGAGCTGGCTGTAGAGGTCGGCGAGGCTGACCAGGCTACCCACGGGCTTGTCGAGGAACCCAGGCGTCTCGATCAGGGCGCCCTGCACCACGCCGATCATGGTGCGGTTGGATCCGGTCAGCGCCTCGTCGCGCCCGGCAGCCTGGGCGATGCCCTTGACTGTGTCAGGGATGACGGCCACGGTCCAGGGCATATAGGGGTAGGACTGGGCAAAGCGGTCGCCGTCAGGGATGGGGTAGGCGCGCTGGGTGGCGGCGAGAGAACCCATTTCCACAAGCTCGCCGCTCCGTTCGTCGAAGCGCTCGGCCAGCGCCGACCGGGCGGCCGCGTCCTTGCGGAGGATGCGTTGACCTACTACCTCGCCGATATCCTCGTTGCTGAGCCTGCACTGCAGCTTGAAGCGCTGGATGATCCTGGCATAGTTCTCTTGCTGGACGTTTTGCGCAAGGGCTTGAATGTCACCGTGAGCTGTGACGGCCAACCAGACCCGGCCGGCGCCCTGCTGGGCAGCCTCTTCGGCCAGTGCCTGCACCTGCATGGTCCGCTCGTTGGCGTTCCCGGCGGAGATCCACTGGCCCAGCTCGTCCAACTGGAGGAGGACCTTGTGGCGCAGGCCCTGCTGGTCCCTGGCCTCGCACCAGTTGCGCAGCCGTCTGACCAGGGCGGCCGGCGTGACCCCGCTCCTCACGACGGCGCTGGCGGCGCGGTCGGCCGCGGCCGGGTCGGCGAACAGGTTCGGGAGCACCGCCGATGCGGCCCGGTAGAGGCTCTCCAGGTAGATCTCGGGATCTGTAGAGATCTCCTCCCAGTCCGTGCCGCACAGATCGCACGCCTGCTGTCGGAACTCGCCGCTGCGCCCCTGGGCGTCGACCTGGTACTCGATGGCCCATGCCAGCGGCCAGTTGAAGGTGTAGCCATGGTGGGCCGCAAAGAGCTTGAAGGCGCGCAGGACGAGCGGATCGTTTGGGTCAGCTGCCTGGGAGTAGAGATTGCCGCCCACGGCCGTGGTGGAGACCTGATGCTCGCACGCGCGCAGCAGCCGCTCGATCTCGGGGAAGTCCCGACTTGTGGCCGGAACCCGGCTGAGGAACAGCTCGCGCACAGGCTGGCCCTCCACCCTCCCGCCCTCCAGCACGGCACCGAGGACCTTCATAAAGAGGGACTTGCCCGAACCGAAGAAGCCGCTGATCCAGATGGCAATGCCCTGCTCGTCGTCACGGCGGGCGGCGTCGACGTAGGCATCGAGAGCCTGGCGAAGGTAGTGCTCCCACTGAGGAGTCACGACCAGGTGGGCGAGCTCCCCGCGAAGGATCATGGGCCGCCTGTCGGCGACCTTGACGACGGGCTCGATGCGTTCGGTGATGGTTGTGGCGAAAACGTCGCGGATTCGCATGGCTGCTCCTTTGCGCGCCGCATTTGGCTTATACTTCTTCGCCTCGATAGAACTGCAGGCGAAGATCCTCACGCCCCAGGAAATCGTAGGTGCGGCTCGCTCCTGGTGGTCGCAGTCCCGGCACCAACAGCACGAGAGGCACGACGCGGTTGGTGACCGGATCGTGTGGCTCGCCTTCGGCAATGGACTCCATCAGGGTGGTGGGGTTGCCGAGGGGGTGGAGGGCAGCAAGCCCACGGAGAACTACGACGGGGCGGCCAGGGCCCGGCAGGGAAAGGCGCTCCTTCACCAAGCCGGCTATCCTTCGCGCCCAGAGACGCAGAATCGACTGAGTCGCGTTGGCCTCGGCCGTGGGATTGGCGAGCAGCTCCTCCCGCTGCTCCTCCTTGCCACGCAGGCTGTCGACGGCAACCTCAAGGATATCGATGTGGTGGAAGCGATGGGACTCGGTGTCACGCAGGAGTTCGTCTGCCAGGCGCCGCAGTGCCCGCTCCTCCTGAGGAGGGTATACGAGGTAGATGTATGGCCGGCCGCTGCTATGGCCGACAGAGTCGTAGGCGGTCTTCAAGCGGTCAACCAGGTATTCCAGCCTCTGGGTTAGGTCGTCCATGGCACCTCCTCTGTTCCCAAGGCAGCAAGGGCGCGCCTCACGTGGTCTGGCTCCCACATCCACAGCCCCCAGTCGGGGTGGTGGGGGACTTCTTGGTCGGTCAGGCCCTCGGCCCTGAGAAGCCGGACAAGATGTTGGATCACAGGCGCGGGGACAAGAGGTGCGACGATGTGCTTGTCTGTTCTACCCTGGAGGAGACCAAAGTCGCGCAGGATGGAGAGATTGCCGCTGGCGAGCCTGTCGCGGGTCTCGTGGCTCCAGCTGGAGACCTCGGGATGGGTTGGCTCGGCATGGTCGAGGAACTGCTGAACGTCGGCGGGCCGGACCTCGACCTCTCCACGGTGCCAGCGGGGAAGGATCAGCTGCTGGACAAGATCGTAGAGGAGTGTGTCCTGGCGACAGGCGTGCAGCAGAAGGGCCGCCTTTAGGGCGTCGGACGCGGAGTCTTGGGCAAAGGCAATAAAGTCCTGGAGGGCCCAGTCGGGAGGCTGCCAGCTTGTCAGGCGGCGGCGGATGAAGTCGACGATTGTGCGCCGCGTTTCCCAGGCTCGCTGCGGCAGCCCTCCATCCCTAAGTTGCCGCGCAGTCGACTCGACGTCACGGGTCTGCGCTAGGACGCGCAGAAACTCGCGGGTCTCTACCAAGAGGCCGGCCTTCGAGGAGTTGGTCGGCACATAAGGACCAGTCCGTCGCCAAGTGGTTGGTCTGGTAGTTGATGCCAAGACGCTTACCCTCCTCCATCGGAGTACCGGGTCTGCCTCGAGGGGTCGACCCACTGCTGCCCGGTAACGTGTCCCAACAGAAGGAAGGATGTGTGTGGGACTATCCGCGGGCGCACTTGGCCTGGGCCAAGGTATCGCCTCGAAGCTCCCGACAACCGCCGGCAAGTATAGCACGGGGCGGTGGATCGGGCAAAGAGCCGGCGTGTGCAATCTGATGGGTTGTTGGCCGACCAATGTGATCATCCTGGGGATAGTGTAGCACGGGAGTGCGACGAAGGCTGTCGGCGAGGACGGCCGATTCTGAAATCGGGCGAGATCTCGGGGGGACTGCGTCCTGGCGAGATTGATGCAGCAGACAGGGGAACGCTGGGCAAACGATAGAGCTTGAGGCTACTGAGAGGGCTGCGAGCCGGGTAGAAGTCGATACCCACCCGGAAACTCACCCTCAGGCACAGGATATTTGCCCTAGTAGGCGCCTGACCTCGCGTTGATGTGCATGCTCCCTATGTAGGAGGGCACGGCACAGCTCAGCAGTGGCAAACGCAGCATCATGCCGGCTGAGCTCAAGGTGGCTACCTTAGGAACCGTGAGCGACGGCCCCGCGTCCTCCGTCGCGAGGGTCCCACAATCACACCTCAAGAAGGAGGTTAGCCTGACTTCAGCTCACCGCATGGCAGGCGACCCAGTGGCCGCCGCCGACGTCGCGGAAGTCGGGCTCCTGCTGGCTGCAGATGTCCATTGCCAGTGGGCAGCGAGTGTGGAAGTTGCATCCGGCTGGCGGGTGGGCCGGGCTGGGCACATCCCCCTCGAGCACCATTCTTCTCCGCTGCTCCTCCACCAGTGGGTCCGGGATGGGGACAGCGGAGAGGAGGGCCCTGGTGTAGGGGTGGAGCGGGTTGTCGTAGAGCTCCTTGCGTCCGGTGAGCTCGGCGATTTTGCCGAGGTACATGACGGCGATGCGGTCGGAGATATGGCGGACGACGGAGAGGTCGTGGGCGATGAAGAGGTAGGTGAGGTTGA
>Ga0209096_1001306_pt1 | contig 28172 bp, 13 predicted proteins | sample AD_UKC034_MetaG_FD_184407 | JGI IMG/M metagenome (GOLD analysis project Ga0209096, IMG submission 184407) | Active sludge microbial communities of municipal wastewater-treating anaerobic digesters from USA - AD_UKC034_MetaG (SPAdes) (version 2) | ecosystem: Engineered > Bioreactor > Anaerobic >... | reverse complement strand
ACGCGGGGCAGCGCCTGGAAGGCCAACTCGTTGACGCGCCGCGCCCCGGGTACGGGGCGCGAGGAAAGGGTGACGGCGATCTCCACGCTTCCCCGCGCCCCTGTTCAGGGGCGCGCCGTGCCAATCGATTCGACTTTCCAGGCGCTGCCCGGCTTCGCCGGGCTGCGCCTGGCTATTGTCTTCGAAACCGGAAGGGCGTGCCGAAGACCCGGCATGGCGGCACAGAGCTGGAGTGAACGATCATACTCCTTTGGTTCCTGCTACGCCGGGTTGGGATGACGAACTACGAACACGAACGCTCAACTCTCAAACCACAACCCTCAACATCTTTTGTAACTGCGAACTTGCGAACCTATGAAGGTGTCACCAAGTGTATAATGATCACAACGTTATCCGGCTGTCCCTAAATCGAAGCGATCATATCCCTCGACGAGGTGGTGATGATCGGTCGGACGATCGCCCATTATCGGATCATCGAGAAACTCGGCGAGGGCGGGATGGGGGTGGTGTACAAGGCCGAGGACACCGCCCTGCAGCGCACCGTGGCCCTCAAGTTCCTGCCGCCGAAACTCACCCGCGACGCCGACGCCAAGCAGCGATTCTTGCACGAAGCGCGGGCGGCGGCGCGACTGGACCACCCGAACATCTGCACGGTCTACGAGGTGGGGGAGAGCGACGGGCAACTCTTCTTGGCCATGGCGTGCTACGAAGGGATGACCCTGCGGGAGAAGCTCCAGGAGGGTCCCCTCCCCTGGGCCGAGGCGGCGACGCTGGCGATGCAGGCGGCGGCCGGGCTGTCGGAGGCGCACGCCCACGGCATCGTCCACCGGGACATCAAGCCGGCGAATCTCTTCCTCACGGCCAAGGGGCAGTTGAAGCTCCTGGACTTCGGCTTGGCCAAGCTGGCGGGGGCGTCGGTGCTGACGCAGACGGGGACGACCGTGGGGACGGCCCACTACATGTCGCCGGAGCAGGCGCGGGGCGAGGCAGTGGACGCCCGGTCGGACCTCTGGTCGCTGGGGGCGGTGCTGTACGAAATGGTGTCCGGGCGTCCCCCCTTCCGGGGCGAGTACGCCCAAGCGGTGATCTACGGGATCCTGAACGAAGCGCCGCCGCCGCTGGCTGACTTCGCGCCGAACATGCCGGCAGCGCTGTCGGGAGTGGTGGCGAAGTGCCTGGCCAAGGATCCGTCTGCGCGGCCGGCGGCGGCGTGGGAGTTGGCCGACGCCCTGGCGGGGTGCCTGGGGCTGGAGGCGCCCACGGCGCCGGTGAGCTACAAGGAACCGCGGACGGCGCGGCCGGGGTGGCGGCGGTGGCCGGCGGCCGCGGCGGCGCTGGTGGTCCTGTTGGCGGTGGCGGGGATCGTCGCGTGGCGGAGCGGCTGGTTCCCCTTCGATACGTCGCCGCGGATGATCCGGCTGGCGGTGCTGCCGTTGGCGAACCTGAGCGGGGACCCGGAGCAGGAGTACTTGAGCGACGGGCTGACCCAAGAGCTGATCAACCAGCTGGGGCGGCTGCACCCGGCGGGCTTGAGCGTAATCGCGCGGACGTCGGTGATGCGGTACAAGAAGACCGAAACGCCCATCGACCAGATCGGTCGCGAGCTGAACGTCGACTATGTGTTGGAGGGGAGCGCGCAGCGGGAAGGAGCACGAATCCGGGTGACGGCGGAGCTAATTCGGGTGGAGGATCAGGCGCAGTTATGGGGGAACGCGTTCGAGCGCGAACTGGCGGGTGTTCTGGCGTTGCAGAGCGATGTGGCGAAAAAAGTGGCGGGTGCACTCGCGCTGCATCTGCTGCCGGCGGAAAGGGCACGCTTGGCCAACGTCAGGACAGTCAATCCGGAGGCCCACGATGCCTACCTCAAGGGATCCTACCACTGGAAAAAACTGACGAAGAACGATATCGACACCGCCCAGCAGTATTTCGATCTGGCGCTGGCCAAGGACCCGGACTATGCGCCGGCGTACGAGGGCCTGGCGTGGGTTTGGGCGGCCCGGCAGCAGATGCACATTCTGCTGCCCCGCGAGGCCGGGCCGAAGGCGAAGGCGGCGGCCCTGCGAGCGGTCGCACTCGATGACACCTCTTCGGGCGCCCACGAGGCGCTGGCCATCGTCAAGTCCTGGATCGACTGGGACTGGGTCGGCGCCGCGCCGGTGTGGCGGCGGGCCCTCGAGCTCGATTCCAATTCCGCCAACATCCACGCATACTACGCGCACTACCTGGCGCACACGGGACACTCAAAGGAAGCTCTGACTCACAGTCTTCGGTCCATTGAGCTGGACCCGTTCAATGCCCTGTATCATGCTTTATACTCGACGGCCCTCATGTACTCTCGGCGGCATGATGATGCATTGGCGGAGGCCCGCACCGCCGTAGCGTTGCAAGCCGACAATCCGCCCGCCATCACGGCGCTGTACAGAAGTCTCTACGCGAAGGGAGAGTACGGCGAACTGACAGAGATCCAGCGGAAAAGAAGCCGCAATCCGGAAGCCCTGGCGGCGTTCGAGCGCGGATTCGCGATCGGCGGATTCAAAGAGGGGCGGCGCAATCTCGCGGATTTCTGGTCCGCCAGGTATGGGACGCCGGAAGGACTATCTTCTGCTCTTGGCATCGCTTATATGTATCTTGATGCCGGGGAGATTGACCGTGTCTTCGTTTATCTTGAGAAAGCATTCGAAGAGCGGGACTCGAACCTGCCCTATCTGAGCATGCCATTTTACAAGGACCGCCTGCACACAGACCCGCGCTACCAGGCCCTGCTGTGGAAAATGAACCTGCCCTTAGACGGAAACAGATGATCGGCCAGACGGTTTCTCACTACCGGATCATCGAGAAACTCGGCGAGGGCGGGATGGGGGTGGTGTACAAGGCCGAGGACACCACCCTGCAGCGGACGGTGGCGCTGAAATTCCTGCCGCCGGAGCTGACCCGCGACGCGGAGGCGAAGCAGCGGTTCCTGCACGAGGCGCGGGCGGCGGCGCGGTTGGACCACCCGAACATCTGCACAGTGTACGAGGTCGGGGAGAGCGACGGGCAGCTGTTCCTGGCCATGGCGTGCTACGAGGGGATGACGCTGCGGGAGAAGCTCAAGGCGGGGCCCCTGCCCTGGGCCGAGGCGGCGGCGCTGGCGATGCAGGCGGCGGCCGGGCTGTCGGAGGCGCACCTCCACGGCATTGTCCACCGGGACATCAAGCCGGCGAATCTCTTCCTCACGTCCAAGGGTCAGTTGAAGCTCCTGGACTTCGGGCTGGCCAAGCTCACCGGGGCGTCGGTGCTCACCAAGAGCGGCTCCACCATGGGGACCGCCGCGTACATGTCCCCGGAACAGGTCGCCGGCAGAGCGGCGGAGGCGCAGTCGGACCTCTGGTCGCTGGGGGTGGTGCTGTACGAGATGGTGTCCGGTCGGACGCCCTTCGCCGGTGATTACGCCCAGGCGGTGATGTACGGGATCCTGAACGAGGCACCGGTCCCGCTGGAGAAGCTGGGTATCGCCGCGCCGGCGGCCTTGCAGGAGATCCTCACGAAGTGCCTGACGAAGCGGCCGGAGGAGCGGTACGCCTCGGCCGAGGAACTGGGGCGGGCACTGGCGACGTGCCTGGGGCCGGAGGAGAGCGCGGCGGCGCTGGCGTCACTGCGGTCGGCGAGGGTCCGGCGGCGGTGGCCGGCGTCAGCGGCGGCGCTGGTGGCGGTGCTGGCGGTGGCGGGGATCGTCGCGTGGCGAAGCGGCTGGTGGCCTTTCCCGGCATCGGAGCGGGCGGTCCGGCTGGCGGTGCTGCCGCTGGCGAACCTGAGCGGCGACCCGGAGCAGGAGTACCTGAGCGACGGGCTGACGCAGGAGCTGATCAACCAACTGGGGCGGCTGCACCCGGCGACACTGAGCGTGATCGCACGAACGTCGGTGATGCGGTACAAGAAGAGCGACAAGGGGGTGGACCAGATCGGGCGGGAGCTGGGGGTGGACTACATCCTGGAAGGGAGCGCGCAGCGGGAGGGGGGCCGGATCCGGGTGACGGCGGAGCTGATCCGGGTAAGGGATCAGGCGCAGCTGTGGGCGGATGCGTTCGAGCGGGAGATGGCGGGAGTCCTGGTGCTGCAAAGCAACGTGGCGCGAAAGGTGGCCGGGGCGCTCGCCTTGAGACTGCTGCCGGCGGAGCAGGCGCGCCTGGCCAATGTCCGTACCGTCAACCCGGAGGCCCACGAGGCGTATCTCCAGGGGTCCTACCACTGGATGAAGCTGACGCCGGGCGACCTCGACACTGCCAAGCGCTACTTCGAGCTGGCCTTGTCCAAGGATCCGGACTGCGCGCCGGCCTACGAGGGCCTCGCTCGGGTGTGGACGGCCCGCCAGGGCCGCGGGATCACCTTGCCCGAGTTGGCCGGGCCCAATGCGAAGCAGGCGGCCCTCCGCGCCCTCGCGCTCGACGACACTTCCTCGGAAGCCCACGCGGCCTTGGCCATGGTCAAGGGAGAGGTCGACTGGGACTGGGCCGGCGCCGATGCCGAGTGGAAACGGGCCCTCGAGATCGACCCCAACTCCGCGAGTGCGCACGCATTCTACGCCATGTACCTGGGGATTGTGGGACGCCTGGATGAAGCTCTCCTGCACGTCCGCCGGGCCATCGAACTGGATCCCTTCAACGCCCGTTTCCACTCCTACCATGCGGCGGTGCTTTACTATAACCGGCGGTATGAAGAGTCGCTCGCCGCGGCCGGCACTGCGCTGTCCCTGCAGCCCGACGATGCCGGCGCTGAGGGAGTCCAGAAGATGGTGTACATCGCCAAGGGGATGCGGGATGAACAACTGGCCCAGCAGCGGAAGCGGATCGCCAGGGATCCCGAGCGCATGGCGGTGTTCCAGCAGGGCCTGGCGGAAGGGGGGTACGAGGGCGCCCAACGGCGCATCGCCGACCTCCTCGCGGCAAGGTACGAAAAGACCGGGGGAGTCCCGGAACACACGGCCCGCCGTGTCTACATGCCCTGCACGATCGGATTGCGTTACATGGACGCACGCGACTACGACCGGGCCATGGATTGGCTCGAGGAGGCGTACAAGGTGCGGGATCCGAACGTCGCCGCCCTCATCCGGCCGCTCTACGACCCCCTGCGTGCCAACCCGCGTTTTCAGGCGCTGGCCCGCAAGTTGAATCTGCCGTGGGCGCAGAAGCGGTGACAGCCGAATTATTTCCTCTGGCGGAGCCGGCCCGGGACCACCCGTAGTCCGGGTCCGCCATGCCCGAAACGCAGCGTGGTTCGTCTTTGGTACGAACAGGTCCCTGGAATTGATCCCGTGGCCTGAATTTTTCCCGTTTGTTCCTGCGCGGGCTGCCCCTAACTACCCATGCCCAGGACCTCCCCCGGCGGGACATGGGCAACGGGTGTGCCGAAACACCGGCTGGTTGCGGTATAATGAAGCCAAACTATCCGGCGTGATTCGGGCGACTTCACCGTTTTACTTCACGGGGTAGCATGATCGGCCAGACGGTTTCTCACTACCGAATCATCGAGAAACTCGGCGAGGGCGGGATGGGGGTGGTGTACAAGGCCGAGGACACCGCCCTGCAGCGCACCGTGGCGCTCAAGTTCCTGCCACCGGTGCTGACGCGGGACGCCGATGCCAAGCAGCGCTTCCTCCACGAGGCGCGGGCCGCAGCCCGGCTGGACCACCCGAACATCTGCGCGGTGCACGAGATCGGCGAGACGGCGGACGGCTCGCTCTACATCGTCATGGCCTGCTACGAGGGGCAGACACTTCGGGAGCGGCTCCGGGAGGGCGCACTGAACTGGCCGGAAGCCGCCGGACTGGTGATGCAGGCGGCGGCCGGGCTGTCGGAGGCCCACGCGCAAGGGATCGTCCACCGGGACATCAAGCCGGCGAACCTGTTCCTGACGGAGCGAGGCCAGGTGAAGATCCTGGACTTCGGGCTGGCCAAGCTCACCGGGGCGTCGGCGCTCACCAAGAGCGGCTCCACCCTGGGGACCGCCGCGTACATGTCGCCGGAACAAGTGGCGGGCGGAGCGGCGGAGGCGCAATCGGACCTCTGGTCGCTGGGGGTGGTGCTGTACGAACTGGTCGCCGGCCGGACGCCCTTCGCGGGGGAGTACGCCCAGGCGGTGATGTACGGAATCCTGAACGAGGCGGCGCAACCGCTCGCGGATGCGCCGCCGGAGCTCCAGCGGGTGGTGAGCCGCTGCCTGGAAAAGCGCCCGGCGGACCGGTTCGCCTCGGCCCAGGAACTGGCCGACGTCCTGGCGGCGTGCCTGGGGCTGGAGTCGCCCACCGCGCCGGTGACCCGGCGGCGGCCCCGTCTGTCACGGCCATGGTGGCGGCGGTGGCCGGCTGCCGCGGCGGCGCTGGCGGCGGCGATGGCGGTGGCGGGAGTGGCGGCATGGCGGAACGGCTGGTTCCCCTTCCAGATGCCGGCTCAGTTGATGCGGCTGGCGGTGCTGCCGCTGGCGAACCTTTCCGGTGACTCCGAGCAGGATTATCTGGCGGCCGGCTTGCACGAGGCTCTGATCACGGATCTCGGCCGTCTCGGCGGCCTGAAGCGCGTCATCGCCCGGGCTTCGGTGATGCGCTTCAGCAAAACCGACAAGACCCCGCACCAGATCGCCGAGGAACTGGGTGTGGATGCCTTGGTCACCGGTTCGGTGCAACGCTTCGGCGACCGGGTGCGGATTTACGCCCAGCTCGTGGACGGAGACACCGAGGAGCAGATCTGGGCCGAACGCTACGAACGGGATATGCGCGACGTGCTCGCCCTCGAGAACGACGTCATCACGGCGATCACCCGTGAAATCCGCCTGAAGCTCTCGCCGGAAGAATCCCAGCGGCTGTCCTCGGCGCGGCCGGTGAATCCGGAAGCGTACGAGGCATGCCTGAAAGGTCGTTTTCATTTTTCCAAACTGTCCCGCGAGGGGCTGGAATCCGCAGAGAAATACTACCGCCTCGCGCTCGAAAAGGATCCGAATTACGCCCCCGCCCTCGTGGGGATGGCGAATGTCTGGGCCAGCCGCACCGATACCGGCCTCATGCCGCCGGCTGAGGCCCTGGCCCACGTCAAGGCGCTGTCGCAGAGGGCGCTGGCCTTGGACCCCACGTGCGCCGAGGTGCACATCCGTCTCGCCAATTCGAACATCGCCGAGTGGGACTGGGCCGCCGCCGACAAGGAATTCCGGCGCGCCATCGAGCTCAATCCGAATTCCGCCGAGGCCCATATGATGTACGCGGATTACCTGGTGACGATGCGGCGCACCGCGGAGTGGCAGGTGGAGATCGACCGGGCCCTGGAGCTGGATCCGCTCAGCACCTTTTACCGGTGCTTCTACGGGTGGCACCTGGTTTACGAGGGACGCTGCGACGAGGCGATCGGGCAGATGAGCCGGGTGGCCCAGGCGGAGCCCGACTTCTCGTCGGTGCGGTTGGGACTCTGGGGGGCTTATTTCAAGAAAGGCGCGGATGCAGAAGCGCTGGTCGAGGCGAAGAAATTCTTCGCCATCCTGGGCGACCGCGAAGTCGTGGCCGCACTCGACGAGGGATCGGCCCGTGGCGGTTACCGCGGTGCCATGAAGCAGGCGGGCGACCTGCTCGCGGCCCGATATGAGAAGAAATACTACCCCGCGATCCGGGTGGCGCGGGTGTACGCGCACGCCGGTGAGATCGGACGGACCCTGGAGTTCCTGGATAAGGCCTACGAGCGGCGCGAGCTGCCTCTCTACCATATCGGCGTCGGATGGGACTGGGGCGCCCTGCGCGGCGAACCGCGCTACCAGGCACTGTTGCGGCACATGAACCTTCCGCCCAGTGAGACCAAATGATCGGCCAGACGGTCTCCCACTATCGGATTATCGAGAAGCTCGGCGAGGGCGGGATGGGGGTGGTGTACAAGGCCGAGGACACCGCCCTGCAGCGCACCGTAGCCCTCAAGTTCCTGCCGCCCGAGCTCACCCGTGACGCGGAGGCCAAGCAGCGCTTCCTGCACGAGGCGCGGGCGGCGGCGCGGCTGGACCATCCGAACATCTGCACGGTGTACGAGGTGGGGGAGGCTGACGGGCAGCTGTTCCTGGCCATGGCCTGCTATGACGGGATGACGTTGCGGGAGAAGCTCAAGGCAGGGCCCCTGCCCTGGGCCGAGGCGGCGGCGCTGGCGATGCAGGCGGCGGCCGGGCTGTCGGAGGCGCACGCCCACGGAATCGTCCACCGGGACATCAAGCCGGCGAATCTCTTCCTCACGGTCAAGGGGCAATTGAAGATCCTGGACTTCGGGCTGGCGAAGCTCTCGGGTGCGTCCGTGCTGACGAAGGACGGCTCGACACTCGGGACGGCCGCGTACATGGCGCCGGAGCAGGTGCGGGGGGAGGCGGCGGACGCCCGGTCGGACCTCTGGTCGCTCGGAGTGGTGCTGTACGAAATGGTGACGGGACGCCCCCCTTTCCAGGGGGAGTATGCCCAGGCGGTGATGTACGGGATCGTGAACGAGGACCCGTTCCCCATGGACAGGACCGGCGCCGAGTCGCCGGCGGCGCTGCGGGACATCGTGACCCGATGCCTGGCGAAGCAGCCGGCTGACCGGTACGCCTCAACCGGGGAGTTGGTGACGGCGCTGGAGGTCTGCCTGCAACCGTTGGATCGGGGACGGCCCGACGCCAGCCGGTCGCCGGATGCTGCCCGTGAGAGACCTTCGATCGCCATCTTGCCCTTTGCCAACATGAGTGGCACCAGAGAGGACGATTTCCTCTGCGAGGGTCTGGCCGAGGAGATCATCAACGCCCTTACCCGCATCTCCGGCTTGCTGGTGATCGCCCGGACTTCGTCCTTCGCGGTGGCGCGGATGGGGCTCGACGCCCGCGAAGCCGGTACAAGACTCGGCGCCGGCCACCTGCTCGAAGGGAGCGTGCGGCGCGCGGGCACCCGGGTGCGCGTGACGGCGCAGCTCATCGACACGCGGGGCGGCACCCATGTCTGGAGCGAGCGATACGACCGTGAGTTGACGGACGCATTGGCTCTCGAGGATGAGATTGCCGCGGCCATCGCCGGCCGGCTGAGTTCCGAATTCGGGGGAGCGGCGCTGGAACGCCGCCGTTCGGCGGTGGACGTGGAAGCATACGGTGCCTATCTCGAGGGCCGGTACCATTTCGCACGCGGCACCCCGGATGCCCTGGCCAAAGCCGTCTCATGTTACGAGCGGGCTCTCGCCCGAGCTCCCCGACTCGCCATCGTGTACGACGCCATGGCCGAGCTCCACTGGTTTCTGGGATTCTTCGGCGGGGTGCCGCCGCGCGAGGCGTTCACCGCCAGCACCTGGCACGCCCTGCGCGCGCTGGAGCTCGACGACACGCTGGCCGACACCCACGCCCTGCTCGGCATGCTCCGCAAGGAGCTGGACTACAACTGGCCCGAGGTGGAGCGGGAGCTGCGCCGGGCGTTCGAGCTGAACCCGCAGTCGCCGCTCGTCCATCTGCGCCATGCCATCAGCAACCTGCTCCCTCACGGACGCATGGACGAAGCGGTGGCGGAGCTCGAAGCGGTGGTTCAGACGGACCCACTGTCGCTGTTCGCCCGGTGGTGGCTGGGCACCATGGCCATGCTGGCACGCCGGCATGACCGCGTGCTGGCGGAGAGCCGGCAGATCATGGAGCTCGACTCGAACCACTTCATGGGCCACTGGTTGGCCGGGATGGGGCTTGACGGACTCGGAGCGACGGCTGAGTCCTTGGCGGAGCTGGAGCGGGCCCACGTATTGTCCGGCGGGATCCCCTTCACCCTTGGATTTTTAACGTACGCCCTGGGCCGGGCCGGCCAGCAGGCCAGCGCCCGGGTCTATCTTGAGAGCGCGCGGCTGGCCGCAACGACCCGCTACGTTCCCCCTTCGACCTTCGCGTTCGGATACATCGGGCTCGGAGAATGGGATGCCGCCTTCGAATGGCTGGATAAGGCCTATGAGGTCCGCGATCCCCTGATCATGCCAATCAAATCCTTTTCCTTCCTGGATCCGGTCCGAGACGATCCGCGCTATCGGGCGCTGCTGCGCCGGATGAACCTGTCGTCGTACGACCACTCGTAATCGGCGCTTTTCTCAGAAACAATCGGGAACTAGATGTACCTGTCCTTGTGCTTCAGGACGAAGTCGGTGACGGCAGCCAATCGGATGTCGCCGTCCTGATACACCCGCAGGCTCCAGTAGATCGTGACGCCCAGATAGGCAAACAGCAGCAGCAGCATGACCGGCAGGCCGATGAACACGCCGCAGCCCAGCGTGATCACGCCGATGACGATCAGCAGCACGAGCAGCACCATCCACACCACCAGGAAGATTCCGTGGAGCACCAGGCCCTGCAGGGCGTGGAAGCGCAGGGCCCGTTTCTCCGGCGGCTGGGTGAGCAGGACGACGAGCGGCACCAGGATCGGAAAGACGTTGGGATAGCAGATCGCGCCGAGCGTCCGGTCCTCGGGGGGAAGCACAAACTCCCCGCCGATGCCGGTTTCTGGCGTCGGGGAAGGTCCGGGTGATCCTGTTGCGGACATGGCGGTGACCTCCTGATTCTAGTTTCGATCAGCCGGTGGTGCGTTCGAGCACGATTACGAGTACGATTTCGAGCACGATTACGAGCACGAAATCCGAAGTCCGATGTCCGATGTTCGCGTTACGCGAACGAGCCTCGAGTCTCGAACCTCGAGCCTCGATTACGAGCACGAATCATCAACCATCAACGATCAACTATCAACCATCAACCGTTGAGTGCTAGTCGCGCGTGAGCTGGCGGTACTTGATGCGGTGGGGGATCTCGGCGGCGGCACCGAGGCGCGCCCGGCGGTCGGCGGCGTAGTCGGAGTAGTTCCCCTGGAACCACACCGCCTGGCTCTCGCCCTCGAAGGCGAGGATGTGGGTGGCGATGCGGTCCAGGAACCAGCGGTCGTGGCTGATGACCAGGGCGCAGCCGGCGAAGTTCTCCAGCGCGTCCTCCAGCGCCCGGAGCGTGTTCACGTCCAGGTCGTTGGTGGGCTCGTCCAGGAGCAGGACGTTGGCGCCGGACTTGAGCATCTTGGCCAGATGGACGCGGTTCCGCTCACCGCCCGAGAGCTGGCCCACCTTCTTCTGCTGGTCGCCGCCGGCGAAGTTGAACCGGCCCACGTAGCCCCGCGAGTTCACCTGCCGGCCGCCGAGGTCGATGGTCTCGGTGCCGCCGGTGATCTCCTCCCAGACCGACCGCTCGGGATTCAATGTGTCGCGGCTCTGGTCCACGTAGGCGAGCTGAACGGTCTCGCCGAGGCGGATCGATCCGCCGTCCGGCTGCTCCTGGCCGGTGATCATCCGGAACAGGGTGGTCTTTCCCGCCCCGTTGGGCCCGATGATCCCGACGATGGCGTTCGGCGGGATGGCAAACGAGAGAGCGTCCACCAGCAGGCGCTCGCCGTAGCCCTTGCGGACCTCTTTGGCCTCGATCACCACGTCGCCGAGGCGAGGGCCCGGCGGGATGAAGATCTCCAGCTCCGGCGCCTGCTTCTCGCTCTCCTGCGCCAGCAGCCGCTCGTAGGCGGTGAGGCGGGCCTTCCCCTTGGCCTGGCGGGCCTTGGGCGACATATGGATCCACTCCAGCTCGCGCTGGAGGGTCTTCTGGCGCTGGCTCTCGGCCTTCTCCTCCTGCTGGAGGCGGGTGCGCTTCTGGTCCAGCCACGACGAGTAGTTCCCCTTCCACGGAATGCCCTGGCCGCGGTCCAGCTCCAGGATCCAGCCGGCCACGTTGTCCAGGAAGTAGCGGTCGTGGGTGACGGCGATAACGGTGCCCGGGTACCCCTGCAGGTGGTGTTCCAGCCAGGCCACCGACTCGGCGTCGAGGTGGTTCGTGGGCTCGTCCAGGAGCAGGATGTCGGGCCGGGTGAGGAGCAGCCGGCAGAGCGCCACGCGGCGCAGCTCGCCCCCCGAGAGCACCTTCACCGGCGTGTCGCCCGGCGGGCAGCGGAGCGCGTCCATGGCCATCTCGAGGCGGCTGTCCAGGTCCCAGGCGTCGCGGGCGTCGATCTGCTCCTGGATGGCGCCCTGCTTCTCCAGCAGCTTGGTCATCTCGTCGTCGTTCATGGGTTCGCCCAGGCGGTCGCTGATCCGATTGAACTCCTCCAGAAGCGCCGCCGTCTCCGCGACCCCCTCGGCCACCACCTCGCGGACGGTCTTGGCGGGATCCAGTTTCGGTTCCTGTTCCAGAAAGCCGATGGTGTAGCCCGGCGCGCAAGCGGTCTCGCCGACGAAGTCCTTCTCGACGCCCGCCATGATGCGCAGCAGCGTGCTTTTGCCCGAGCCGTTGAGACCGATGACGCCGATCTTGGCGCCGTAGAAGTACGACAGGTAGATGTCCTTGAGGACCGCGCGCTGGCCGTGGTACTTGCCGACGCCGATCATGGAGTAGATGACCTTGTTGGGTTCCGTGCTCATGGGCTGGACCGCCTCCCGCTGGATTGAACCGGCGCCGCGGCTTTCCTTCCGGGCGCCGGCCGAGCGCCTATTGTAAAGGAAATCCCGCGCCGCCGGGACAGAATTCATCCGGCTGACGTTGCCGATCACCGCCCCCCGCGCCACCCGGAGATGGGTTTCGCCGCGGCGATCACCGGCCCGCGAACAGATCCCCGACTTCGAGCCGCAGCAGCGGATTGAGGCGAAGCGCCTCCGCGTGCAGCCGCCGGGCTTCCGCCCGCAGCGCCTCCCGCTCGCCGGCCGGCGCCGCCGCCGCCCGCCGCGACAGCAGGGCCGCGCGCACCGCGCCCAGCCGGGCCCGACGGCTGTTGATCGCGGCGGATTCATCCAGCGACTGGGCAACCCGCTCCAACCGCTCCCGCACCGCCGGACCATCAGCCGCAATCGCAGCTTGACGCAGCCGGCACTCGGCCAGCAGCAGGGACCGTTCCGCCCCGTCGGCGCCGCGAATGGCTTCAGCCTCCAGCCGCCGCGCCGTCTCGGCCAGCGCGGCCTGCGCGTCCCGCCCGCGACGCTGCGTCCACGCCGCCCGGGCCAGTTCCACCTCCGCCGCCAGCAGGTGCAGCTCCGGAATGCCGCCGCAGCGGGCGATGCCGCGCTCGGCCCATCCCCGCGCCTGCTGGAACAGCGCGGCGGCGTCCCGCCCGGCGTCCGCGGCCAGTTGCGCCGCGAACAGGGCCCGGCGAGTCAGCCCGACATAGGGCCATCGCTCCACGGCGTTGAGCGCCAGCTCCCGCTGCCACAACGCGCCGGCATGCTTCAACCCGGCGTCCGGCGAGCCGCCCCGCGCCCATTCCCAGCGCGCCTGGATCAGGCGGGCGAAGGCGAGATTGTCGACGATGTAGCTGTCCTCCGGATTGATGGCATGCGCGCGCTCCAGGGCGCGCAGCGCCTCGGCCAGCGGCGGCGCCGGATTCCGCCCGTGCTGCAGGCTGTCCCAGGCGAGCTGCGCGTTGGCGAAACCAAGATTGTTGAGAATCCAGGCGGAATCGGGCTCCTCGGCATCGGCGCGGCGGTGTGCCTCGACGGCCTGCTGCAGCGAGGGCGCCGGATCGATGCCGTGACGCGCCTCGTACCGCGCCCTCGTCTCGTAGGCCATGCCGCGGTTGCACAGCAGCTTGGTGATCCGGGGATTGAGCGCCAGTCCCTGCTCGTACGCCCGGACGGCATGTTCCAGCGCGGGCCGCGGATCCTGGTCGTGGTCCGACCGGTATTCCGCCTCCATCGCGTACGTATTGCCCAGCGTGTTGTACAGGCTGTAGGCTTTGGGGGCCAGCGCGCGCGCCTGCTCCAGCGCGCGCGACGCCAGGGCCAGTTCCGCCAGTGGGTCCCGCCCCTGGTTCAAGCAATGTTCGGCCATGAGGCGGTGGCACTGCCCCAGGCGGTGGTGGGCGAGGAACAGCCGGGGGTTCAGTCTCAACGCCTCCTTGTACCGCCTGATCGCCTCCGCCATGACCGGCACGGGGTCCTCGCCCCGATAGCTGAGGAAGACGCCCTCTCGCTGCATGGCGTCACCCAGGGTGACCCAGGCGGCGGGATTGCTCCGGTCGAGGCGGACTCCCTCCGCCGCGGCCGCCGCGGCCCTGGTGATCTCCGGCATCGGATCGTGTCCGTTCTCGGCGAGGACGTCGGCCTGGAGCCGGATGATCTCGGATTTCAGGCTGAACGCCGAGCCCCGCTCCGGATCGGCCCGGAGCGCCTGGTCGCAGGCGCCCAGGCCGTCCGCCGCGATCGTCTGCACCCGGTCCAGGGCGTTGCGGGCCCGGGTGAGGCGGGCCAGATGCAGGGCGGCGATCTGCTCGTAGAGCGCCGGGTCGCTGTGCGCCATCTCCGCGGCGGCGCGGTAGGCCTCGCCGGCCCGCTGAAAGTCGTCGGCGGCCTGCTCGTATTGTCCGGCGTTGACACGGTCGCTGCCGCGGCTCAAGTGCACGTCCCCTTCCAGGCGCTTGAGCTCGTACATCCAGGGCGACTGCCGGAAGCCGCGCCCGGCCAGCGCCAGGGCGTCGTCGTGACGGCCCTCATACAGGGCGATCAGCCCCTCCACATAGAGCGGCGACTCCACCTGGGCGCCGGCGCCGCGCCGGAGGAAGTCCAAAGCGGGCAGCCGGAATTCGCGCTCGATCTCCTCGAACCGGGCCGTCCGCAGTTCGGCGTTGGTGATCCGATCGGCGGCTTCGCGCTCCACCTGGTACAGCAGGCCGAGCAGCAGGCCGGTGGCGTACGCGGCGTCGGGAGTCCGGAAGCCCGCGTCCCAGGCCTGGCGCAGCGCTCCGCGGGCCGCCTCGTACTCCTGCAGCGCCAGATGGCCCCGACCCAGGGCGTAGTAGCCCGGTCCGTCCGCCAGGCGCCCGGCTTCGCGCATGGCTTGCCGTACCTGCGCCATCCGCTCCCGAATCACCGCCCGCTCGCGCCGGATGTCGTGGAGCGGCAGCATGTGGGCGACGCGCAGGAAGCCTTCGGTCTCCTTGGCGGCGGCGCCGAACTGCTGGGCCAGCACGGCCTGCCGGGCCGATTCCTGGCGGGCCTTCACCGTCATCCACCCCGCCGCCAGCACCACCACGACGGCTGCCGCGATCACCGCGGACACCAGCCGGTGTTTGCGGACCAGCTTCACGCCCCGGTACCACAGGCTGGCCCGGTGGGCGGCGATGGGCTCGCCGTCGAGGTAATGGCGCAGGTCCGCAGCCAGCGCCTGCGCCGATTCGTACCGGCGCTGCGGTTCCTTCTCCAGGCACTTGAGCACCACGGTCTCGAGGTCCCGGGGAATGCTGGCGTCGTGCCGGCGCGGCGGCTCGGGCTCCTCGTGCGCCAGCCGCATGATCACCTGGAACACGTTGTCACCCGACACCGGGGGCTGGCCGGTGAGCAGGAAGTACAGCGTGGCGCCCAGACCGTACACGTCCGTCCGCCGGTCCACGCGGCTCAGCGACCCCTTGGCCTGCTCGGGCGCCATGAACAGCGGCGAACCCAGCACGGAGCCCGTGACGGTGGTTCCATCCGTCTCGGTGTCGCGCGCCAGGCCGAAATCGGTGACGAAGGGGTGCCAGCCGCCGTCGGCGCCGGGCTCCAGCATGATGTTGGCCGGCTTGACGTCGCGGTGGACGATCCCCAGCCGGTGGGCGGCGTGGATCGCATCGGCCACCTGCGCCAGCAGGGCCACCTTCTGGTCCAGAGTCAGCCGCGGACTGGCTTTCTCCAGCGACTCCCCGTCGACGTAGTGCATGGCGATGTACGGGTAATCGCCGACGGTGCCCACCTCGTGGATGGGGCAGATGTGGGGGTGCTCGATCCGGGCCTGGGCCCGGGCCTCGCGCATGAAGCGCTCCTGGATGTCGGCGCTGCCCTGCCGGATGATCTTGATGGCCACCCAGCGGCCCAGCCGCGGATCGCGCGCCCGGTACACCCGCCCCATCCCGCCTTCGCCGATGAACTCGATGGATTCGTACCGATCCCAGCCGGGCACCGGAAAGTCATGGGTCATGCGCGCACTCCCCGTGTGGATCTCGTTTCTGGCTCCGGAAGTCCCATTATAGCCGGAAACCGGCTTCAGCCCAACCCGCCGCCGCGCAACATCGCACGAGCCGCCGGGGGCGGCAGCCTCACTTTTTTCCAACACCCGGCCCGTGTTTGCGTATACTGGGTTTTCAAACCCCTGTGTAGAGGAGACGACATGCGATCGAGATTGTTGTTGCTTGCCCTGGTCTGCCTTCTGGCCCTCCCCGTCCCAGCCGTCGAGGCCGACAAGCAGGACGCCAAGGGCAAGGAGAAGGATCCCTTTGTCTCAGGCACCTTCAGCGGCCTGAAGTTCCGCAGCATCGGCCCGGCTTACTGCTCCGGCCGGATCGGCGACCTCGCCGTCAATCCGAACAAGCCCAGTGAATATTACGTGGCCGTGGCGTCGGGCCACGTCTGGAAGACGGTCAACGCCGGCACCACCTGGACACCGGTGTTCGACAAGCACGGGGCCTACTCCATCGGCTGCGTGGCCATGGACCCCGCCAACTCCAACGTCGTCTGGATCGGCACCGGCGAGAACAACCACCAGCGCTCCGTCAGCTACGGCGACGGCGTGTACAAATCCGTCGACGGCGGCAAGAGCTGGAAGCACATGGGTCTGAAGGAATCCCGCCACATCGGGATGATCGCCATCGACCCGCGCGACTCCCGAGTGGTCTACGTGGCCGCCGAAGGCTCCGCCTGGGGCCCCGGCGGCGACCGCGGCCTGTACAAGACCGAGGACGGCGGCGCCACCTGGACCAAGGCGCTGGAGATCAGCGAGAACACCGGCGTGAACAACGTGGTGCTCGATCCGCGCTGCCCGGACCGGATCTACGCCACCTCGGAACAGCGCCGCGCCCACGTCTTCACCAAGATAGGCGGCGGCCCGGAGACCGCCATCCACAAATCCGAGGACGCCGGCAAGACCTGGCGCAAGCTCACCAGCGGCCTCCCCTCGGGCCACATGGGCGGCATCGGTCTGGCCGTGTCGCCGGTCAACCCCGACGTGATCTACGCCATGATCGAGGCGGCCAACGACGAGAGCGGCTTCTACCGCTCCACCGACCGCGGCGAGTCGTGGTCCAAGATGAGCGACCACGCCAGCTCCGGCCAGTACTACAACGAGATCTACTGCGATCCGAAAAACGTGGACAAGGTCTATTCCGTCGAGACGTTCTCGTTCGTGACCGCCGACGGCGGCAAGACCTGGCAGCGGCTGAGCAACAACGGCCGCCACGTGGACGACCACGTCATCTGGATCGATCCGGCTGACACCGACCACTTCCTCATCGGCGGCGACGGCGGGCTCTACGAGTCGTGGGACGCCGGCGCCACCTACGAGTTCAAGCACAACCTCCCGGTGACCCAGTTCTACCGCGTGAACGTGGACAACTCCCTCCCCTTCTACTACGTCTTCGGCGGCACTCAGGACAACAACAGCATGGGCGGCCCGTCCCGCACCACCAGCAGCCAGGGGATCGTCAACGCCGACTGGTTCGTCACCCAGGGCGGCGACGGCTTCTGGACGGCGGTGGATCCGACGAATCCCAATATCGTCTATGCCGAAGCGCAGTACGGCAACATGTGCCGCTACGACTGGCAGAGCGGCGAGAGCGTCGACATCCGCCCCGAGCCGCGGCCCGGCGAGAAGACCTACCGCTGGTTCTGGGACACGCCGCTCATGATCAGCCCCCATGCGCCCGCCCGCCTCTACTGCGCCGCCAACAAGGTGTTCCGCAGCGACGACCGCGGCGACACCTGGACGGTGATCAGCGACGACCTGACCGCCCAGATCGACCGCAACACCATCCCCGTCATGGGCAAGTACTGGAGCGTCGATGCGGTGGCCAAGGATGTGTCGCTCTCGCAGTACGGCGTCATCCTGGCCATGGACGAGTCCCCCGTGCGCGAAAACCTCCTGTACGTGGGCACCGACGACGGGCTGATCCAGATCTCCGAGGACGCCCGCACCTGGCGCAAGGCCGGCGACTTCCCCGGCGTGCCGGCCAACACCTACGTCAGCGACGTGCAGGCCGACCGCTTCAACGAGCAGGTGGTCTACGCCGCATTCGACAACCACAAGCGGGACGACTTCAAACCGTACCTCCTCAAGAGCGCCGACAAGGGCAAGACCTGGACGTCCATCGCCGGCAACCTGCCCGAGCGGGGCACCGTCTACACCGTCGCCCAGGACCACGTGAATCCCGAGTTGCTGTTCGCGGGCACCGAGTTCGGTGTGTTCTTCACCGTGGACGGCGGCCGGAAATGGGCGCAGCTCACCGGCGATCTGCCCACCGTGGCGGTGTTCGACATCGCCATCCAGCGCCGCGAGAACGACCTGGTGCTGGCCACCTTCGGCCGCGGCTTCTACATTCTGGACGACTACTCCGCCCTGCGCCAGGTGACCCCGGAGATGCTGCAGGCGGACGCCCGGCTCTTCCCGGCGCGCGACGCCCTCATGTACATCCAGAGCCGGGGCCTCTCCAGCCAGGGTTCCTCCTACTACTCCGCCAAGAATCCGCCGTTCGGCGCCACGTTCACCTACTACCTGAAGGACGCGCCCAAAACCCGCCGCCAGACCCGGCAGGAAAAGGAAGCGGAACTCTTCAAGGAAGGGAAACCCATTCCGCAGCCGAGCGTCGACGAGCTGCGTGCCGAGGAGCGCGAGGAAAAGCCGCATCTGCTCTTCACCATCGCCGACGCCGCGGGCCAGGTGGTGCGCACCATTGCCACCCGGGCCGGCAAGGGCTTCAACCGCGTCACCTGGGACCTGCGCTACGCCCCCACCACCCCTGTCCAGCTCAAGGACAACAAGTTCGATCCGCTGGCGGAGTCCCGGGGCGGCGTGCTGGCCATGCCCGGCCCGTACACGGTCAGCATGGCGCTGGTCACCGACGGCCAGCCCAAACCGCTGGCCGGGCCGGTGCCGTTCGGGGCCGTCGTGCTGAACAACGCCACCCTGCCGGCGCCCGACCGGGCCGAGCTGGTGGCGTTCCAGAAGCAGGCGGCCGAGCTGGCCCGGACCATGATGGGGTCCGAGCGGCTGGCCGACGAGATGTTCAAGCGGCTGGCGCACATCCGCCAGGCGCTGGCCGCCACGCCGGCGGCCCCGGCGGCGCTGACCGAGCGCGCGCGGACGCTGGCGCTGGAACTGGACCAGGTGCTGTTCACCTTCCGCGGCCAGGAAGCCAAGGCCAGCGCCGAGGAGATCCCGCCGGCGGCGGTGCCCCTCAACGACCGCCTGTCGGCGATCACCTACTCCATGTGGCGCTCCACATCGAAGCCCACCGGGACGGCCCGCACGGCCTACGAAATCCTCCAGAAGGAATTCCCGTCCGTGCTCCAGGCCATCACCCGGATCCATCAAACCGACCTGCCGCAGCTGGAGCGGGAGGTCGAGGCCGCCGGCGCCCCCTGGACCCCGGGCCGGCTGCCGGTGCTCAAGTAGCCGTCACCATTCTTCCTGTCACCAACGGGCGGAGCCCCCGGCTCCGCCCGTTTTCTTTCTCTCCCCTGCGGCAATAACCATTGCACCATACCGGGATCTCGTCTAATGTATGGCGTTCGGCAAGCAACCGTTTGCCGAAGCACTTCGTATGATCATCGTGTCCAGCATCCATTGTTTTCATCGGTGCGCCAGGCGCACCGATCCGGACATGGAAATCCAACGGAGCAAGGATGAGCCATGAAGACCACCTTTTGCCTGGCCGTGACGTTCTGCGCACTGATCGGCTGCTCGCTGCCCCTGAACGCCGTGCCGACAGAAGCGGCCGCGAAGCCGGCGGCACCGACTCAGATTGCCATCGACCGCTGGCTGCTGCTGGGTCCGGCCGCCGCGCCGCTGCCGGTATTCCACGACGAAGCCGTCGGCGGCGTCAAGCCGGATGACCTGCTCCAGGCCCCGGACTTCGACCGGCTGCCGGCCGATCCCGTCGCGGGTCTGGCCGTCGTGAGTCCCGGCGGCGCGCCCCTCGCCTGGCAAGGCGTCGCGGCGGACACGAACGGCCGAGTGATCTTGCCCAAGCCCACTCCGTCGGCAGTTTCACCGGCCGTGGCATGGCTGGCCGCATACATCAACGTCTCGCGCTGGGTGGAGATGGAAATCAGCGTGACCGGGACGCACCCCCGCCGCTTCTGGCTCGACGGCGAACCCATGGCGTCCGGGAGCAAGTCGTCCGACGACGACACGGGCAAGGTGGCCGCAACGGCCAAACTGACCCCGGGCCGCCATCTGCTCCTGGTCAAAACAGTCATGGATCCGCACCTCACCACGGAGTGGAGCGTGGGGGCGGCGTGTGCCGCCCCCGCAGCGATGGCGCCGGCCGTTCACGCCACCACCGACCCGATCCGGGCCGTGAGCATCGACGACATCCTCGGCTGGCCGGCCATCCAGTCCATGGCCGTCTCGCCGGACGGCGCGCACGTGGCGCTGGGGCTGCGCCGCCGTCCCCCCGGCGCATCGTCCGACGAGTCGTGGCTGGAGGTGCGCCGCATCGCCGACGGCCAACTGGAACTCACCTGGCGCGGCGGTCTGGACATCGGCCGGGTGCAATGGGCGCCGGTGGGTCGGAAGCTGTCGTACGCGAGCACGGAACGCGACAAGGACAAGCGCCTGACCACCGTCTGGCTCCTGGACCTGGACACCCAGGCGGCCACGCCGGTTCTGAACCGGCTGGAACACCTGGGCGCCTATCGCTGGCTCCCCGACGGCACCGGCATCGTCTTCGACGTCGAGCAGGAAGCCGAAAAGGGCAAGACCGGCATCAAGCGGGTGGAAGGCCTGATGGACCGCTGGTCCTACTACCGCGACAAGAGCGCGCTGTATTTGGCCGGTGTGCCCGGCGGCATGATCCGGCGCCTCACCGCCGGCGGCCTGACCACCTCCCTGGACGATATCTCCCCGGACGGCCGGCGGCTGCTGTTCACCCGGACCGTGGAGGACGTGAGCCGGCGGCCGTTCTCACGGATCGAGCTGTGGGAGCTGGAGCTGGCCACGTCCGCCGCCCGCAAGTTGCGGGATTTCGGCTGGCTGAGCGCAGCGTGCTACGCCCCGGACGGACGGCGCCTGCTGGTGCATGCCGGACCGACCGCCTTCGGCGCCGCGGGGGTGAACGTGCCGGCCGGGGTCATCCCCAACGAGAGCGACGGCGAGCTCTACATCTGGGATCCGGCCGCCGATACCGTCACGCCCGTCACCCGCGAGTTCCACCCGGCGGTGACCGGCGCCGCCTGGAGCCGCGTCGACGGCCGCATCTACCTGAGCGCCGAAGACGGCACCCGGGTGCGGCTGTACCGCTACGACGAGAAGCTGCCAGGCTTCACGCCCATCGCCCTGCCGGTGGACGTGGCCGAGCGCTTCGTCCTGGCCGACCGGACACTCACCGGCGTAGTCACAGGCACATCGCCGTGGCAGCCGCAGACCCTTGTCGCCCTGGACCTCGAGCAGACCGCCGCCCGAACCCTCATATGCCCGGCACAGGAGGAGTTGGCCCGCGTCAGGACCGGCCGCGTGGAGGACTGGTCCTTCGAGATGTCTCCGGGCCGGACCATCGACGGCTACATCGTCTTCCCGCCCGACTTCGATCCGGCGAAGACATACCCGGTGATCGTGAACTACTATGGCGGCACCAGCCCCGTCAACCGGGCGTTCGGCACCCGCTATCCGAAGGAGTGGTGGGCCAGCCTTGGCTACCTGGTGTACGTCCCGCAACCGTCGGGCGCCACCGGCTACGGCCAGGAGTTCTCGGCCCGGCACGTGAACGACTGGGGCCTGACCTCGGCGCAGGAGATCATCGAGGGAACCCGCCGGTTCCTGGCGGCGCATCCGTATGCCGACCCGAAGCGGGTGGGCTGCATCGGCGCCTCGTACGGCGGATTCATGACCATGCGCCTGCTCACCCTGACGGACCAGTACGCGGCGGCGGTCTCCCATGCCGGCATTTCGCAACTGGCCTCGTACTGGGGCGAGGGCTACTGGGGCTATTCCTACAGCGCCCTGGCCACCGCCGATTCCTTCCCCTGGAACCGGAAGGACATTTACGTGGAACAGAGCCCGCTCTACCACGCCGACAAGGTGAAGACGCCGCTGCTCCTCACCCACGGCGCGGCGGACACCAACGTCCCGGTGGGCGAGAGCGACGCCTTCTTCGTCGCCCTGAAGCTGCTCGGGGCGCCCGTGGCGTACCTCCAGGTGGAGGGACAGGACCACTGGATCATGGAGCACGACAAGCGCCGGCACTGGTCGGAGTCGATCATGGCGTGGTATGCCTGCTGGCTCAAGGACGAGCCGGAGTGGTGGAACGCGCTCTATCCGCCACTCAAGTGATCGGACGCCCGGGCGCCGCGGTCGGCCCGAAGCCGGCCGCCGTCAGGTGCGCAGGTAGGACGCGCCGTTGATGTCGATGATGCCGCCGGTGAGGAACTCGGCGCCGGGCGCTGCCAGGAAGAGCACGGTCCGGGCCACCTCCTCGGGCCGGGCCACGCGGTTGAGCGGGCTCTGGCCGCGGATCGCATCGCCGCCCGGACCGGCCAGGTAGTCGGCGCCCATGTCCGTCTCCACCCAGCCGGGCGCCACCGCGTACACGAAGACCCCGTGGGGCGCCAGCGCCTTGGCCAGTGACTGGCTCATGGCGTTGAGCCCCGCCTTGCTGGCGCCGTAGGCGGGCGCGTCCGGCTCCCCGCGAAAGGCGCCTCGCGATGACACGTTGATGATGCGGCCGCCGCCGTGCGCGGCCATGTGCCGCGCCGCGGCGTGGCAGAGATTGGCCGGTCCGAAAAGGTTGGCCCCCAGGGTGCGCTGCCAGGCGTCCCGCCAGGAGTCGTAGTCCGAGTCAAGCGGCGGGTGTTCCTCGAACACGCCGGCGTTATTGACCAGCACCTGCAGTCCGCCCAGCCCCTGCACCGCCGCTTCCACCAGGGCCGGCGGGACCGCCGGGTCGGCGACGTCGCCCCCCAGCACGAGGTGCGGGCCGCCGGGAAGCGCGGCGGCCACCGCCTTGGCGGCGGCGTGGTTGCGGTGGTAGTGGACGGCGACGCGCGCGCCGGCCATGGCCAGCGCCCTGGCGATGGCCTTGCCGATGCCCCGCGAGGCGCCGGTCACCAGCGCGGACTGCCCGGTGAGATCGAGCTGCATGAATCCCTCCAACCGATGATGTGCACCGACAGTCTAGCGAATTCCATACGGTGCGGCAAGTCCTCCCTGCCGCCAACATCGCGGCATACCCTCGCTGCCAACACCATCCACCAACCCCTCACTCAATCTCCTATCTCCTAACTTCTCTCTATTTACTGTTTACTGTTCACTGTTCTCTTCCCTTTCACTCACCACCACACTCTGCTAGACTGTCCGGTCAGACTACGAACAGACTGTGTCCCGGCCATCAGCCGGTTTTGGGAGATGACATCATGGGCGAACTGTACGCCCTCACCTGCGCCATCATCTGGGCCTGCGCCGTGATCCTGCTGAAGCGCTCCGGCGAGACGGTTTCGCCGTTCGCGCTGAACTTTTATCGCGTGTCCGTGTCCAGCACGCTGCTGCTCGCCACCCTGCTGATCATGGGAGAGCCGCTGCTGCGCGCCGACGTGACGCTGTCCGACTATCTCATCCTCATCCTGAGCGGCATCATCGCCATCGGGATCTCCGACACGCTGTTCCACATGAGCCTGAACATGGTGGGCGCGGGGATCTCGGCCATCGTGGACTGCCTCTACTCCCCCTTCACCGTGGGCCTGGCCTGGCTGCTGCTCAACGAACATCTCAGCGCGCTGCAGCTCATCGGCATGGCGCTGGTGATGTCGGGCATGATCGCCGCCGCCGGCCACACACCGGCGCCCGGCGCCTCCCGGCGCCAGATCATCCTCGGCGTCGTCTGGGGCGTGCTGGCGATGTTCACCCTGGCGCTGGGAATCGTCATCGCCAAGCCGGTGCTGGAGCATGCGCCCGTGATCTGGGCCACGACGGTGCGCCAGATCGGCTGTCTGGCGGCGCTCCTGCCCATCGCGGTGTTCTCGCCGAAGCGGCGCGAGCACCTGGCCGTGATCCGCCCCAACCGCGACTGGCGGTTCATGCTTCCCGGCGCCATCCTCGGCTCCTACCTGTCGCTGATCTTCTGGATCGCCGGCATGAAATACGTCGAGGTGGGCGTGGCGGCCATCCTCAACCAGTCCAGCACCATTTACGTGCTCATTCTGGCCGCGATCTTCCTGCGCGAGCCCTTCACCCGCCGCAAGGCCGCCGCCTCGCTGGTGGCGCTGGCGGGCATCCTGCTGGTCACCGTCGGGTGACATCGGAGGCTGCCGGATGGACCGCACACGCTGGATTGTCCTCCTCGTCGCCGCGGGCCTGCTGGCGGCCGCCATCACGATGCTGACGGACTACTCCGGTGGCGTCCGACGGGATGGCCTCCGCGTACGGACCGCCGACGGCATCTCCATCGCCTACGACCTGTACCGGCCGGCGCCCGGCGTCACACCCCCGCCGGTGGTCATCATCGGCCACGGCGTGGTCGTCAACAAGGAGATGATGGCGTCGCTGGCGCTGGAGCTGGCCGCCGGCGGATGCACCGTGGCGGCCCTCGACTGGCGGGGCCACGGCGCCAGCGGCGGCCGCCTCGGCCAGCGCGACGGGCTGGCCCGGGACCTGACCGCCGTGGCCGCCGACCTGCCGCGGCGCGCGCCGGAGTCTGACATGGACCGCCTCGCGCTGGTGGGATTCTCCATGGGCGGACCGCCCACCTTCCGTTTCGCCGCCGGGTGCGACGCCGTTCGGGCCTGGGTGGGCCTCGGCACCGTGGCTCCGGCGGGCGCGGGCGGTCCGCAGATCCCGCGCAACGCGCTGTTGCTCATCGGCACCCTCGACGAGGCGTTCCGGCCGGAGCGCGTCCGCGCCACCATGGACCGCCTGCTGACCGATGGCCCGGCCGTCCATAACCGCCGGTACGGATCGATCGCCGACGGCACCGCCCGGGAGGTACGGCTCCTGCCGGGGGTGGATCACCTGTTGATTCCGTACCACGGCGGCGTGCTCCGCCGGACCCGGAACTGGGTGCTCGAATCGTTCGGCCTGCCCACCGGCGGCGCCTTGGCGCTGGGACCTCGCCTGGGCTGGCTGGCGCTGGGGCTCCTTGGCTTGGCCATCCTCATGTACGCCGGGTCGGCGCTGCCCCTGTCCGGACCGACGCCTCCGGCCGCCGACGCACCATCTCAATCCATTCTCGCCCGGACCGTCATCAGCCGCACGGCGATCAGCCTGCTGGGCTGGCCGCTGGCGTTGTTGTTCCTGCCGCTGGTGCTCACCGGGCTGGCCTTCAGCGCCCTGGCCACCGCCATCCTGGGCAGCTGCGCCGCGAGCCTGACGCTGGCTCTGCGGCGCCCGGCGCGCGCCGCCGGTCTCCCCTTGGCGCGGCTGTTTCGGGAGGCGCTCGGCGGCGGCTGGAAGGTCTGGCTACGCGCCGCAGCGCTGGCCGCGGTGCTGGGCGTCGGTTGCCTCCTGCTGGTGGGGCGCCACTGGATCGGACTGCGGCCGGGCCCGGAGCGCTGGCTATTCGTCCCGCTGTTCTTCGCCCCCCTGTTCGCCATCACCCTCTGGTTCGCCATTTTCATCCAGAAGCTGGCGGGGCCGGCACTCGCCGCCTGGCTGGGCCGTCGTTCCGGTCGCACCCATCCGGCCGCCGGAATGTGGCTGGCGACGGGATTGCTGTTCGCCTGGTTCGCCGTGCTGATTCTCGGCTCCGGCTTACTGCTGGGTAATTTCTTTTTCGCCATGGATCTGTTCCCGCTGGCACCCATGCTGGCAAGCCTGGCCCTGGTCGGCGCCGCGTCGGAGCGATCCACCGGTTCGGCGCTGCCCGCCGCGTTCGCCAGCGCCTGCCTTTGGACGCTGGCCATTGTCACCCTCTCCCCGGCGGTGGATTTTAGTGTGTTGTTTTAGCCGCCACCTTCTCTTATCATTGTGTTGATAGTTGATAGTTGATAGTTGATGGTTGATGGGATACCCCCAATTTCCAGACACTCGATGTGTTAGGCCTATCCACTGCGATCCAGGCCCCAGTTCCCGGCTCCCAGGTCCCAGGTCCCAGGGCCCATGCCCGATGTCCGAGCGGCGGTACCGGATATCCAATCGCTCGATCCAAAACAATTGCCGCGTGAGTACATGACCTCTCCGGCAAGGAGTCATCGTTATGGCAGAACGCAAGGGTGAGAAAATCGGCTGGACCGGCGGCTGGCTGGGCGGCTTCATCTGGCTGGCCCTGCTGGCGGTGGTCTTCATGTTTCAGGGCCAATGGCTGGCAGGCATCATCGGCATGGCGCTGACAGGCCTCGCCGTGCTGGTGATCGTCTTCGGCGCCCCCTGGCGGCATCCCGCCACGCCTTACTGGAAGCTGATGCTGGCACCTTATGCCATGTTCTTCCTTTCTGTGGCTTGGGCATTCTGGGCGTTCGGCTCCAAGGGTGATTTGGGCCTGTCCTGGTGGCACCTGTTCTGGTTCGTGCCCATGCTGATCCCGCTGGGCACCGTGGGCCGGCGGAAGTGGAACGACTATGAACAGTAAACAGTAAACAGTAAACAGTAAATAGTAAGCAGTAAACAGCTTGCGGGAAACGGAGTGCGGGAGGCGTCCGGGGCGATTGGCATTGGTCAGGGCAAACGGACGGCCTAACCTGCCGAATATCTAGAAATTGGGGACAGCCCACGGGACATCTCCAGGAAACATCCCACCTCAACGCAACCATCAACTATCAACCCATCAACCATCAACCGTTTTCGAACTTGTGAACCAGTGAGCCTGAAACCTGTGAACGCGCGAATCGACGTCACCGGTTCACCGGCAGCACCGGGATCGAGCCGTCCAGGTGGGCTTTCAGGATGACCAGGTCGGTCACGGTGATCCGGCCGTCGCCGTCGAGATCGGCCATCTCCGGTGACGCGACGAACGGCACATCACCCGCCCGCAGCGAGCCGGCCAGATAGTCCGCCATGATCTGCGCGTCGAAGGCCGCGACCTCGCCGTCCAGGTCCAGATCGCCGTATCCGTTGTAAGGCGGCGCCGACGGATCCAGCACCGCCAGCGTCGCCGAGCGCGCCGGCAGCTCCAGCGTCAGCGCCCCGCCCGGTGCCGCCGCCGTCCCGGCCGGTCCCAGCCGATGCGTGGCATCGAAACGGTAAAGTTCGGCCGCGTACGAATCGCCGCCGGCCACGCTGACCGCCGCGGTGTGCGGCACCGTATCCTTGTTGAAGAGGAGCACGTAGAGCCGCCCGTCGCCGCGCACCTGCGCGTAGGCGCCCACCTGGTCCACGTTGGCGCTCAGGGCGCGGGCGGATTCGCCCGTCACCCGCGCGCCGCCCCCGTCGTAATCCAGGTAGAGGCGGAACGCGTCCTCCACGAGGCTGTCGGCGTCGGGCGCCACCCAGCGCGTCGCCAGGTCCACGCCTTCGCGGGCGAAGACGGACAGCACCTCCGCCTGGGCCAGAGCGTTGCTGGGCGAGGCATCGTTCGTTCCCCACGAATACTCGGTGATGGCCAGTTTCACCGCCGGCGCGCGCGCGGCGATCCACTCTCTCATCCGCGGGATGAGGCGGACCGCCTGGCCGATCCACGACTCGTCGACGTACGCCGGATCGTACAGGCTTTTGACGGAGCGCAATCGCTGCTCCGCGATCGCTTCGCTGGCCGAGTAAATGCCGCCCTGCGGGTAATAGTGGATATCCAGGTAGTCCACGAGCCGGATCCCGTGCGCCTGCTCGTACGCGGTCACCTGCTGGAGGTACCATTCGAGGAACGGCAGCCCGCCGTGGGCCTGGCGGTCGGGCCCGTCGGGGCAGCCGTCGGCGGCCGAGGTGAAGTACGCGCACCAGCCCCACACCACCGGCCCCAGCACTTCGGCGGACGGGTCCGCCGCCTTGACCGCCGCGGCGTAATCCACGGTGCGCTGCCAGATCTCGTCGTAGGTGGCCGGCGCCGGGTGGACGTCGCGGTGGGTGCTGTTCCAGAGCATGGGCTCGTTGTCCAGGGCGTAGAACCGGATCCCGCCCTGGGCCGCGGTGCCGTTCCGGGCGACGAGGTGGTCGATCCAGTCGGCGACGAAATCGGGGCCGATGGCGACGGAGGTGTCCGCCGGGTCGTTGCCCGTGACCTCCGCCCCGCCCGCGAGGATGCCGTTGCCGGCGTCGGCGCGGCACCAGTCGGGATAGCCGCTGGCGCTGCATTC
>Ga0209096_1001305_pt1 | contig 28195 bp, 23 predicted proteins | sample AD_UKC034_MetaG_FD_184407 | JGI IMG/M metagenome (GOLD analysis project Ga0209096, IMG submission 184407) | Active sludge microbial communities of municipal wastewater-treating anaerobic digesters from USA - AD_UKC034_MetaG (SPAdes) (version 2) | ecosystem: Engineered > Bioreactor > Anaerobic >... | reverse complement strand
GCGGAACTGTCGCCCGCCGCGCTCGATCTCGGCATAGGAGACGCCGGCGTTGCGCATGAAGCTGCTGCGCCCCACCTCGAACCAGATCACATATTGGCTGTGATGCACCACGCCCATGGCGTCAGTCTCGGCGTAGCGCACACGCACGGTGGTCTCATCCACGAATCCAGTCGTTTTCATGTCCTCCATTGTAGCCACAGACAGCTCAAACGACAAGCTGCGGCCGCGCTCCAGCCCAGGAGCAGCCGGCCAGCAGGCGCAGCATCTCCGCCGGCGGTCGGTCTCCTGGCGCGCCTGGCTGCGGCTGGCGGTGGTGAGCGCGGCGACGGCGCTGCTGCTGCACGCCGCCTGGCGGCCGCCGCCAGCCGCGCTGGACCAGGCCATCTATGCCGCGACAGCCGACCGGCGCTTCGATCTGACAACCTGGACGCTGAACTCGGTGGCCGGCAAGCTGCAAGACACCGTCGCCAAGCCGGCCGCCGGCCTGGATGAAGCGCAGGCGACGCAGATGGTGCGCGCCTGGCTGGAGCAGGCCCAGCGCGCCAGCTCGCTGGCGGATCAAATCGAACGCACCTACGCCGACCCGGCCACGCCTGACGCGGCCGCGGCCACCGCCGATCAGCGCGCCGAGCTGGCAGCCCTGCGCCAACAGCTCGACGCCCAAGCCAGCACCGTCGAGGCGATCCTGGAACAGCAGATGACCGCCATCATCCAGGCGGAAGGGCTGCAGACGGCCGGGCTGGTGTGGCCGCCGGTGCGCATGCGTTTCAACGAGCCGCCGCAGCTATTGGTGCTCAGCCCGCGCGACCGCATCCAGCGTCTGCGCGCCGTGGACCTGGCGCCAGGCCTGGACAGCGCCGAGCGTGCGGCCCTGGAGCAGGAACTCGCGCAGCAGGAGAATGTGGCGGCCTATGTCACCGGCATCGGCGGCTACGGCGTCTACCCCACCATGGTCATCGACCGCTATGGCCTGCCGTGGACCGCGGACACCATCGCCCACGAGTGGATCCACAACTATCTGGCCTTTCAGCCGCTGGGCTGGAGCATACTGGAGGGGGGCGAGCATGTGACCATCAATGAAACGGTGGCCAGCATCGCGGGCGAGGAGCTGGGACGCGCGCTGCTGGCCCGCTACTATCCCGACCTGCTGCCGCCGCCCGAGCCGCCGGTGCAGACGCCCGACGAGGCCGAGCCGCCGCTGAACGAGCCGCAGCCCTTCGAATTCGGCCCACAGATGCGGGCCACGCGGCTGGTGGTCGATGAGCTGCTGGCCGGCGGCCACGTCGAGGAGGCCGAGGCCTTCATGGAGGCGCGGCGCAAGACCTTTGCCGAGCACGGCTATTTCCTGCGGGTGCTGAACCAGGCCTATTTTGCCTTTCATGGCAGCTATGCCACGGGCGCGGCCGCCAGCGACCCCATCGGCCCCAAGCTGAAGCAGTTGCGGGCGCACAGCCCTTCGCTGCAAGCCTTCTTGCAGACGACCTCGAAGATCACCAGCGTCGCGGCGTTGGATGCGGCGCTGGCGCAATTTGAATCCCCCAGCGGCTCGCCATGAACTGGCCCACCCCCCTGCTGCCCGCCCGCTTCATCCGCCGCGAGAACCGCTTCCGCGCCCTGGTCGAATGCGCCGGCCAGACGCTGCCCGCGCACGTGCCCAACTCCGGCCGGCTGGGCGAGCTGTTCACCCCCGGCGCGGCCGTGTGGGTGGCGCCTGCGCCAGCCCAGGCCGGACGCAAGACCGCCTGCCAACTGGCCCTGGTGGCCTACGCCGGGGTGCTGGTCTCGGTGGACGCGCGCCTGCCCAACCGGTTGGTCGCCGAGGCGCTGGCCGGCGGCCGGCTGGCCGACCTGGCCGGCTACAGCCAGGTTCAGCCCGAGGTGCGTGTGGGCGCCAGCCGGCTGGACTTTCTGCTCAGCGGCGGCCCCGGCGGGCAGCGCTGCTGGCTGGAGATCAAGTCCGTCACCCTGGTGGAGGAAGGCTGCGCGCGCTTCCCCGACGCGCCCACCGAGCGCGGCGTCAAGCACCTGGAGGAGCTGGCCGAGCTGCGGCGGGCTGGCCAGCGGGTGGCGGTGGGTTTCGTGATCCAGCGCAGCGATGCGGTGCGTTTTGCCCCCCATCCCAGCGCAGATCCGGCCTTTGCGAACACGCTGCGCCGCGTCCGCGCGGCTGGCGTCGAGGTCTACGCCTGGCGCTGCGCGGTCAGCGTCGAGGGGATCAGGATCACCGATCCGGTGGCAGTTGGCGACGGCTGTGCGCCCAGTTGACAGATATCCGATTGTATGCCATAATCTCCCTTGTCCGGCTGCCAGCCGGCCCTCATACGCCATCCTTACAACAGGAGGTGATGCTAATGTCTAGTAGTACCCCAAGCGCCGTAGCATCACCTCGGATCATCCGATAGATGCTACGGCGCGACAACGAACGGGCTGCCTTCACAGGCAGCCCGTTTGTGTTGGTGCGACATGGGGGTATGGAGTGCTAGAACAGGTATTTGCTCCAGGCCTCGCGCTGATGGCTTTCCCCCAGCAGGGCCAGAGCCACATAGCGCGGCCGGCGCGGCGGGCGCGCCAGGCTCATCTGCGCCTCCCTGGGGGTGCGGTTGCCCTTCTTCTGATTGCAGACGCGGCAGGCCACCACCACATTCTCCCATTCGGTGCGACCGCCGCGGCTGCGGGGCAGGACATGGTCCAGCGTCAGATCGGCGCGCAGCGGCGTTGCGCCGCAATATTGGCAGGTGTACTGGTCGCGGGCCATGATGGAACGGCGAGAGAGGGGCAGCGCCATGGCGCGCGGGATGCGGACGTAATAGACCATGCGAATCACCAGGGGGACCGGCATGGCAATGCCGCGGGCGCGCAGGGTGGTCTCGGCCGCCTCCAGCAGCTCGGCCTTCTCCTTGAGCAGCAGAACCACTGCGCGCTTGATCGAGACGACGCTGAGCGGCTCATAAGTTGCATTGAGCACCAACACAGATGTCACGGCTTTTCTCGCCTCCGGCCGTCGAAGCAGTCGCCGCGTCCGCCGCTACAGAACAAAAAACGCCCAGACACAAGTCGTCTGGGCGCTCTGAACTACGGAATGGGGTGACCAGTGGGGCTCGAACCCACGACCTCCTGGGCCACAACCAGGTGCTCTGCCAATTGAGCTATGGTCACCATACAACATTCGTTCAACCTGCTCTGTTAACGGCGGTCATCGGCCAAGGTGCAAGCTCGGGGACGTGGATTCGAACCACGATTAGAGGATCCAAAGTCCCCTGTCCTGCCATTAGACGATCCCCGAATGCTGCCCCAGACGCAGTCCGGGGAAAGACCTGGTGCCGAAGCCCAGACTTGAACTGGGGACACCGCAATTTTCAGTCGCGTGCTCTACCAACTGAGCTACTTCGGCATGGCCAGCGCCTGACAGGGGCTTTAATCAAACTAGCGTATGCCACTGAAGCTTCAATGCCATACGCCAGATGCCACCTGCTAGTCGCTAGAGAGCGGGCGATGAGACTCGAACTCACGACCTTCTCCTTGGCAAGGAGACGTTCTACCGCTGAACTACGCCCGCATCGACAATCGATCACGATGGATGGAAGCTCTTCCGCCGGCGCCTGGGCGCTGCGGAGGTGGACCCGGTCGGATTCGAACCGACGATCTCCTCCGTGCAAAGGAGGCGCCTTCCCGCTAGGCCACGGGCCCGCAGTGTCCGGGAAGCTCCGTCCATCGTATTTGTAAAAGCACAACTGCCTGACAGGAGCGTATTTTACCCAGGTCAGGGAATTAGTCAAGAATCTGGACGGCAATTCAGCACTGCCAAAACTGGCCGGAGGCGCGGCTTTAGCCGGCCGGTGCTGAGCTGAAACTCGCGCACCGCCACGCCCAGCCCCGCTCCCAGGTTGAGATCGCTGCGATCCTGCACCTGCCAGCCGGCGGCCTTCAGCAGTTGGTCGATGTTCTTGCGGGCGCGCTGTTCAGGAGTGGTCATGACTGGTCGGGTCGGCCCTCACCGCTGAAGAAGCGACGGAGCGCCATTGGCCGCGCGGGCAGCGATCTGCACGGAGAAGTAGTGGGGGTCAAAGGTGAAGCGGGCTGGCGGGTTCTGGTTGAGCTCCAACGCCTTCTGCGCCCGCAAGACTCCCTGGCCGAAGCGATTGGTGTACCCCAGCACGCGTATCGCTTCGGCGATCACGGGGTTGCGGTAGCCCACGGCGTAGGGGAAGTTCTCCGGCGACGCTTCGCCGTAAAGCCCGCCCGGATTGCTGATCTCGATGTGATCGGCGAACCAGTAGAGCCGCACCGGCGCGTTGGATTGGTAATTGCGATGCATGATCGCGTTGATGACCAGCTCCCGCACCGCAACCTTGGGATAGTCGGCCACAGTCTCCTCGCGCAGGGCGCTGACCGGCACGGGGTACTGGCGCAGATTGACGTCGATCATCAGGTCCAGGGTTTGCAATACGGTGTGCAGATCCCCCGCGGCCCGCTTTTCATCGATCACGTCGCTGCCCATGTCAACGCCGGCGTAACGCACAAACTGCACGTAGGCGCCGGGCAGGTAGTACGTTGGACTGTCTGCCAACAGCAGGATGCCGCCGTTGGTCGGGCAGTCCTGTTTGAGATCGAACAGGCGCAGGCTGGCCAGTTGCAGCCTGAATGGCCGTCGATTTTCCGCGATCACATCCTCGGCCACGGCGCGGCGCAGGTATGACAGATAGAAACGCTCCTCCGACAGATCGGCCAGAGTGCTTTCCAGGCACGGCAGGGCATCGAACGATCGGGCGAAGGAAATGCGGCGTTCGCTGAGCAGCCGCTCCTCCTGTTCGCTGGCGGCAGCGCGTCGCGGGCCGACCCGAATCCAGACTTTGCCCTTGAAACGCACCGGCGGCAGATCTGAGGGCAACACTTCGACGACAGCCAGATCGCCCTCAGCCAACGACTGTTTGCTGACTGTGATGGCAGGCAGAGGCTGGATGTTGCCATCGGAGCGCAACGCCGCCAGGTTCTGCAGCAGATCATCGGTGACAGTCAGTCCGCTTGGCTGGCCATCGTCGCTGGCGCCGATGATGAGATACCCCGGTTGCTGATGATTGGGAAAATCGTTGGCAAAGGCGCAGATGGCCTGGCCGAACTTGTCCGTGTTGCTGACCGAAACAGTGCGCTCGACACGGTCAGACTCCAGATCAGTAAGCATCGATCGGAGTTGTTCTTCGGTCAACATACTGATCTCCTCAGGTGAGTGGGTGTGAGCGTTTGTTTCAAGTGCCGACGGGGAGACTCGAACTCCCACGACCGTTAGGCCACCAGATCCTAAGTCTGACGCGTCTGCCAATTCCGCCACGTCGGCAATCAAGAGGGCCCGGTCGGAGACCGGCCCGAGCAGGGTGCAGGGGCCCGGTCGGAGACCGGCCCGAGCGGGGGTGCAGGGGCTCGGTCGGAGACCGGCCCGAGCGGGGGTGTGAGCGGGGATGTGAAGGCAAGCTGGATGTACTCCCGATTCTGTCGAGGCCGTCATCTGTCTCTCAGGTCTTGCGACCTGAGGCCGGTCCTGGCTTGCCGGGTGTTACCCGGCCTTGCCGTCCCTGCTGCGACGAGACCGAACCGCCGCGCATGGCGCGTCAGCCCGGCCCACTCGCCTTGCTCCCGGTTGCACGCTCGCCCAGCCGGCGTCATTGCTGCCGCCGCTGGTGGGCTCTTACCCCACCGTTTCAGCCCTGACGGGGCCGCTGTTGCCAGCGACCTGCGCCGGGATTGCTTTCTGTTGCGGTTGTAGTCGTTGCCGCCTTGCGGCCTGCAACGCCCTCACTTGCTGTTTCGTGAGGCAACTTTCCCGCGTCCGTTGCCGGGCGCGAGGGGGAGTCGGGAAGTTCCTCTGGCCGTCCGCAGAACGAACGACCAGCGACGGCGCTCCAGCCTGCCATATCCTTTTGTCAAGGTGCTGCACTGTTGACGGTGGGATTGTACCACAGAGGGCATGGAGAACACAAAGACCGGCGTCAGACGACGGGCAGCGCCAGCTCGGCCTGGCGTGGGCCTTCAACCCACCACTGGCCGTCGCGGCCGACCTCTTTCTTCCAGACGGGCACGATGGCCTTGAGACGCTCGATGGCGTAGCTGCATGCGTCGAACGTCCCTTTGCGATGGGCGGCGGCCAGGGCGATGACCACGCTGGGCTCCCCCACCTCGATGCGGCCCACCCGATGCACGATGCTGACGGCCTCGATCTGCGGCCAGCGCTGCTGGATCTCCGCGCCGATCTGGGCCATGACCTCCTCGGCCATCTCGGCGTAGGCCTCGTACTCCAGATAGTCGGTGTGCAGCAGGCCCTGCGGGTCGCCGCTCGCCGCGGGCGGCGCGGCCGCGTGGGGGTTGGTCAGGTCAGTTTCGCCCCGCACCAGGCCGGCGAAAAGGGTCACGGCCCCGCGGTTGGGCGCGGCCACGCGGCTGGCCACGTCGTCCAGCGACAGCGGCGCCTCGGTGACCTGGAAGAGCGGCCGGCCAGTCTGACCGCCGCTGACCGGCGGAAAGAGCCCCACCTCGTCGCCGTCCTGCAAGATCGTCTCCTGGCCGGCGTAGACCCGATTGACCGCGGCGTAGATCGCGCCCGCAGCGCCGGGCAGGCTGGGAAACTCAGCCGTCAGCGTTTGCAGCAGGTCGGCCACGGTCGCGCCGGCCGGCAGGCTGCGCGTCAGCATCCCGGCCCCGGCCGCCTGCCGCAGCGAGGCAAACAGCCTGATCTGCACCGAGATCGGGGTCAATGCAGCGTCATCGTTCATCATTCATCGCTCCGGCCGCCCTGAAGCCAGTCGCCGCTCTTGCCGCCGGCCTTCGACAGCAGTTGGATGTTGCCGATGACCATGTCCTTTTGCAGCGCCTTGGCCATGTCGTAGATGGTCAGACCAGCCACCGCGACGGCGGTCAGCGCCTCCATCTCGACGCCGGTCTGGCCCTTGCAGCGCACCGTGGCGGTGATGACGACGCGAGAGCGCGCCTCGTCGGGCTGCAAGTCCACGGCCACCTGGCTGAGCAGCAAGGGATGGCAGAGGGGAATCAGGTCCGGGGTGCGCTTGGCGGCCATGACGCCGGCGATGCGGGCGGCGCCCAGCACATCGCCCTTGGGCGCGTTGCCGGCCACAATGGCTGCCAACGTGGCCGCCGACATGCGCACCTCGCCCTGGGCGACGGCCACGCGTTCGGTTTCAGCCTTGAGGCTGACATCGACCATACGGGCCGCGCCGCTTTCATCCAGGTGGGTGAGGGTTGATGAGCTTTCCGCTTGGTCGATTTTCACAGTATTCATGGAAATTCGGAGGAACTCGGAGGAATCAGGGCGAACCTGCTCTGGCCGGTCTCCGACCGAGCCAGGATGAGCGTTGCTGGCCGGGCGCGCCCTTGGCCGCCAATGCTACTCGCTCAGCCAGACGTCGTTCAGCATCAGCACCGGCCGTTCGGCGCCGGCTGGAAGGAGGCCCTCGCCCTGCTCCAACACCAGCAGGCCGCTCGCGCCGGTTGCCGACAACAGGCGGCTGGAGGCCTGACTGCCCGTGGAGCGCGCGACGGTCCGGCCATGCTCGCGGCTCAACGTTACCCGGTGAAACTCAGGCCGCTCAGGGTCAAGCCGAAACTCGTGACCCAGCGTCGCCTGCACACGCGGCAGACCGGTCTGCGTGAAACCCAACATGCGGCGAATCGCCGGGCGCACGAACAACTGAAACGTGACCAGCGATGACACCGGGTTGCCGGGCAGGGCAAAGACCGGTCTCGGCGGCAGGTCGCTGGCTTCGTGCGCCAGCAACGTGGCAAAGGTCAGCGGCTTGCCTGGCTTCATCTGCACCCGTCCGAAGTGGACCGTTCCCCAGCGCGCCAGCAGCGGCTTGAGCAGGTCCAACTCGCCCATGCTGACGCCGCCAGAGGTAACCAGAATCTCGGCGCGGGCCAAGGCCGCGCTCAACGCCTGCTCCAACAGCCCTGGCTGATCGGCGATGATGCCCAGGTCCAGCGGCTGGCCGCCGGCCGCGGCCGCGGCCGCCAGCAGCGCCGGCCGGTTGCTGTCGTAGATCTGGCCGGGCCCGAGCGGCTGGCCTGGCTCCACCAGCTCGTCGCCAGTGGAAAAGACGCCCACCACCGGACGCCGATGCACCGGCGCGCGCGCCATGCCCAGCGAGGCCAGCATGCCCAGCTCAGCCGGGCCCAGCGCCTGGCCGGCCGCCAGCACCCGTTGACCAGCCTGCACGTCGGCGCCGACAGCGCGGATGCCCAGCCCCGTCCGCAGATCCTGGCCGGGATGCGGCGTCACCCAGCCCTCGGCCTCGTCAGCGCGCTCGACCATCACCACCGCGTCGGCGCCGGCCGGAAGCGGCGCGCCGGTGGTGATGCGCACCGCCGCGCCCGGCCCGACCGCCAGATTCGCCACGTAGCCGGCCATCTGCTCGCCGATCAGCCGGCGCGGCAGGTCGCCATCGGCCGCGCGCAGGGCGAAACCGTCCACGATCGAAGCGGGGAAGGGGGGCTGATCGGCCGGCGCCCGGACATCCTCGGCCAGCACCAGGCCAAGGGCCTCTTGCAGCAAGCCGGAGCCGGCCGGCAGCGGCGCAACCTGATGGGAGATGATGGCCAGGGCCTCCTCGACCGAGACCATGGGGTAGGGCGACTCGCGCATGGCAGGGGATTATACGGATAGCGGGGCTGAAGGCAAGTTGCCTACTCCTCCCGCAGCAGCCCGTTGACCGCCCGATCGCGCGAATGCGTAGCCTCGCGGTCGGGCTGGCCCGGCCTGCTCATGCCCCCTTCGTACTCGAAGCCGCCGTAGGCCGTCCAGCCGTCCAGCACCATGGGCGCGGGCCCGCCGGCGTCCACCCACAGACCGTTGAAGCGGCGGGCGAAGTGCAGGTGCGTGGTTTCGGCCAGACCGCCCTCGCAACTGGGCCGGCCCACCGGGTCATCCTGGGCCAGCGCCGTCCCCACCTCCGGCGTGTCGATGATGTGCAAATATTGCAGCACCCAGCCGGTGCGGATGTCGCCGTCGCCGTCCAGGTCCAGCAACACCTCGCCGGGAGTGCTGCGCGCCACGACGCCCGGCGCCGCGGCCACAGCCCAGGAGGGCGCGGGCACGCAGTTGCCGATCTGCGCAGTCTCCGGCACGAAATCCATGGCCGCCCAGCCGCTGCTGGGGAACCAGCCGCCGTGCGGCCCGCCGGTCAGGTGCCACCATTCCCCCGGCAGCCAGGGCAGGTGCAACAGCGGCTGCTCCAGCCCGGCCGGCAGCACAGGGCCGGCATCCAGCGCCGCGGGATCGCCGAAGAGCCGGCGGTAGGCGGCGTCGAAGGCCGCCAGCCGGTCGGGAAGCTGGCTGTAGGCGGCGTCGGCGGCCAGGGCGCGCTGGACGGCCACCGTGCCGGGGTTGAGGCCGGGCGCGCCGCGCGCCAGCGTGCCATCCTCGAAGCGGATGGCGGTCTCGCCCCGATCCTGCCAGCCGTAGAAGCCATGGTTGAGCGCGTCGGCGGCCCATTCCAACTGCGGCAGCAGGCCGGGCGCGCCGTTGGTGTGGCCCAGGGGATAGTCGGCAGCCACGCCCTGCGGCGCGGGGTCGGTCACCCAGCCGCTGCCCGCTTCCATCAGCGCCAGCAGCACGCGCGGGCCGACGCTGTAGCGCATGGCCACCCGCTCCACCACATCCGCCCCGCTCCACTGTTCGCCGTCCAGCCCGGTCATGCGGAACTGCGCCAGCCGGCCGCCCTGCTCAGCCACAAAGGCGTGGAGGTCGAAATCGACGTAGCCCGCGCCGTAGACCAGCTCGCTGTCGGGCAGGAGGATCTGATCGGGGGTGTTGCGGCCGGGGCGGTGGGGGATGATCAGCCCCTGGCCGATGGGCACCACGTCGGGATTTTCGATGCCGCTGAGCTGCACCAGCTCCTCCAACGCAACGCCATAGCGCTGGGCCACATAGCCAAGGTATTGGTTGGGCTTGAGGGTGGTGAACTCCAGCGCCAGGTCGGGGGCGACGGTGGGGCCGGGGGTGGGCGCGACCGGGGCGGCCGGCGTGGCCGGCTCGACCGGCAGCGCGGCCGTGGCCGTGATGGTCGCGGCGGCGGCCGGGCGGGTGGCTGTGGCCGTGGGACGCGCCGGCGTGGCGGTGGCCGTCGGCGCGAGGGTCGCGGCGCTCGGCGCCTCCGTGGGCGTCAGAGCGACCGGCGGCTGATCTCGTGAGAGCAGAAAACGGCCCAGGGCAACAGCCAGGACCACGACCACGATCACAATACCTGCGCCAAGCCAGGCGCGCTGGGTTTGCCTCAAGCGTCTAATCCTGCCCCGCCGGCGGCGCGGCCAGGTCGAAGGCCGCGGCAAAGCGCTGGGCGATCAACGTCTCCAGCCCCTGATGAAACGCCCGCCAGCGGCGCATATAGTCCCGCGCCAGGGGGGTCAAGGTTGCGCCGCCGCCGCCCGCGCCGCCCACCTGCGCGTCGACAAGCTGCTGGCCCAGCCGCTGTTCCATCTGATGGATGCGTTCCCAGGCCAGTTTGTAGGGGATATCGAGTTGCTGGGCCGCGCCGCTGATGGAGCCGGCCACGTCGATGGCGTGCAGCAGTTCCACCCGCCATTGGCTGAGCACGACCTCGCCGTCGATTTCGGCCCAGAAGTTAGCCTTTGGAGTTAACATCAATAGAATTCGGTGTAGACGTTGGTCTCCCAAAGATTCTTGTAGGTCTCGTCCCGGCTCCCTTTGCAGGCGCCATCCAGCGAGCACTTGCCGGGGCAGGCGTAGTCCACGGCCTGGATGTAGGTGCAGGTGTCCATCTTGTGGCAGGTGCGCGGCCCGCAGATCGGCTCGTGATCGTAGAAGCAGCAACTGCGCCCCAGGTGCCAGATCCACTTGTCGAACTCGAAGACGCTGACGCCGCTGTGCGCGATGACCCGGTCGCAGGCGTCGGAGACGGCGCCGCGCACCGCATGGTTGATCTCGTCGCTGACCAGCGCCTTCTGGCGGAGGGCAAGGGCCAGCCCGGGATCGGTCACCTCGACGATGCCGGTGCGCAGGGCAACGCGCATGGCGTGATAGTCCATGCACACCTTGAGGTTCTGCGGGTCGGCCAGCGGCCAGACGCCGGCCGCGTCCAGTTGGCCCACCAAGAGCTGCGCCTTCTTGTCCAGAGGGTCGGTGTAGGCTGGGATGGCCGCCAGACGCTGGAAGATGCCCCCATCGCCGCGGATGCGGCCGCCAGCCTGGCAGTAGAGGTTCATGGCCTGGCCGTCGTACTGGGCCAGCAGCACGCCGGCCACGTCATGAAGCTGGCCCAGGCGCTCCTCGACGCGGTCCACCGTGGAGTTGGTCGGGTCGAAGTCGTCGGAGAGGATGGCGCGCAGCCGGGCGGCATCGATGCGGGCCATGGCCTCGGCTGAGGCGAAATCATCCAGCGCGCGGCGGCTGGCGCAGATCAGATAGTCCCAGCCGCGGCGCCAGCGGCCATCGATGATCCCCTCCAGGCTCTTGGTGTGCTGGCAGATAGCGATGGCGAAGGTCCAGTAGTTGGCTTCCCGCTGCGCCTCGGCCACGGTCGCGGGCACGAAGAGAAACTCATCGGCATGGACAGTCTGGCTGCGCAGCCGCTGGCCGATGGCCTGGCACTGGGTTTCGTTGACTTGAAGCATGGCAGGGGTGAGGTCGAAGGTTGGCCGCTCTTCGGATGTTGCCAGCCGCACCGCGCTAGGCTGTGGCCTGCAGCTCAGGTCCCCAGAGCACGGCCCGCTCGCCGCCGGCCAGCAGCACCGGCTGGCTGCGGCGCAGGATGGTGTCGGCGTTGACCACGCACTTGGTCACCTCAGGTCGGGAGGGGATCTCGTACATCACATCCAGCAACACCGCCTCCAGAATGGTGCGCAGGCCACGCGCGCCGGTCCTGAGCTTGATCGCCTCCTCGGCGGTGGCCAACAGGGAGTCGGGGGTGAAGACCAACTCGGTGTTGTCCAGGCTGAATAGCCGCTGATATTGTTTGACCAGGGCGTTGCGCGGCTCGGTCAGGATGCGCACCAAGGCGTTCTTGTCCAGCGGATCGACGCTGACGCCCACCGGCAGACGGCCGACGAACTCAGGGATCAGGCCGAATTTCATCAGGTCATCGGAGGTGGCCTGTTGCAAGAGCTCGGCGCGCATCTGCTCCGGGTCCAACCGCTTGACGCCGCTGGCGCCGAAGCCCATGCGGCCCGGCCCCTGGATGCGGCGGGCGATGATCTCGTCCAGGCCGGCGAAGGCGCCGCCGCAGATGAAGAGGATGTTGCGGGTGTCCAGCCGGATGTATTCCTGGGTGGGGTGCTTGCGGCCGCCCTGCGGGGGCACGTTGACGATGTTGCCCTCGATGATCTTGAGCAGCCCCTGCTGCACCCCTTCGCCGGAGACGTCGCGGCTGATGGAGGGGTTGTCGCCCTGCTTGCGGGCGATCTTGTCGATCTCATCGATGTAGACGATGCCCATCTGGGCGCGTTCGACGTTCCACTCGGCCGCGTGCAGCAGGCCGACCAGCACGTTCTCCACGTCCTCGCCCACGTAGCCCGCTTCGGTCAGGTTGGTGGCGTCGGCGATGGTGAAGGGCACGTCCAGGATGCGGGCCAGGGTCTGGGCCAGCAGCGTCTTGCCGGTGCCGGTGGGGCCGATCAAGACGATGTTGCTCTTCTGCAGCTCCACATCGCCGAAGACCGCGCCGGAGGAGACGCGCTTGTAGTGGTTGTAGACGGCAACGGCCAGCACCTTCTTGGCGCGATCCTGGCCAACCACGTACTGATTCAGGCGGTCGACGATCTCCTTGGGCGCGGGCAGGTGCTCCAACACCGGCGTGCCGCCCTCCTCGACCTGGGCCAGCTCCTCGCGCAGGATCTCAGCGCACAGATCGACGCAGATGTCGCAGATGTAGATGGAATCCGGCCCTTGGATGAGGCGCATGACCTCATCCTCGGTGCGGTGGCAGAAGGAACAGGTGGGGGCAGGGGGAGTAGATTTGGGCATGGCGAAGAAATCGGCGGCTCGGCCGACCTAGCGCTGCAAGCGCTCGTCCTCCAAAGCCTTGATCACGTCGCTGGCATCGCCCAGCACATCGTCCACCAGGCCGTAGTCCTTGGCTTCCAACGCGGTCATCCAGCGGTCGCGGTCGAAGTCTTCCTCGATGATCTGGGCGGTCTGGCCGGTGTGCTTGGCCAGGATGTGGAAGAGCTGGGTCTGGACGCGCTCCAGCTCCTTGAACTGGATGCGCACGTCAGGGGTGTAGCCCTGGGCGCCGCCGCCGGCCGGGTGCATGTGTACGGTGGCGTGGGGCAGGGCGTAGCGCTTGCCCTTGCGGCCAGCCGCCAGCAGCACGGTGCCCATGCTGGCCGTGACGCCGACGGCCGTGGTGCTGACCGGCGCCTCGATCATCTGCATGGTGTCGTAGATGGCCAAGCCGGCGTAGACGGAGCCGCCGGGGGAGTTGATGTACATGAAGATGTCGCGCTCAGGGTCCTCGCGGTTGAGGTAGAGCAGTTGGGCGACGATCAGGTTGGCGATCTGGTCGTTGATGGGGGTGCCCAGAAAGATGATGCGCTCGCGCAGCAGTAGCGAATAGATGTCGTAGGCGCGCTCGCCGCGGGCAGTGGTCTCGATGACCATAGGCACCAACGATTGGGGATACTGATCGAACACGTTTTCCTCCAGTATTGTCACGAAACGTCAGCCGGTGAATGGAACCGGTGAATGGAATTCACCGGCTAAAACCACGAAAGCCCCTCATGGCTTGCCGGGCGGTTCCCAGCGCCTGAGGGCGCTTCGTAGGTTTAGCCAGGGATTTCCAATCCCTGGGTCTCTCTGAGGGCGCTTCCCAGGTTCAGCCAGGGATTTCCAATCCCTGGGCCGCTAATTCCTGAACCGACTCTGCCTGCGCTTCATCGTAAATCGTCTCCTCTGGCAGCTCCGGCGCTGTGCCGTCGCCGATCGCGATGAGGCGCCGGATGGCCTTTTGCCGTTCGATGTCGTGGGAGAGCGCGTGGTGCCCGGCGGGCGACTCCAGGAATGTCAACAGGTTATCGTCTTGCTCGTCGGCCATCATCTCAGCGATGCGCTCGTGGATTTCATCCTCTGTGGCGTTCAGGCCCTCCAGATGCACCAACGCGTCCAGCGTCAGATCGCTGCGCAGGCCGGCTTCTGCACGACCGCGCAGACGCTGGCGCATGCCCGCTTCGTCCTGGCCGGTCAATCGCAGATACTCATTGAGCGGCAGGCCGGAGCGGCGCATGATCTGCTCCTGCTCTGCTATCAACTGGTCAACCGCGCTGTCCACCAGCAAGGGCGGATACTCGATGGTCACCGCGCCCTCGATGATCGTTTTCAGCACCGTATCGGCATAGGTGATGTCCGCCTCGCGCTGCCGATGATCGAGCAGACCGGTGCGCACGTTCTCCTTCAGCTCGTCCAGCGTCTCGTAGTCGCCCACCAGCAAGGCAAAATCGTCGTCCAGCGCCGGCTTCTCCTGGCGCTTGACGCTGAGGATGGCGGCATCGAAATGCGCCTCGGCGCCGGCGCGGTCAGAGGGCCATTCTTCAGGATAAGCCACGTCGAAGGCCACGTCCTCGCCAGCCTTGACGCCCAGGAACTGCTGATCGAAGCCGGGCGGGAAATCCTTGCTCTCAGCTTCCAGGATCAGCTCGAAGGCATCGTCGTCGATGATCTCATCGTCGCCGGCCGTGCCCCTGATCTGCATGGTCAGCAGGTCGCCGTGGACGGCGCCCTCATCCTCCAGAGGCAGCCATTCGGTCTGCTGCTCCTGCATCTTCAACAGCTCGGCCTCGATCTCCTCGTCGGTGACCTCGACCGGGCTGCGCTCAAGCCGTACAGAACGGTAATCGCCCAGATCGATCCTCGGCGACATGGGCAGCACCAGGCGGTAGACCAGCGGATCGAAGGTGATGTCTTCCAACACGCCCTGACCAATCGGCTTCAGGCCGGTTTCCCTCAGCGCCTCTTGGTAGATCTGGTCGCTCATATCCTCGGCCGCCTGCTCCAGCAGCGCCTCCTTGCCAAAAGCGCGCACCACGGCCGCATAGGGCGCCTTGCCCTTGCGGAAACCGGGCACCGTGTAGCGCTGCGCTACTTTGGTGGCGGCCTTGCGCAGCGCCTTCTCCACCTGTTCCTCGTCTGGCTGGATCGTCAACGCCACCTGGGCATTGGGCAAATACTCTTGTGTGATGTTCAACGTTCTAATGCTCTCCTTTCAACCTGTCAGCCCACGCACGGCGTGTCTGGGCTCCATTTTTGGAAACCAGCGAATTATAGCACAGGTCAATCGGTTTCGCGCAAAGTGCGTCTAGCGCTGCTCTCCGGTTTTGGGGTTTTTTCTGGCGTTGGAGAAATACGCAAGCAGCCGCTCACGCCCCTGCCTGAACTCCAAACGCTTGAGCTGCCAGGTGCCCACGATGCCATAGGGGAGGAACAACACGATCGACACATAGACCACGCCGATGACGAAGCCCGCGCTCTCCCCGAACCAGCGTGCAAAGTAGAACTCCATCAGCCGCAGCACGGCCGCGCCGATCATGGCGCCGCTGAGGGTGCCGATGCCGCCGATCAGCAGCATCAGCAGTCCCTGGACGGTGAAGCCCAGCCCGGCGATCTCCGGACTGACGATGGGCTTGTAGAGGGTGTGCAACATGCCGGCCAGCGCGGCCGTGATGCTGGCCACGATCAGCGCGACCAGCTTGAAATAGAAGGTGTTGAAGCCGATGCTCAGGGCCCGGCTTTCATTCTCACGCGTGGCGATGCAGACGCGGCCCGTGGGCGAGTCGACGAAACGTTTGTAGACCAGATAGACGATCACGGCAAAGAGCAGCGCCAGATAGTAGAAGCGCAGGCGGTCATCCACCGGGCTGAGGCCGGCCGGCCGCGGCACCCCTTGCAGCCCCACGTCGGATCCGGTGAAGGGGTTCAGCTCCTGGGACTTGACCAGAATGTCGAATACGGAGGCGATGCCCAGGGTCACCAGGGCGAAGGTGATGCCCTTGACTCTGGGCAGAACGATGCTGAAGAGCAGCGCTTGCAGCACGCCCAACACCACCACGCCCAGCGCCACCTGCCACAGCGGCCAGCCAAAGCTCTTGAGCAGCACGCCGGTCAGGTAGGCGCCAAAGGCGAAGAACATGCCATGGCCAAAGGAGAGCAGCCCGGTAACGCCCAACACCAGGTCATAGCTGATGGCAAACACCGCCAGGATGAAGATCTCGATCAGCAGCCCTTGCATGAACTTGGCGTCGCCGGCCTCGTTGGCCAGCAGGCTGGGAATGGACTGGCCGTTGATCCATGCCAGCGCAAAGGGCAAGACGACCAGCGCCCCAATCGTCAGCAGGAAACCCAGGTTGCGCTTGAGATATGCACCTTGTGAGGCCATGCGTACTCCTCGATGTGGTGAACGGTGAGCGGTGAACGGTGAACGGTGAACGGTAAACGGTGAACGGTGAGCGGTGAACGGTGAACGGTGAACGGTGAACGGTGAACGGTGAACGGTGAACGGTGAACGGTGAACGGTAAACGGTGAACGGTGGACAGTAAAGGGTTAACGGTGAATGGTCAACGGGTGGCGGGTTGTGATGGAGGGTGAACGACTGAAGGCGGATGAGACTGCCGACTACCGACTACCGTTTACCGTATACCGTTTACCGACTACCGACTACCGACTACCGTATACCGTTTACCGACTACCGACTACCGACTACCGTATACCGTTTACCGTATACCGATCACCGTTCACTCCTTCCGTCCGAACAATCCCTGCGGCAGGACCAGCAGGATGATGATCATCAGGATGATGGTGGAGGCGGGCACGATGGGCGGGGTCGGCTTCCATGGCTCGTCCAGGAAGGGCAGGTTGATGCCGAGCTGGCCGTATTTGATGATGAACTGCTGCACCAGGCCGACGATGATCGCGCCGGCGGCCGCGCCGGGATAGCTGGTCAGGCCGCCGATGGCCAGGGCAATCAGCGAGCCCAGCAGCAAGGTTGCGCCCATGGCGTCGGAAAGGCCATAGGCCGGCGCAGCGATGACGCCGCCCAGCGCGGCCAGGCCCACGCCCAGCCCAAAGACCAGGGTGAAGACCCGGCGCACGTTGATGCCCAACGCCTCAACCATGGCGCTGTCCTGCACGCCGGCGCGGATGATCATGCCCAGCCGCGAGCGCTGCAAGAGCAGCCAGACGAGAATCAACACCACCAGGCCGACCGCGATGACGAAGATCTCGTTGTAGGTGCGGATCAGGGCGCGCTGCCCGCCGATCTCCAGCACGATGGTGGAGCAACTGTTCTGCAGCCAGCCGGCGATGCTGTCGGCCGGGCAGCCGTCGCCCGTGTTGGCAAAGAGCGCCGGCTTGGGCATGGTGAACCCCGTCCGTCCCCAGATGGCCCGCACCAGCTCGGCGCCGATGAAGGCCAGGCCGAAGGTGAGCATGATCTGATAGATGGCCCGTGCGTAAAGGGGCCGGATCAGCGTCACCTCCATCAAACTGCCCAGGCCCACGCCCACCAACGCGGCCACGGCGATGGCGATGACGAACAGCACGTTGGTGCTCAGGCTGAACAGCCAGTTGGTCAACGGCGTGTTGACGACGAAGATCAGCAGCGCCAGGCCGGCCAGGACGGCGAAGGTGAGCAGAGGGCGGGTCGTGGAGGACCGCGCGGCGCTCATGACGCCCCGGCGACTCTGGATCATGCCCACCACAGCCAGGCCGATCAGCGCACTGCCCAACAGGATCGCGCCCCAGATCAACACCGGCGATTGACCTGGCGCGAAGGTGGCCGGCTGCACATTCTCGGCCACGACGCCGGCCTCGGCGAATTGGGTCCAGACGATGGGGCTGTTTTGATAGTCAGAGCCGCTCCAGATGGCCAGGGGCGCGTTGGTCAGCCCCAGCGCGGTCATGCCCAAGCCCAGCAGCAGCGCGATCCACGGCCAGATACGGGCGATGCCGGGGCGCGGATCGACGCGCGCCAGCAGCGGCTTCCACAGCGGCATCAACGCCAGGCCGGCCAACACCAGCCCGAACGGGGTGGCCAGGTCGACCATGCTGTCGGGGCGCACGTACATGCTCCAACCGATGTAGGCGCCGATCATGTAGAGGGTGCCGTGGGCCAGGTTGAGCACATCCATCAGGCCCAGAATGATGCTCAGCCCGGCCGCCACCAGGAAGGTGATCGACCCAATCGCCAGCCCGCGCAGCACAGTCACGACCCAATCGCGCGTGCTCATGCCCTGGATGGCCATCAGAAAAAGCAGGGCCAGGATCGCCAGCGTGATGAACAGTGTGCGATTCTTGCGGAAGGTTTGGAGGATGTTGGTCATGGGAAGGTCCGGTGAACGGTGAACGGTAAACGGTGAGCGGTGAACGGTGAACGGTGAACGGTTAATGGGTAATTGGGAACTGGATGGTGACGGATGCAATGCTCCGGACATTAACCATTAACCGTTACCCATTGACCATTACCCATTTCTCAGGCCGCGCCCAGGTATCTCTGGATCGTCGCCTTGTCCTGCACCAGATCGGCCATGGCGCCGCTTTGCACGGAACGGCCTTCTTCGATGATGACGTAGCGCTGGGCCAGTTGGCTGGCGACGATGAAATTCTGCTCCACCAGCACCACGGTGGTGGTCGCCGACAGCCTGCGAATCGCCTCCATCATGGCCTCGATGATCACCGGCGCCAGGCCCTCGCTGGGCTCGTCGATCAGCAGCAGCCGGTTGTCGGGCACCAACGCGCGCGCCACGGCCAGCATCTGCTGCTGACCGCCGGAAAGATGCGTGCCGGGCAGCTTGATCAGACGCTGGAGGTCGGGGAAGAGCTCGAAGATGAACGCGGACTTGCGCTCCAGATCGCCCTTTTTGCGCTGCGCGATCTTGAGATTCTCATACACGCTCAGATCACGGAAGATCGCGCGGTGTTCCGGCACGAAGCCAATGCCCAGCGCGGCGATCTCGAAGGGGCGCAGGCCCTGGATCTCCACACCGTCGAAGATCACCTGGCCAGAGCGGGGCGGGGTGAGCCCCAGAATCGACTTCAGCGTCGTGGTCTTGCCCGCACCGTTGCGCCCCAGCAGGGCCACGATCCCGCCAGCCGGCACCTGCGCATCGACCCCTTCGAGGATGTGAAACTGGCCGATATAGGTTTGGATACTGCGGACTTCCAGGATGTTGGTCATGGTTAATGGTTAATGGGCAATGGGCAATGGGCAATGGTTAATGGTTAATGGGCAATGGGCAATGGGCAATGGATAGTGCGGAATGCGGAATGCAGAATGTGGAATGGATAACGTGAGAGCGGTTGCGTGGCCTTAGTATGAACCGTTAACCGCTCACCGTTCACCGTTAACCATTAACCGTTAACCGTTAACCATTAACCATTTCTACAGTTCATACAAGCCGCCCAAATACGCGCTTTGCACCGTCTCGTTGGCGGCGATCTCGGCGGGAGCGCCTTCGGCCAGCACCTGGCCCTGATGCATGACCGTGATGCGGTCAGAACTGCTCATCACCACATCCATGTTGTGCTCCACCAACACGATGGTCTTGTCGCCGCTGGTCTGGATCTGCTTGATCAGCGCCATCAACTCCGGCACCTGCTCGGCGGCCATGCCGGCAGTCGGCTCGTCCAGCAGCAGCAGCTCCGGATCCGCGGCCAGAATGATGCCCAGCTCCAGCTTGCGCTGATCGCCGTGGGCCAGCACACGCGCCGGCATCAGGCCGCGTTCGGCCAGGCCGACCTGCTGCAAGATGGCCCACGCTCGCTGCTCGTATTGCTTGAAGTGGCTAGCCGGCCGCAAAAAGGCGAAGTTGTCCTTGCCCAACGCCTGGCAGGCCAGACGCACATTCTCCAACGCGGTCAGGTTGGGAAAGAGGTTGGTGATCTGGAAGGAGCGGCCGATGCCGACGTGCGCGCTGCGGTGCAAGGGCAGACGGGTGATGTCCTTGCCCTTGTAGACCACCCGCCCGGCCGTCGGCTCTAGATTGCCGCTGAGCAGGTTGAAAAAGGTGGTCTTGCCCGCGCCGTTGGGGCCGATGATCGAGTGGATCGTCCCGGCCTGCACCTGGATGCTCACGTCGTCGACAGCCACCAGCGCGCCGAAGACCTTGCGCAGGTTGTGGGTTTCAAGGATGATGTCGGGCATGGGAATGTCCTGATCATGGGATGACAGGGCAAAGGAGTGAGGGGTGAGCGCGATCCGATCGCCCGCTCACCCCCTCACCCTGTCACCTTGCCATCTGCTATTCTCCGCTCAGCGTGCCGATGGGCAGGTCGCCGCAGCGATCCTGCAACGTTTCGGGCAGCAGGCAGGGCGGCTCAGGCCGCGTGGTGGTGACATACTCGAACATATCGAAGTCGGGCGCGGTCAGGTCCACCAGCTTCAGGATGTACATGTCCTGGATCGCCACGTGGTCCTCGGGCCGGATGTAGATGTTGCCCTTGGGGCCGTCGAAGTCGATCCCTTCCATGGCCGCGATCATGGCCTCGCCGCTGGCGTCGCCGCCGCTCTTCTCCAGTGCATGGATCGCCAGCAGGGCCGCGTTCATGCCGTCGGCGTCGAACAGGTCCGGCGGCTCATTGTAGCGCGCTTTGACCTGTTCCACCAGCCAGTCGTTGATGGCGTTGTCAGGCGCCTGGTACTGGTAGAGAATGCCGCTGGCCTGGCCCTGCATCTGCTCGGCCACCGGGCCGAAGATCGCCGCCATGGTGCGGTTGTCGAAGTAGGATGCGCCCATGCCCATGCTCTCCAGCACGCCAAACTCCTTGGCCGACTGGAACATGGGGATGAAGCCGCCGCCGGCCCAGGTCACGATCCAGGCGTCAGCGCCGCTGTCCGCGATCTGCTCCATGTAGGGGGTGAAGTCGGCCGTGTCCAGGGGGGCGAAGATGTCGTCGGCCACGAATTCGCCGCCGAAGTAGGTGCAGGCATCTCGCGCCGAGGCCGCGCCGCCGTAGCCGAAGCTGTAATCGGGCGCGATCTGGATGAAGGTGTCGTACTGGGTGGTCAGATACTCGCACAGGTTGATGAAGTCCTGGTAGTTAGAGCGGCTGACGCGGAAGGTGTACTCGTTGAAGTTAACGCCGGTGATGTCATTGGCCGCGGCCGGCGCCACGATCAGCGGCACCTGGCTTTCCTTGGCGATCTCCTGCAAGGTGGCGGTGCTGCCGGAGCTCACCGTGCCCACCAGAATGTCCGCCGCGTCGCGCTCGATCAGCTCGCGGGCCAGGGTGGCGGTCAGCTCGGCGCTGCCCTTGTCATCGCGCACCAACACCTGCACCTCGCAGTCGCCGAAGGTGTAGGAGGTGGTGTTGGCGTCGATGGCGGTGCCGGCCGCGCCGGAGGCATATTCCATGCCCAACTGGAAGGAGCGGCTGGTCATGACGCCGTACAGCGCCAGGGCGCCGGACAGGTCGGTGATCAGGCCGATTTTGATCGGCTCTTCACAGGTCAGGACCATCGGTTCCCCGGCGGTCGCGGCGTCGTCGGCCGGCGCCTCGGTGGGCGCTTCGGCGGGGGCCGCGGTGGGGGCCTCGGTGGGGGCTTCAGTGGCTGCGGGCAGAGGCGTCGCGGTCGGCTCCGGCGCGGCCGTAGGCGCCTCGGCCGGCGCGGCCGGCGGCTCAGTGGCTGCAGGGGCAGGGGTGGCGGCCGACGGGCAGGCCGCCAGCACCAGACTGGCGATCACCAGCATCGCCAACACCAGGAACAGGGTACTGCGTTTCATGGTCGATTCTCCTCCATGAGAATGAGATGGATGCGGCTCCGAAGAGTCGCGGCAAAGTCAAACCGGTCAGATTCCAGACTGCACGTCTGTGAGTCTCATTGTATCTGGATCGATGCTTCATGCCAGCATGGGCACGCCGCAAAGCCAATGGTCAGATGAACCCAGATCACCTCCTTTCACCGAAGGCTGTTCACCGTTCACCGTTCACCCGGTCAGAAAGGCATGGAACAGCCCGTTGAACTGCTCCGGCTTCTCCAGGAAGGGGCTGTGGCCGGCGTCGGCGATGATTTCCTCGCGATAGCTGCCGCCGTTGGCTGCATAGCGCTCCAGCACGGCGCGGATCTGGTCGAGCATCGGCTGGGGCGGGCATTCCTCGGCGCCGGGCCAGCCGGGCACGAAGCCCATCGCGCCCAGCGCGGCGATGTCCCAGAAGGCGTTGTTGGCCACGATGGTGTCGTCGGCCCCGCGGATCCACAGCACCGGCGGCTTGGGCTGGATCTCCGCCAAGCCGCTGGCGTCGAAATACTTGCGGCTGAAGGCGTTGACGATGCCCTTCGCGCCGGGCGCCACGGTCGGCCAGTGCGGCGAAGGCGCGACGTCGCCGGGGTACCAGTCGTCGCCGACCCGCAGCGAGAGCATGCTGCTGAGCAGCTCCTCCTCGCGCGCGGGCAGGAAGGGCGGCTTGACGTAGAACTGGCGCAGAACGTTGCGCGGCGAGACGGGGTTGTCCAGGCCGCGGTCTTGGGCGCCCATGGCCTTGACGAACTCCGGGTTGACGCTGCCCGCGCCGGCCGGCGCGCCGTCGTCGTAGCAGGGCGTGCCGGCCGCATCCTTGCTGCCGCTGTAGCCGTAGGGGGAGACCGTGTCCACCAGGGTCAGCGAAAGCACCGCGGCCGGCCGGGCCATGGCCAACTTCATGGCCACGCCGCCGCCCATGCTGTGACCGACGACGTGGAAGGCGGTCAGGCCCAGCGCGTCAGCCATGGCCAGCACATCGTCAACCATGTCGCCCAGGCCGAGGGTTGCATCCACCGGCAGCGGCTCGGTGTCGCCATAGCCGCGCAGGTCAGGGGCGATAGCCCGGAAGCCGGCCGGCAGGGCCAGCATGGTCTCTTCCCAAAAGGTGGCGGATGAACCGTTGCCATGGATGAAGAGCACCGCCGCGCCGTCGGCCGGGCCGCTGCTCAGGGCGTGGACGGCGATGCGGGGAGTCTGGATCATCTGTGAAGTGATTCCGGGGAGGGTGGGAATTGTGCTCATGGGTTACTCCTTTTGGGATGGTGAACGGTAATCGGTGAACGGTGAACGGTGAACGGTAATCGGTAATCGGTAATCGGTAATCGGTAATCGGTGAACGGTGAGATGTCGCTTTGGCCGGTCTCCTGACCGAGCCGCCGTTGCGACCGTGTCATGACGCACTGCCGCTTTGGCCGGTCTCCTGACCGAGCCGCCGTTGCGACCGTGTCATGACGCACTGCCGCTTTGGCCGGTCTCCTGACCGAGCCGCCGTTGCGACCATGCCATGACACACTGCCGCTTTGGCCGGTCTCCTGACCGAGCCGCCGTTGCGACCATGCCATGACACACTGTTGCTTTGGCCGGTCTCCTGACCGAGCCGCCGTTGCGACCGTGTCATGACGCACTGCCGCTTTGGCCGGTCTCCTGACCGAGCCGCCGTTGCGACCATGCCATGACACACTGTCGCTTTGGCCGGTCTCCTGACCGAGCCGCCGTTGCGACCATGTCATGACACACTGCCGCTTTGGCCGGTCTCCTGACCGAGCCGCTGTTGCGAAGGTGTCATGACGCGACGCAGGGGACTATGCGTCATCGTCGGCAATTCCTTCGACAAAGTACTCGGCAGGCGGTTCTCGCAGGGTGGGCTGCAAGTCGCCGCAAAACAGCTCGGATTTCTCGACCATGCCGCCCAGCAGCTTGCCGATCCGCTGACAGCGGCTGAGCAGATCTTGCAACTCATCCTGGTTGAGGTATCCGCAATCTGCGGCCGTCTCGAGCCAGTGTGGGTTTCGTATTGTTCACCGTCGGCATCGGTCAACTTGCTGACGAAACTGCGCTCGTAGCGTCTCTTCGCCCAGGCCTCAGCGATCTGCGCGCCTACCGACCGCGATGAACGTCTGATCTGGTCAGTAAGAGAGTATGTCTCCTCGCGCGGGAAGCGCTTGGAAGTCTCGAAGATGTCCTTCGCCAAAGCCCTGGCCTGCTGGTAGGCAAACAGATCACGAAAACTCCTGGCATACGCCAATTTCTCCATCATTACCTCCGTCACCTGCTGATAACGTTCAGCGAAACCCGACAATCGGCTTCCAGCATACCGTTCACCGTTTACCGTGTACCGTGTACCGTTCACCGTTTACCGTTTACCGTGTACCGTTCACCGTTTACCGTTCACCGTTCACCGCTCACCGCAGCTCGCGCCGCAGGATCTTGCCCATGCCGGAGAGCGGCAGCTCGCTGCGGAACTCGACGCTCTTGGGCGTCTTGTAGCGGGCCAGGTGGGCGGCCATGTGCGCCAGCAGCTCATCGGCGGTGGCAACGGCGCCCGGCTTGAGCACCACGAAGGCCTTGCCCACCTCGCCCCATTTCGGATCGGGCACGCCCACCACCGCGCACATGTGGACGGCCGGATGCTTGTAGAGCGCAGCTTCGATCTCCGCCGGGTAGACGTTCTCGCCGCCGCTGATGAACATGTCCTTCTTGCGGTCGACGATGTAGAAATACCACTCAGCGTCGTAGCGCGCCATGTCGCCGGTGTGGAACCAGCCGTCGGCGTCCAGCACTGCGGCGCTGGCCTCCGGGTTGTTCCAGTAGCCGGAGGAGCGGCTGGGGCCTTTCAGCAGCAGCTCGCCCGGCTGGTCAGGCCCCAACGGCCGGTTCTCCTCGTCCACCACACGCACATCGACGAAGTAGTTGGGACGGCCAATGCTGCCGGCCTTGCGGATGGCGTCCTCGGGCGGCAGGGCAAACAGGCCCGGCCCGAACTCGGTCATGCCGAAGCCCTGTTTGAAGCGGATGCCCTTCTCGGCCGTGTACTTCTCCACCAGCGGCACGGGCAGCGGCGCGCCGCCGCTGGTGCAGAAGCGCAGCCGGCTCAGGTCGGCGCTCTCCCAGTTGGGCGCGGTGGTCAGCATCTGGTACATGGTGGGCACGGCCGCGAAGACTGTGGCCCCGTGGCGTTGGATCAGGTCCAGCACCTGCGCCGGGTCGAACTGGCGGGTCAGCACGGTGGTGTTGCCGAAAATCACCTGCGAGGACAGGTAGGTGAACAGTCCGCCAGCGTGGAAGAGCGGGAAGACGTTGACGTAGACATCGTCGTGTTGCAGGTCGTGGATCACCGTGTTGAGCACGTTCCAGCAGATCATGCGGTGGCTGACCATCGCGCCTTTGGGCAGGCCGGTGGTGCCGCCGGTGAAGAGCAGGCAGGCGATGTCCTCTTCGCCCAGGGTCTCGCAGGCGACCGGGCGACGGGGCGACTGGTCCAGGGTGGACTGGTAGTCGTGGGAGCAGGGGAGGCCGGGGCCTTCGAGGTGGAGAAAATGGTCAATGGCGAACGGCGAATAGGCAAGGGTCAACTGGATTTGCTCGACGGCGGGCTTGAAATCATCCGAGAAGAGCAGCGCCCTGGGGGTGGTGAGCTCGATCAGATCGGCCAGCTCGCGCCAGTGCAACCGCCAGTTGAAGGGCGTGTGGATCGCGCCCAGCTTGGCGCAGGCGTAGAAGAGGTCCAAGTGCTCGACGCCATCGCGCGCCAGGATGGCCACGCGGTCGCCCTTCTGCACGCCGGCCACATCCCGCAGCCAGTTGGCCAGCCGGTCCGCGCGCTCGTTCATCTGGCGGAAGGTCAGTTCCAACACAGGCATCTTGCCCGCATCGATGATGGCCAGCTTGTCAGGGCTATAGATTTGTCGTCGTCCGAGGTAGTCGCCGATATACATGAGATCTCCTGTCGGTAAACGGTAATCGGTGAACAGTAATCCGATCTCTTCGCTGTTTACCGAATACCGTTCACCGTTTACCGTTCACCCAACCTACTGACTTCTCCTCGAACAGCCGCCGCACCGCCGGCCAGAACAGATCCGGCCGTTCCATGTAGGTCATGTGGCCGCTGCCGGGCAAAACAACCTGGCGGGCGTTGGGCAGGATCTCCAGCAGCCTGGCCTGCTGCCAGGGCGGGATGGCGCGGTCCTGGTCGCCGGTCAGAATCAGCGTCGGCGTCCTGACGCCGCGGTACAGGTCCGGGTCGGCGTCGATGCGGGCAAAGAACGGGTTCTGCGCCTCGGTCAGGCGCACCAGGCAGTACTCCTTGCCGTGATAGTCGGCGAAAAAGGCCTGGCGCATCCGCTCCAGCTTGTCGCCGTACAGCCGGCCGGCGAAGGCCTCGCCGAAGATCTTCTCGTACATGTAGTGGGTGTAGATCTCGAAGGCGGGGTCGGGCGACGTGTAGAACTTGAGCGACAGGTCCTGGTACATCTGGAACTGCGTCTCACGCGTCAGCAGGATGCCCGACAGCGTCAGCGTGTGCAACCGGTCCTGGAAAAGCCGGCCCAGCTCCGCGGCGATGAAGCCGCCGTAGGAGACGCCCACCGGGTGGATACGCTCGATGCCCAACACGTCCATGATGCGCACCAGGTAGCCGGCGAAGGCGTCGATGGCATACGGCTCATCCTCCTGCGACGAGCGGCCCTGGCCCAGGTAGTCGTAGAGCAGCACGTCGTAGCCTGGCTGCAGCTCCGGCAGGTTGCGATACCAGCCGCGGGTGGACATAGCCACGCCGTTGAGCATCACCACCACCTCGCGCTGGCCCTGGCCGAAATATTCCCAGTACACCCGGCGCGCGCCGCCATCCAACAGCAGGAAGCCGTTGCGGTCGGGAATGATGGGTGGTTGGGTGGACATGGCGGATGGTGAACGGTGAACGGTGAACGGTTAACGGTAAGCGGTGAACGGTGAACGGTGAACGGTTAGCGGTGAACGGGAGAAGATTCGGGGTCCGTATACCGTTTACCGTATACCGTATACCGTTTCCCGACTACTTGTCAGAAACGTGTGAAACAGGGCGTTGAACTCGTCCGGTTTCTCGATGAACGGCGCGTGGCCGGCGTCCTGGATGACGAGCTCGCGGTAATGGCCGCCGGCCGCGGCGTATTGCTCCAGCACAACCCGCGTCTGGCCCAGCATCGGTTGCGGCGGGTAGATTGCGGCGCCCGGCCAGCCAGGGACGAGACCCAGCGCGCCCAACGTCGCCATGTCCGCGGCCGCGTTGTCGGACACGCTCAGATCGTGGCTGCCGCGCACCCACAGCACCGGCGGCTTGAGCTGGGCGGCGAGCAGCCGCGGAACGGCCTCGCTGACGTATTTGGGTGACAACGCGTTGGCCGCGCCCCAGAGCCCCGGCGCGACGAAGGGCCAGTTGGGCGAGGGCGTCTTGTCGCCGGGGAAGGCCTGGTCGCCGACGTGGATCGACAGCGACGCCGACAGCAGCTCCTCCTCGCGCGCCGGCACGAAGGGCGGCTTGAAGACCAATCTGCGCAGCCCGCTGCGGTAGCCAAACGGGTTCTCCAGGCTGCGGTCGCCGGTCTTGACCGCCTCGACGACCGGCGCGCCGATGAGGCCGCCGCCTGAGCCGGCGTAATCGGCGAAGCAAGGCGCGCCCAGCACGTCCTTGGTCCCGCCGAAGCCGAAGGGCGAACCGGGATCGACGACCGTCGCCGTCAGGAAGCGGTGGGGCGCATCGGCCAGCAGGCGCCAGACCACCACGCCGCCCAGTGAATTGCCGACCAGGTGGGCGCGTTCGATGCCCAGGGCATCCAACAACGCCAGGGCGTCATCGGCCCAATCGCCCGCGCCGCGCGTGGCATCGATCTTGGCCGAAAAATCCGCAGCGCCGAAGCCGCGCTGGTCAGGGGCGATGCCGCGCCAGCCAGCCGGCAGGGCCGCCATCGTCTCCTCCCACCAGGTGGCCGAAGAGGCGTTGCCGTGCAGGAACAACACCGGCGCGCCGTCGTCCGGCCCGCTGAACAGCGCGCGCGTCGTGAGGCGATTGGTCGTCACGGTCCTGGGCGCGATGCCTGGAAGGGTTGGGATGGTCATTGGTAGTACCTCGTTTTCGGGAAAGGACTGACAGTGCTGCTCAGCGGCTGGGCGAACTTGCGCGCGTAGGACTACGTTGACGTGTATGCCAGCACTGTCAGTCCTGCGCGGCGGGAAAGGACTGACAGTGCTGCTCAGCGGCTGGGCGAACTTACGCGCGCAGGACTACCTTGACGTGTATGCCAGCACTGTCAGTCCTGCGCGGCGGGAAAGGACTGACAGTGCTGCTCAGCGGCTGGGCGAACTTGCGCGCGCAGGATTACCTTGACGTGTATGCCAGCACTGTCAGTCCTGCGCGTTTACGGCATCCGCAGCGCCGCGCCGGCGTAGTTGTAGCCGACGCCGGAGCCGACCAGGGCCACC
>Ga0209096_1001303_pt1 | contig 28213 bp, 54 predicted proteins | sample AD_UKC034_MetaG_FD_184407 | JGI IMG/M metagenome (GOLD analysis project Ga0209096, IMG submission 184407) | Active sludge microbial communities of municipal wastewater-treating anaerobic digesters from USA - AD_UKC034_MetaG (SPAdes) (version 2) | ecosystem: Engineered > Bioreactor > Anaerobic >... | reverse complement strand
CCCCGGCCCCCTGCCGTAGTCTTCCCCGCTTGCGAGGCTCCACCTCCAGACGATGTTGGGGTTCTCGTCGAATCCGCCCTGGCTCAGGATCTTCCGGTCGGTCTTGTCGATGAATACGCTCGTGATGGGCTTGTTCACGCCCAGCTTCGCGATGCTGCGCTCCCTGGTCGGGTAGGTGACGTGTAGAAGTTCCACCCGCTCGTGGGGGTTTTTCTTGCACAGATCCTTGAGCCTCGGGGTGAGGTTCTCGTATCCGAACTCGCCCTCGACGTTCCTCGCGGTGGAGTAGTACCACCGGAAGACCATCTCCACCTCGCCCCAGGCGTTGCTGACGACGAAGATCTCGTAGGGGTGGCGGACCATGAAGCGCATCCGCCGCCTCCCGAGGTCGTCCTCGATGAACATCGTGGCCGTCGAGATCGACACCCCGTCGAGAATGAACTGGTGGACGGCCGAGTAGAAGTCGGACTGCTGGAGGTCGTAGTAGAGCTGCTCCTCCGTGTCCTGGAGGAACTTCTTCACGGCGGCGCTCTGGTTCAGCTCGGGAGGAGACATGAGGAGCTTGATCCATCGGTAGCTCGGACTGCACATGTAGCCGGCCACCCCGTTGGCGCACATCAGGGCGGCGTGGATCGCCGTGCCGTCGAAGACGCGGTTATGGGTCTTCTTGCCGACATCGACGTAGCCGTTGTCCTGCATCAGGATGCTTCGGTCGGGGATGAGGAACTCGGCTATCTCCTGCCACCGCTTCTCGTGTTCGAGTCGCGCGGGGCGGACCTTCTCGTCGAACTGCCGAACCAGATCGACGGCGGTGTCGTTATTTTCCACCCTTGTTTGCCCTCAACCACTGAACGATGCTGGCCCAGGCTTCGGCCCCGCCCGGAACGTCCCCGTACTTGTACTGCTTGCCCCAGACCTTCCCGCTCGCGTCGCGCTTGGTCCACGTATCGCCCTCGAGCGTGAAGCCCGACTCCTTCATGTACTGCTCGTACACGCCAGCGTCTTCGGGCTTGACGGCAGACCCCTCGGAGAGGGCGGGGGAGGCGGGAGCCTGCTCCTTCGGCTTCTGCGTGAGGAGTGTCTCGCCGCCCCGCTCCTCTTTCCGCATCGACTCGAGCGCAGCCCACCAGTCGGTGCCGTTGGCCCCGTATCCGCTGGGGAGCAGGCCGTACTCGACCTCCTCTTCGCCGTTCGTCCAGGTCGGCCGCCTGCCGAGCAGGAGGCTGCCGTCGTTGAGAGAGAAGCCAAGCCGCTGCATGAACTCTTCGTAGTTCTTTACGGCTTCCGCCTCGCTCGTCTTCGTGGCCCGGACGCCCTCTTGCCACTCGTTGATGGCTTGCGCAAGACGCCGCCCGGTCGTCGGGCGCACCTCATGCTTCCTGGGGTTCGACCCCCAGCCGGGCCATGTGCCGCTTTCCATTTTGACTCCTTCGGTAAACGAAAGGGCCCCCTCGCGGGGGCCCGATGCATGAGCGACTCGCCAACCCTACGTGGCCACTGACACCACCCTCGGTGCGTTGAGCCTGCGAATCGCCCCAATCGTCCAGGCGAACCGGCGGATCGATGACGGAATGACATAACACCCCAGGATGATCCACGCGGCCATGAGATACACGCCGGCCCCGTACAGCTCCTCCTGGTTGATACAAAGCCCGGGCGGGCCGGACAGGAACATGCCGAACAGCACCGGCTCGTGAAGGGTCCGGACCCAGTCCCCGACCTTCACCTTCCTCGTCGCCCTGAAGGCCCAGAACCAGAGGGCGGCGGCACCGAAGATCTCAGCGAAGCACCCGCCCACCCCGATGAAGGGGCTCGCGGACAGCCGGCCGACCAGACCCACGCTCGACCAGCCGATCTTGACGGGGATGCAGCCGAGGAACAGGCCGAAGATGATGTGCCCCAGCTCGTGGATCGGGTTGAACAGCTCCGTGATCGACCCGAGGATGGCGCTTGGTATACAGAGCAGGAGCCACGCCAGAACGAACTGCTTCTCTTCTCTCATGCCCCGAATATACACCACCGACGATTAAATATCAATACCTAATCGACAATGGGTCGTAAATTATTTCCCGCTCCTTCTCCTCCTGCGGCCTCACCCACCTGGGTCCGCCCGTCCACCGCTCGGGAACCTCGTAGTTCCTCCGCTGCCCGCTTCCGGGGAAGCGGGAGACCTGGGACAGGAGGGCGTACCTCGTGTCGTCGTAGGGGTGATCCTCCCCTGTGGTGTCCACGTCCTCGGGCTTGTGCTCGTCCACCACCAGCGTCGGGATCGTCCTGATCCAGTGGATACAGGTGTCGAAGACGATCACCATCGGCCGCCCGTCCATGTAGCGGGTCTTCATCAGGTCGTGTAAACGCACGAGCCCTGACTTGCGGTCGTTGTTGCCCTTCTCCATCCGCCAGCCCGCGCTGGCGAAGGTGTCCGCGATGGAGTTGCCCTCCAGACCCTGCCTGCTCCAGCACGAGGGGTCGGCCACCATGTCAACACAGCCCTCGGGGACGCTCATCTCCCAGGCCTTCTTCGCCACCTCGAGAGCGGGGAGCTGGACCCCGGTGTTCCTCTTGTACGGCTCGCAGCCGTACCACTCCCGGTAGCGGATGAACCGTCCGTCGCCGGTGACGGCCCACCACCCGATGGAGAAGGGCTTGGAGTAGCCCCAGTCCATCGAGGTGAACCGCTTCCAGCTCGGGTCGAGCGCGAACGGCTTCGTGACGTGGAGGTCGCGGCTGAACTCGCTGAAGGCCTGCCCGGCGAACACGTCCCAGTCCCCGTCGCGGTAGGCCCGGTACAGATGCGGCGGCAGCATCTTCAGCCGCTGTTCGTACCTCGGGTCCTTCTCCATCAGGCGGATGTTGTCCTCGAGCTTCGCCGGGATGAAGCACCGAGTCATCTGCGTGACCTCGTCGTAGTACAGCGTCTTCGGGGGCGCGATGTCCACGAACCGCTCCTTCACCCAGACGTGGCCCACGCTGCCGGGGTTCCCAGAGGCCCTGATCGATACCGGCACGCCCTCGGGACTTCGGGCGCAGGAGAACATGTAGATGTAGGAGTAGTCGGTCGGCCAGTTCGTCAGCTCGTCGAAGCCGATCCAGGTGTACTGGTGCCCCTGGTAGGAATGCACGTCATCGTCGTTTTCAAGGAACCGCAGTTTCAACGAAGCTCCGCCCGGGAAGATCCAGGTTCTCTCCGTCTTGTGATACTCCGCGCCCAAAGCGGGGTAGAGCTGGAGGGCTCGAAACTGAAGCTCCTCCAGCTCCGGGTAGGACTTGCGGAACAACACCCCCTTGTGAGACGCGCCATAGGTGATGTTCCGACAGAAGTCTACCAGCAGGAAATCGCTGTTGTGGGTCACGATGCCATCGCGGGTCATAAACAACCCGTCGGGGGCATCGACTTTGATGCAGCGGACCCAGTCCTCCCCGACCGGATCAATCGACACCAGCCTGCGAAGGGGGGGCTGATCGGTGCAGCGCCCGCGCTTCCGTGTCAGGCGAAACGGAACGAACGGCACCCTCAGGTACACCGTGTGCGAGGGCAACCCGACGGTGTCTTTCACCGTAACCGAACCAACCCCCCCGAGACTTCTCACTAACCGCTGCACATCCCCGGCAAGCCGCGCGCTCGAGGTGCTGAACGAACAGTGACCCCTGACGTCAACATACCCGTCGGTGTCCATCAGCCCGCGCAACAGTTCGGTCCTGGCGGAAAGTCCCCCGTACAGGTACGACTCGGGGATGTGCTTGCGGGGGGTCCCGACCCTTAGCCCGAGTCGCTCCAGTTCCCTTTTCAGAAACCGAGCCCCCTCGCCACGGAACCGGTAGCTGAGACCACCATCCCTGACGAAATCCCGACCGAAGGTGTTTTCAAGGAACTCGACTATCTCTTCGTCCGCCGTGGACAGCCGTATGTTGCCGTTCCCCAGCGACCCGTCCCCTATCAATAGCCCGAGGAGATAGGGATCGAGGGGCCGCATGTTATACCGGAAGTTCCTGGTAAAGCACGCGGCACCAAGCGGGACGATCAGTCCGGGGGCGAGCTGCTCGGTGGTGGCCACCTTCCACCGGTGACCCGGCTTCCTGACAACCCAGAGGTGATCGTCGCTCGCTCTGCAACTCGCTCCGTCACTGAAGACGAGCCGGTAGACCATCCGGCGCTCCGGCTCGGTGGCATAGATGACGCGGCTTATGCCGCCCGAGGGGTGGCACACCATCTGGCCCGGTGCCATGTCCCTCATCGCCCGCTCTCCGAACGGGGTCAGCACCACCTCGTCGAGCGGAAGGGCCTTCCCTCCCCCTTTCGCCCCGCCGTAAAACAGCTCGTCGGCGGGGCAAGAGAGGGCCTCAGCCTGCTTCGGCTGAGGCTCCCACACGACCGGCCTTCCGTCTATCTCTTTCGGTTTACTGGCCGGTCGTGACACCGACCAGCTCCATCGAGGCGCAACCGATGGCTCCCGTGGTTGCGGCCTTCGCCCAGATCCTGATGTCCGTCTTCTCGGGGAAGGTGAGGATCAGGTTCTCTCTCCAACTGTCCAGCATCTGGGCACCAGCCGCCAGAGTATACAGCGGGCCCTGGGTATACATCTGAGTCCCAACCACCGGGGTCCACATGACCCAATAGTCGCAGATTTGCGCCCGGTTGGCGATGGACAGGGACTGGAGCGCCATCCTCTGGCCCTTCGGCACGGTGTAGATGGCGTGTCTCGAGCGGTTTACACCAACAGCGACCCAAGCGTAGCACTTGGTGAGATCGCTCGGAACTCCTGCGGTCTGCGTGCAGGCCTCGTCGGCGGCATAGATAATGCCGGCGTTCCCCAACCCGCTGCCAACCTGGATCACCTCGACACCCAGGACGCGAAGATACTTGTAAGCAGTGATGACGGCCGTCTGACCGTTCATGCTCACCTCTTCGATCTGAGGAGCGAAGTTCGCGTCCAGACCGATGACTCTGACCTTTTGCGCTCCAGTACCGGCTAACGCGTCGTTGGCGGAACCCGAGGAGATGTCGAGGCGGACAGCCGTCGAGGGCAGCGCCCCCGTGGTGGCCGCACCGTAGATCTGCGAGCCGTCACCCACGTCCTCGTTGGCATTCGCGATTGCGCCGTTATACCCCGTCACGAGGACCCGGCGTCCAAGCAGTTGATCACGCAGCGTCATTCATTTCTCCTTGTGGCCCCCTGATGGGGTCGAACCACCGACTGACTGCTTACGAGGCAGTTGCTCTGCCGACTGAGCTAAAGGGGCAGCTTCTCGAGAGCGAAGGCGAAATGTCCATCCTTCGCCTGCGCCGCGAGCACCCCGAAGTTCCCCGTGTATTCGCTCAAGTACCCGTCGCTCTGCACGCTCACGGGCTTCCCGTCCTTGCGGCGGTACTTCTCGAGGTTCAGGAAGCCGACCCACTCGGGGTGGAACAGCCTCTTGTGCCCCGGGTCACCCCAGGCCCACACCGAGTCGGGAGACGGGACGGTGGCGTAGAACCGCCCGCCCAACTTCAGGATTCTCCAGAACTCGCTGAACTGGCGGAAGAAGAACTTCCAGTCCCCCTGGGCCCCGGTGTGCTCCAGGACATCGTAGGCGTGGATCTCGTCGAAGAGCTGATCGACAAACGGATACGGCAGACACCCGAGGTCGTGCTGCACATCGGGGGAACAGCCGGGGTCGCAGTCCAGGGTCACCAGATCCTCCCACCCCCCGGGGTCTCCCTCGAGGCGCAGCTTCCGAGTGCGGTCGAACCCACTGCCGATCAGAAGTGACTTCACTTCTTCACCTTCTCGCCGCCCAGGATCGTCCTCCCCTTCCTCTTCCACTGGCGGTAGCAGACCGCCGCCCGTTGCTTCTGATCCTTGAACTCCCGGTTCATCACCGAGTCGCCCATGCAGCGGCTGATGAACTCGTCCTTCGACTCGCCCTTGCGGGGTCCAGGTATCGGCATTACATCCCCACTCCGAGGTCGGCCATCCCTTCCCCGATCAGCCGCCTCACCTTGAGGATGTCCTCGTCGGTGATCGGCCCCTCACGGTACTTCACGAGCCTCCGAAGCTCCTCGTCCACCTCGTTCAGCAAATCCACCAGCCCAAAGGCGGCCAGCATCGCCTTGGCCTCATCCGGGTCGTCGGTCCGGAATGTGTACCGCTTGCACATAACCGGCGGTGTCCCTGCTACAGAACCCGAACCCAGAACGCGAGAGGCCCGATCCCCAGATACCTGATCACCCCGAACTTCCCCGTCTCCAGGCACCAGACGTTCCGCAGCTCCAGGGCAAAGTCGAACCGCCCGGAGTTCAGCTCGCAGCGGAAGTAGGTGCGGTAGGAGCAGCCGGAGAACGGACGCTCACCAAACGACCATCGGAACTTCATAGAGCCTCCGCGCGGAGTCGAACCGCATTACGTAGCCGCGTATACCGGCCACGGTCGCGCCCCCGCGATTACTTTGCGCGGTGCGGTGGGAGGCAAGAACCCGTACAGAGCCCACGGGGGTGATCTGGACGGGAGGAGATACCTACCAGGAGGTGCGGATGGGACCCTGGTAGAAAACCGGGGGTATGGGTGTGCGTGGGCCCCACGGGGACATTTGTACATGTGAACGCCCCCCCGTCTCGCCTCGACCCCCCACCCCCTCCTCTCGGGCTCGCTTGCATGAGCGGCGTTGCGTACACACGCACCACTGCTGCTCCCGCGCTGCGGCTTACTCAGCTACGGCGGCCGCAGCCACGTCCTTGTCGGGCAAGGACTTATCGGCACCATCCCCCTTCGTGACACCTGTACTGTCACCAGTACTTCCCGCCCACTGGTCAGCGGGCAGGCGGGCAGGCACAACGATCACGCCGTGCTTGACCTCGCCCGAGTGGCGCATGTCCACGGTGCGGTTGTCGGCCCATCCAAACTGTTTCAACGCGAAGATAGAGCCTACGACGTGCTTGGGATCGGTCGCCAGCCGCCGCGCGAGGTACGCCTCGGCCTTGGTTGTACACTTTTTTATACAGTGAGCGAACTCGGCATGTTCGTACAGGGAGCCCTTATCGCACCCCGCCGCCATCGCAGCCTCTGCCAGTATCGGGTACTCCGTCTCCTCAACGTACCGCTCTATCACCTCGGCCATCTGGCGTAGCTGTGCCGGGGTGTAGCGTCTCCTCCCCTTCTCTCTGGCCGCCGCCCTACGCTCCCTGCTGCGCCTCCCACTGTCCGAGAGAGGCTTCTCCACGGGTGTCAGTACGTCAGCAGCGAGTTGAGTGTCAGCCATATGATGAGGATGGCCATGATCCCCACGGCGTACAGAGCTGTCTTGAAGTCGTCGTTGTGGCGCATCAGTCGGTGTCGTCCAGGTCGGTGAGGTCGGAGGGTAGCGGCAGGTCGGTGATCTCGGGCGTCTCGGGGTCGCTCCCATCGGGCAGCTTGTACCAGACAATGTCAATCACCCCGCCCAGGTACTCACGCACGGCGGGACACTGGCGGCAGACGTAGCGAAGGTAGTGCCGCTCGGCCCCATCCTCCACGGCCCCCAGCCATTCCTCCCCCTCCACGAGGCGTCCGCACGATGGGCATCGGGCGGTGTTGATCGGCGCCTTGTCGGCCTCTGCAACCATCTCTCGGGTTCCCTACACCCTATAGTCCCACCGGAAACGAATGTTAAGAAAATTTAACATAAAAGGTGTTGACGAAATACCGTCAAGGGTGTAGGATGCAGTCAGAAAGTGATTGACGGCTGGCCGACAGCCGAAAGCTCCTTGACAGACTGGGGCAGCGAGCACCGAGGAACAAGCGGGCGATTGAGGCAGACGAGGCCGAGACGCTGAAGCACCTCAGGGGGCGCGGGACCAACGGGCTGAGTGGATGCAGAACAACCCCTGCACCGACCGACGGCCCGAAGCGATCCGAATACACGGGGGAGCCTTCTCCCCCTTGGGTGGAACGGCCTGTGAGGGATGGCGGCGCGGGCAACCGCGAGCGCACCCCAATACCAGATCGAGGGTTCGACTCCCTCGCCACCCATGAGGAGGACACCATGATCTACCTGAACGGCGAGCCCGCTGTCGTGGCCGCACGGCGCGACGGCGAGTTCGGGGTCATCTGTGAGAGCCGGGACGAGCCCATATGGTTCGATGGCGTCGGCTTCTCCCTCACGGCGGACGGCGGCATCGACGAGATTCTCGACGCTATCGATGCGGCGCCGGACGTGACGATGTTCTGCCCGGACGGCTGGTCGATCTACAGCGGGCTGTTCTTCGACTGGGCCAGCGACATCGAGCGGGCGAAGATGCGCGGGCGCATCGACAACGCCCAATACCACTCCGCCGCCATCGAGTACTGGCGGCTGTACAAGCTCGCTGACGCAGCTAGGGCGTAGGCCGGGTGCGCTGCGACGGCACGGTGGGTTCAACTCCCACGCAGCGCGGAGGAGGACGCCATGAAGACGAGAAGGTTGTTCGTTCTTGCCGACCAGTACGGACAGGTGGTCCTGCGCAAAGCGGTGAGCCCGCGCCGTGCGGTGATCGAGGAGACTGGGTGCGCCCATCCAGAGAAGATGTACATCGACGAGGCGGACGGTGAGTCGAGGCACGTCGGCTACGTGGCCAAGGGCCGCTGGATCGGAACCTATCTGTGCGAACCGTGCGTGAAGTAGGGGCTAGGCCGGTGCGGTGAAAGCCCGCACGGGCGGGGGTCAACCTCCGCCCCCGCTCAACCCTACAGGAGGACACCATGACGAGAGAGGAGTGGCTGAATCTCTGCGTGGACCGGCTGCGCCCCATGTTCGAGGATTCCGGGGCGAAGATCCCGGAGAAGGTGCGCGTGTCGTGCGGGTGGCCAAGCGTCCGCGCCCTGGCCACCGGGAACCGCAGGGTGGGGGAGTGCTGGTCCCCTATCGCGAGCGCCGACCAGACCAGCGAAATCTTCATCTCCCCCGCGCTGTCCGAGGGCGGCAAGGTCGCGGGCGTCTTGGTCCACGAGCTGGTTCACGCCGCCGTGGGCAACGACGCCGGCCACCGCGCTCCGTTCTCCCGGCTCGCGAAGAAGCTCGGCCTACAGGGCCCGTGGACGGCGACGACGCCCAGCGAGGAGCTGTCCGAGAAGCTCACGGCCATGATGCCGGAGCCGTACCCCCACGCCGTGCTGAACCGCAGCGCCCGCAAGAAGGACGGGACCAGGATGCTGAAGGTGATCTGCCCGGACTGCGGGTACACGGTGCGGACGACGCAGAAGTGGCTCGATGCCGGGCTGCCGAGATGCCCGTGCGGGACCGAGATGGAAGAGGCGTACAGGGGGGCCGTGTAAACGGTCCCCCCTCACCCGACCAGACGACGCGAAGAGGAAGGAGGCTCATATGACGATGGGCGCACTCGCTCTCTCTGGGTGGCTCATGCTCGGGTGGCTCCCGCAAGGGGGCCTCATGGCCTACGATCCGCCGGCGTACATCAACGTGGCCGGCAGCTTCCTCGTGGAGCTAGGTGCCGAGGTGTCGTGGGGCCCGCTGTTCGCGGGCGGCTCCATGCAAGTCCCGGTCTGGAAGGACTCCAGGGCACTCAACTTCTGGCCGTCACAACTGATTTCGACCACGGACCTGGGGCTCGAAGTCGGTCCGGTGCGCCTGGGCTGGCGGCACACCTGTGCCCACCCTGTCACCCCCTACCTGGTGGGGTGGAGGGGCGGCCAGTTGGTGCCGCGATGGGACAGCGCATACGACATGGTCTATCTGCGCATCGGCAACCGAGGAGGGACTCAATGACCGAAGAAAATCTGGATCGGGTTCTCGAGGAACTGTGCCGGGAGAACGGCCTCAGGGGCATCGTGGCCGTGTTCTACAAGGGCGATCAGCAAATCCTGATCGCAAGGGCATCGGGTCAGGAGATGCTGGCCGCCGGCCGGGTGATCCTCAAGCAGATCGGGGTCGAGGTTCTCGCCATGGAGAACTCGAACAACTAGGAGGCAGCATGAAGACCCCCATCGTGCCTTCGGAGCCGACGTGCTGCGTCTGCGGCAACCCCGTGAAGCCGCCCTATCCCACGCTGATCGGCTGCCTGCCGCTCTGCCCGGAGTGCGCGGATCGGTACGCCGAGGAAGTGAATGTCGTCAGGGCCGACGAGAGAGGAGATATGACATGACCGTCGATCTCGTCGTCCGCTACGTCGTACACGATGACGCCATGCAAGTCCTGATCCCGGCCTACTCCGAGGTCGGCAACGCGCGGAAGGACGGGAACTTCTGGGCATGGCGTGTAAACGGTCACCACGGTCTTTCGTCCAGCCCCAAGCTCGCGGCCCTGGACATCACCGCTGCCCTACTCGGGGACAAGACCCCGAACCGCGTCATCCTTCAGACCAACTGACGAAGCCCCCCGGTTTTCCGGGGGGCTTTCTTGTTTCCGAAAGTGAACACAACTGTTGCCTATCAGAAACTGATGCGTTTACACCTCCGCTTCCGCACCTCCTTCTCGGCTGACTTCTTCAACCGCCGCAGTTCCGCAATCCGCTCGGCGAGCTGCCCGGCGCGAGCGTTGTAGGTCGTGGTCTGCGCTCGGCTCATCCCCCGTCCGTCCCGCAGTATCTTGCGGAGATAGCCGGCGTGCAACTTGTCGAGCCGCCGTTGGCATTCGGCGATATCCTCGTCAATCGTCACGCCTTCTCCTCCTTGGGGTGGCGGCGCTCTGCCTCGGCTTTTCCCGAATCATCCATGCCATCGGCCCGCCGATCTCCCCTCGCCGTATGCCATGCACGCGTTTCCCCATGTGCATCTCCCGCCACGAACGCCGCCTTCTCCCGCTCGCGGACCTCGGGTTCAAGCAGGTCCAGGATGCGGCGGGCCTCGGGTTCAACGTCCTCGAATGGACCATCCTCAATCCACCGCGACAACTCCCTCGCGATCCTCTCCACGGCGGTCATGGCTTCCCTCCCAGCAGGGCGTCGATGGTCGCTACATCTTTTCTCCACGCGGCCGCATCTTCCTGCTCACCTTGCGCCTCGCATTCGCTTGCAATGGCGACGCATCCATCACGACCGAGTTTCAGCGCTGCATGCACCTCCTGCCAGAGCCCGTCGTCGGGGGTGGAGAGGGCGGTACGTGCCCATCCAGCAGCATCAGGATCGTCACTTTCGCATTCGATAAGATTCAACGTCTCCCGCAATCGCCCGTTGGCGAGGCGCAGGGTGCGGATGGTGTCGTCGCTGATGCTAAGCTGGACGGGGGTTTGTATCGCCGGCTGGCTGTGTTGGTATTTCACCATGTCGCGGCACATCTCCTCAGAGTATGTGTGCCAGTTCCCGCAATACGAGCACTGGCCTATAGACGTTCCGCCAGTTGTTATACCGCTCACCTCTCTGCCTCCTTCGCCCTGCGGGCCTCGATGCGGGATTCGAGGTGCAGAATATCACCGCAAACCATGGGACTCTCGGGATGTACTCGACACTCGTACCACGCCCGATAGTCCGCAAGCTCGGCCCGGCACTCGGCCAACTGCTTGGCCAAATTAGATGCAGCCACCTTCTCACCACCCCCGACATCGACGGGGGCTATCGCCACATCAAGAGCCTCGTGACACTCGGCCAACTGCGTGGCGAGGGCGTCGCGCTCCTCAATGGTGTGGGCAAGCGCTGCGGTGAGATGCTGGTACGACTCCTCGGCGGCGGCGAGGCGCTTCTCCTGCTCGTGCGCCTCCTGCGACATATCCTCGATGGTCTTGACGTACTCCTCCACCTTGGCGTCGAGGTACTGTTCCTGCCTCTGTGCTGTGCGCCAGTTCTCATCGAGGTCGGCGATACGCATCTCGGCTTCGGCGAGGTCGGCGATCAGCAGCGATACATCGGCTGGCGTCAGATAACCCTTCGCATACCACTCCTTGCTGATCATCACTCCCCCCCCTTCAGCGCGGCGAGCAAGGCGTCGGCCATGCCAATTGCATATCCCGTAAAAGTCTCGGGCTCTGCAAACCTCGTATCGGTTGCTAGCAACCCCGCCATCGCCAGCGCGGCGAAAAGCTCGCGCTTGGTTAGCATCGCGACGGTAAGTTCCAATCCTGGTTCCATCCCCTCTACCTCCTCAAAGCAGGTGGCTGCGGCGAGCCGGGTTCCCGTTGTAACAAACCCGCCGCTTCTCGCCCGGGCGAAGGCCAGCCACCGTGACCATGGGCCAGTCCGGGACTCTCATAGCCCCGGGCCCCCGGGACGCAATGCCCGGAGGGAAGAAGGCCCAACCCACAATAGCGCTGATGCGCTGAAAGTAGGTCGAAAGAACCCGGCCAGAGGCGCGTCCGCCGGTCCGGCCGGGGGCAGATATGACTCGGCACGGAAGCCAACCGTACCGACAAGCAGTGGCACTCCGCCTGTCCAAGCCGACGGTCGCACACCGCAAATCTGCAAACACCGGGCCGCTTGGCGGTGAGGCCCGGCCAACTCCTGTCGCACTGTGCGCACTCTGATTCCAACGAGGCTCGGCACCCGATGCACCTTGCAGGTATCCGAGCTTCCAAAGATCGCGGGTCCGGCCGCCGCCACGGCCACCCCATATGCTCGACGGCGCTCGTCGACGACGGTCGGCCGCGATGCATCATTCCCCCAACTCCAACGCGAGCTGCCCCACCTCGCACCCGTAGCGCCGTGTGTGGTCGCGGTGCTTGCGGTCGTGCCGGTTGTGACACTGCTGGCAGAGCGCGCGCAGGTTGTCGTCGGCGCAGTTGCCCGGGTCGTGGTCGGTGTGCGAGATGGTGAGCACGATCACCATCCAGTGATTCCCATCGTCGTCCTTCGCGCCCTCACAGCAGTTCTGCACTTCGGCAAACTCGCAAGCGTCGGAGAATGAGAGCTCGCGTGTGTATCCCGGCCACTCCCTACCCTCGCCTGCTGCATCGCACGGCCCGCTACCGCAGAGCGGGTGCCAGACCTTCTCCCCATCTCGATAGCCGACCGCGTGGTTCGGCACCCCGCACTCCTCGCACCGGTTACGAGCTCGCCGCAGGATGCGCGCGCGGATCTCCGGCCAGTCCGTGGGGTACCGATGCCTGTTCGGAGCGAGGATCGGGCTCACCCCTGCCCTCCCGATGCGGCGTCCCAGTCGGCGGCGGCAGCAGCCTCGGGGTCCAGCGTCCGCCGCATCTTCTCCCGCACCTCGCTGCACTTCCCGCACGTTTTGGCGTTGCAGTCGATGGTAAGCACGATCTTGCGCTTACTCATCGGGGTCGCTCCTGCCAAACGTCAGGCACACGTACCAGCGAATCAGCGTCAACTCAATATCCAAGTGTGCCGGGCAATCGCCGTGTCCCGCCAGTCCCTTGTCGCAGACAAGACCATGACGGTGTAGCCAGATGCTGAATCCTATGGCGTGGCCATATCCAGCGATGCGCCCCCCATCGAGTGACACGATCTTGCGGCGGCTCACGGCTTCACCTCCCCCTTCAGCGCATAGATGAGCGGCGCGAGGTCGATCCCCTGGGTCGCCAGGAAATCGAACAGCCCGGCCTCGAGCCTGTTGATGGTGTCGTGATCGAGCGCAAGCCTGTAGTCGTCACTGAGCACGTGCAGCACCTCGTGAATGAGGGTCGCGAGGGTGCGATCCTCCGGCAGCCCACGCTCAAGCTCTATCCTGAGCTTGTCGTATACGGTTCTGCCGTATGCCCTGGGCAACCGGTTCTTCCACGCGAGAGTCCACCGCTTGCCGTTGATTACGAGCTGCTTCCGCTCAGTCACGTCATCTCCCTCCGGAAAAACTACCGGCGAGACCGGTCGCCGGTTTGCCTGTCACCCCTGCTCTGGACATGGGGGAGGGGGGCTCCTTCTGTGCCGATCCGATCAGGCGCGATGCCATCGGCAAGTTACGAAGTACCCAACGGGCACTCATGCGACCTTGAACCCATAGGTCCAAACCCGGCTCTCGCTGCCGTCCGGACCCGGTGTCCTGGCCAGCCAGGCCACGACGTTGTGGCCCATCTCTCTGATGTCGTAGATCCGGGCCGCCAGACGCAGGCAGCCGAACATCCTCAGAGCCTTGAGGCTCGTCAGCGTCCCGCCCCTCTTGAGGTACTTCAGAATCTTCTCGGTCTGCGATGCCTTCTTCACGGTATCCTCCCTGGGTATCGTGATTCGGATGGATTCAGATACCGCTTGATGTGTTCGCGGTATCGCCACTCCTTCTTGTAGCGAGCGTCCATGGCCTTTCGCGCGACGATGAAGAGGTACTCGGGGCTCGCGTCGTCGTTCTCCAGCGAGATCGCGATCCACCCCTCTTGCAGCAAGTCCTGCTGCATTTCGCGGTCGTGCGATTTTCGAGTCTTAGATCTGGTGTAATCGACGAGCTTCTGCCTGAGCTGTCGGTCAGTCCAGATCCGGTAGAAGCTCTCAGTGGTCACTTCCCCACCCTCCGCATCCGACGGCGCGGCCGAACCCTGTCCCACAGCCGCAGGAGCAGGGGCTTGGGGGGCGGGAAGGCCCGCCGCTGCTGGTTGAACAGCACCCGTACCATCCGCCGCAGCTTCTTCTTCTTGCGGGTCGGCGCGTTCAGCATCACCATGGCCGCGAGGTTCGAGGCGATGTTGATGTCCCAGAGCCACTGCTTGTAGGTTCTACGAGGCTGCTTTCTCACCGCTGATCTCCTCTACGCTGATGGTGAGCACGTTCTCCAGGGTGTCGTTGATCTTGTGCAGGAACACCTTCTTGACCTGACTGTCGTTCCTAATCACCCACGCCTTCTGCATGGCGTCGAGGATCGGCGCGACGAGGCTGTCGATGTCCCGCTTCGGATTGATCTTCTCGGTGATCCGCACGGCCACCGGGCCCTCGAATGTCCCCCACCGCATCCGGTTGTTCTTGGCTCGCATCACGAAGGCCAGGAGATCGATGAAGCTCCTGTACTCGCTCGTCGAGTACACCTTCCCGCCGCGCACACCGACCCTGCGGTTCTTCCCGCACACCGTGCCCACGTAGATGTACTGGTGTCTCACTTGATTACCTCCTCGAACGTTGCAGACTTCGGAATGAACGCGACCTTGTGAGGGCCGGTCGGGCCGTTGCGGTTCTTCGCGATGATTACCTCGGCCTCAACGCACGACGCCTCCTGCTCGATGTCCCGCTCGCGGTGGAGAAGGAGAACGACATCCGCGTCCTCCTCGATCTCCCCCGATTGACGCAGCGAATCCAGGGATGGGCGCTCGCCCTCCACGGTGCGGTTAAGCTGCGACAGCACGATGACGGGGACCCCAAGCTCCCGCGCGAGATTCTTCAGCGACTTCGACACCTCCCCGACCCGCTCGTGCCTGGGCGTCCTCGGGTCGCCGTGGCTGATGAGGGTGAGGTAGTCGATGAAGATCACCTGAACCCCGTGCCGCTTCATCCACCTCGCCTTGCCCTTGAGGTAGGAGAGGGTGGGGTTGGGAGAGTCATCGATCAGCATCCGGTAGTTCGCCAGCACCCCGCCGGCGTCGAACGCCCTGCTGAAGTCTGTGCTCGTCATCAGCCCATGGCGTACCGCCTGAAGCTGGAGCCGGGCCTTGGAGGCCAGCATTCGGAGGATAATCATCGGGGTAGGCATCTCGGCAGAGAAGAAGCCGACGCTGAACCCCGTCTCGGCAGCCTTTAGGGCCAAGCCAATCGCGAAAGCTGTCTTCCCGATGCTCGGTCGGGCCCCGATCACCGTGAGCGATCCGTCCTGGAGCCCGTCGAGGTCGCGGTCAAGGAACTCGAAGCCGGTCGGGATGCCGGTCAGCGCCCCCTTGGCCTCATAGCGGCGCTGGAGAAGGTCAATCGCGCCGTGGACGGCGTCGCGCAGCTCTATCGCCCGGCCCTCGTGCCGCTCGTAGAGGCTGGTGAAGGTCTTCTCGGCAAGCTCCGCGATGTCGTGCGAGCTGAGATCGTGCCGCCCCGTGGCCTCCATCACCTCGGCCGCCATGGCGTAGAGTCGGCGTTTAGACGCAGCTTCGCGGATCGCCCTGGCATAGAAGGCGGCGTTCGCTGCCGTCACAGGCTCGAACTTGCTGATGACCCCGATGGCACCGGGAAGCTTCAACCCGAGCGTCGGGATGTCGGGGGTTCCACCCTCATCCACGATAGCCGTCATGGCGTCGATAACTTCACGGTGGATGGGGGAGTAAAAGTCATCGCGACTGACCGGGTGCTCGTTCAGCACCAGCTTGTCGCACAGGACCGATTCGATGTAGTGGCGCTCGGCGGTTTCGTCGTGGGTTACGTTCATGCTACCGCCCCCTCCTGCACCGAACGCCAACTTGTTCTGTAAACAATGCTCTGGATGGTTCCCTCTTTGACGCCGAACTTTCTAGCCAGTTGAAGTCGAGAAACTCCCCGCCGATACAACCTACGAATCTCGCGGACTTCGTTAGCATTCAGTTTCGCCTGACTATGTCTTTCCCCCATACAGTGGTCTCGACTCTTCGCTATCATGTCGGCGGTGTTCATCTTCGGTGTCCCAAGGAAAAAGTGCTCGGGGTTGATGCAGGCCGGATTGTCGCAACGGTGGCACACGTAATAGCCCTTCGGGATTTCCCCGAAACACTCGGCCCAGAGCCATCGGCTCAGATGTTGCCACTTCCCGCCCCGGTTCAGCCTCGGATATCCCCCTCTCGTTCTCCCGTGCGACGTGCAGATGAAACAGCCCCGCTCGTTCTCGACGAACTCGATAGGCTTCGGCTTCTTCATTCCGCCCCCCCCCCTCAAAGCTGGTATCCGCAATGCCGGCAGTAGCCGGCGTACATCGCTTTTTCGCCACACTCGGGGCACACCTTCGCCTCGTCGGCGCGGGGCTTGAGGCCGTCCCGCCGCAGCCAGTTGACGAGGGTCTTGTAGTGGTTCTTGTAGTGCGTCTTGCCTACGCGGTTCCCGATGTACCCATCAAGGTCCATGATCCGCTTGTAGACCGCGACCTCGCCATACTGACTGCACAGCTTCTGGTACTCGTCCTCGGTGAGCTTCACGTCCTGGCCGAAGGTCTTCAGTGGCCCACGGCTTCCCGCCACCATGCCGGCGACGACGTCGTCGGTGAGGGCGAGGACCAGCCCCAGGGCGACACTCCGCACGACATCGAGGATCACGTCGTCGTACTCGAGGGCGGCCACCATCTCGGTGATTCTGGTGGCGATCCGCTCCGCCTGTTTAGAACCAATGCTCACGGCGTGTTTTGCCTCCCAGGTTGTGAGCGAGCTTCCGTATGTGCTCGTCCATCTCGTCGAGAACCTCGACGGCCCACCGAGAACAGGTGATCGCGTCCCCGGCCAGCATCAGGAGGTTCTCGCAGCCCAGGTCCTTCAGCGAGTAGCCGTGCTTGGTGAGGTCGCGATACCTACCCAGCCTCGAGCTAAGGAGCTTGACTTCATCAGCGAGCAGCCTGATGTCCTGCCGCCGCTCAGTGGTCTGCATGAGAACATCTGATTCCACGGTTCTTCTCCCTCGCTCGTTGAATCTTCTCCCCGCAACGCGGGTACACGACAGAGAATGACCAAGTGTCAGCGACGGTGTGGTGGATCTGGCACAGCGACAGGAGGTTCCACTCCTTGTCGATGGGGCCGTGGGCCCCGCGCGTCAGGATGTGGTGAGGCCAGCCGGCCGGAGTCTGGATGCCGGCCTCCAGGCAGGCCTCGCAGAACGGCTGGTGAGAGTAGTACTCGGCGTACAGCCGCGAGTACCCGTTCTTCTTGGCCTGGGCAAGAATCTCCTCGTGACTCATTTCCCTGTCTCCACACGCTCCGCGCAGGCTATGTAGCCGGCGGCGTCGATGAGGTTGTCCTCGTGGTGCTTGTGGATCTCCCGCGAGAGCTTCACACCGACCATCATCAGCACGGCCTCCTTCGGAGTGATGTCCTCCTTCAGCTTGTCCGCCAGGATGCCCGACCAGATCTTCGCGGTGCGGGCGTAGTCCTTGCCGGGGTGGCCGTACTGCTTGTTGCGGCTCCCCCAGACCAGCCGCTCGGCCTTCCTGAGGCAGTTCACTGGAGGCCCCACGCGCCACGGAGCTTGGCGACCATCTCGTCGAGCGAGTAGAAGACCGGGATCTTCAGCTCGCGAGCGCGGGTGAGTTCCATGCTCGTCCCGACGGAGTGGCCGGCCCCGTAGGTCTGCACGAGCACCGCATCCGACTTCTCGAGCCACGCCATCGAGTAGGAGTAGAACGCCTCGATGGGGAGGTCGGTGCGGAGCGCGAAGTCGTGGTCGAGCCACGGGCAGAACGGCGCATAGCCGGCTTTCAGGACTTCGACCGCCAGATCGATGCCGCGCCGCATGTTGGCGAACACGTCCATCACGTTGTCCGCGCTGTAGGGCCCGGCGATGTAGACCCTTTTCACCTCATGCTCCTTTCATACCAGCATCAGGTTCCCGTCCTCGTCGTACTCGGGGAGCGGGATCTGGTGCTCTGCCGCGAACCTCTCGATCACCCGGATCAGGATCGTCGCCTGATCCATGGTGATCCTCGCCTCCGACCAAGGCTCGACACTGCCGTCGGGCATCGTATCGAACGGGTAGCCGTCGCTGACCGCGAGACGCTTCATGTAGTGCTTCACGCTGTCGAAGTCGAGATCGAGCGTCTTCGAGATCCACTGACAGAACCCGTTGATGCGGTGGCTCTGGCTCCGCTCTCCCGTGGTGCGCGGGCGGCCCGGGGGCGAGATGATGAGCTTGTGGTAGTGAATCCCCTTCTTGGCGCAACCCGCGACGAACCGGATGTAGTTGTCGCGCAGCATCTGGTCGCGCGGCAGCTCGTAGCAGATGCAGTCGATGTGCGGGTTGATCCTGGCGGCGGGGATCACCACTCCTCTCATGCCACGTACCTCTTGTTCCACCGCTTCTTGGCCAGCTCCTCGTCGGCCACCGTCGTCGTCTGCCCGCCGCAAGCGATGCACGCCACGTAGTAGAACCCGCCCGGCGTCTTCAGGAGCGCGACTTTCTCGTCGAACGCGCTGGCACCGCAGAAGGGGCAACGCTCAAGGCCGGTGTCCCGCTTCGCCATCTCAGTCCCCCCTCCTCGACAACACCTTGTTGATCTTGTAGAGGTCGAGGCAGATCTTGAAACGCTCCTCGTGGTCGTCCATCCGCGTCCCGCGAATAAACTCGTAGCCCTCGTCCTCGCTGCGCCCGAGGCGCAGGATGCAGCAGTCGTCCACCTTGTGGCCCTCGTCTTCGAGCAGCAACTTGTAGCCGGCGGTCTGCGTGAACTTCGTGTCGCCCTGGCCGTAGATCTCCTTCGCGGTCTTGATGTCGATCAGGACGGCGCGACCCCCCATAATTCCGTACATGTCACAGGTCCCGCCGAAACCGAGGGTCTTATGTACGAGCTGGGCCTCGAGGAGCAGGGGATGGAAGTCGAGGTCCTTCCGGAAGTCGAGGAACTTCAGGAAGCACGTCTCGGCCCGATCCCGGACATCCTTCGAGAACTCCGCGAGGTACTCCTCGTCGGGCTGCTGCCCCAGGAGGTCCCACTCGCAGAACTTGTGGGTGACGGTGCCGACCTCCGCGAGGTCATCGACGTACTTGCTGACATCGATGCCCTGGAGGCCGAGCTTGTTCGCCCACGGGACGAGGAACGGCTTGTCCATTGTGTTGACGACGGTGCTGACGCCGGGGACGATGTTGCCGTCACGGTCGCGGTAGATCTGGTGCGCTTTCGTCTTCTTGGCCATCAAAAGATGTCCTTCGGGGGTTCGCCCGCGATCTTCTTGGCCTTCTCGTTGCGTCTCATTTCCCAAACGCGACGCATGTTCTTGTAAGACTCAGCGTCCCCCGGCCTGATGCGGGCGATCAGGCTGGAGAGCTGTTCCCGCTCCTTCTCGTCGAAGACCGCGTCGGCGGCCAGGGCGTGGAGGGCGTCAAGGTCGTTGTTCGGGGTGACCTCGGGCGGCTCCCCGGGACCGGTGGATGTCCCAACGCCGGCGGTGTCGTCGTCCTCGGTGGCGACATTCAGAAGAGCCATTACGCTGTAGCGCCGGCCGTAGGTGATGACAGAGCCGATGACCTGGACGGGGTTCATGGTGTCGCTCTGTTCCACCGGGAGGACGAACGACGCCTGGATGTACGCGCCCGTGGCGTGGAACAGGACGGTGTCGATCTCCAGGTGCTGCGGGTCGATGAGAGCCGGGGCCTGCACGATCCCGAGGGAGTGCTTCGCCAGGATCGGCCGCATCATCTCCAGCGCCGAGTCGAGGCTCGCGTATGTGTAGCTGAACCTCCCGCCCTTCCGAGTGGTGACCTCGGCAGTCTCAGCCTTCAGCACCGACTTGAACTCGGCCTGGGCCTTCTGGAGCGCCGCCCAGAGATCCGGAGTTGCTTTGTCGAGGGTAATCATGCGCCCACCTCCACGTTCTCAGCGATGAGCTGAACCTTGGAGTAGGGCTTGCCGTTCCACTCGCCCCGCTTTTCGTTGAGCCGGCCTGTCACTGCGACCGTACTCTCAAGCGGGATCACGGCGGCGGCCTCGGCTCCCTTGCCGAACATAATCATGGGGAGGAGGGAGTTGTCGTCGTAGCTGTTCCAGAGCTTCCTCCGCACCTCGACCTTCAGCTCGGCGTAGGGCTTGCCCTTCTCCGAGTACTTCAAGTCAGCGGACTTGAGTACTCCCACGATCTGAAACGACGCGATCATTGGACCTCCTGTCTTGGTGAATCCGTCTCCTCGAGCCACTCGAGGATGGTCGTCTTCCTCCAGACCTTGCGGTGGAGAAACCAGTCATCGGGAACCCCGTGACGCGGCTGGAGATGCGGCTGATTCGTGGCCGTGGAATACGACAGCCCCTTGAGGCGGCAGGCCTCTTTCAGGTTGATCCAGTACGGCAGATCGGGCCTCGCGAGGATCTCGTCGAGCTTCCGGTTGATCTGTCGAAGCAGCTCCTCGTCCAGCATGGCAAGGGGAATATACAAAGGGTTCGCGCAGGAGTCAAATGTGTGTTGACGATATGTCGGATATAGCTCTTGACACCATCTGGCCTGGGTGACAGTGTCGGGATACCGATAACAAGATTTTGACTGGGAGCGGTCGGAGAAGGAGTGGGATTTGAAGACCAGAAGGACCGTGAAGAACGAGCTTCCGTTCTACCGCCGCGTTGACCAGCTTTTCGTGGCCAACGGGACGACGCGGCGCAAGTTCTGCCTCGCGCACGGGATTGCCTACTCGACCCTATCGACGTATTGGCACAGCGACGTGTTCCCCCCGGGGGAAATGATGGTCGCCCTGGCCGAGTCGCTCGGAGCGAGCCTGGACTTTCTCGTGTGGGGGAAGGGGGCTCGGCCGGAGCGGGTTGGAGTCAACCGCATCGTTGATGCGCTTTCCAACCTGACCGACAAGGAGCTGGATGCCGTCTACGGCGCGGTCATGCAGTTCCTGACGATGACGGGGATGAATGCCCCGGGGAGATGAGTCGGTGCCAGAGGTCAGACGGATGCTTGGAGAAGTAGCCGAGCTGGCGTTGCAAGAAATCGGCACGATGGATGTCGAGGGGCTCGCGCGGATGAAACGCTATTTGTCCGCCTGCATCAGAGATCCCAGAAAGATACGAGCCGTACTCGGGATGGTCTACATGGCCATGATTCACACATTCGGGTCCTGAGCCTCCGGGGGGGGTGTGAGGGGGGGGGTGGAAGTCGTGACGTTGTTCACGACAAAGGGTTTCCCTTCCCCCCTCACACTCCCCCTATCTCTTCCTAAATCTAATTATATGCTCCGAATAAGTTTTAAGGATCTAGGGACTAGTTAAAAGTTACGAACTACTTCCTAGTTAATTAATTAATATATTAAGAGATTAAGAGAGCTAGGAAAGGGGGGTATGGGGGGAAAACCCTATCGTGACTCACGTTCACGACTCCCCGACGGGACGAGACAGAGGACCAGATGCGAAGCCGCAGACTTGCCCCGGCGTGATACCAAATCTGATACCAACTCGTGGTGTTTGTTGGGCGTTGTTGGTAACCAAATTCACGCCAATTCCCAGCGAAATGTGACCATTGGGCGTTGTTGGTGGAATGATTGGGCGGCATGATCCTCTACGGCTCGGCACCCAACCAGCTAACCGACTAGACTCGCAACTCATTATTATTCAAGGACATACCTGAATTGCAGAAATATGCCCTCGGGTATACTTGACGACGTGATACCTTCGGTGATACCATTCATTTGGAGGCCATGATGAAGACGAGACATCCGTTCACCCTCTACGCTCGCAAGCTCAAGGGGGGCGTCACGTACTACTACCGGCTCAAGGACGATCCGACCCGGACCGGTCGATCCACCGGCAAGACCACCAAGGGGGAGGCGCTGGCGTGGATGCTTGAGCGGGTGAAGCGCGGAGACGACAAGACGTTCGGCGGATACGCCGCCGGCTTCTTCGACGCCGACAGCCCCTGGTATCGCCGCCAGAAGGCCAAGGGCCGCCACATCAGCCCCACCTACAGGTCGAACCTCGCCTCGGCCCTGCGGATGCACCTGATGCCAAAGTGGGGGAAGTTCTGGTTGTCAAAGATCAACGCAGTGGCCTTCGAGACGTGGCTGGTGGATCTCGATCTCGCGCCGGCAACAAAGAACCACATTCTCTACACGATGAGATCGATCATGGGCGAGGCGACACGGGAAGGCATCATCCCGATCAACCCGATGACCCAGGTCGAGCCCCTGCGTGGCACTTTGAGGCCACGGGACGCCTTCACCATCGACGAGCTCGCGAGGCTCTTCCCCATCGACTACGCCGAGTCGCCGTGGCCCGACGGGAACCTCGAGCTGCTGGGGCTGATTATGGCCACCGGCGGGCTCAGACACGGCGAGATTCTGGCCCTGACCTGGGCGGACGTGGTGTGGAATCCCGGCGGGCTGATCGTGAGCAAGGCGTGGAAGCCTGATGGCACCATCGGCACGACGAAGACCGGCGAGGCTCGCGTCGTTCTCCTCCCCAACCGCACCATGGCAAGGCTCAAGGTGGAGTGGGAGCAGCGGTCAGCCTACACCAACATCAGCGACCGGATCTCTTACGAGCGGAGCCACAAGCGGTTCCTGTGGGCCCTCAGGACGGCCATGGGGAACGCCAAGGTCGTCCCCGAGGGGCGCAGGCTAGACGCGCACTCCCTGCGGCACACCTACAACACCATCATGCGCGAACGCCTGCCCGAGGACGTGCTGCGGCGCTTCATGGGGCACTCCTCGGTCGCGATGACCAACCACTACGATCACCCGGATCTTGTGAGGCGGCTCGAGTCGATGGCTGACAAGCGGGAGCTGGTCGAGACGTTCCCGCTACGGTAGGTGGGCCTTGACCAGGAAGTAGGTCAGAACCCCTGCGACCACGGCCCCCACGCCCCAGGCCACCCAGTTCGATGCCTTCAGCCGTTCGCCCTTGATGTTCGCGGCCTTGAGCTTGACGACGTTCGCCTCCGAGATGGCGTACAGCTCGTCGTACCGTGCCTGACAGCTCTCGTGAACCGTGAGCTGCGCGAGGGTCCAGTCGAAGTCCTCCTCCGGCATCCAGACCCCGGGCACTCCTCCGAACTCCATAGGGATGGGGTCCATCGCGAACACGGTGGACCCCGCCAGGAGGATCGCGAGAACGATGACGAGCTTCTTCATGGCTTCCTCATGCGGTCGCGGAGCTGCTTGAACTTCTCGACCTTCTCCTCGAGCGTCTTGTCCTTCAGCTCCTCCTCCACCCTTCCCACCTCGACCTGGAGATCCAGGTGCGGCGGGAGGCGCGTCGGGGCAGTTTTCGTGGTGGCTGCTTTCCGGATGATACTCGTGAGGACGTAGAGCGCGATTGAAAAGGCCACCGTGATGACTGCCCACAACCCGAGGAAGAACTCCTTGAGTTTCGGGGAGGTCAGGGCCGCCCAGAGCTTCTGGAAGTACTCCTTGATGGTCATGTCAGTCCCCCAGGATCACGCTTTTGCCGAACTTGAAGAGGTACGTGGAGACGCCGGCGTAGATGAGCACGTTGAGGAGAAAAGCCTTCACCTCGAACGGCGTCGTCATCAGGTACGCGCCCAGAACGGCCAGGACTGTCGGGACCAGGATGTACCACCGCGACAACTTGCCCTGCGGGTCGAAGACAGTCGTAATCACCTTGGTGATGGCGATGATGCCACCGACCACAATAGAGTTCAGACCGAGAGCGAGCAAATCCATGCTACTTCCTTTCGAGCCCCTTGGGGCCCCATGTTTTTCCCTCGAATGTGAAGCGAGACCTCACGATGTTCACGGGGTACAGCGAGAAGTCTCCGTTGTCGCGGATGTAGAAAGCCGCGAATCCGTGCTGCCATCCCGACGGCATCCCTTCCTTGTACTCGGGCGCGAGATCGCACAGGCACCCGATGCTCCAGGCCTGGATCTCCTGCCCGTGCGCCACGAGCGTCTTGGAAGCACATGAAAAATCGTGTACATGGCCATACACGATATTTCCCGAGTATGCGTCGAGGTGCCTCGTGCAGTGGTACTTCGAGTAGTACCACCCGTGCAGGAAGGCCAGCTTCCCGACGCGATACGGCTGCTCGGTGCGCCTGAACATCTTGATCCCGCGCTCGACGGGCATGATGACGAACTCGGGTTCTATCAGCCCTTCGAGCATCGGGGCCTTCTCGGCTGCCGTGTAAACGCGCTCGTCGTGGTTGCCCAAGAGCAGGACGAACTGCTTCGAGACGGATTGCCAGTAGTCAACCTCACGGTTAATCAACTCGTATTCAGCCTTGAAGGTCTTGCCGCTCAACGCCTTCAGGTTGTCCTTGTTGAATACCGAAATGAAATCCCAGTCTCCGATGTCGCCGCCGTGAAGCGTCAGGTCCGGCTTCCACGCCTTGGCGAACGCCTTCACCGCAGAGTAGGCCGGGTGTTCGTCTTGCCCGTGCCGCAGATGGGTGTCGGTCAAAAAGAGTCCGCGTATCACTGTGGGTGAGTATCCCTCCCGCTGACAGGCAGATAAAAAGTAATTGGCGAAATGTCGATAGTCAAGTTAACGGAAGAGCCCGATGAGTCCGGTCAAGAAGCCCACGCCGGCCACGAAGTAAGGGGCCCAGGCTCTGACTCTCGCGACCGCCGTCCGGTCCTTCTCCCGCGCGTTCTCAACTATCGTCGTGGCCGTGACTTTCGCGATCCGCTGGATTTCATCATCCGGCCTCGATGCCGAACTGATTCTTAACAGTGTCTGCACGGTGTCCTCTACCTCCTGTAGTCGTACTTCAGCTCCCCTCCCGCCATTTCCATTCTTCCAATACTCGACATCGTTCAGCCTGTCCGAGAATCCAGTGATTCTGTCGTCAACGCTCTCGACGTCCTTCACGAGATCCACGATGTCGAGGCGGGCCTCGTCGATCTTGTGGGAGAGCAGGGCAAGGTCTACTTCAGACATCAGAAACCTCCGCAGGCTTGGAAGTGCATCCCGTCCACACGGGCGAACTCGCCGCCATAAACGAAGCCGCGAGCTTTCATAATATCCACGAGGATCTGCGGCTGACGGGAGGGTTTCCCGAGAGGCGCGAGGTGCGGGTTCAGGTCTACCGCGATCCCCCAGGCGTGGGTAGAGAGCGACTCGTAGCCCCTGGCCGGGCGGAAGTTCCAACATCCGCCCCACACGTCCCAGCCCCGCTCCCTTATCTCACCGATCCCCACGCGATCCCGAAACTCCTCCATCGCGTCCGTGAAAGCCGGCATGACCTTCACATGGCCGTAGACTCGCTTGGTGAGCTGGCCGGGCCTCCACGAGATCTCGAGCGCGAATGGGAGCGTGAAGCTCTTCAGGTTCTTGGAGAACTCGGTGTTGTAAACGCCGTCTCCTTCGGGGTCTGGGTCGCCGTACCACTCCTTGATCTCCTTGAGATCGTTAGGAACTTTTTCCAATCGAATCACGAATCACTTCCTCCTTTATTCGTTTTTCTCATGCAATTCTCCGGGCGTTGATGCACGAATAACGGAATGTGGCTCCACCGAGGCCCACAAGGCTGGGGGCATTACCACTCCAAGTGACCGCTATGTTCAGGTAGAGATTCATTGCGGATGCGACCTCCAGGCGTTCTGGCCCGATGGTGAACGGTGCGCATCCATAAAGATCCTCTGCGCCGACTGCGTACATACCGAAGCCATTCCAGCCGGTGTAATTATTGGAACGGAAGTAGTGCCGTAGGTTTGCGTACGCACTTGTACTTGGTGAGCTGGAAAGGCACGCGCCGTATTGTGAAACCGGGGAAGAAGAGGTCGTGTTGTTTCGGTGGTACATCATGCCCTGGGCGCTAACCAGCCATATCCCGATGGGCAACGCTATCGAATGGCCCGTCATGTTGTACCAGGTTCCGCTTGCGGGCGCTGACTTATATACGTTCGTAGTCCCCTGGTATCTCAGAGTCGGGCCGTTTGTCGCCATCACCCACCACTTCGTCCCATCACAATAGAGCGTCACATAATCGGCCGCGTCGTAGAGAACGAAGCTGAGTGACGATCCGTAGCCAACCTGTTCCGATCCTTCACCGTCGACGATGACCTTCCCGGTGCCGGTATCTATTTTGTGGATGGTTATGACGCGCCCAGTGTTGTCCGCCGCAGTGGGGAGGGTGATGGTGATGTCGCTCGTGCTGGTTGTGACGAGGATCGCGTCATAGCCGTCAGAATCCAGAATAGTATAGTCGGCGCTTGTGCTGTGGACGCTCAACGCCTTTGAAGGCAGTCCCGATATTTTGTGAGTGTGGGTAGTCTCGGTGGCTTCGTTTGCCGTGCTCGGTGTGCATGTCCCCGGCGTGCCCATCGCGATCGTGCGGTCGGCCGACAGATCACCGCCGCCGCTGAGGCCCGCCCCGGCAGAGATTGACCTGCTGGTCGGAGGAACGCCGAGGGTCGACCGGGCCGCTGCTGCGTCGGCGTCGTCGAGCAATGTCTCGGCAAACGCAGTGATTGTGGGGATCTCAAGCGTCCCCCTCGCCTCGGCGGCGCTCTCATCATCGAGGAGGGTGGCCGCGAACGGAGTCACTGGTATTTCCGGGACCCCCTCGGCCGCCATCGGCTCGCCTTCCGCATCGAATGCCAGAAAGTTGGAAGCCCGTTGCGCGACCGTGGGGAGCTGCGCGGACAGGTCGGGGTCATCCGCCGCCGGGAACTTGAGCGACCGGCCCACCGCGTCCCTCATGTCCTGCACCATGAGGGTAAGCTTGTCCAGCGCACTCTCGTGGGTCTTGGCCGGGAACCGGTCGCCCTCGATGTACTGCGTCTCCTGCGTCTGTTCTACGCTGCGCTCGATCACCAGGGACCCAGTGGTGTACGTTTCGATGGTCGTCACCACCCCGCCGTTCATGTAGTCCCCGTCGGTGGCGGCCACGGTGAAGTCGCTGCCGTAGACGAGCTGCGTCTCGATGCCGTCCCAGGTGACCTTCCAGACGATGAGGTCGGTGGCCGGGTCGTAGATCGGGAACGAGAAGGAATACTCTGTCAGGCCCGTGCAGGAGTAGACTACCCGGCTGTCGGTGGAAGAAACCATGTTTACACGAACCTGTAGGGCAAATCGCCGTTATCCCCGTCCGAAGGATCGGGTGGGTGATTCAGGACCAGATCGGTGACAATCCACTGCTTTGTGACGGCCTCGGCGTTCTTGTAGATCGTTATATAGGGGCTGGTGTCGTGTGCCACGGCGAGGTATGTGCCATCGTAGGAGAAAGCGCAGCCGTAGCCATTGCCGGCGGGGAGGTCGCCGGGGTCGGCGAGCTTCGTGAAGGTGTCCCCGCTTCTCTTGTAGATCGTGAGGTAGGGGCTGGTGGCGTGTGCCACGGCGAGGTATGTGCCATCGCAGGAGAAAGCGCAGCCGTTGCCATTGCCGGCGGGGAGGGTTGCCGGATCTGCGAGCTTCGTGAAGGTGTCCCCGCTTCTCTTGTAGATCGTGAGGTGGGGGCTGGTGTAGTGTCCCACGGCGAGGTATGTGCCATCGTAGGAGAAGGCGCAGTCGTAGCCGGTGCCGGTCGGGAGAATCGCGGGGTTGTCGAGCTTGGTGAAGGTGTCCCCAGAACGCTTGTAGATGGTGATGTAGGGGGTAGTGACGTGTGCCACGGCGAGGTACGTGCCATCGTAGGAGAAAGCGCAGCCGCTGCCATTGCCGGCGGGGAGGTCGCCGGGGTCGGCGAGCTTCGTGAAGGTGTCCCCGCTTCTCTTGTAGATCGTGAGGTAGGGGCTGGTGTCGTGTGTCACGGCGAGGTATGTGCCATCGTAGGAGAAAGCGCAGCCGCTGCCATTGCCGGCGGGGAGGTCGCCGGGGTCGGCGAGCTTCGTGAAGGTGTCCCCGCTTCTCTTGTAGATCGTGAG
>Ga0209096_1001297_pt1 | contig 28319 bp, 20 predicted proteins | sample AD_UKC034_MetaG_FD_184407 | JGI IMG/M metagenome (GOLD analysis project Ga0209096, IMG submission 184407) | Active sludge microbial communities of municipal wastewater-treating anaerobic digesters from USA - AD_UKC034_MetaG (SPAdes) (version 2) | ecosystem: Engineered > Bioreactor > Anaerobic >... | reverse complement strand
TCTCGCGGCGACAAGCCTCGCTCTGATTGCCGCCAGTTCGCACCACCGATGCGCTGGCCCAGCCAGCACACAGCATTCGTACACTAAACTATCGCTCGCGCTGTCTCACAATTCTTGACACATTCCGAACCTCGCCCCCAAGTGACATTGGAACCAAGACCAGCATAACGGGACAGGCAGCCAATGTCTTTGCAGTTCCTCGGCGAACGTGCTATGATCGCGACGAAAAATCAGTCTTCAGGAGCGCGGATTATGACCAAACAGACAGTCACCCTGGATGAAGCCATCGTCGTAAGTGAAAAGCTCCCACCGTTGGACCGTCTGCGCCTGATAGGCATTTTGTCTAACGGGCTTTGCAGCGAACTGAAACAAGACGCTGAGCCTGTGGACATGTTGTCGCTGGCCGGTCTTGGCGCCGAAATCTGGCAAGCCATCGACGTCACCCAGTACCTGGAGCAGGAGCGCGTAAGTTGGGACCGCTTGATCAAACCCTCGTCCACCACGGAATCGTTGGCGTAGACACCTCGCCCTTTATCTAAGAGAACGCACTGCTGCATTCTCAGCAAGTTCGAATGCTCTCCATTGATCTGGCGATTGCCCGCGTTGAGTGAACTGGGAGTTCCTCCCGGTTCCTCCAGTTTAGTCCCCTCCAGGAGGCCCCCCCCATGCCCCGCACCATCCGCGCCCCCAGGGGCGTGCAGTTGACCTGCAAGAACTGGCTGATCGAAGCGGTCTACCGCATGCTCCAGAACAACCTGGACCCTGAGGTGGCCTTCGATCCCGACAACCTGATTGTCTACGGCGGCCGCGGCAAGGCCGCGCGCAACTGGGAATGCTTCGACGCCATCCTGCGCTCCCTGGAACAGTTGGAGCCCGACGAGACGCTGCTGGTGCAGAGCGGCAAGCCGGTGGCCATCTTCCGCACCCACGAGGACGCGCCGCGGGTGTTGCTGGCCAACAGCAACATCGTCCCCCACTGGGCCACCCAGGAGAACTTCGACCGCTGGGAGCAGCAGGGCCTGATCATGTTCGGCCAGATGACGGCCGGCTCCTGGATCTACATCGGCACCCAGGGCATCCTCCAGGGCACCTACGAGACCTTCGGCAGCCTGGCCCGCCAGCAGGGCTGGAGCAACGGCCTAGCCGGCAAGCTGGTGCTGACGGCCGGCCTGGGCGAGATGGGCGGCGCACAGCCGCTGGCCGTCACCATGAACGGCGGCGTGGCCCTGGTGGTGGAGGTCGATTCCTGGCGCATCGAGCGCCGGCTGGCCCACCGCTACCTGGATGTGGCCACCGACAACCTGGAGGAGGCCATGACCTGGGCCGAGGAGGCAAAGACGCGCGGCGAGGCCAAAAGCATCGGCCTGCTGGGCAACGCAGCCGACGTGCTGCCGGAGCTGGCGGCCCGCGGCGTGCGCCCCGACGTGGTCACCGACCAGACCAGCGCGCACGATCCGTTGCTGGGCTACATCCCGGCCGGCCACACCCCCCAGTCGGCCGCCGAATGGCGGGAGCGGGACCGCGCCGGCTATCTGGCGGCGGCCAACGCCAGCATGGCGCGCCACGTGGAGGCCATGCTGGCCATGCAGCGGGCCGGCGCAGTGGTCTTCGACTACGGCAACAACCTGCGCCAGCGGGCCTTCGACGCCGGCGTGCAGGACGCCTTCGCCTACCCCGGCTTCGTGCCAGCCTTCATCCGTCCCCTCTTCTGCGAGGGCAGCGGCCCCTTCCGCTGGGTGGCGCTCAGCGGCGACCCGGAAGATATCCGCGTGACCGACCAGATTATCCTCGACCTCTTCCCTGAGAATGAACACCTGCACCGCTGGATCACCATGGCCCAGGAGCGGGTGGCCTTCCAGGGGCTGCCGGCGCGCATCTGCTGGCTGCGCTACGGCGAGCGGGCCCAGGCCGGCCTGGCCTTCAACCAGGCGGTGGCCGATGGTCGGGTCAAGGCGCCCATCGTCATCGGCCGCGATCACCTGGACAGCGGCTCGGTGGCCTCCCCCAACCGCGAGACCGAGGCCATGGCCGACGGCTCCGACGCGATCAGCGACTGGCCGATCCTCAACGCGCTGATCAACGCGGTCGGCGGCGCCACCTGGGTCAGCTTCCACCACGGCGGCGGCGTGGGCATCGGCTACAGCCAGCACGCCGGTCAGGTGATCGTGGCCGACGGCACGGAAGCTGCCGCCCGCCGCCTGCAGCGCGTCCTCACCACCGACCCTGGCATGGGCGTCGTTCGTCACGTGGACGCCGGCTACCCCGAGGCCATCGCCTTCGCCCAGGCCGCTGGGGTGCAGGTCCCCATGCTGGCCTAGGCCAGAAAGGAACCCCATGACCGACCAGCCCCCCCGCCGCGCCGTGGTCCCCGACGATCTTTTCCTGATGCGTTGGCTGCAATCCGCGGCCATCGCGCCCGATGGCCAGGCCGTGGCCTATGCCGTCGCCAGCTACGACGCGGACGCCGCCGCCGACTATGCCCACCTGTGGCTGCTGCACCTGGCCACCGGCCAAGCGCGCCAGCTCACCTATGGCCAACAGGAAGACAAGAACCCGCAGTGGTCGCCCGATGGCCGGCATCTGGCCTTCACCTCGACCCGCGGCGGCAAGGCGCAACTCTTCATCCTGCCTGTGGACGGCGGCGAGGCGCGCCAGATCACGCAGTTGCCGCAGGGGGTCGGCGGCGGGCTCGCCTGGTCGCCCGACGGCAGCCGCATCGCCTTCACCGCGGGACCGCCGCCGCCCGCGGGCGACAGCCAGCCCAGGCCCTATCGCATCACCCGCGACATCTATCGTTTCGACGGCATCGGCTACCTGGATCCGGCCGTTCAGGACATCTACGTGGTCGCGGCCACGGGCGCGCAGGCGCCCATGCAGTTGACCAGCGACCTGGCCTCCAACAACGACCCCCAGTGGTCGCCCGACGGTCGGGAAATCCTCTACAGCGCGACCATGCTGCCCGACTCGCTGCGCTGTTTTCATCCCCGGCTGCGCGTCGTCGATCTGCAAGGCCAGGTGCGCGAGGTGGTGGACGAGGGGATGCACGTGGTCTGCGGCGCCTGGCTGCCCGACGGCCAGCACATCGTCTTCGCCGGCGCGCCGGAAGGGCTGCCCATTGGCTCCAAATCTGACCTCTACCTGGCCAGCGCCGCGGGTCGGGGCGAGATCAGCAACCGCTCGGCCGGCCTGGCGGTGGGCGTGGCCAACCGGCTGCAGGCGGACATGCCCTCGCAGTTGACACGCGCGACGCCGAAGCTGCTGGTGGCGCCCGATGGCCAGTCCGCGGTGGTGCAGGTGCAGGAAGGTGGGCGCGTGGCGCTCTATCGAATCGCCCTGCACGGGCCGGAGCAATGGCGCTGCATCGCGGGCGGCGAGCGCGCCTGCATTCCGCTGGACATCAGCCGCCTGAGCGGCAGCGTGCTCTTCGCCGCGTCAGACTGGCATGAGCCGCTGGACCTGTGGCTGCTGCCGCGCCCTGACGCGGCCGAGCAGCGCCTCACGACGCTGAATGCCGATCTGCTGGCCGGCCTCCAGCAGGCGCAGGTGGAGCGTCTGCTCTTCTCCGGGCCCGACGGCGCGCCGGTGGAAGGGTGGATGATCATGCCGGCCGACGGCCAGCCCCCCTTTCCCACCGTGCTCTACATCCACGGCGGCCCCCACGGCGCGTTTGGCGCGATCTACCATTTCGACAGCCAGATGCTGCTGGGCGCGGGCATGGCTGTGCTGATGATCAACCAGCGCGCGTCCACCGGCTATGGCGACCCCTTTGCCACGGCCATCAAAGGCGACTGGGGCAATCTGGACTACGGCGACCTGATGGCCGGGCTGGACGAGGCCATCGCCCGCCAGTTGGCTGACGGGGAGCGTCTGGGCGTCTGCGGCGTCTCCGGCGGCGGCAATCTCTCCTGCTGGATCGTCAGCCACACGCACCGCTTTAAGGCCGCCGTGCCGGAAAATCCGGTGACTAATTGGCTGAGCTTCTATGGCGTCAGCGATGTGGGCGTTTGGTTTGCGGTCGAGGAGTTGGGCGGCCATCCTCATGAGATTCCTGAGGTGTACCGCCGCTGCTCGCCCATCACCTATGCGCACCACTGCCGCACACCCACGCTGTTGGTGCAGGGCGAGAGCGATTGGCGCTGCCCAGCCGAGCAGTCGGAGCAGTTTTACACCGTGTTGAAGGCCAACGGCTGCCCGGTGGAGATGCTGCGGCTGCCTGACAGTTCGCACACCGGCTCACGCGTGGGCAAGCCGGCCATGCGCCGCGCCCAAAACGAGGCGCTGCTGGAGTGGATGCTGCGTTACGTGGTATAGTCGCGCTGCCCCTCTGCCATTTCACCCATTGATTCGAGGTATGCCATGACAACACTTTACGGCGGTATCGAAGCTGGCGGCACGAAGTTCGTCTGCGCCGTGGCCAGTGGACCGGGCGACGTGCGGGCCGAAGTGCGTTTCCCCACCACCACCCCTGCCGAGACCATCGGCCGCTCTATCAGCTTTTTCCAGGAACAGGCGGCCAACGCGCCGCTGGCAGCCATCGGCATCGCGGCCTTTGGCCCGGTGGACCCCAACCCGGCCTCGCCAACCTTCGGCTTCATCACCACCACCCCCAAGCCGGGCTGGGCCAACGCCGACTTTGCCGGCGCGGTGGGCCGGGCGCTGGGCCTGCCGGTCGGCTTCGACACCGACGTCAACGGCGCGGCCTTGGGCGAACACCGCTGGGGCGCGGCCCAGGGGCTGGACACCTTCCTCTACCTGACCATCGGCACGGGGGTGGGCGGCGGCGGCATGGTGAGCGGCCGGCTGATGCATGGCCTGATCCACCCGGAGATGGGCCACATCCGTATGCCGCGGCCCAAGGATGACGATTTCCCCGGCATCTGCCCCTACCACGGCGACTGCTTCGAAGGGCTGGCCTGCGGGCCGGCGCTCAAGGCGCGCTGGGGCCAGCCGGCCGAGACCCTGCCCGCCGACCACCCGGCCTGGGAGCTCGAGGCGCAGACCATCGCCCTGGCGCTGTGCAACTACATCTTCACCCTCTCCCCGCAGCGCATCATCATCGGCGGCGGCGTCATGGCCCAGGAGCAGATGTTCCCCCTGGTGCGGCGCAAGGTGCAGACGCTGCTGGCCGGCTATGTGCAGTCGCCCGCGATCCTGGGCGCCGGCATCGACAGCTACATCGTCCCCCCTGGCCTGGGCAACATGGCCGGCGTGCTGGGCGCCATCGCCCTGGCGCAGTCGGCGACGTAAGAGGGAGGAGATGCCATAGCCGCCGGGCGTGAAGAACGGTGAATGATGGAAGGCGCGGCCGTGGCCTTTCCGCCATCTACCGCTTCTGCTCGGCGGCTGGGACTTCGCCCGACCACCCTGTGCGCACAAGCGTTTGACCCGACCGTCAAGCCGCACTATAATGCCGGTGAACGATCGCTCTTGGCGGCTCTCGCCCTTGATGCACAGGCTTACAGAGGAAATCGATGACCCACTCGCTCACAGTCAACTTGCCAGATCATCTCTATCGGCAGTTACAGCGCCAAGCGCAGGTGGTCAACCGCCCGCTGAACGAGGTGGCCGCCAAGGCGCTGGAAAGCCTCATGGTCCCGGTGGAGAGTGATCTACCCCCTGGGCTGCAAGCCGAATTGTCGGCCATGGCCTATCTGTCCGACGACGCACTGTGGCAGATAGCTGGCAGTGTCATGAACAATGACAAGGCTGCCCTGTACGATGTCCTGCTGGAGCGCCGTCGGTTAGGCATGCTGACGCCGGAAGGGCAAGCTTGGCTCGACACGCTGCGTGATGAGGGGGATGCATTGATGCTGCGCAAGGCCCAAGCCTACGCGCTGCTCAAGAGCCGCGGCCACAAACTGCCGACGCTGGACGAGCTGCGCGATCTGCGATCTCGACCATGACCGCCCATGTCCCGGCCGAATTACGCCGCCAGGTCGCCAAAGATGCGGGACACCGCTGCGGCTATTGCCTCTCTGACGAGCTACTGACCGGCGTCTCTCTCGCCGTGGATCACATCGTGCCGACGGCGAAAGCGGGCGAGACCGCGCGTGAGAACTTGTGGTTGGCTTGTCGGCCCTGCAACGAGTACAAGGGGAAGGAAACCCACGCTCCTGATCCGCAAGATGATGTCCCATCCCGTCGCGATGGCCGCCCAGATCTACATCGCGTGATAAAGCACATGCCGGTGCAAGCGCATCTCCACCTGCGCACGAAAGACCGATTTTCGGCCGCGCTCTGACGGATCAATTTCCAGTGTCAGGCGGCGGGGGATCGCCCCTGTTTGCCTCTCCGCTGACGCCGCCCTCCCTGGGCTGCGACGCCGGCGGCTGTTTGCGCGGCCGTTCCAGGGCCGACGCCGCCGCCTGACGCACACGGGGATCTTCCGCCTCGTCATCACGGCATGCGGTCAACGCTGACTCCACCTGGTCGTCGCCCCATCTGCCCAGCGCCAGCGCGGCCGCGCGGCGCACCATGACCGCGTCGTCGGTCAAGAGGGGGAGCAAGGCAGCCTGGACGGCCGGCGCATCGGAACTGCCATCTTTGGCTGGCGGCAACGGATCGAGCCGGGCCAGCGCCTCGCCCGCGCTTTGACGCACGGCCGCATCCGGGCTGGCCAGCAGGCCGGCCAACGCGGCCACGCTTTCGTGAGTCGTGGGCAGGGCGCCCAGGCCGTCGGCCGCCGCGGCCTGGGTCAGCGCGTCGCCGGTCGCCGCGGCCTCCAACAGCGCCTGGCGTGCAGCCTTGCCGCCGATCTGCCCCAGGCCGCGCGCAGCTTCCGAGCGCAGCAGCGGGTCGGAATCGCCCAGCAGGTCGGCCAACGCGGCCATCCCCTCGCGACCGGGATCGCCCTCAGCCAGGGCCTCTGCGGCCAGCCAGCGATCGGCGGGGCGGCCGCTGTGCAGCGCGGCCAGCAGGTCCCTGCGCTGATCGGCGTTGAGCTTGGGGCCGGCGCCGATCTCGGGGGTCAAGCGTTGGAGCCAGCTTTGCAGGTTTTTGAGGATGGGCAAGATGGATGCACTCCGAGCCGGGCACGGTCGGAGACCGGCCCGAGCGATGGCGGTGTGGGGCACGGTCGGAGACCGGCCCGAGCGGTGATGGCGTGGGGCACGGTCGGAGACCGGCCCGAGCGGTGATGGCGTGGGGCACGGTCGGAGACCGGCCCGAGCGGTGATGGTTGCCGTTTGGGGCTAGGCGAGAAACAGCTCGCGGGTTGGGTCTTGCAGCAGCAGGTAGAGGCTGGCGCCGCCGGCGATGGTGCCGATGGGCGCCAGGGGGATCTGCAGCACACCGGCGATCATGGCCCAGGTGCGGCCCCACGGCTTGAGCTGCCACAGCCCCCAGCCGATGGCCAGACAGGCCATGGCCAACAGCGCCTGAAAGCCGGCCACCAGCAGCAGGGTGGAACCCAGGAACCAGCCGGGCAGGCGGGCCAGGAAGGCGCTGGCCTCCAACAGCACCGCGGCCACCGGGATGAGAATCGACGCCGCGGCCAGCATCAGAAGAAAGCCGCCCACCAGAAAGTAGTAGGCCGCGATCAAATTGACTTTGTTGTAGGTGGTGAGACGCATGGCAGATGGTGAACGGTCATCGGTGAACGGCCGCCGGTGACTGAGCAACAGCCGGCCGCCGCTTGCCGGTCGCCGGCTACGGGCTGACCTGCACGAAGGCGTTGTCTTTGACCTGGAAGATGTAGACCGTGGGGTTGGTCAGGTCGCCGCGGCTGTCGAAGCTGAGCTGGCCCAGCAGGGAGCTGACCTTGCTGCCGTGCAGGGCCGCAGCGATCTTGTCCGCGTCCAGGGAATTCGCCTTCTTGACCCCCTCGGCCAACAGCATCAGCGCGCTGTAGCCGTTGATCGAATAGGTGTCAGGGTTGCGGAAATCGACGGCCTGGTAGTCCTTGATCCACTGGCTGTCGGCCACAGTGACCGGGCTGGGGGCAAAGGCGCTGACATACATCCCCTCGGCCGCGCCGCCCGCCTCGTCGATGGTCGCGGAAAGAAAGGCGCCGTCCGAGGCCAGCATGGGCTGCGTCAGGCCAGCCTGCACCAGCGCGGCCCGCAGGTAGGGGGCCTCGATCTCATAGCCGGCGTAGAAGATCGCATCAGGGTTAGCCTGCTGCACGGCGCTGACTTCGGCGTCATAGCGCTCCTGGCCCTCGGCCACCTGGCGGGTGAGCACCACTTCGACGCCCAGATCGGTCAGGGCAGTGTTGATCTCGCGGCCCAGCCCCACGCCATATTCGGTGTCATTGTGCAGCACCGCGACCCGTTTGGCGCCCAGGGTGTTGGCCAGGAAGCCGGCGTCGACCTGCGCCTGCATGGCGTCGTTGGCGTTGACGCGAAAGAAATTGTCGTAGCCGCGCTGGGAAATCGAGGTCTCGGAGGCGGTTGGCGTTATCACGATGATGGGCAGGTTCTTGTAGACCTCCATGGCCGCCAACGCCTGGCCGCTGTTGTAGTGGCCGATCACGCCCAGCACCTGATCGCCGCGGGCCACGGCCTCGCCGATCTGCGTGGCCACTTCCACCGCCACATCCGAATCGGACTCATCGTCCATGGGCGCGATCTTGACGGTGTAGCCGAGCAAACCGCCCTGTTGGTTGAGCCTGGCCGCGGCCAGCCGCGCGCCGCCCAACACCGTCTGTCCGCCATTGGCCTGAAAGCCGGTCAACGGCGCAGCCACATAGACCGTCACCTCGCCCTTGGGCTGTTGGGTGCAGCCGGCCAAGGCCAGCGCCAGCAGCAGGGCAATTATCAACCATTTACGCATTCTCTGACCTCCATGCGTAACTTAACGTCTGTTCTGCGGGAATCGTTTCCGGTCACGGGCTGCCAGCAGCGGGTTTCGCATCATTTCCCTGAGCCCAGCGTCCGGTAATCATAGACCTCGTTGATCGAATCGACCACATCCTGCAGGCCGGCGACCTCGCTGGCGATGTCGGCGCGCAGGCGTTCGGCGCGGTCGCTATCGACCTCCTTGCTGCCCACCAGCAGAATCTGGCTGTAGACGGTGCCCAGCGCGGCCAGCGAGCTGTCCAGTTGCAGATCGGCGCGCTGCATGCGGTTCTCCAGCTCGGCGATATTGACCTGCAAGCGGCGCTGGTCAGCCAGGGTGGTTTCGATTTGCCGGCGCACCCGGTCATCCTGCTCGCGCTGCAGCCGCTTCTCCAGCGCGGGGATGCTCTCGCGCAGTCCCTCGCGGTCGCTCTTGATGATCGGATCGCCGCGAAAGGAATCGAGCCGGCGAGCCAGACGCACCATGTTGCCGATCCAATCGTAGATGTCGCCGGTGGTGCGCTGCATCCGTTCCTTGAGGATGCCATCCTTCTGGCCCTTGATGGCGGCCTTGATCTGAAGGTGATACTCCTCGGCCTTGCGCATTTTCTCCTTGAGCGACCGGTCGCGCAGCCCGCTGACGTCATATTTCTCACGGAAGAGTCGCTCGACTGCCTTTTCGCGCTCTTGCGGATCCTTGACGCCGCTGAAGGTCATGGCGGCCACGCCCAGCGCGCCCAGCAAGAGCCAGGTCCACGCGCCCCACCAGGGCAGCGCGCCCGGCAGGGGATTGGGCAGGAAAAAGGCCAGCAGGATCGAGCCGGCCAGGATCACCGCGTTCTCGACGCGAATCAAGGCGTGTTCGAAGATGGCCCGCTGGGCTTGACGTTCGATGGTGTCGTGGATCGATTCACGGGGCATGGGCTTGTTCGGCGCGAGCCGCCAGCCAGCGCATCAACGCCTGCTGGCACTCAAATGAACGGCGTCCGGCCGGAAGGCCGGCGACGCGGCGAAGGAAGCGCTAAGGCTCGGGTTTCAGGAGGATTGGACATCGTGGGGCCGGTTAGAAGTAGGAGCTCAACAGCCGGTAGAGGTTCCGAATCGTGTTCAGATCGCCCTGGCGCACCTGGCCGCCGCTGCTCTCAGCGATGGCGCGCAGCACGTCGTAGTCCGCGTCCTCGCCAAAGGCGATGGCGAAGATCACCACCGGCGTCCCCTGGCTGTTGCCGCGCTGGATCTCGCGCTGCAGCTCGCTCAGCGTGGTCAGCGAGTTGTTCTCCCGGCCATCGGTCATCACCACGATGGCGTTGATGCGCTCGGCGTCGCCAAGCTTCTGCAACCGGTTATAGGCCGTGCGCACCCCATCCAGAAGCGCGGTGTTGCCATAGGCCTGGAGCCGGTCGATGTCGCGCTCGATCTGCGAACGGTTGTTGGCCAGCGCGTCCAAGGGGGCGATGTTGTTGACGGTGCTACCGAACTCCACCAGGCCGACGCGTTCCTCGTTGCCTTTGATTTGAGCCATGAACTCACGCAGCGCTGCCTGGGTGGCAGCCAGCTTCTCGCCTTCCATGCTGCCGCTGGTATCCACCACCAGGAAGATGTTGGCCTTGCGCTTGGTGAATTGCCAGACATTCTGCACCACATCCACCACGGCCGGCCCCGGCACCTGCAAGGTGGTCTGCGGCTGGCTGGCATCGACGCCGTTGGCCGCGGCGATGGGGCTGTCGGCCAGGGAGACGGACAGATCGGCCGGTCGAAAGCCCGATTCGAGCACGATTCGTTGCGCCTCGGCCGACTGCATGAAGTCACGCAGCGCGCGCCAGGTCTGGCGCTGGTTGTCGGTCACATTGCCCGCTTCCAGCAACGCTAACGGATGGTCAGCCCACAGCGTGCCCTCGCTGGGATAGAGCGCCACCAGGCGATCGCCAGAATTCTGGCGGTTGTGGTTGACCACCAGATGCTCCTGAACCACGAAGGCATCCAGGAAGGCGCGTCCCTCCTGCCGGATGCGCTGCATGATGGCGGCCTCCCCTTCGCCGTAGAACTTGACGGTGCGCTCCACCGCGGAGACGTAGTCCAGCGTGCTCTGGGCGGTGGCGTCCTGCTCGGTCAGGCCGCGCGTCTTGCCGGCGCCGGCGTAGAACTCGGCCAGCGTCGCCAGCAGGCCGCTGGCCACGTTGGCGCCGGGATGGCTCCAGCGAAAGTTGGGATCGGCGGCCGCGCGCTGCTGGATCTCCTGCCAGCCGGTCGGCTGATCGGGCCAGCCCAGGCTGCGCGCCACATCCTCCCAGGCCGCGATCACCACCGGGCTGATGGCAAAGCGCACCGATTCGCCCACCAGAGAGGGGGCGATCGCGCCTTCCTCCACCTGCTGGGCCTCGCTCCAGCGCCGGTCGAGCTGATCCAGCCAGATGCTGGAATCGGGACTCATGGCCTGGAAGGTGGGGCCGGCCAACGCCTCTTCGATCATCACGTCGGGCGTCAGCTCCACCAACTGCACCTGCATGGGCTGGCGGTCTGTCGTGCGCAACTGCTGGGCGTTGAAGCGATCCACCAGGGTGCGCATCAGCTCCGCCTTGTCCGGCGTGGAGGCCAGGGTCAGGGAGGCTGTGCGACCATTTTCCTGCGCGCTGGGCGTCTGGCTGATCGGGCGGCTGTCCCGAAGGAACAGCGACAGCACCACGCCGCAGATGCACAGGAAACTAATCAGAGTCATCGCGCTAATGACGATGGCGCCGATGCGCTGTGAGCGCTGGCGGGCCGCCTGCTGTTCTGCCCTGCTCTGTTTTGGCTTGCTGCTCATGGCGCTCACCTCACCGGCCCACGTTCAGATCGAACCAGCGCAGCAGCGCCAGCAACACATCGCGGTCAGGCGAGCGCATGGCATCGGTGCGGGAGACGATGGGCGCCACCCCCTGGCTGGCCCAGCGGGTGAAGGGGCTGTTGGGCTGATCGACGGAGACCGAGGCGTTGACTGGCCGCAGACCAGAGCCGACCGCCTGGGCCTGGACCTCCGGGGAGAGCAGAAAGCGCTGGAACTCCAGGGCGGCGTTCTTCTCGGCCGCGCTGGTCTCCGGCCCCATCCAGATGGTGAAGGGGAAGTCGAACCAGGTGACGTACTTGGGATAGAAGATCTCCAGCGCCTCGCCCCAGCGGGTCTGGATTCCCTCCATGTTCTTGAGCAGGTCCGCCTCCAGCAGTTGGCCGCCGTCGCCGGCCGAATAGCCAAAGAGGGCGAAGTCCTCGGCGGTGTAGGCGCTGCCGCCGCCCAGGTCGGTGGTGCTGCCCATCAGCTCGCCCAGCCAACGCTGGAAGGCGGGGTCGGTGACCTCAGCCGTGCCGATGTTGGTCTTGTCGTAGTATTCGCCGGCCGCGGCCACCATGGCCGCCAGCCCGCCCACATTCTTGCGCGGGTTGGGCACCACCAGCTTGAAGAAGCCCCAATCGGGCTGCCCCCCCAGCGCCGGCCAGCCGCCGGGGTTGATGGCCGCGTCATGGATCGCCTGCCAGTCGATGTCGCCCACCTGCGCGGTCAACGCGTCGGCCCGGCTCTGGTAGAGACCCCAGGCAAACAGGCTGAGGGCAATGGGACGCGCCCGGTATTCGCCGTCGGTCAGGAACACATCGCGACCCAGCCGCTCCTTGTAGGCCACGTTGGCCAGCTCGGGCAGATAGCGGCTATCGGGGATCCAGGCGGTGGGAAAGCGCGCCAGAGACGCCTTCTCGGCGTCGGTCAGGTTTTGCAGATCGGCGTCGGCCGGCAGGACGCCGAACTCATCGCGGTCGAACTTGCCCAGGGCGGAGAGGCCATCCATCGAGATCACCTCGACCTGGATGGTGTTGCCCTCCAGCGTGTGCTTCTCAGCGTTGAACTGTTTGGCGGCCTGGCTGACCCAGTCGTAGACCGGCAGCGCGGTCAGCACACGCACCTGGATGGGGCCGCGCTGCTCGGGCAGCAACGACGTGCTTGACGGGCTGTTGATGGTGCGCAGCAGCGCGGCCACGCCCACCAACACCAGCGCGGCGACGATTATGACGATAAAGATGACGCGGGTTCGATTCATCCTGATTTCTCCGGTGAGGTCACGGCGCCCATGTGACACATCCTGCGGTCATCGCCGGGTCACGCGGATGGCGTGACCTAGCCCTCGGCCAGGCCGAGGCGGCGCTTGCGTTCCATCAAAGCGGCGTCGATCTCGCCGCGCTCCAGCACGTCGTCCATCTGCTTGTCGAGGCTGGAGGCCAGCATCTCGCTTTCGGCCGAGGCCTTGTCCAGCCGGGAGCGCACCGCGTCGGCCACCCGGGCCACGTCGGCGTCGCCGGCGCCGGCCAGGTCGTCCAGGCTGCGCATGGCCTTGTTGCTGATCTCCTTGGCGCGCGCCAGATCCATCAGCGCCTGCAGCTCATCCTTTTCCTGTTTGGTGGTGGCCAGCTTGGCCTCCAGCTTGAGCTTGGCGCTGCGCAACGCCTCGTACTCACGCTCCAACTGAGCCAGTTGCTGATCGTAGCTCTCCACGGTGCGCTGGGTCGAATTGAGCTTGGCCTGAGCCGCCACAGCCAACGCCTCGTTGCCCTCGGTCAGGAACACATCGATATTGTGATCGAGGGTGGTGGCCTTGGCCTGATATTCGTCACGCTTGCGACGGATGGTCTTGACCTGGCCGCCGACGGTCGCCACCGCGTCGTTCAGATCGTCGAGATTGTTTTCGATCTCGCGGATATATTGGTTGACCACAGCGACTGAGTTCGCCTGCAAAGCCTGGTCGGCCATGTAATGCAGGTTGGCTTTGATCAGAATATTGACCTTTTCGAGCAGAGATGCCATGTTGAGAATCCTCCGTGGGTTGAGAATCGATCTGTCATCAGACGTATTGTGCGCACATCATACCACAGCTTGCGCCGTGTGAACAGAGACCACGCCCGCGCTGTATTCATCGACGGCGGGAAGCGTGAAGTAGAAGGTGCTGCCTTTGTTCAACTCGCTTTCGACCCAGATCGTGCCTTCATGCGCCTCGATGATGCGTTTGGCGATCGGCAGACCCAGCCCTGCGCCGGAATAGCGCCGGGTGGTGGCGCCATCCACCTGGTAGAACCGCTTCCAGATGTCCATCAGACGATCAGCCGGGATGCCGATGCCGGTGTCGCTGATGGCCACCTGAACCATCGCGTCCACCCGGCGCAGGGTAACGCGAATCGTTCCGCCATCAGGGCTGAACTTGATGGCGTTGCCCAACAGGTTATCGAACACCTGACCCAAACGCGGGCCGTCGCCATAGACCTCCGGCAGGTCGGGGAAGATGTCGAGCTCGATCTCAATGCCGGCCTGCCGGGCAGCCATGCGACAGCCGTCGATACAGGACAAAGCAATCAGCTCCAGCGCCACCGGCTGCACAAGCATCTTCTGCAGCTCAGCCTGTTTGAAGAGGACGATGTCGTTGACCAGGCGAATGATCGCGTTGCTGCGGTCGAGCACGATCTCCAACGCCTGCCGTTGGCTCTCATTGAGCTGGCCGGAGTAGCCCTCCAGCAGGTATTCGACATAGCCCTTGACAAAGGTCAGCGGCGTGCGCAGCTCATGCGACACGTTCTGCACGAACTCATCCTTGAGGCGATCCAGGTCTTGCAGCTCCTCATAGGCGCGCACGGTATCCTGGTGGAGCTGCGCCCTGTCGATGGCCACGGCCGCCAGGCCGGCCACCGCCGCCAACATGCGACGCTGCGTATCGTCCAGCGTTGACTGCTCAAGCTCGATCAGGCCGATCACCCGGCTGCCCAGCGCCAGCACGACACGGGTCAGATAGTCATCGGGCTGCGAGGAGGAAGCGATCGGATCGACCACCAGACGGGGACGCAGTTCAGGCCCGTGTGTCAGGTCGGCTGGCATGGCCAAACCGGCCGCGTTGACCCGCTGGATAAAGCCAGGCTCATAGCCGCGCGCGGCCGTGACGTGCAACCGGGTGTGCTCCTTGCCGCTGACCAGGGCAATCACGCCGCGCCGTGTGTCGAGCAGATCGAAGAAGCTGGTCAGCACCACGTCCAGCACCTCCGTCAGATCGGTTGCCTCATTCAGCAGGGCGCTGACCCGGGCCAAGCTGGCCAGCTCGCGCAGACGCTGCTGGGCATCGCTGAAATGATAGGCGCGCTGCACCGCCACGGAGATCTGGTCGGCAAAGGCCGTCACCATCTCACGGTTCTCGGCAGAAAAGAAGCCCGCTTGCGCCTGGTCGATGCTCAACAGGCCCACCAACTGGCCATCGGCCGCCAGCGGCGCGCCGATCCAGGAGGCCAGGTGTTCGGTGGAGGACGCGCCGCGCCAGCGGGAATCGCTGGCGGTGTCGCTGACCAGGATCGCCGTCAGATCGGTCGCCATCTCCTGGAAGATGGGGAGATCGTTCAGCGGCAGACGCTTGGACAGCCACCAGTCGGCATGGCTGCCCTCAGCGGCCTGGCAGTACAGAATGCCATCGCACAACAGGAAGAGCACACAGTTGTCGCAGGGCACGATCAAACGTATTTGGTGCAACACCTGCGGCAATGCCTCTCCAAGGTTGGATGTTGAGTTCAGGATGTTGGCCACCCTGGCCAGCGCTTCCGCCCGTTCTCGTTCCCGCCGCTCAGCCTCCAGCAGGCGGGCATTGTCCAGGGCAGCCGAGGCCTGGTTGGCGAACGCCTCGAAGGCGGGCAGATCCTCTTCAGTCAGGTCATTGCCCAGAATCACGAAGATGCCGTTGACTTGCTGCTGGCTCATCACCGGCGCCAGCACCGCGCGCTGCCGGTCGACGGCCTGAACCATGGCGCTGGAGGAGACGCCCAGCCGTTGAATGGCCGCGGCGCCGGACGTCTCGATGGGCGCGGCGTAGAATTGCGCCTGGCCCGCTTCCAGCACCTGTGCGAACTCAGGAATCACCGACAGCGGCACCCACGTCTCGATATCAGAAGATGGCCGCTTCCAAAATTCGCCCATTGCTGCCAGCTTCCCCACCAGAGCGCTTTGTTCCAGACGGAGCTTTTGCTCCGCGGCGTTGTAGCTGAAGGCCACCAACGAAAGCCCCAGCTTGTCCACCTCCTGAGCGATGGTCTGGTAGACCTGGCGCGGCTCGGTGGCATGGCGCACGGCCGCGGCCGCGGCGTTGAGCGCCAGCAGGGTTTTCTCGATGCGCTTGCGCTGGGTGATGTCGTTGAAGGCGGTCAAGGTGCCGATGAAGACGCCGTGCTCGAAGAGGGGCGTCGCGTTGACCAACACCGGCACCTGATGGCCATCCTTGTGCAGCAAAGCGGCCTCATAGCGGCCCTTCTCTCCATGCCTCCGGCCGGCGGCCTTGCGCTCCACCAGCTCGTTCATCTCAGCCGACAGCAGGATCAGGCTGGGCTGGTTCACCAGCTCCTCTTCGCTGTAGCCGACCAGGCTACAGAGCGGGGGATTGACATACTGGATGGAATCGTCGCTCCCCTCCAACAGGATGCCGGCTTCCACGCTTCTGAGCAGGCTCTCGTTGAACTCCTTGAGACGTTCGTTTTCCGCGGCGCGCTGTGCAGCCGCTTGAAAGAGCCGGGCGTTGGCCAGGCCGATGGCAGCCTGGTCAGCAAAAGCCTTGACGATCTGGGTCTCAGCCAGGGTAAACGATCCTGGCTGGTTGCGATCGACGCTGAGCACGCCAAAAATCTCCCCCTGAAAAGTGATGGGAAAGCCCAGCCAGGCGCCGATCCCCTGACGGCCCACGTCGTGACGCCAAGTGTCGCAGCGGGCGGTGTCGGGGATCACCACCGACTCCCCTGTGGCCAGCACTCGCTCCGCCGACAACAGCTCGCCCCGCCCGAAGTTGATCGCGTCGGGCCAGGGCGTATCCGCAGACGCCACCTGGGCGGCAACGTACAGATGATCTTCCTCAGCCACCAGGATCGACGCGCTGTCCAGCGTCACCACGCGTCCCAGATATTCCAGGATGGTGGCCGCGGCCTGCTCGAAGCCCATCATCGAGTTGACGGCGCTGGCCAGTTGGCGCAGGGTATCCGCCAGTTGACGCCGGCGCGCCTCCAGTTGATAGAGCCGGGCGTTCTCCAGGGCGCTGGCGGCCTGGTCGGCGAAGAGGAGCATCAGGCGTTCCAACGCCCCGCTGATGGTCGTCGGGCGATCGTAGCTGAATGCCATGGCGCCGAGCACGCCGCCGGAGCGCACAAAGGGAAAGGCGGCCCGCGATCGGGCCAGGTGAACGCTCCCATCTGGAGCATGGCTGGCGCCGGAGAGCAGATGCTCCGGCACGCGGTCGATGATCACCGGCTGGCGTTCCTGAATGGCCTGGGCGGCCAGCTCCTCCGCCCACTCCTCCCCGCCGCCGGCGTCGTCCAGAGAGGCCTCAGGCAACACCAGGCCCAGCAGATAGTGCTCGCTGTCGATGTCCTGAACGTACAGATGTACAGTCTGCGGGCTGGCCAGATCCAACACGCTGGCTGCGATGGCGTTCAGCAGATCGCCCGAATCCAGCGATGAGGCCAGGCGGAGGTGGGTGCGGCGCAAGCCTTCCAGCTCGGCCACGCGCTGTTGGATCTCGGCGAAATTGCCGGCATTGCGAATGGCCACCGCGATCTGCTGGCAAAACATGCCCAACAGCGGCACATCGGAACGGCGCAATGTGCTCCGGTCAGCCGTCTCCACGTTCAGAACGCCCCACAGACGCCCATCCAGCTCGATGGGCAACACCGCCTCGGCCACGATCCCAAGCTGTAGGGCGACGAAATCCGCGTCGCTGGCCACTTCGGTGACGAACTGCGCCTCACCGAGGCGCACGGCACGGCCGATGATGCCCAACTCCAGCCCGGTGATCACCCCGCGTTCAAACTGTCCGACCGTGGAGGCCACCGCTTCCCGCACCAACTGCTCCCCTTGCAGGCGATGGATGCTGACCAGGGAATAGCCAAAGGTGTTGCGCAGCTCTTCGACCACCGCCTGCAAGACGATCTCCAGATCCAGCGTGGCCGTGACCGAGGCAGCGACCCGTTGCAGCGCCGCCAAGGTGCTGGCGCGCTGGCGGCTGGCGGCCAGCGCCAGCGCGCTGCTGAGGGTTGCCGCGGCCAGCGAGGCAAAGAGCCCCGCGACGCGCATGGACTCCCGATCGAAGAGCCGATCCTTCGTGTCGTCGTTGAGGGTCAGCACACCGATGGCTTCATCGCCGTAGAGCAACGGGACGCCCAACACGGTGCCGAAGGAGACATCGCTCCAGACCGGCGAGGCATACTCCCATGAGCGGTAGTCGCCTACGATCTGCGGCTGCCGTTGCTGGAAGACACGGCCGGCCAGCCCCTCCCCTGTCTTCATACGCCGACCGAGGTACGTCTCAGGCCCGCCAGTGATGGCGCGCACCGCCAGATCATCGCGCTCGGCGTCATAGAGGTAGATGGCAGCCCCCGGAGTGTTCAACAGGCTGGCGGCCCGGCTGGTGATCGCAGCCAGCGTGGACTCCAGATCTGGCTGGCCATTGATCTCGACGGCCGCCTGGCGCAGCGTTTCCAGCTCGGCGACGCGCAGGCCGGCAAAGTGGTAGGCCTGGGCATTGGCGATGGCCACCGAGGCATGGTGCGCCAGGGTCTGCGCCAACGCCAGATAGGGTTCGTCGAATTGGCGCAGCGCGTTGTAGTAGACCGCAAGCGCTCCCAGCGCCTCTCCCTGATGGCTCAGGCCCACAAACAAGGTGGTTACGAAGGGGTCAGCCTCCAGCAACGGCCAGAGAGGGACCATACGCTCGTCGCCGCGAACATCTTCTATGATGAGAAAATGCTCCCAGAGCTGACCATCGACGGGCCACTCCCGGTAGCCGGTCTCCACCGCCGCGATGTATTCCGGGGTCAAGCCGCGCACCTGGACGCAACGCATCTGATTGCTGATGGGATTCCGCGCGAAGATGGCGCACCGGTCGCCTGCCAACAGTTTCAGCGCCCCATCGGCCAGCACCTGGTACACCGTTTCCAGGTGCAACGAGCTGCTCAACTGGCGCGAAAAGGCCTCGAGTTGGGCAAACCCGTTCTCTGTTATCTGATCTTGAGCGGCGGCAGCAGAGCTATTGCGCATGGCGGGTAATCAGCGACAAATCCGCAGGGTTTCCATCTGAGCGCTTGGTCTGATCTGTAGTGCAAGACTGGCAGCCCTTGTGAGGACTGCCAGTCGCAGGGCGTCCAGCTCTCAATGACGCGCGCGGCGGCGTTTGGCCGCGGCCGCGTTCTGACCGGTCGGCGCTTTGCCGGCCATTGCCGGCTGAGCGGCGCCGGCCGCGGGCGGGCCTTCGCCGGGGCCTCCCTCCTGGTCGCTGCGCATGTGGCAGTGCTTGTACTTCTTGCCGCTGCCGCACCAGCAGGGGTCGTTGCGCCCTACGGTGCTTGCGCTGCGCCGGGCCGGCTGCTGGGGGCCGCCGCCGTTGTCGCTGCGGTTGGTCTGCACCACCCGCCGCGCCGGCTGCTGCTGGCGCACCACGTCCACCTTGTAGATCGCATGGACGATGTCGCTCTCGATGGCCTCCAGCAGCTCCTCGTACATGGCGAAGGCTTCTTTCTTGTAGGCCACGATGGGCTGGATCTGGCCATAGGCGCGCAGGCCGATCCCCTCGCGCAGCGCGTCCAGGTCGGTCAGATGGCGCACCCAACGCTCATCCACCGCCCGCAGCATGACCATGCGGTCCCGGTAGAGCGCGGCCCCCTGCACGAAACCGCTCAGCACCACGGCCTGGACGTCGGCGGGCAGTTGACGCAGCGGCAACTCGGCCAGCTCAGCCGGCGCCGCGCCGCCCAGCAGATCCAGCACACGGCTGTTCAACGTGGCGTGGAAGGGATCCGGTCGTTGGGCCAGCGCGTGCAGGGTCAGCCCTTCGCTGGTCAGTTGGCGCAGAATCTCCTGGCCGTTGGCCTGGGCCCGCTGGTCGTAGGCGCTTTCGGCGTATTCTTCCACCTGCTCCGCGATCTTGGCGGCCGGCATGTGCGCCCAGTCGTCGGCGTCGATCTCCGGCGGCATGGGCAAGATGGCGTTCAGCGCGGCATGCAGCCCGGAAAGATCCCGCTCGGCGTCCAGGCCGTCGGGGGCAAAGGTCCCCGTCAGGCGGCTGATCTGCGAGCTCACCATGTCCAGCACCGTGGGGCGCAGGGTCGGCTCCCCCAGGATGCGCCGGCGCTGATCGTAGATCACCTCGCGCTGCTTGTTCACCACGTCGTCGAATTCCAAGACGTGTTTGCGGATGTCGAAGTTGTAGCCTTCGACGCGCGTCTGGGCGTTCTCCAGCGATTTGCTGATCATGTTGTGCTCGATGGGCACATCCTCTTCGACCCCCAGGCGCTGCATCAGGCCGGCCACCCGCTCGCCGCCGAAGCGGCGCATCAGGTCGTCGTCCAGCGCCACGTAGAAGCGGCTGGAGCCGGGGTCGCCCTGGCGGCCGGAGCGGCCGCGCAACTGGTTGTCGATGCGCCTGGCCTCGTGGCGTTCGGTGCCCAGCACGTGCAGCCCGCCGGCGGCCAACACAGTCGCGCGGTCCTGGGCGCACTGGGCGGCGGCATCAGCCAGCGCCTGCTCCCAAACGCCTGGTTCCAGGGCCGTCAGGTCATGGCCGGCGCGCCGCAGGTTGTCGCGGGCGATGCCCTCCGGGTTGCCGCCCAGGAGGATGTCCACCCCGCGGCCGGCCATGTTGGTGGCGATGGTCACCGCGCCCGGCCGGCCGGCCTGGGCGATCACCAGCGCCTCGCGCTCGTGCTGTTTGGCGTTGAGCACGTTGTGCGTGATGCCGCGCCGCTTGAGCAGGTTGGAGAGGTATTCGCTGGTCTCGATGGCCACCGTGCCCACCAGCACCGGCTGCTGCTGGCGGTGGCGCTCCTCGATCTCCTCCACCACCGACTTGAACTTGGCCGGCGTGTTGCGAAAGACCACGTCGGGATAGTCGTTGCGCTGAACCGGCACATGGGTGGGGATGGGCACCACTTCCAGATTGTAGATCTTGGCGAATTCCTCGGCCTCGGTCTCAGCCGTGCCGGTCATGCCGGCCAGCTTGCTGTACATGCGGAAGAAGTTCTGGAAGGTGATGGTGGCCATGGTCAACGACTCGCGCTGCACCTTCAGCCCTTCCTTGGCCTCGATGGCCTGGTGCAGCCCCTCGGAATAGCGCCGGCCTTCCATCAGACGTCCGGTGAACTCATCGACGATCACCACCTCCCCATCGCGCACCACGTAGTCGCGGTCGAGCTTGTAGAGCACATAGGCGCGCAGCGCGTTGTCCAGATAGGGGGCCAGCTCGAAATTCTCCGGCGCGTACAGATTGGCCACGCCCAGCAGGCCCTGCATCTTCTCGATGCCCCCCTCGGTGAGCGTCACCACCTTGTCCTTTTCATCCACCACGTAGTCGCCATCCTTGGCCTCCTTGTTGCTGGAGGGGCGCAGATGGGGCATCAGCGCGGCGAAGCGGCTGTACCAGTTGCTGGACTCCTGCGCCGCGCTGGAGATGATCAGCGGCGTGCGCGCCTCGTCGATCAGGATGTTGTCCACCTCATCGATGATGGCAAAGAAGAGCGGCCGCTGCACGCACTGGCTCAGATCGCTCACCATGTTGTCGCGCAGATAGTCGAAGCCGAACTCGTTGTTGGTGCCGTAGGTGATGTCAGCCCGGTAAGCTGCACGGCGGGTGATCGGCCGCAGCCGCTGGAAACGGTCATCCTCCGACTGAAAGTCAGGATCGAAGATGTAGGAGCCGCTGTTGGGATCGCCCGCGCTGGACTGGATCACCGCGGTGCTCAGCCCCAGCAGGTGATAGACCGGCCCCATCCACTGGACGCCGAACTTGGACAGATAGTCGTTGGGGGTCACCAGATGGACGCCGCGGCCGGTGAGCGCGTTCAGGTAGAGGGGCAGGGTGGCCACCAGGGTCTTGCCCTCGCCGGTCTTCATCTCGGCGATCATGCCGCGATGCAGGACTGAGCCGCCGATCAACTGCACGTCGAAGTGGCGCATGCCGGTGGTGCGGCGGCTGGCCTCGCGCACCAGGGCAAAGGCCGCGGGCATGATCTCCTCCAGAAGGTCTTCCTCGATCTCGCGGATCGCCTTGTCCTGCTTTTTGATCTGCTGCGCCATCTGGGCGCGTGCGGTGGTGTCGGTTTCCAACCCCCACGCCCGGCGCAGCTCAGCCAGCTCCGCCTTGGCCGCCTCAGTTTCCTGCTGGATCTGCCGTTGGAAGGCGGCCGTGCGCCGGCTGAACTCCTCCTCTGGCAGCTTCTGCATCTCTGGCTCCAGCGCGTTGATCTGCTGCACAACCCGCTGCGCCTGTTTTACAATCTTGTTGCTCTCGCCGAATGCTTTTTTGAATAGATCACGAAACATCTTGAGTCTCTCTTGCTATGAATCAAGGATCAGGACGCCGGTTGCCGTCCAAACGATCCTGCCAGTTGCCGTTTTTGCAAGGCGTCATATTATACCAGCATTCACCGGGCCAGACAATACGCGCTCAAGGATCATCCGCGCCGTGCGCGGCCAGCGCCAACGCGCCCCACAACACGCTGTCATCTCCCAGCGCGGCCGGCTGCACATCGATGCGGGCGCGCGACCAGGGGGGGATGATGCGACGCAGCTCGGCGCGCAGGGGGAGGAAGAGCGCGTCGTCGGCCTTGGCGATGCCGCCGCCGATGACGATGCGCGCCGGGTTGAGCAGCATGATGGCCGCCTTCAACGCCAGCGCCAAATCCACCACATAGCGGGCCACGAAGGCCGGGTCTCGCAGCAGCAGGTGGGCCGGCTGGCCATGGTCGCGCTCCAGCCACAGCCCGCAGCACATGCGCTCGAAACAGCCATGCCAGCCGCACAAGCACGGGGGGCCATCGGGTCGGATGGTCAGGTGGCCAATCTCGCCGGCGTAGGAATCGGCCCCGCGCAGCACCTGGCCGCCGGTCACGATGCCGCCGCCGATGCCGGTGGAGAGGGTCATGTAGAACAGCGGATCGCAGCCCTGCCCGGCGCCGTAGGCCGCCTCGCCCAGCGCGCCCACGTTGGCGTCGTTGTCCATCACCGCCGGCAGGCCCAGCTCAGCCTGCACGCGCTCGATCAGGGGAAAGTCCACCCAGCCCTCCACGTGGGTGGAGAGAATCACGCGCTGGCCGGCGAAATCCACCGGGCCGCCGAAGCCCACGCCGCAGCGCGCCAAGGGGAGCTCACGCTGCCAGCCGCGGGCGATGGCGACGATCTGCGGCAGCATGGCCGCCGGCCCGCCGGCGCGGTCAGTCGGCCGCGTCGCACGCCGCACCATACGCCCGTCGGCGAAGGCAGCCAAGGAGAACTTGGTGCCGCCGATGTCGATGGCCAGGGTGGCATCCCTTCTGTCATGCTGAGCCGGCTGCGGCGCAGCATCCCTTAGCAATGGTCCCACCTCAATAGCCTCGCCTCAAATCGACACGATTCGGTGCGGAATCGCCCCGGTGCAGCGCGTTGAGCAGCCGCGCCAGATGCGCCATACGCTCCCGCTCGGTGCCGGCCGCGCCGAACGCGCCGCCGACGTGCGGACTCAACACCACGTTGTCCAGCTCATGAAAAGGATAGGCCGAGGGGAAGGTGTGGGCGCGCGCGGCGGCATCGGCCGGGTAGTTGTACCACACGTCCAGCCCGGCCGCGGCCAGGTGGCCATCGGCCAGCGCCCGATAGAGCGCCCCTTCATCCACCACCGGCCCGCGGCCCACGTTGACCAACAGCGCGCCGGCCGGCAGCAGCGCCAGCTCCGGCGCGCCCAGCAGGCCCCTGGTCTCCTCGGTCAGCGGCAGGGTGATCATCAGCACATCGGCCTGGGGCAGCAGCTCGGGCAGCGCCTGCGGGCCGTAGATGGCGACGCCGGCGCTGGCCGGCGCGTGCTGGGTGCGCCGCACCGCCAGCACCTCCATGCCCAAGGCCTGGCAGACGCGGCCCACGTGCTGGCCGATGGCGCCGTAGCCCAGAATCAACACCCGCTTGCCGTGCAACAGCGTCACCGCCAGCGGGTCATAGCGCAGCCTCCAGTCGCCGCGGCGCAGCGCCCGGTCATTGGGCACGATCAGACGGGCCGCGGCCAGCAGCAGCGCCAACGCCATCTCGGCCGTCGGCGCGGTGTTGTGGTGCAGGTTGTAGACCGCCACATGGCCCAGGTCGTTGGCCGGGTCCAGCAACAGATCGCGCACTTCCTCCGGCAGGCCGGCAAAAGGAATCACCAGCGCGGCCAGGTTGGGGCTGGCCTGAAGCTGGGCCAGCGTCGGCCGGCCGGCCACCAGCACGTGGAAGCTGGCCTGATCGGGCAGCGGCGCGCCGAAAGTCACGACGATGCCTGGGTCCAGAGCGGCGTGCAGATGATCCAGGTCAAGCTGCTCCGTCGGGCTGAGCACATTGAGCATATGAACGTGTGTCATGGTCAATCCTCTGTCGAGACACCCATGCGCTGGGCACACAACCGTCGAAGAGAGGGCGGGCTTGGTGGCTGCGCACAGACCGGCCCGAGCGGCGAGTCATGGTCAATCCTCTGTCAGTGGGGAAGAATTTTGCCGGCGGAATTATACCACGGCCCGGCTTGGCAGCCATCATATTCGGCAGCGCTGGCGATGGCGCGGCGGGCTGGCGCGACGGGGCCCGCGCCGGGATGCTGCCCAGCGACCGCCCAGGGCAGCCGCGATGTCAGCAGTCACGCCGGCGACTTCCCAGGTCTTGCGGCAGTCATGGTATAATCCACCCAGGAGACCCCCATGACCAACTCGCCTCATCGCACCATCCGCGCTTTGATCCTCGACTTCGGCGGCGTGCTGGTAACCATGCCCGGCGACTCGCCCAGCGCGCGCCGGCTGGCGGCCGAGATGGGCCTCACGCACGACCGGCTGATCCCTGAGATTCTCGACAGCGAAGAGTGGCAGCAGGCGTTGGTGGGCCAGATCGACGCCGAGGAGCTCGACCGCCGGCTGCACGCGCGCTTCGGACTGCCCTGGAAAACGGGCCAGCCCAGCATCATCGCCCGCTGGTTCGCCGACGAGCAACTGAGCCACGAGCTGTTGGAGCTGGCCGACAGCCTGCGCCGGCCCCCCGACTTTCAGGTGGCCGTGCTGAGCAACGCGGCCACCGATCTGGAACAGCAGATCCTGCACGAAAAGCTGGACATCCTGCACCGCTTCGATCTGGTGATCAACTCGGCACGCGTCGGCCTGAGAAAACCGGACCCAGCCATCTATCGCCTGACCCTGGAGCGCCTGGGCGTGGCCCCACACCAGGCCATCTTCGTGGACGACATGCCGGTCAACATCGCGGCCGCGGCCGAGCTGGGCCTGCATGCCATCCACTTCCAAAGCCAACGCCAGGCTGTGGACGCCATCCGCAGCGCGTTGTCCGCCCCGCCGGTCGCAGCGTTTGCGTGACCGGCCCCTTATCCGGCCGATAGCCGGATCAATCACTGAGTTGGAGAGTTTTATGTCAATGCCTATCGCCGATCAACTCGACACGCTGGCGCAGGACGCCGCCGTCCTGGTCAAGAACCTGCATTTTTACTGGGAGGAGGAGGGCGTCTCCGAGCTGGGCATCTTCATCGACCCTGACCTTTTCCAATATCTCGAAAAACTGTATCAGGAATCGCTGGCCTTCGCCGAGCGTTGCCAGGGGCTGGCTGCGCTGGCCAGCCAGGCGCGCGGCGCCTGATCATGGACATCTACCTGCTGATCACCCTGGCCATCGGGCTGGTCGGGCTGGTTGCGCTGGCCGGCCTTGGCCTGCTGTGGGCCATCTTTCGCCGGCCGCTGCCCCAGGTCAAGGGTGAGCAGCGGCTGGATGGCCTCGACGCCGCGGTGGAGATCGTGCGCGACCGCTGGGGCGTGCCGCACATCTACGCCGAGAACGAACACGATGTCTGGTTCGTCCAGGGCTTCGTCCACGCCCAGGACCGGCTCTTTCAGATGGAATACGCGCGCCGGCTCGCCCGCGGGACCATGGCCGAGGCCTTTGGCCCGGCCGCGCTGGAGGCGGACCGCTGGAGCCGGGTGCTGGGCTTTTGGCGCGCCACGCTGGGCGACCTGGAGGCGCTGGACGCCGGCGAGCGCGCGGCGCTGAAGGCCTATGCGGCCGGCGTCAACGCCTACATCGAGACGCGACGCTACCGGCTGCCGGCCGAGTTCGCCCTGACAGGCCACAAGCCTGAGCCCTGGCGGCCGGAGGACAGCCTGGGGGTGCTCAAGGTGTTGGGCTGGGCGCTGAGCCAGAACTGGGAGGGGGAGATCCTGCGTCTGCAACTGCTGCACGCGCTGGGACCGGAGCGCGCGCTGGATCTGGACCCCTTCTACCCGGCCGCCAGCCCGCTGATCGTTCCGACCGCGGGCCAGATCAGCCCTCAGGCCGCGGCCTCAGCCGCGGGCCGGCTGTTGGCCGCCTACCGGGCCGCCAGCGAATGGTTCGGAAAGGCCGGCGCGGCCGGCAGCAACAACTGGGTGGTCGGCCCTGCCCGCACGGCCACCCGCCGCCCGTTGCTGGCCAACGATCCCCATCTGACCGTCTCCATGCCGGCGCTGTGGTATCAGAACCATCTGGAGGTGCAGGGGGGCGGCGTGCAGGTGAGCGGCGCGACCATGCCCGGCCTGCCCGGCGTCATCGCCGGTCACAATGCCCGCATCGCCTGGGGCCTGACCGCCGGCCGGGCCGACACGCAGGATCTCTACGTCGAGCAGCGCCACCCCGAACAGCCGACCACCTTCCGCCACGGGGAGGCCTGGGCGCCGGCGCAGGTGCTGCGCGAGGAGATCCGGGTGCGCGGCCAGGCTGAGCCGCAGGTGCAGGAGGTGGTCATCACCAGCCACGGGCCGCTGATCAACAGCCTGCTGCCGGCTGAGGATGCGGCGACTCTGCCGCCGCTGGCCCTGCGCTGGAGCGGCCACACGCCGGGAAGCAGCATGGCCGGCCTGCTGGCGCTGCAAAAGGCCGCCGACTGGCCCAGCTTTCGCGCCGCGCTGGCCCTGGTCTGCGATCCGTCGCAGAATCTGGTCTACGCCGACGTGGAGGGGAACATCGGCTACCAGTACGTCGGGCGCATCCCGCGGCGGCGCAGCGGCTACGGCCTGCTGCCCAGCCGCGGCTGGACCGGCGAAGGGGAGTGGGAAGGCTGGCTGCCCTTCGAGGAGCTGCCGCACGCCTTCAACCCGCCGCAGGGCTACGCGCTGTCGGCCAACAACAAGCCCGCGCCCGACGATTACCCGCACTTTTTGGGCGCCGACTGGTTCCCCGGCTACCGCGCGACCCGCATCGAACGGATGCTGCACGCCAGGCCACGCTTCACTGTGCGCGACTTTCAGAACATGCAGACCGACCTGTACTCCGTTCAGGCGGAGTCCTTGCAGCCCTACATGATCATGGCCACAGGCCCCGGCCTGCTGGAGCAGCGGGTCGTGCGCGAGCTGGAGACCTGGAACCTCTTTGTGGAGGTGGACAGCTTCCCGGCCGCGGCCTACGAGGTGATGCGCATCCACCTGCTGGACCTGGTGTTTGGCGACAAGCTGGGCCCGCTCAGCCCACACGTCAAGGGTATCTCCTTCAGCGACATCTTCGCGGCCTCAGCCTTCACCGGCAAGGCCAGCCTGGCCCTGGCCAACCTGCTGGAGCAGGAGGAGAGCTGGTGGTATCACGACGCCGCGACGGGCCAGCCCCGCACGCGGCAGGAGGTGCTCGATCGGGCGCTCAAGGCCACGGCCACGACGCTCTATGAGCTGATCGGCAAGGAGCCGCGCAAGTGGGCCTGGGGCAAGGTGCATCAGGTCGAGTTCGCCCATCTCTTTGGCCGCGGCCGCTTTCTGCGCACCATGTTCAACCGGGGCCAGTATCCCGTCGGCGGCGACGAGCAGACCGTGTGGATGACGGCCAGCGAGCTGCAGATGCCCTTTGGCCTGGTGACCACCAGCGCCACCTATCGCCAGGTGTTGGACGTGGGCGACTGGGACCGCTCGACGGCTGTGCTCTCCACCGGCCAGTCGGGCCAGCCCACCAGCACGCACTATGCCGACATGATCGACCTGTGGCGCGAAGGGGAGCAGCACCCGATGCTCTGGACGCGGCCCGCGGTGGACGCTGAGGCGGTCGCGACGCTGTGGCTGCGGCCGAGGATGGGCGTAACTCGTAACTCGTAATGCGTAACTCGTAACCCGGAGCGTGTGGAGATGGGAATCGTTTCTGCGTTGCGCCGGGTGTGATGTGTGTGATGTTGGCTGGTCAACCCGCCCTTGTGACCATCCAGCGATTCCGGATTTGCTGGCTGCCAAGGCGGAGTCGAGCCTTCAGGCGGGTTGGCAGGCGCAACTCGCATCGTCCGGACCCGGCTGAAGCCTCGACTCCGGCCAAATTTGGAATCGCTGGCTGCCAAGGCGGAGTCGAGCCTTCAGGCGGGTTGGCAGGCGCAACTCGCATCGTCCGGACCCGGCTGAAGCCTCGACTCCGGCCATGTTTGGACCCGGCTGAAGCCTCGACTCCGGCCAAATTTGGAATCGCTGGCTGCCAAGGCGGAGTCGAGCCTTCAGGCGGGTTGGCAGGCGCAACTCGCATCGTCCGGACCCGGC
>Ga0209096_1001294_pt1 | contig 28360 bp, 23 predicted proteins | sample AD_UKC034_MetaG_FD_184407 | JGI IMG/M metagenome (GOLD analysis project Ga0209096, IMG submission 184407) | Active sludge microbial communities of municipal wastewater-treating anaerobic digesters from USA - AD_UKC034_MetaG (SPAdes) (version 2) | ecosystem: Engineered > Bioreactor > Anaerobic >... | reverse complement strand
CCACACCCCGCCCGCGCGGACGAAGACGTAGGCCGAGCCAGCGTCGGAGCCTCCGTCATCGTCCCCATACGCCCCGATCACCGCCGTGTCGCCGGAGACGGCCACGGAGTACCCGAGATAGTCGCTCGCCGCGGCGTCGGAAGCCAGGAGCCTGCCCAGCTCTTGCGTGCCTGGGCAGTAATCGCAGGCGTCCCCCAAACCGTCGGTGTCGGCGTCTTCCTGCAGCGGGTTGTAGTCCCACGGGCAGTTGTCACACACATCACCAACTCCGTCGGTGTCCGCGTCTTCCTGCAACGGGTTGTGGTCCGACGGACAGTTGTCACACAGATCACCCACTCCGTCGGTGTCGGCGTCTTCCTGCAACGCGTTCTGGTCCGACGGACAGTTGTCACACAGATCACCCACTCCGTCGGTGTCGGCGTCTTCCTGCAACGGGTTGTAGTCCCACGGGCAGTTGTCAGCGTCATCAAGGATGCCATCGTCGTCGTCATCCGGGTCACAGCCCAAGTCGAAGATATGCACGGACCCGGCATCAGTTCCTCCGGCGTGGTCGTCCCCGTCCGCCCCGATCACCGCCGTGTCGCCGGAGACGGCCACGGAGATGCCGAAATAGTCGTTGGCCGCGGCGTCGGAGGCGGTCAGCTTGGCCTGCTGGCTCCAGACCCCGCCCGAGCGGACGAAGACGTAGGCCGACCCGGCATCAGTTTTTCCGCCGTGGTCGTCGTAGTACGCCCCGATCACCGCGGTGTCCCCGGAGACGGCCACGGAGTAACCGAAATAGTCGCCCGCCGCGGCGTCGGCAGCGGTGAGCTTGGCCTGCTGGGTCCAGACCCCGCCCGAGCGGACGAAGACGTAGGCCGAGCCAGCGGAGGAGCCTCCGTAATCGGCTCCGTACGCCCCGATCACCGCGGTGTCGCCGGAGACGGCCACGGAGCAGCCGAAGTAATCGTACTGCGCGGCGTCGGCAGCGGTCAGCTTGGCCTGCTGGGTCCAGACCGCGCCCGAGCGGACGAAGACGTAGGCCGAGCCAGCGGAGGAGCCTCCGTCATCGTCCCAGTGCGCCCCGATCAGGGCCGTGTCGCCGGAGACGGCCACGGAGTAGCCGAAACGGTCGCCCGCGGCGGCGTCGGCAGCGGTCAGCTTGGCCTGCTGGGTCCACACCCCGCCCGCGCGGACGAAGACGTAGGCCGAGCCGGCGGAGGAGCCTCCGTCATCGTCGCTATACGCCCCGATCAGGGCCGTGTCGCCGGAGACGGCCACGGACTTGCCGAAGTAGTCGTCCGCCGCGGCGTCGGAAGCGGTCAGCTTGCCCTGCTGGGTCCAGACCCCGCCCGAGCGGACGAAGACGTAGGCCGAGCCGGCATTTGTTCCTCCGGCGTGGTCGTCGTAGTACGCCCCGATCACCGCCGTGTCGCCGGAGACGGCCACGGACTTGCCGAAGTAGTCGTCCGCCGCGGCGTCGTCAGCAGTCAGCTTGGCCTGCTGGGTCCAGACCCCGCCCGAGCGGACGAAGACGTAGGCCGAGCCAGCGGAGGAGCCTCCGTCATCGTCCCAGTACGCCCCGATCACCGCCGTGTCGGCGGAGACGCCCACGCAGACGCCGAAGTAATCGCTCTCCGCGGCGTCGGAAGCCAGCAGCTTGGCCAGCTCCTCCGTGCCGACACAGTAATCGCAGACATCACCCACGCCGTCGGTGTCGGCGTCTTCCTGCAACGGGTTGTAGTCCGAGGGGCAGTTGTCACAAACATCACCGAGCCCGTCGGTGTCCTCGTCTTCCTGCAACGGGTTGTAGTCCGACGGGCAGTTGTCACACACGTCACCAACCCCGTCGGTGTCCGAGTCTTCCTGTAACGGGTTGTGGTCCCACGGGCAGTTGTCAATACCATTAAGGATGCCATCGTCGTCGTTGTCCGGGTCACAGCCCAAGTCAAAGACGTACGCCGACCCGGCATCCGTTCCTCCGGCGTGGCCGTACGCCCCGATCAGGGCCGTGTCGCCGGAGACGGCCAAGGAGTAGCCGAAGTGATCGTACTGCTCGGCGTCGGAAGCGGTCAGCTTGGCCTGCTCGGTCCAGACCCCGCCCGCGCGGACGAAGACGTAGGCCGAGCCAGCGTCGGAGCCTCCGTAGCCGTGCGCCCCGATCACCGCGGTGTCGCCCCAGACGGCTACGGAGCAACCGAAATAGTCGCCCGCCGCGGCGTCGGCAGCGGTCAGCTTGGGCTGCTGGGTCCAGACCCCGCCCGCGCGGACGAAGACGTAGGCCGAGCCAGCGTCGGAGCCTCCGTCATCGTCCCCATACGCCCCGATCACCGCCGTGTCGCCGGAGACGGCCACGGAGTAACCGAATTGGTCGTTCGCCGCGGCGTCGGAGGCGGTCAGCTTGGCCTGCTGGGTCCAGACCCCGCCCGAGCGGACAAAGACGTAGCCCGAGCCAGCGGATTGATCGTCCCCGTGCGCCCCGATCACCGCCGTGTCGCCGGAGAGGGCTACGGAGCACCCCAAATAGTCGTTCGCCGCGGCGTCGGCAGCGGTCAGCTTGGCCTGCTGGGTCCAGACCCCGCCCGAGCGGACAAAGACGTAGGCCGAGCCAGCGAATTCATCGTCCCCGTGCGCCCCGATCACCGCGGTGTCGCCGGAGACGCCCGGGGAGATGCCGAAACAGTCGCCCGCCGCGGCGTCGGCAGCGGTCAGCTTGGCCTGCTGGGTCCAGACCCCGCCCGCGCGGACGAAGACGTAGGCCGAGCCAGCGCCCGAATTGTCGCGGTACGCCCCGATCACCGCCGTGTCGCCGGAGACGGCCACGGAGTAGCCGAAACGTTCGCCCGCGGCGGCGTCGGCAGCGGTCAGCTTGGCCTGCTGGGTCCACACCCCGCCCGCGCGGACGAAGACGTAGGCCGAGCCAGCGTCGGAGCCTCCGTCATCGTCCCCATACGCCCCGATCACCGCCGTGTCGCCGGAGACGGCCACGGAGTACCCGAGATAGTCGCTCCAGGCGGCGTCGGCAGCGGTCAGCTTGGCGAGCTCCTGCGGGTCACATTCAGCGTGTGCCTGCGGAGGCGGCGCGGCGATGGACAGCACTACCGCAAGCAGGCCCAGCGTATACCGCGCTCTACTCGATGGTGCCCAGTGACGCCGGTTATGCTTCCCAAGAATCAGGAATGTCGACATCGTGATTGCCTTCGTTTTTGGGCGAAAGTGCCGCCGATATGCGTGACATTGATACGCGTCGCATAAGCGTTCCCGGATGCGCGGCGCATCCACAGCTTTGAGCGGGCTGGTCACTGCGAAACGCGTGCCCGCCCCGAGCGGCGAGCACACGACTCTGCCTCGTGGATGTCGCCATTGTACTGCAAGTGGTCGGCGGCAGGGTCAAGAAAAAAACGGTGAATTGGTCTTGGTAAAGTACTACTGCGACCGGCGACCCGACGGTGACCTCGATCCAGTCGTCGTCGAGCGTGAGCCGGATCGTTCTGCCTTGGCCAGCGGTCTGGGCGTCGGTCGGGTTCTCGGAGGCGGGCGCGAGGCTTGTGTCCTCTTCCGCTTCGTTCCCGCCGGGGAACACCCAACGCCCAATCGCTGCGGCGTCGTCTTGCAGGGCGTCCAGCAGATTGATGATTCCCGACAGGGCTTCGGCCTCGGGTGAACCGTCGCGCTGGCGCCCCAGCATCTCCAGCAGGACGAGCTTCTGCTGATGCAGCAGGGTCCAATCAACGTTGTTCAGGGATTCGAACATGGGTTTCATCTCCTTTCCGGGTGGAGCGAGTGTCCGGCGCTGAATGGAGAGGTCCGCTTGCGCGCGCTATCTCCCCTCAGATAGCCGGGCAGGGTGAACTCACTCGTGGTTGTTGCCGGTTACGCGGTGGCCGTTGGGGTGGGCGGCTGGATGGTCTTGACGGAGCCGTCGACGTGTTCGATCTGGACGCGGCCGTCGGGAGTGACGCGCACGGACGTCCTTTCAGGTTGGATGCGGTCCAGCGGGGCGAGGATGCTCTGCCGCAACTGCTCGTCCGGGCCGATGAGGTTGGCCCAGAACTCACTGAGGTCGCGCTCGAATGCATACAGTTGGGTGTCGTAGGTGTCGCCGTCGTCGTACCAGCCGCCCAGGTGGTACCAGATCTCCGACGGCCGCCAGCGTTGCTGGGCTTCGGGCGTCACGAGCATCTCGTCATCACTGCACTGGCTGGCATCCTTGGGTGGGGCCTTTGCCATGCAGACCGGCGCGCTGAAGACTTTGCCGTCGCTGGTGTGGGCGGTGATGGCCAGAGTGTCCACGCAGGTCAGATTCCCCGACCAGAGGCAGGCCCTGTGCAGTTCCTTGCCGACCGTGACCTCGACCTTGCCGATGGTGGGCAGCGTGGCCCACGAGTAGCCGTCATACCCGGAGCGGATGCTGACGGGAACGAATGGTTCCGGGAACGTGCCCAGTGCTGCGAGCAGGTGGGCATTCGTGTCATCACCTTCCTGCCCCGGCGCGTTGAGGTCGAAGCGGTAGCACTTGGCCAGCGGGAAGTCCTTGGGCATGACGACCTCCACCGGTTCCGGCGCCAGGTCGTTGCCGATCAGGCCCACCGTGAACGTGGGCTTGGCCTCGGGCAGGCAGATGCCCAGGTCCTTGGCGCGCAGGAACTCCTTGTACGGCAGCGTGTGTTCGCCCTTGCGCTCGAGATAGCGATATGCCTCCAGCTCGAGAGCGGCCAGGAGCTGCTGGTACGCCTCGTTCTCCACCAGGCGCGTGCGGGCGGGAAGCATCAGCCGGATGCCCGTGGGCTCGCCGGTCAGGTCCACGAGGTAGTACAGGCCCTGTTCGCTCACTGGGTGATCGTCGAAGGTCACGACCTGGCCGTGGAAGTTGACGAGCACGTTGTTGCCGTACCAGCGTTCGCGCCTGCAGGAGTGGTGCCAGGCGTCCAGTTGGCCGGCGGTGCGGACCTCGATCGTGCAGCCCAGGTCGGGATGGCGGGCGGCCTGCGCGGAGACGAAGGGCAGCTTCGGGCAGCGTTTGCCGTCCACGCTGACTTGCAGGCCGGAAAAGACGGCGTTCACGTCCACCTTGGCTGGCTCCCAGGGTTCGTCCCGGAACCGCAGGATGGTGCCTTTCTTCACGGGGTTGGGGTCTTTCAGGACGTGGACCGGCTTGTGTGTCCAGCCGTCCTTGCTGATCGTGACGATCTTGCTTTTGGAGCGGATGGTGACTTTGCGTGGCGCCAGGCAGAAGATGCCCACGCCGGCCGGGTCCTCGCTCTGCTCGCAGCGTTCGTCCCAGCCCGAGCCGCCGAGGTCCAGGAGTCTGGCGAAGTCGTCGATGCCCTGCCCGTTGTCCTTGACGGTGACCCAGCCGTCTTCGTTGGTGATCGTCACCTTGGTGGCGCCTGCCCGCCGGGCGTTCTGCAGGAGTTCGATGATGCGGCCGTCCAAGGTGCCGGTGAAGAGCCGGTCGGCCTTGGTCAGCAGTCTGGTATTTACGGTTGCTTGTATGGTTTGCATTTGAATGCCTCCGCATGGTTGTGCTGGCGACACTATGCCGACAGGGACGTGGTGTCGCCGCTGGTCCTTGCCACGGTCCGCGGCAGCGCGCGGAAACAGCCGTGGTGATGGTTCTGAGGTTGGGATTCGATCGATGGGGTGATGGACGGCGGTGGCCGTTCGGTCAGACGATCTCGAACGGCGGGAGGTCAGGCAGCTCGGAGCAGAGGTGCTTGAGGGCGTCGATGCCTTGCTGGGTGTTGCCGGCTTCCAGCAGGGTGATCGCTTGCTGCACGTCGCTGCTCAGGATGAGGATTTCGTCGGTGTGCTCGTTGCTCGACGTGTGCGCGACCGGTTCTTTCATGCCGGGCCGCCAGTCGAGCAGTTCGGCGTCGTAGCCGCACATGCCCTCGCAGTGGCGGCGGTAGCTGAGCTTGAGGCGCCGGCAGGCCTGCTCCAGTTCCGGGAACTCGCCGTACCGTGCTTCCTCGTCGCAGAGTTGCAGGTGGCCGTCCTTGCAGGCCTCCAGCAGTTCCTCGGCTGTCTTCGGCTCGAAGTACGCCTCGCCCCAGTCGGTGCGGACGGCGGCCTCCCGAATGGCCTTCAGCAACTGCTCTACTCGCGCGCGTTTGATCCGCCCGCCGATCTGGATCCAGGTTGCGTATCGTTCGCTCATGGTTTCCTCCTTCGCGCCTGGGGCGCAGAAAAAACGCCCGGCCGTCGCCGATGGGTCTCGCACGCGTGTGCGAGGAACGACCCATCTGACGCACGGTCGGGCACGGTTCAGTCATCATATTCCCGAGGACCGGCGGAACACCGATGGATGGTGTCTCCCGGGTTCTGTCGTGTCGTGGGTCTTGAGGAATCGCAGGGAAGCTCGACGTGATGGTTGGTTGCCAGATTCAATGGAGAATCAGCTACTTGGATTTTGGGCTGGCCCTCGGCCAATCCCGGTTTCTCGTCGAGGATCCGCTGCATGATGACCCTGGCCGTCGGCCGGGTGCTGTCACGTGGTGAAGATCCTCTGGCAACCGGTGGTGCGCGTGCGCGCGTCGGTTGCCGTGGGCACTTGACGTGCTCCGTTGTGAGGATTGACCGGTGGTACTACGGCCGAGTTTATAAACTTGTCGCTGCCGGCCCGTGCTGCGTTACATGGGTCCCGGGTCCGGTGGCATCATCAGTGATGCCGCCGGCTCAGGCGGCTCGTGCAGGTCCGGTCCTGCGCAGCTCGGCACGAGCGCAGCAGCGCCCCAGTCCGGCTCGGCGAAGGCCTGCTCCTGGTGCCGGAATCCCGCGGCGATATCTTCGAGGTGTTGATCGAAGGCGTGCTCGGCCAGCGACAGCTCGTCCGGACCGCCCTCCATCGCCATCGTCGCCCATGCGTCCGCCCCGGTCGGTGCCTCCATCCGTTCCTGGCCGAGCACGATCCGCTCCAAGCCGCCGTACGCTGCTCCCTCACGCATCGTGCGCGCCGTGTTTGCCACGGCGTCGAGAGCGCCGCCGTTCCCCGAGTCTTCGCCGGCCTCGGCAGACGCAGGGCCAGCGCCGGCAGGCGCCGCATTCTCGAGGAAGACTTCGTCACGTTCCTGCGGGACCTGCTCCAGCGCTTCCAGGTCGCCCGGCATCTCGCCGCGTCCCGCGTACGCGTTCTGGTCGCCTGCTGCCTCACGTTCGAGTTTGCGCGCGAGATCGAGCCGCCGCACGCTCTCCTCGTACGTCAGAGGCCGCTCGCGCGGTACCCGATCGAGGACGTTGAGTGCCCGCCCGTCGAACATGGCCTCGTCCGGGCCGAGGTCGTACTCCCACGCATCCTCATCCGGGGCGTAGTCGGTGGGTTTCAGATAGCGCCGGCGGGCGAGGGCCGGGTAGTGGATGTCCTCGCGGTAGGGCTCGGGCGCCGGGGGATAGGCGGTCTCGGTGACCAGGAGTGGGTCCGGTCTGGGCTGTGGCGGGCGGATCGCGCGGTACTGCGCGCCCGGGCTGCGCAGGCCCGACAAGTCCACCTCCTCGTGCTCCTGCCCATGGTGCGGTCGTGGATAGAGCGAACGAATGCTGCGGCCGAAGCGTGCCATGGCGAACCTCCTGCTGAACATGACGACAGCCGTCGTGCCGCCCAGCCTCACGCTTCATCGTACGAGCGCCGCGGGAGTGCCGAGTGACATCACGACGACGGCTCGCTGGCACGCCGGGAAGCTGGATGGACGGGGGCAACGTCCCCGCCGGCACGCGACCACGGTCGCGGGACCGGCATGCACGCAGCCGGCGGGCAGGCGTCAACACGCCGTCAGCGGGAAGTGCCGACGGAGCTCACCGCACGCGGTACGCTGGTATAGAGTGTATGGCGGTGCGCGGGCAGCGCGCATCATGAGAGTGGTCAGGAACGAGCGGAGGCCTGCGATGCGGCAACAGTTGTTCGACGTGGACGTCGAGGGTCTGATCCGGCAGATACACCCCAAGTACCGGGCGGTGTGGGAGGGCCTCGCGCCGGAGGACCAACGAGCGCTGGCGCTCTACTTCCTGCCGCACCGGTCTGCGAAGGATGTGCTCGAACCCAAGCGGCCGCGCGTGATCAAGTGGTACTGCCCGTTCGCCGCGCAGTGCGACTTCCCGAGCGGTCACCGCTACTGCATCAACGTGTTCACCGGGTGCGCCCACCACTGCGAGTACTGCTACGCGCAGGCCTACGAGCCGGACGAGGCCGCACCGAAGAGCAACTTCGAACGGCTCCTGCTGAAGGACCTGGACGATCTTGAGCGCTGGGACGTCCCGCCCGCGCCCGTGCACCTGTCGAACAGCACCGACCCGTTCCAGCCCCTGGAGGCGACGGCCGGGCACACCCGCTTAGCGCTCACGGAGATTCTGCGCCATCGCTACCGCTTCACGACCGTGACGATCCTGACGAAGAACCCGCTCCTGCCCGTGCGGCGCGGCTATCTCGACCTGTTCCAAGCCCTCGGCACGCTGCCCGAAGACCACCCGCGGCACGCTGAATTCGCAGCACGCGCACAGCCCGGGTTCGTCATCGAAGTGAGCCTGGCATTCTGGCGGGAGGACGCACGGCAGCACTACGACCCCGGCGCGCCCCCGCTGGACGAACGGATCGAGGGACTGCGCGCCCTGCACGCCCACGGCATCCCGCTCGTGCTGCGGATCGACCCACTCTTCCCGCGCTCACCACTACCAACACGCCCACCGGCATCGCTCGCGGACTTTGACCTACCGGAGGCCCAAACGCTCGACGATCTCGAACGCCTCGCGGCCCTGGCGAAGGACCTGCACGCTCGCCACGTGGTCTACTCGCCCGTCAAGATCGTGCAGCCGCGCGGCGGCCAGCTCTCACCCACGATGCAGGCCCTGCGGCGCGTGTACGAGGCCTGCGCACGGCCCGCCAAGCCGGTCTTCCGTGGCGGCAGTTGGCGCCTGCCGGACGCGATCGCGCGAGCGCACATCATCCAACCGTTTCTGGACATCTGCCGACGTTACGACATGCCGGCCAAGTACTGCAAACACAACCTGATCGAGACGCCATGACGCCAGCGCTCGCGCCGCACGGGGCATGGGCCGGGCGCCCAGGATCGCGGCCCAAGCGGCGCGCATCGATTCAAGCCACCCCGCGTTGCAGATCGCCGGAAGCAGCAGTGACCTGCTCACGAAGTACCGCCGCTCGCGTTCAGCAAGAGCCTGCACCGCCCGCGCCGGATCGCGGCCCTGCAGTTGAGCCAGCCAGGCTTCTTGGCGAGCATCATCCCGGTCTGCTCGGCGCACAAACCGCAGCTCGAACGCGAGCCGCTCGGAGCCGGATGGAAGCACGGCCTCCATGCCGCTCCTCTACCTGGTACGCACGCGCAGGTGGGCTCAGAAGTGCGGAATCCCGCTACGAACGCGCAGATCGTTCCACGGGTAGAAGTCGCGCGAAGCACAGTAGACATGAACGTAATGGTCGTGACGCAAGGAATCGTGCCGGCAACTCAGCGATACCCGTCGCACGGGGCTACGCGCTTCAGGCGGTGTTCCTGCCGAGACGCTGACGACACTACTCACCGCGGCGGCGCCTTCGTCCCTTGGGGAGCGCAGTCGCTTGATAGAACGACCGCGGGCAGAAGTGCCATGCATATCTGAAGCCGAGCACGTACCGCCGGCAGCGTGTCAACCGCTCGCTCATCACCCTGCAACAGGTCCCAGGGCCTGAAAGACCGGCGTGCTACCGTGCGAGTGAATTCGGGCCGCCGGTTATTGACCCAGGTGGGTGTGTCTTGCTAGCATAGCGCTGTCACCGCCGCTGGAAAGCGGTCTAATCTGCGGCACGGCGTGAAGGTAGGTGGAGACAGCGCGCGGAGGCTGGCGATTCAGCGGAGCGGTGGCTGCGGAGCAGAGTGTCGGCGGTCAACAGGCAACAAAAACGCCCACACGGGACCGGGCGAGACGGGAGAGGAGTTGCGTGGCATGCCCAGGCCGAAGGCGCCGCCATGCCGTGGCGGCGCGCGGCCGTTCGCATGCACCAGGGCATGCGGGGGCTGCGCTTGGCCTGTCACCCCCTTTCCGGCTGTAGCTGTCCCGATGGCGTGGAGTGACTCAGCGCGCGGCTCGCTGGGCATCGAGCACCGGCACGCAGGGGGCGTGCGAGTGTCAAGGGCGTACGGGTTAAGGTGCGGAGTCTGATCATGAACCACTGGAACACGACCGTAGCACTGGCGGTAGTGGCTTGCTTGTTGGGCGCAACGCCTGCAGTGCGGGCCCAGGACTGTGATTGGCTGCCGGGCGAGGGCGCGCGGGGAACCGACGGAGACGTACTCGCCACCACTACCTGGAACCCCGATGGCCCGGGCCCACAGCCCGAGCTGCTGGTTGTCGGTGGGGTTTTCACAGTTGCCGGCGGCGTCTTCGCAAACAACATCGCTGCGTGGGACGGCAACACCTGGCACCTGCTTGGATCGGGGATGAACGGCGAGGTATTCGCCGTGGCGGTCTACAACGGCGAATTGATTGCGGGGGGCGCCTTCACGACCGCCGGGGGCGTGACATGCAACGGAATCGCCCGCTGGAATGGCAGCGACTGGCAACCGCTGGGATCAGGGATGTACGGCAGCTATCCATACGTTGATGCCCTGACGGTCTACAACGGCGAACTGATCGCGGGAGGCCGTTTCACGACTGCCGGCGGCGTGTCGTGCTACAGAATCGCTCGCTGGAACGGCAGTATTTGGCAGCCGCTGGGGTCGGGGGTGGGCGGTGTTACGCGTCCACGCGTGTCCGCCCTGACAGTCTACAATGGCGAGTTAATTGCGGGAGGCTCTTTCACGAGTGCCGGCGGCGTGCCGGCCAATTTCATCGCTCGCTGGAACGGCAGCGCTTGGCAGTTGCTGGGGTCGGGGATGAACGGCGATGTGCGCGCTCTGACTGTCTACAACGACGAACTGATCGCGGGGGGGCAGTTCTGGACCGCCGGAGGCGTGACATGCAGATATGTCGCCCGCTGGAACGGCAGCGTCTGGCAGTCGCTGGGGTCGGGAATGGACTATCCCGCATACGCCCTGGCAGTCTACAACGGCGAACTGATCGCGGGGGGCGACTTCGGAAGCGCCGGCGGCGTGACGTGCCTCCGCATTGCCCGCTGGGACGGCAGCGTCTGGCAGCCGGTGGGGGATGGGATGAACAACTGGGTAGCGGCCCTGACGGTCTACAACGGCGCGCTCATCGCGGGCGGTCGTTTCTTAGGGACCACTGGTGGCGTGCGGTGCAGCTTCGTCGCCGGTTGGGACGGCAACGCCTGGGAGCCCCTGGGGGAGGGGATGAACGACTTGGTGACCGCCGTGACAGTCTACAACGGCGAACTGATCGCGGGGGGCTGGTTCAGAAGCGCCGGGGCCGCGTCGTGCAACTACGTTGCCCGCTGGGATGGCAGCGCGTGGCTACCGCTAGGGTTGGGGATGAACGACGCCGTGGAAGCCCTGACGATGTGCAACGGCGCGCTCGTCGCGGGGGGCTACTTCACGTCTGCCGGCGGCGTGACCTGCAACTACATTGCCTGCTGGGACGGCGGTGCGTGGCAGCCGCTCGGGGAAGGAATGAACTATGACGTCTATGCCCTTACTGCGTATGACGGCGGATTTGTCGCGGGAGGCCTCTTCACTTCCGCCGGTGGCGCGACCTGCAACTACATTGCCCGCTGGGACGGCAGCGCCTGGCAGCGGCTGGGCGAGGGCATGGACGGTTGGGTGGCAGCCCTGGTGGTCTACAATGGCCAGTTGATCGCGGGGGGCTCTTTCACGACAGCCGGCAGTGTGGAGTGCAACTGCATCGCCCTCTGGGACGGCAGTGCCTGGCAGCCGCTGGGGTCGGGGATGAACGGCAGCGTGCAGGCCCTGGTGGTCTACAATGGCCAGTTGATCGCGGGGGGCTCTTTCACGACAGCCGGCAGTGTGGAGTGCAACTACATTGCCCGCTGGGACGGCAGCACGTGGCAGCCGCTGGGTACGGGGATGAACTACGTTGTGTGTGCCCTCGCGGTCTACACCGGCGAGCTGATCGCGGGAGGGTACTTCACGACCGCCAGCGGTGTGCCGTGCGGCTGCATCGCTCGCTGGAACGGCAGCGTCTGGCAGCCCCTGGGGTCGGGGATGAACGGCAGCGTGCAGGCCCTGACCGTCTACAACAACGAGCTGATCGCGGGGGGCGATTTCACGGCCGCCGGAGAGTGGGTCTCGTACTTCTGGGCCCGCTGGGCATGCTTCTTCGCATGTGACCTCGACGGCGACGGCGACGTGGACGAAGATGACTTCTGGCTTTTCGTCAGCGCGTTTGGCACCTGCACGGGCGCCCCCGGCTTCCTCCTAGAGGCTGACCTCGACGGCGACGGCTGCATCACCCTCGTCGACTACGGCCAATGGCTGCAGTGCTACCTCGACGCCAACGGCCGGGGCTTCGCCGCGCCGACCAGCCGGCCCGCAGAAGCGGCGCCTTTCGAGCCGGTAGCAGTGCCGCTGGCGACGATTAGTCTGGACGGCCGCTTGCGCGCCGCTCCGGACCGCGATCGTAATGTCGCCCCGGATAGCGAGGTTGACGTTGATCTGGCTGATTTCGGGAACTTCAGCACGGCCTTCACCGGCCCGTAGGGTAAGGTGCAGGCACGTGGGGCTCGGCTCATCGCTTGACCCTTTGCAGCTCCGACGGGCGCAGGCGCGGCCGCGGTGTGGGTTTGTTACCCACCAGCCCCGGTGGCGCGGCTGTCCTCTGGCTATACGCTGCGCGCCGCGCCTCTGCAAACTGGATGAGCAGCAGCTCCTTGTCGCGGGCGGCGGCCGTCGTGTTGTTGAGCGCGACCACCTTGTTCGCGAGCAGTGCCAGGCTGCGGGCGAAGCGCGGCGAAAGCACCCAGCCCTCGCGGTAGCCGTGCCGGGCGTTGAAGCGCGAGACGTGGTCGATCAGGCCGAGACGGCGGAGCTTGGCCCGGACGCGTTCCAGCGTGCGCTTCGAGATTCCGTGCTCTTCTGCGAGCGGTGCCAGCTTAGGCACCAGAGAACCGTCGGCCCATTTCAGCGAAATCCACAGCACGAGGCAGCAGTGCTGCTGATTACGGTTCCCGGGGAACAGGAGTTCGGCCAGATCGCTGACGTCCTGCAAGCGCGCGATGCGGCTCGCGTTGAGATCGACCTTGGTACTCGTCATGTTCTCACAGGGGGTGGTTCTGAAGTGCAAACACGGCATTCCGTGCGGGGCCTGCGCGACGCGGCACTGTTAAAATCCGCTGGCGGCGTTGCGGGCAAACCATGCCTGCACCGAAAACCGGGCGAATCCGGCGGCCTGGTGCGCGCGAGGGCCCCCTTGCGGCGGATTCGACGCGTTTGCGCGGCGTCTTCGTCGGTGGCCTCGGGTTCCCGTTCGGAGGGTGAAAACCTTGTCAATCAGACCGGCCCTGGATTCTTGGCGGGCTGGGGATCTTCACGTCGGTGAACGAGCGAACTGGCCGATTGAAAGCCGGCCTGGCGGAGCTGTTGTCGCAGGGCGTAGCGCTCCTGGCTGATCCGGATGGCGTGCTCGCGCAGGTGCGGACCGAACGTCTTCTCGATAAAGAGGATGCTCTCGAAGGACGACACATACACCTCGTTGAAAACCCTCCAGAACCGCCAGCGGACGCCTTGGCGGCTCATGCGGAAGGTTTGATGGACTTTCTGGCCGTACGTGCCGCGGAGGACCATGTAGCTCGGCTGGCCCGCGCGCAGCTCGACCCAGAGCTCACGCGACTCCGTCAGCTGCTTCAACTGCTCCAGAAACTGCTTGTCTTTCTCGGTCAGCATCATGGTTGGTCACCCAGATCGTGCTACCCTCCTGCCACACGGTGAGAACGCCGGCGTGGGCGAGGAAGATGATCGCGATGAAGCGATAGATGAGGTCCCGGCGCGGGTCCTCGATCAGTGGCGGGATATCGGCCAGCGCGATCGCGCTGCCCGTGCACTGGGCTTGGACGTGGCGTTCGTAGCGGTGCAGGTCGAAGTCGCTCCTGCTTGGCGGAGCTGCCGCTGGCTCGACCGAGCGGGTCAGCTCGTCCAGCGCGGCCTGGAGCGCCGCCAGGCCGTCCAGCCCGGCCGGGTCCACCTCGACGGCCGGGGACCGGCACGCGGCCAGCATCAGCCGCACACGCTCGCGCTGGTCATGCTTGCGCTCGCGGTGCTCGGCCATCTTCTCCCGGAAGTATGCCGCATCAAACACGAGGCCGTCGAACAGGAACCGCGACATGATCTCCGCATGGCAGCAGTTGCACTCGTACCGCCGGATGCGGACACGCGGCCTCCCGCCACAGGCGGCACAGGTCTGAAACACCACCGTCGGGTCGAACGTCCTCCCGCACGCAAGGCACCGGCAGGCCCCGTCGCGGACCATTACGAGGTTTCCGCCGCAGCCTGGGCAGGCGTGCCCGGCCAGCATCACCTCGTAGCAGAACGCCCGCACACGCGCGACCAGGCACGCGACCGCGTCCGCCAGCATGAAGGCGAGCCGAACGATGTCGGGCCCGACCTGGGTCTTACAGGACGACATTGACATCGGCGTCCGCAGCACGGTGCGGCGCGACTTCCTTCTGTGCGCTGGGGCGTGCTGTGCCGCCAGCTTGATCTGGTTTGGCCGCAGCGTTCCCCGGTCGCTGGTATTTGGGCGTGAACTTCCGGCCGCAGGCCTTGCAGCGCCGCAGCCGGCGCGGGCCCAGACCTTTCGTTGGTCGCGTTCCCTTCGAGACCGTGCGTTGGCTCTTACAGTATGGACACTTATACGGGCGTCCCACGAGTATCACCTCGCGGGACCCACGCGGGGCCTGCGTACATAAGTTTTTGCCACCACGGCAACGTGACATGCTCCCGCCGTGGTTCCCAGGGCTGACGCGGTGTGCACCCCTGACAGCCGCGCGCCTGCCAGCATCGGTGCTCCGCGCGCCGGACTTCGCATTGCGGGGAGGGGGGATGGGGGTGCGGGGGCTGGGGGAGGGGCGAGGCAGGGGTAGAGTATGCGGAGTTAATGCGTGAGCGTCTTTGCCGCTGTCGATGTGTTCGTTCGGCTCCCCTCCCGGACCCTCCCCGCTCTTCTTCTCTTTCTTTTCCATATAGAAGGTATAGATAGAGGCGGCCGGACTCGGTTGAAACCACGCGCGAGTGACAACAGCCATCCTGGTGAGCACTACCAGCGGCTGCGAGCACTCCACGCGTAAACTCCGCATACAGTAGGCCAGAATGGTCAGCAGCACGGGCGTGAGCGGGACAGCCTGCCCGGGCGCGCAGCGCGCGGCGCCTTACTCGCCAAACCGCAGGCGGCAGATCTGCTCCACGATCGGCTGGTCGAAGTTCAGCAGGACGCGGTTCGTGAACGTTCGCCCGACCTTGGTCGCCACCAGGGCAACCAGCCCGACGCTCTGCAGATAGCTGAGGCTGGAGTAGAAGTGGACGTAGCTGAACGGCTTCTCCCCGCGCGCCTGGCAGAGCCGGACGTAGCGGCCGTAGACGTCCTTGGCGAACGCGGTGGGCGCGACCTGGACCGCCCGCAGGATGAGCAGCAGCGGGTCGGTCAGGTCGTTGATGATGTCAATGATGATGTCGCGCCGGGCGTGCTCGAAGCAGGCGGCCAGCGACTCCTCGGGCCGGGTCACCGTGTAGAAGAGCGTCTTGATCGCCACCCGGACATCCGCGTTCGTCTGGCGCACCGTCAGCGCGGCAATCTCAGCCAGCCGGCCTTCGTCCCAGGCGACCAGGCCGCGCTCGGCGCGGTCCCGCAGGATCTGGCTGATCTCGGCCGCGTTGTAGTGGCGGAAGTGCAGCGGCATGGGCTGGAGGCTGCTGCGCGTGGCCGGGTCGATCTCCTTGAGCACCTGCGGGTTGTTGGCCAGCGCGATCGCCAGGAAGGGCTGTTCGGCCCGGCTGAGGCGGTAGAGGATCTCCCGCCGCGGGTCCTTGGGGCTCATCAGGTCGATCTCGTCCAGGATGACGGCGGTCTTCTGCGGGCAGCTCGCGCAGAAGCGCTCGAACATTTCGGACAAGCTCGCTCCGCGCGCCTGCACGCCGAGCAGGTGGGCGAGGATCTTGAAGCTCGTGTTGTGCTCGCGGCAGTTGGCATAGAGGATCTGGAGGCTCGTGTGCTTGGGCACGACGCGTTGCAGGTAGCGCAGGGTGAGCGTCTTGCCTGAGCCCCGGCTGCCGATGATGGCGTAGTGCGTGGGGATGCCCGTGATGTCGAAGCGGAGCAGTTCGTCAATGAGCAGCTTGGCCTCCTCACGGAGCAGGGGCTGGTCGGGGATGTGGTCGAAGTCGAAGACGGAAAAGTCCCTGACTGACTTGGCCTCCTGGCCGAGGTGGTCCTTCTGCTGGCGCAGGTACGCGGCAATGTCCATCCGACGCATCAACTCCGCGGACGGCATCAACCGCGCCAGTACTTAAAGGTTGTGCGTCCCGCGCGAGTGGTGGCGCTCCGGCGGAGCGGTGCGAGTCTGAGGTGGGTATGGGGCGGCCTCAGTCACCAGGGCCGGTGAACTCCGCTTGAAACAGCGCGAAATCGGCGAGATCCATGTCCCCGTCGGCGTCGCAGTCTCCGGGATTGCACTCCGCCCCGACTGAGGCCTCCGGGCCACTCAGGCACGCGACGAAATCGAGAAAGTCTGTCAGATCGGCATCGCAATCGTGGTCGAAGTCACCACATCCGCTCCCATAGCACACGTGCCCGCCATGATCCTCGGTCAGTAGCTCGCAGTTAGCGTAGACATGCAAACCATGCGTGTATAGCTTTCCGCTGGGACCCCAGCCCCACTCATCGACCGGTGCGTTGACATACAGTGCCTCGCCCCAACCACACGTACCGCCCCGGTTGCCGTTGTCCGCGTCGTCAACCAGATGGAGGACACCATTGATCGTAAGCAGATCAATCTGGAAGTTGGGGTTCTCGCCAAACCAGCAATACGCGGAGGGCACGCCGTCATCGTAGCCGCCCACCTCCAGGTACGTTGGGTCCCCATTGCAGATCAGGTTTAGGTTCGCCAGCCCTCCCAACGCCACTTCGTCCGTCGCGTAGTTCTGGAGGCTGCCGCCCTGGCTGGTGATCTCGATAGCTGCACCGGGTAGGGCGCTGAATGTGCACTGCCCTCCGAGCACGAGGGTCCGGGTCATGATGTCGGCCCCGGTTGTCTGGATGTTGAACGTGCCGGTGCCGCTCTGATGCCCCACTTCCAGGTACGGTGTGGACAATGATGCCGAGGGACCAGTCACCTTCAACGTCCCCGTCCCGCCTTGGCCGACGTCCATCCACGATGATACCGTGATGGATCCTCCGTTCAGCTCCAGCAGCCCTTCCGCGCCAAACTGTCCACCGATACCGATCCCGCTTCCGATTCCGTCAACGGTAAGCGAGCCGTTGTCCTGCGTGAACACGCCGGTACCCTCCCACCCGATTGTGACCGTGCCGCTGGTCAACAGCGTACCGCCGCGCAGGTCATAGGTCCCGCTCGAGCCGGCGCGATGCCCCAGGACCACGCCCCAATCACTGGTCACTGTGTTCGTGCCACCCCGCTGGGCGAAGGTCCCGCTACCATAGTACCCGATTGCCTCGTGATGCGCCGTCAATCCACCGGTTCTCAGTTCATAGCTGCCATTGCCTGTGTCCATCTGCCCGATGACTACGCCGCCTGCGCAGGTGGCAGTTCCGCCGGACTGCGTGAAGTTGCCGTGGCCCCACGCGCCAACGACCAGATCCGATGAGGCATCGCTTAGCGACAGCACGCCGTCATCAAGTTCGTACTCACCATCGCTATCGAGCCAGAGGCCGAGGTGGAGGAACTCCCGCACAACGTGATTCCCCCCGGTCTGAACAAAGATGCCTTGACCCGATTCGCCCACATTCGTGAAGGGCGTGTCCAGCAAGGCCGGCATGCCGAGTTCGTAGCGCCCGTCGGATCCTGCCTGACAGGCAATGCCGAGACCACCGAACAATGAAACCGACCCTCCGCCGTGAGCAAACGTGCCACTTCCCTGGATACCGACGCCAAGCCAGCGCGCAGAAAGGGTACCATCGTCTGTCAGATCGTACGTCCCGTCTGATCCTGCGTGCACACCAAGTCCGATGCTGTCCGCAACGGTGTTGCTGCCGCCGGATTGGTCAAATGTCCCCTCTCCAAACGCGCCGATCTCCTCATCACTCGCAGACAGGTGTCCGCTTGAATGAAGCTCATATGTGCCATTCCCACTTGCATGGTCGCCAACCACCAGCGCCGACGTCGAATAGGCCCCAGTCTCGTGGATGAACCTCCCGGTGCCCTCAATGCCCACGTACACAGGCTCCGAGAGCTCAAGAGTGCCGCCGCTGAGTGTGAAGGTCCCGTTTCCCCCTGGGTCGTTAGCGAGATCCATCCAGCCCGCAATCGACAGCGCCCCGCCGATCTGCGTAAACGTGGCCGTGCCTTGTCCCCCGATGACCAGCCCCTCAGCAATATCAAGTGTACCGCCGCTAAGCTCAAAAGTGCCTACGGCGTCGGGCAAGCCACCCATTGCCAGCCGTCCGTCGGTTGAGTGCGCGCCTCCCGTCTGAAAGAACCTGCCTATGCCCGCCCAAGCCACATCCTCGTACAACACCTGCAGCTCCGCGCTACCGCTCAGGTGGTAGCTCCCCTCCGAGCCGGGTTCGTGCCCAAGCGCAAGACCCTCCCACACGTAGTTCAGGCCGCCCGTCTGCAAGAAAGTGCCGTCTCCGAGGTACCCGACGAATTCCCATCTCGCCACCGTAGTGCCGTCCGTTTGCTGACAGAAGCCCCCGTGACTTAACTCCATCTGTTCGGCTACCGAAAGCCCCCCAGTCTGCACGATTCCTCCACCGGTTCCGACAAGGGCGATCAGAACAGACGCATCTTCCGTAATACTCGCAACGCCGTCACTGACGTGCGCGGCGTCGTTGGCCCCGGGCACACCCGGCATCGAAGCACACCAGGGAGGTGGATCGGCGCTCGGCGCCTCGTGCTGCCAGTTGTCCGGGGCGGACCAGTCCCCCGCGGGAACCGCCCAATAGAAGTCGCTTTCCTGGCAGGGCATGGTTTCGACGCAAACCCAGATTCCTCCGGGGTTTTCGGAGTAGTAGCCGAGGTGATCGGCGCACAGGAAGACTACGTACTCACCGGGTTCCAGGAAGACATCGACGAATTGACCAATACCGGCTACCTCAGCTTCCTCATAGGTTCCATAGTATGTGCCATTACCAAGACCATAATCCGGGACGAGTGGGCGCCATTTTCCTGGGAATTCTGGATCCGGTTCGTACGTGACGGGCCGGTTCTTGTAGACGGCAAGACATGCCTTCCAGCCCTGGCTCCAAGGGTCCCCTTCGGGCCACGGCGACCATGCCCCGCCAGCAATCGTAAAGCGGTGAGTGCCTGACAGGGATGTGCAATACGTCTCCCCGTACTCGGCGGTCGCAGGGACGTACAACGTTCCGGCACCACAGATGACGGGCCTGAGAGCTACGGCCGCCAGAAGAATGCATTGCAGGATAGCCCACGAACCGCTCAGGCGCCCTGGGAATGCCGACATCTTGGGGCCTCCTTCGACTTGGCCCGTCCTTGAGGCCGCACTCGGCGGCGTCAGGTTTCCCCGAACCGTCGCACCCGCCCTTTACATGCCGCTCCGGGCAACGCCCGGCGTTCGCTCCGTGAACGGGCTCGCCGCGCGAGCCGCAGCCCGTCAAGGGCCCACCGAAGCTGCCGAGTAAGCGTTATCGCTCCTATTGTAACGCCAAGCCCCTTCCACAAGAAGAGCTTCCAGCTTCGCATAGGAACGTTTATATAGCCGTGGCCCTTGCGGGTCCCGCATGATCTCCCGTAACCCCTTCGCCGCCCTGGAGTTGCCGCCGCTGTTCGTCTCGATCCTGCCGGACTTCGTGCTCGCGTTCACGTTCTTCACGGCGCTGTGCTACGCCGTGCTCGGCCGGCATTTTGGTCGGCAGCGACCGGCCGCCGCCATGTCCGTTGCTCTTGGATTGGCGCTGGCCGTGGGCCTCGTCTCGTGGGAGGCCGCACATGGCTGGTCGATGCGGGACCTGGGCCCGTTTGCGCTGGGTCTTGTGCTGCTTGCGCTCGTCGTCGCGGTGTTTGCGGCCGTCCAGCACGTCGGTGGCACGTGGTCCGGCGTGGCGCTGGCCGTCTGCGCGTGCGTGCTGGCCGGTGGCCTGATCGGTACGCCCTGGTCGCTGCGCGGGGGCTTTGTTCGTTACTTGGCCGCGCTCACGCTGCTGGCGGGTCTGGCCGCGCTCCTCCTGCATGTAATCAGGCATCCGACATTCCTGGAGCCGGCACCGGCCGAGGTCGTCCGTGTCCGGCATGACATGACTGACCTGGAGCGGGACGTCCGGGTCGCGGAGCACGTGGAGCGCAGTCTCGTCGGCCTACGCTCGGAGGCCGAGTTTCTGATCTCCCGCCCGGACGTGGCGGGTGACTTCCTGGTTCAGATTCGGCGGTTGCTGCCCGAGGAGGGCTGGCTGACGGAGCGGCTGGCAGAGCTGCGCGAGAAGGCGCATTACGCCCGGACAGGCCATGCGCACCGCATCGAGGAGCTGCGCGAGTTCCTCGAGAAGCTGCCGCCCGCCGCGCGGGGGAAGGCTGCGGAGGAGCTTGCCGACCGCTACACCGAACTGCGCCTCGATGTTCGGCTGGAACGGCTGGATCGAGCCGTCGCCGAGCTGGAGAAGCGCGTTCGCGATCTGACGGCCGAGGCCGAGGAGTGCGCGGCGAACCGTGAGTATCCGAAGGTGCAAGGCTTGCTCGACGAAGCTGCAAGGCTCCAGGCACACAATGCCAAACTGCTCAAGCTGATCGAGCGCAGCGAGGAACGCCTGCTGGCCGTCGCCCGGCAGGTCGTCCAGCACACGGGCGGGGTGAGCGCTGCGTGATCCGGTCGCCATCCGCGCGGCTGGAGGACCGGCTCGGGCCGCTCGAGCCGTCGTACCGGTCCCGCGGCGAGGCCCAGGTCGGACGGATGCTGGATCGGTATGGCATTCCGTTCGTGCACGAGCAGCCCACGTCGATCCATGACCGTGGCAGGCGCCGGAGCTGGCATCCTGACTTCACGTTGCCCGCGTATAACGGGCTCATTCTCGAGTACGCCGGCATGATGGACGTGCCTGACTACGCGGCCGGCATCGGGCACAAGCGCCGGGCCTACGCCCGCAACGGCCTGCGCGTGCTGTTCATCTACCCGCGGGACCTGCGCGGGCCCTCCTGGCCGGAGCGACTCGCGGAGCGCATTCGTCGGGCCGGGATGAGTACGTACGACGATCGTCCGACGTACGGGTTTCGCCGCTCCATAGGACGCCCGGGGTACGCGATTCGTGGCTACCGGCGAAGTCCGCGCTATCGCGCGATGGTACGGCGACCCTACGGCCGAGCGCGGTAAGCGCGTGGCGTCACGCCCCTGTATCGGCCAGTCGGCGCGATCTCCGGACTCAGAGGTCCAGCCACGTCAGAAGCTGGATGGGGTGGTCGTCGGCGCTCGCATGGTCGCCCAGGACCCGCCGGCAGACCTCGACGGCGGCCGGCGACGTGGCGAACAGCACGATGCGGTCAAAGCCGGCGCCGCGCAGCTTGCGCACGTTTTCTGCCACGTCGGACTTGCCCGTTTCGACCTCGATCGCGACGCGCTCGGCGTCGTTCTCGGCGACGAGGTCCACGAAGCCATCATCAGGGATGGCGTGCTCCAGCGTGACGCGTAAACCCTGCGCCTCGTAGTGGGCGGACAAACGGTCAGCCCAATACGAATGCTCGAGGCTGGCGCGCAGCAGCGGGCCGGGATCAATGCCCAGGCGCGCGCACGTGCTGCGGCCGGCGTCGGTGAGCTGGTAGAGCACGACCTGGCCGGAACGCGTGGCGATGCTGACGGCCTCGATCAGCCCGGCGGTGAGCAGGTCCGTGCGGATGGCGTTGCCGCGGCGGCGGGAGAAGTGCAAGCGCTGGTAGCGGGATACGGTGGTCGAGAGCGGGCGGGCGGCCACGTCGGCCAGGAACCGGATGGTCTCCCGACCGAGGCTCTCCAGGGGTGGTGGTTCCTGCGCATCCTGACCCGCTGCTGAATCAGCGGTTGCAGGAGTCTCTCTGGGGGATGGTGGGTGGGGTGATTCGTGAATTGGTGTTGTTCTATCCGCGGGTGGAATCGGTGGAATGGCCGGGTACACGTACGCCGGGAATGCGGGTGGGCTGGTATCGCTGGAATCACCCGCCATCCGCTGCCGAATGTCCGCATCGCTGACCGAGCCCTCCCGAACGCGGCTGCGCGGCACGCGGACCAGAAAGGGTTCGGGATGCTCGTCCGCCAGGCGCACCACGACCGACCCGATCGGCAGGGTGTTGAGGGACTCTTTCTGTTCGTCGCTGAGGTTCATGGCGCCAGCCATCGTCTGCACGTCGGCGCGGAGCTTCTGGCTGAGGGCGAGCTGGGCGTAGCAGTTTGCGAACGCAACACGGCTTAGCAAGGACGCGGATTGGTCCACGAAGACATACCCGATGCCGTACTGGCGGATCATGCGGATGGAGGACTCAAGTGCCGACTCCGCAGCGTCGGCGGTGCGGGCATGAAGGAGATTGTGCGCCTCCTCCAGGACAACGACATTCGTCAATTGGGAGCGCGGCCCCTCGACCAGGCGGGTGCGGTACAGGTACAGCGTCAGCGCCTCCGAGAACAGCACGCGGTCGGACGAGCTCGACAGGCCGTCCATTTCGAGGACGACGTGGTGGTCGAGCAACTCCTGCACGTGGTGGTTGTCCTGGGTGTCTACGACGTCGCCGAACTCGCCGTACGTCATCGCCAGGAGGATGCGGTCCGCCGAGGCCTGCCAGAGCGCGGCTCTGCCTTTGAGCTTCGTGGCCCGCAGCCATTCGAGCAGGTCCCGCACCGTCGGCCAGCGCGTAGGCCGGCCGGTGAAGACGCCACCGTCGGCGTACAGCTTGTCGAGTCCGGCCACGAAGAGGCTGATCACGCCCTCGCCGCCCAGGTACGCGCGGGCCATCGCGTCGGTAATGAGCTTGATCCAGACGTGCGGCTCGCAGCCGGGCGGCGGGATGAGGGGGTTGAAGCGAAAGGGCGCGATGTCGCGCCCGATCGTGTACACGCAGAGTTCAGGGTGAATGCCCAGCAGGTCCCGATAGCCGCGCTTCCAGTCCAGCGCGAGCACGTGGATGCCGCGGGCGAGGAGGCCTTCGAGCAGGACGAAGGTGAGATTCGTCTTGCCGGAACCACTGCGACCCGCAATGAGGAGGTGCTCCTTGAGACGGTCGCTTTGCAGCCGGAACGGGTACAGGGCGCGGCTGGCATAGGCCACCGCGCCGATCGGGACGTCGCCGCGGGCGGCGAAGGACGCCGAGGGCGGCGGGAACGGCGCGCGATCAGGTTGGTAGTCCTGGCCGAGGTGCTTGGCGGCGAGGAGTTCGAGCGTCTGCTCGATGTCACCCCGGCCTCCAGGGTCGGAATCTGCCAGGTAGGCGAGCCACAAGCCGTCAATGCGCTGGCCGAGGACGGGCTTGAGCTTGCGGCAGAGTTCCTGGACGCGGGTCAGCACGGGCCCTCACCCCCGCCTGTGTCGAGCAGTTGCAGCTTGCGGTGGGCGGTCAGGTAGGTCTGGGCTGCTTCGGGCAGCTCGGCCCGGATGCGGGCCACGTCCCGCCAGAGGGTGACGCGTTCTTCGCGCTCTTGGGCGTACAGGTTCTGAAGTGATCGCTGCAGGTTGTCGAGCTGCCGATCACTCGGCCAGCCGCGTTCGGCCTTCCAGGTGTGCAGGGCATTCGTCGCACTCGCGGTCGCGTACAGGATGTCCCGCTTGTTCTGTTCGTAGATCTCGTAGCGGGCGCGGATCTGGCTGATTGCATCGTCCAGGCCGAGCCAGGCGGTGTCGCGCCGGTCGGAGAGAATGGCGCCGGCCGGCTCGCTGTGCCGGACCACGAGGTACCCGCGGGCGATGACGTCTTCGACCGTCTGGACGAGTCCCTCCTGGCGCGGACGGGTGGACGGACCGTTGGTTGCCTGTGGACCGAAGGTCGCGCCGTAGAACGAATCGGCGCCGCCGGGCGTGTAGGGCCGGTACACGCCGTCGGCGACCGAGCGGTACAACTGCCGCACTGGCGGCCCGCGCTGGGCCGGATCGTTGGGAGCAGGGATGAAGTACATGCTGGCACCGTCATTTAGCTACTTTGCAGTAATGAAAGTGGGCTCCGGTATATAAACCTGCCGGTTCTCGAGGGGGCGTGAGCCGGGCCCCGCGGGACCACAAGGCTGATATACCGGGGCGCGTTTCCGCCCCGCGGAGGTACATCCGCATGGAACCAAAACCCACGATCCCGCTCGCCATCGTCGCCCGGCGGGCGCGCTACCGGCTGGAGGAGTTGGCAGCCGACTTGCCGTACGCCGGGCCCGACGACCGGGAAGCGCTGCACGCCGGAATCGAGTTCGAGCGCTGGCTGCTGGAGAGCTGCCGGCGCTGTCGCTGAACGCCGCCCGACCCGGTGATCGCTCCGTTTTGACGCTCTGACTCGCGGTCGCATTATTCCTCTTATCCTCATAGTCTCAACCTTTTTCTCATCGTAACTCCTTGATCCTGCACTACTTGTCGGACTCTCTCTTCTCAAAGTCCCATCATGGGTCTTGTCGAGGCATTCCGTGCCTCCGGTGCTGTCCGTCGAACCGGCTCGGCTGTGTCCGTCGGTCGTACCGGGCCCGCTGGCGGGCCCGGTGCTCACACCGGCCACACCGCTGCTTGTTCGGCTGCCAGCCACGCCATGTTCCAACCGCCTGCTGCCCCTCCCCGCTGTCGTTCGTTCTGCGTCTCCTGCCCACCTTGGGGGTCTCTCACCGTCGTCGTCCGTCGCCCCCGTGGTGCGTGCCGTCGCTGTCACGGCTGACGCTGCTGCCCCCGGGGCGCTCGCCCTGATGCCGTCGGTTCTCTGCCCTTCCCGGGCGCATGCGCGCGATCGTCTTTCCGCTGGTGGGGGCCGTCGGTTGTTCCCCGCACTCCGCTCGTGCGCGCCTCCTGGCCTTCACCTCGGTACCGGTGATGCTCCGGCCACCGTCTCCTCGTCCTCACCACCGGCTTGCCGTCCGGCTTCCGGTGCTCGTCCTGCGTGCCGCCCGTCGGCGCGCGGCGCGAAGCTATCCCACGGCCCCCTCCCTCGCAGGGAGGGGGTTGGGGGAGGGTCCAAGTCCTCGCGCTTGCGTCCCGTACCCCGCACTCCCCCTGTCACCCGAGGGGTCCGGGGATAGGTTCTCCTTCCTCATCCGGCGTCGTTCCTCGCGGCGCCGTCTTCGGGGCTGAGCGCAGCGAACGCCCCTTCGCTTGCCCGTCAGGGCAAGCGGGGATGCTTGCCAGCTCCCCCCCGTCCGGAGTTCCACTCCGTTCTCTCCCGAACGCCGGCCGCGCTGCGTGCCGCGCGCTCCTTCTCCTCCCACTTTCCTCACACCTTCTTCTCTCCCTTCCTCATCACCTGGGGCAGCACGGCTGCGTCAGCCGTGCACGCCCCGCCCGCCGGGCTTACCGCCTCAGCGCGCCCGCTTGCCCTGCCGTGGGCATGCGGGTCGTGCCTGGCGTGAACGTCCTTCACGCCTCCAGTGTCTGCTGGAGGCTTCGCGCTCGGGCTTCGAGCTGCGCGACCGCGCGGAGGTCTGCGCTGCTGACGTGTTCCGGCCGGAGGATGCCCATCCGCAGGTACCTGAGCACCGCGTACTTGGCTGTGCCGGGGATGCGCTCCAGCAGGAGGCTGATGAGCCCGAGCACGCGCCGGACGTCGTCGCGTCCGGTGCGTGATTGCTGGGGGCGGCGTCGCCGTCCCCCGGCGGGACCGATCCGGTCCCAGTCGATCTCGCCGTCGGCGTCGAGCACCACCCGGCCTGTCTGTCCGTACCGGCCGGGCAGGGCCAACAGCGGGGCGTACATCTGCCACGCGGCCAGGCATTGCAGTTCGTGCACGTCCGCTGGCTCTTCGTCGTCCAGCTCGGCGATGGTTCCGTAGCCGGTGTTGCGCAGGACTTGGATGCTGCCGTTGACGGGCAGTTCGTCTCGGTCGATGTCCTCGATCATCTCATTGTTCATGTCGCATCCTCCGGTGCGACCCGCTGGTGCGGTTCGCCCGTCCCCGTGCGAACCGCCCAGTTATGCATTGGTCTTCGGAGGGCCGTGGAGCGGACCGCTCGATAAACCTTTAGGCCGCCAGGCCGACCCGCCCGCCGGCGGGGAAAGGTTTACGATCAGCGGTCTGCGTGGCCCGGAGCGGACCACGTCAACGCTTCCCCGCCTTGCACCACCACGGCGTCGCCGCACCGCGGGCACCGAACGGCCTCGGCCGGATCATCCCGGCGGATGACCGTGGGCTGACCGCAGGTCGGGCAACGCACTGCCTTCCAGGCTGCTGTGGCAACTCGACCGGCATCTGAGCGTAGGTCGATCCGTGTGTGGGGGTTGTCTACCGCCCGGAGTTCCTGCAGTCGCAGGTCGGTGGAGTACGCCCGCCCGTCCAGGTGCAGGACGGGCAAGCGCCGCGGTCCCCAACCCGCTTCGTTCTTGTTCGTTTGTTCCATGCTGTTCCCTCCGTGCCGCCGCGCTGGGCGGTTCGCACACCGCGGTGCGAACCGGCAGCGCGCAGGCCCTGGGGTCGCTGCCGCTCGCGGGACTCGGGGAACACGTCCGGACGGCACTGGCTGCCTCGCGCGCCGCGTGCTGGCTCGTAGCCGCCCCGGCGTCGGGCGGGGGAAGCTTTGCGGTGCGGATCGCGAACGAGCGATCCGTCGATGAAGCTTGAGGCGTGAAGCGGGCGTCTCGTTCCTTCCTGCCGCGTCTGCTCGACGCCGTGTCAGTGCGGATCGGGTTCCGGACCGGACACCTGGGGTGCCTCCTGGCTCCCGCGGTGCTCCTGCCGCTCGCTCCCTGGTGGCGGGTGCTCACGGTGCATTCTGCTCCCTCGCGCGCGCCAGTGCCTGGCGCAGTGTCGCTGCTGCCCGGCGGCGCACTTCGGCCGTCCACGGTCCGAAGTCTTGCGTGAGCGGGATCTCGTCGCAGCTCTCGCCGGGCTCGTGTTGCGTTCCTTCTCGGACGCTGGTGTCGTTGACCGCGTTCGGCACGTCCACCTGGCAGTCGGCGCAGGCCGGCCAGGGTGAGTGGCTGTTGCTTCTGTGTTCGGGTTCCATCGTTGTCCTCCGGGCGTTCCGCTCATCGGGCGGTTCGCCCGTACTGGGGCGGACCGCCGCGGGACGGCTGCCCTCACTTGGGTAGGATTCGGCACGTGCTCACGCTCGCTGTGTCCCGTGCCGGCGCCCGGACCCCGGCGCGGTCGGTGTACTCCCTCGTGGGCGTGGGGCGCTCCCGCCACCCATTCCTGCGGCGCTGCCAGTACCAGCGGCGCCGCGCGCGGCGGTCCGCTGCCGCGATGTCTGGCCGTAGCCGTTCCTGCCGTAGCCTGGGGATGCCGCACTGCGGGCACATGCGGCGCTCGTTGTGGAGGAGCGCGCCGACGCGGCCGTGCGTGCGGCACTCGTACCAGGTCTTGCGTTCGGCACCACTGGGCACCTCGTGGATGGCGGCGTGGTGGTTGTCGTGCTGGGCGTGCCAGCGCGCCTGGCCGATGGCGCGGTTGATCTCGGTCCGGCTGTCGGCCGCGGGCCGAAATGCGGCCTGCACTTGTTCGATGGTTGCTGGTTGGTTCGGTTGCATGGGTAGTACCTCTGGCGTCCGTCCTCAGGGGCGGTTTGCCGCAGACGGGGGGCAAACCGCCCCGGCATGGGCCGGCTTACGGCTCCGTGTGGAGTTCCGGTAGGCCGGCCCGGGCGAGTCCCGGCGGAACGCCGGGGCCCGCGGGGGCGGTGGAGCGGGCTGCCCGGTGCCGGGCGTCCGCTCCGCGCTGCTGCTGACATGGTTCGCTACAGGACGGTCTCCTCCTCCGCGCTGCCTTCCTCGCTGCGGTGGTTGCTGTCGTCGATCATGTACGCGAAGGCCTGCTGCAGGCAGTGCAGGACGAGCGGGATTTCGTTGCGTCCGTAACTGCCCGTGCTCTTCCACGTCCCGTCGCTGTCCTTGTAGCGCCGCTCGACCGTGCACCTGAGCACGGGTTTTGTTAGGTTGCCTACTCGTATGTCGTTATCCCACAGGGCGCACGAGATTGCTCCCGCGCGGAACTTCTGTACTGGCTTGGCTTGTGCCATGGTTTCACCTCGACCCGTCGTCTGACGCGACGGGCCTTTTTCTCATGGAATGGGAAAAGGACCGGGCGGTTCCTCGACCAATGGCCCCCCATATGGGGGCCGCGCTGGGCCCGCCCGTTCAGTTGCCGGCGCGCCCGGCGAGGGCTTGCCCGAGCCGGGCCTGCCGCTGGTGGCGGCTGCTGGCCCGGAGCGCGCGGATTTCCTCGCGGAGCTTCTGCGCC
>Ga0209096_1001288_pt1 | contig 28447 bp, 23 predicted proteins | sample AD_UKC034_MetaG_FD_184407 | JGI IMG/M metagenome (GOLD analysis project Ga0209096, IMG submission 184407) | Active sludge microbial communities of municipal wastewater-treating anaerobic digesters from USA - AD_UKC034_MetaG (SPAdes) (version 2) | ecosystem: Engineered > Bioreactor > Anaerobic >... | reverse complement strand
GACCCGCTTGGCGTCATAATAAGTCTTCTGATCTTATTCTCAATGAACTGCGGGCTTTTTGGCCCGTCCTGCCGGGGCAGGAAGTTCATCTTACCAAAAACCGAGTACCAAGTCAACTATATTTTTAATTTTTTTCACTGCGTGAAGATCTGCGATAAAAGACAATCTTCTGGATACCTGCCGCAAAAGGCCAGAAAAAAAGAAAGGCAGCCCATCCCTGAGCTGCCTTTCCGTTTATCGGAGAAGATTTGGTAATAACGTCAGTTTCCCAGCAATTCCTTGATCTTGCCTTCGATCAGGTTGATGTCTGCAGGTCTGAAACCAGCGTGAATAAAGGCGATCAAACCATCTTTATCGATTATAACCGAGCTGGGAGTGAACGAAAAACCGTATTTTTCGGGTACCGAAAAAATCGGGTCGAGTAGTACGGGATAATTGATATTGTTATGAGCAGCCCATGAAACCAGCATCGGTTTTCCCAGGAGGTCGACGCCAACGGCCACCACATTTACTTTATCGCCGTAATTTGCTTTCAGCTCCTGCAGGGCTTTGGCTTCCTGGAGACAGGAATAGCAGGCACTCTGAATGAAGAACAAAACTACCGGCTTGCCAAGATAGTCCTTAAGATGTTCCATCTTATCGGTAGAGAGATTCGGCAGTGAAAATTCTGGAGCCTTATCGCCAATTTTCAGTTCTACTTCAGGTTCGAGCAGTTCTTCGCCCTCGCCAATGGTGACCATGCTGGTCGGAGTTTTGCTGTCGGCAGCAAAAACCGGATACATGCCCGGTGCAGCGAAAAGACTGACAAGAAGCAGATAAAATACCGTTTTGCGCATAATCGTATGATTCTCCTTAACTCTGGGCAATCTGCATGGAGTCTATCACATAAACTGACTGTTGGCAAATTTGAACCGACTAAAAAAACATCAGCCAGAATCGGCGATTCTGGCTGATGCCATCAGATCAGTTACAATTACTTCTTAGAAGACTTTTTGCATTTTTTCTGAATGAATTCGCCTACGAGATCAGCAATGGTCGGATTGCCGATTTCCTGCAATTCGTAGCCTACGCGCAGACAAGGCTTTTTAACCTTCACGACACGTGTAAGATCTATTGGTGTAGCAGAAACGATAACGTCGCAGTCACAGGAATTGAGGGTCTTTTCAAGGTCAGACACCTGTTTGGCACCATAACCTAGGGCCGGCACCAGATCACCGATGTGAGGATACTTGTTGAGGGCTGCCAGAATCGAACCTTTGAAGAAAGGCTTGGGATCAACAATCTCACCAGCGCCATAGCGAAGAGCTGCTACGATACCAGCGCCAATAGTCATTTCGCCGTGAGTCAGGGTTGGGCCGTCTTCGACAACAACAACTCTCTTGCCTCTGATTTTTTCCCAGCCGTCGACGAAGATCGGGCTGGCAGCTTCAACGATGCGGCAGGTCGGATTCATGAACATGACGTTCTCGCGAACTTCATTAACATTTTCGGGATATGCGGAGTCAATCTTATTGATGACAACAACATCAGCGGTGTAAATATTGGCTTCACCCGGATGATAAGCGACTTCGTGGCCGGGGCGGTGCGGATCTACCACTACGATCTTGAGATCTGATTCAAAGAATGGCAGGTCGTTGTTGCCGCCGTCCCAGATGATTACATCTGCTTCTTTTTCGGCATTACGTGCAATTTCTTCATAATCGACACCAGAGTAGATAACTGCGCCCATATCGATATGCGGTTCGTATTCTTCGCGCTCTTCGATGGTGCATTTATGCTTGTCGAGGTCTTTGTAGTCAGCAAAGCGCTGGCAGACCTGTTTTTCGAGATCGCCATAGGGCATTGGATGTCTGATTGAAACAACCTTGAGACCCTTAGCCTTGAGGGCTTTGACAACGGCACGGGTGGTCTGAGATTTGCCACAACCGGTTCTGACAGCACAAATCGAAATAACCGGCTTGCTGCACTTGATGGCAGTCTGGTTGTAGCCAAGCATTTTAAAAGAAGCGCCGGCAGCGATGACTCTGCTGGCGTGATGCATCACATATTCGTGTGGCACGTCACTGTATGAAAAAACCACTTCATCAACCTTATGCTTTTTGATGAGATCAAGAAGCTTTTCTTCAGGTTCGATCGGGATGCCTTTGGGATAGCCCTTACCTGCCAGAGCAGCCGGATAAACACGGCCCTCGATGTCAGGAATCTGTGTTGCGGTGAATGCTACCACTTCATAACCAGGCTTATTGCGATAAACCATGTTAAAGTTGTGGAAGTCGCGCCCGGCGGCGCCCATGATGATAGTTTTAATTGCCATACAAACATCCTTTATAGTGATTTTTTTCCTCAGCCAGCTTTAACGTTGACCGGGGGCATTTCAATGACCACATGTCGAGCAGGACCCGGACGAACAGGACGAACACGATGACCCTGAATGGCTTTCGTGGCCGCTTTCATCGCGACTGGTAGCAAAAGCAGATACTTTTTTTCTGATATTGCTGCCTGAACAAAATTCGCATTTAATCTGGCTCAAGTCGTCTTTGAGCGAACACAGTTTGTCAAAGCATTTGTTACAATCAGAGCAGATAAATTCATAGATCGGCATATACCGCCTCCAGACTTAGAGTTTTGCCTGACAGGTTCTGGCTTCCTGCTGAACAACCAGAGTCTTAAGCCCATCCAGTTCGTATTTTTTAAATATAATCATGCTTTCCCATATCCTGGCAAAAATATGCTCAGGCAACGCAGGCATGCTATCACGCTAATTGATTACAGTCAAACAAGATATTGGATTTCAGCAATTCATACCAAAACATCAGAGTTCGTATTTCTCGATCTTGGCCCGCAAGGTGTTGCGCGTAATGCCAAGATGCGCAGCACTCTGAACCTGGTTCCAGCGATGCATTTCAAGGCTCTGGCGCAAAAGTTCCTTTTCGAACTGCTCCATGACAAACGAATATGCATCACCAGCCTTGCTTTCGCGCAGCAGCGCCTTAACCATTCCACTGATGTCGCAGGCCTCCAGAGTAGTATGAGCAGCTGATGGCATTTCTCCAACCATTTCTGACTCAGCTGCGGGAAGCGGGGCATCGGGAGCGGCTGCTATAACCGGCTCAGCGAGCACGGGCGTTTCTTCTTCCCTTTTGGGGCGGACATTCCCACCTAGACGGACTTCTACCGGCAGGTGCTCAGGCAGAATAATCTGATCGCGGCTCAAAGTATAAGACTGCTCAACCGCGTTGCGCAACTCACGAACGTTACCGGGCCAGGCGTAGGCAGACAGAACCGCAATAGTTTCTTCAGACAGGGTTTTGGGAGTGCCACGACGCTGAGCAGCAAGAATCGAGCAGAAATAGCGCGCCAGCAGCGGAATGTCTTCGGGGCGCTCACGCAACGAAGGCAGCTTGATTTCGATTACCTTGATTCGGTGATAGAGATCCTCGCGAAAACGGCCATCGACGATTGATTTGCGCAAATCTTTATTGGTGGCCGCGATTATTCTGACATCAACGCTGATGCGCCGGTTGCCGCCTACCCTGACAATCTCGCGTTCTTCCAGCACGCGCAGCAGCTTGGCCTGCATTTCCAGATTCATGTCACCAATTTCGTCGAGAAAAATCGTGCCGCCCTGGGCAAGCTCGAACATGCCAGGCTTGGCTGCGGCAGCACCAGTAAATGCTCCCTTTTCGTAACCAAAAAGTTCTGATTCCATAAGGCTTTCATTGATTGCCGTGCAGTTTATCGCCCAGAAAGGCTTCTGCGATCGTCGCGAGTTATAATGAATCGCCTGAGCGACCAGTTCTTTGCCTGAGCCTGATTCTCCGGTGACCAGCACAGTAACATCTTCTTCAGAGACCTTGCCGATAAGCTTGTAAACTTCCTGCATCGCTGGGCTATTGCCCTTTAGACCACTTGATTTCGGGGCCTGCGCAATAACTTCGGCAGTGCGGCCCGCGCTTCTGGCACTGAGTCCGCGCGAAATCAGCAGCAGACACTCATCGATATTGAAAGGCTTGCTGAGAAAGTCGTAAGCACCAAGCTTCATCGCACTGATAGTAGTTTCCATGTCGGTATATGCGGTCATGACTATTACCTGTGCATCAGGATCGATTTCGCGAATGTGTTCAAGAACCTTGAGGCCATCCATTTCAGGCATGCGGATATCAACAAGCACGATATCAGGATGAAAGGTTTTGTATAGGTTTAGCCCCTTCATGCCATTTTCAGCAAGAGCTACCTGATAGCCGGCCTTTTGCAGAGCCTTTTCAAAGGCCCAGCGAACGCTGTGCTCGTCATCTATTACCAGAATCTTTGCATTAGCAGTCATATTCAACTCCTGGGGAGAGAATTCTCTTCGAGACTCTGTTCTTTTGGTCTCTCTCTGCGCTTCTTTCGTCGCCAGCTGCCTTCATTCGCCGTGTCCATTATCGTATCACCAAAAAGGACCAGAACTCTACAGCCCGGTTCTATGCGCTCTCTGGCGTCGTTGATCTTCTCGCGCAACTCATCGAGATTATACCTCAACGAAGTATGAAAAAGGAGAAGTGTTTCAACCTTTGCTTCTTTTGCAGTCTTTAGAACTTCATCGAGAAAAGAATGTTGCTGAAAATTTCTTTCATCGTCATCACTGCTCATATAAGTACATTCATGACAAAGGAACAAAGACTCCTTTACCAGAGCTGGATTAATCGGTCTGGAATCGCCACCATACGAAAAGATGATCTTTTCGAACTCGGTAGCGATTTCATCCTTACCTTTTGTCCAGACGATCTGATTGAGTTCCCGCTGAGACAAACCTTCATACTCAGACTTCAGCTTGCGACGCTTTTCAATGATGTTGTAACCAAGACTGAGCTGGCGCTGCGAGTGCTCTGTACGAAATGTGCGCAAAAACACCTTGCTGCGTTGATCATCGAGCATAATTTCTTCGTTTTCATCAACAGAAACCCACTCCAGATCAAATGAAAGCGCTTTCTGGGTTCTGGCCAGATAATCCATCATGAATTCGATCAGTTTGTTGTTTTTGGGAATATAAATCTTCAGAGATGCAGTTTGATCGCCTGCACCAAGATTTCTTATGTTCAGCAGGTTCACCAGACCTGCAATGTGGTCAGCATGCCCATGCGACAGAAAAACTCTGCGAATGCCGAATACCCGGTTGCAGAGACTGGTGGCGACACCTTCACCCGCGTCAAATAGAATATTGAAGCGCCGATGATACAGCCATGTCGAAAAAAGAGCTCTTGAGAACCCGCAGAGTTGGTCTTGAAGTGGGAATTGTGGGGTTGCCATGAAAATCCTTCCGATTTTTATCGCCCGTCAGGCCAGCATAAAATAACATATTATCACTCTTCTGTTCCATTATTTTGACAGCCGGAGAAAGTATTTTACCTGCAGGCGAGGTTGTGTTACCTTTTAAGCATACAATTACGGGAGGCCAGCAGCGTGAACAGCCCTAAACTCAAAGAACAGATAGAATCAAAGCTAAAAACCTACATAAAGCGCTTCATCAGGTATTCTACGTTTTCGCATCTGACGGCAGAGCGCAAGGAAATCCTGGCAGGTACTTTTGTCTACCTCAAAGAAGACCACGACATGATACCAGATGATGTTCCCAACATTGGCTATCTTGATGATCTCATGGTATTTGTCGAAGCTGCCAAGCATTTTATCTCTACCGGAGCACCGATAGCAGGCGTCTGCAACGCCGAAGAGGTTCTCGACGATCTTCAATTCGTTCAGAGAAATGCAGGCCTGATGTTTGGCGACTCGCATTTTTCCATCAACACAATCAAAAAGCTCGGCCAGAAGCACATCGATGAACTCACTAATCTGGCCGAAGAAATAAAGGCTAAATATGCAGATCTGGGAGACCTCGAAAATGATTAAGAGCAAATTTTTCTGTTATCTGCTTACTGTCGTTGTTCTTATCGGTTTTTCGACCATCGCACCGGCTGAAGAGCTGGTTACGCCGATAGCCGACATCATAGCCAGCCCCGATGCCTTTGTCGGCAAGTTTGTCTCGGTTTATGGTCACTATTCAGGCTGGAAAAATGCGCCCGGCAGCCCGCCGGTAAGCCGGTCCGACTGGGTTCTCTGCGACGAGAATAACCAGGCGATATATTGCACCGGTACTATCCCACAGGATTCTGAAACCGGAGCCCCGGAAACCTTCTGGCGACCACTTTCTATTCTTGCGACCGTCAAAGTTGCGAACGGCCTGCCATACCTTGAAGTAAAGCAACTCAGGGCAATCAAGCCAGCTGTCGAAAAAATGGTTTCTGTTGCTCAGATTCTGTTTTCGCCAATCGAAATGCAGGGCCAGCAGGTAGGACTTCTCGGAGTTCTGGCCAAAGGCTATGGCGTCAAGGGTGATCGCCTCTATCTGCTGGCAGACCCGACCGGAGCCATAAAGATCGGCAGAATGCCGAAACTTTATCCGAAGGGAACCATTCTGCATATTCGCGGCAATGTGATAAGCGACGAAAACGGCCTGCCGATGATCGACAACGTTGAGATTATCAGCGCCAAAGTAAACTGAACAAAAGCGAAGCAACTAATAAAGGCTGATTTACCAGTGGTAAATCAGCCTTATTTGATGTCAGAAAAAACGTTCATTCAGGGGCTTCGGGTTGTGGCTTCTTTCTAAAGCGGCGCAGCAGACCAAGCGTATTTCGCAGCAGGCTGAAGGTCAACCCGTAGAGAGCAAAACCCCAGGTAAGAAAAAACAGGGTCATCGGCGGGTTAACAACAAGTGCCAACAGCAGCAGCGCAACGAAAAATTTGCGTTTGCCACTGGTTTGAGGAGTCTTCTTCATTGCCGGATATTCGATGGTGCTCACCATCAGAAAAGAAGTAACAGCAACAACAAAGGGTATGACCATGGCCGGAATTCGCAAAAAGTTGAAAAACTGCAGCTCAAAAATAGTCATGGTCGAGAGAATCCCGGCTCCTGCCGGTATCGGCAGACCAATGAACACATCCTGCTTTGAATGAGGCGTTACGTTGAAGCGGGCGAGTCTGAGAGCTCCGCATATTACAAAGACGCCTGAGATGACAAGACCAAACATACGGTCGTGCTCAAGGTACCGGGTATAAACAAGAAAAGCCGGAGCGACTCCGAAACTGACCAGATCTGCAAGAGAGTCAAGCTCGGCGCCAAAACGCGACTCGACCGAGGTAAGCCTGGCAAGACGGCCGTCGAGAATGTCAAAAATATTGGCCAGCAATATAAGCCAGCCGGCTGCAAGAAATTCGCCCTGTGAAGTCATGACTATAGCTATATAGCCACAGATAAGGTTCATCGAGGTGCAGGCATTGGGCAGAATTGAAAGATGCCTGCTGCTAAAACGGCGCCGGGACTTGTCTGCAACCTCAGAATGAGAATCTGCCGGCAAAGAGGGCGTGGTTTCAGGGGTTTCGATGTGTTCTTCCATTCTTATGATCGACGCGCGATGACGCTGCTGCCACCATAGACACGCTGACCAAGGCGAACTTCGATTCTGGCGTCGAGTGGCAGATAAATCTCGGTTCGTGAACCGAACCTGATGAGACCGAAGCGCTCACCTGCTTCTACAGTATTACCAGGGTTTTTCCAGCAGAGAATACGGCGTGCGATCAGACCGGCAATCTGTTTGACCAGCACGCGATAGCCTTCTGAGCCCTCTATTCCGATGGCGTTCTGCTCGTTATCGACAGAAGCTTTGGGCTCAAATGCAGGCAGGAATTCACCAGGAGTGTAGTGCCGATACGCAACCTTGCCTTTGATCGGGGCACGATTGATATGAACATCGAAAATCGACAAAAAAATGCTTACGCGCTTGGCCGGACCATCAATGAAAGGAACATGTTCGACCGAATCGATGCCGACGACCTTGCCATCGGCCGGAGAAACGATAAGACTGTCACCTGACGGAATTTCGCGCTCGGGATCACGGAAAAAATACATGGTAAAGGCAGCGCCCAGATAGAACAGACGACTCAACCAGCGTGAAACGGTAGAAGATACCAAACCGAGAACAAACAGAGAGCCTCCGATAAAAAAGCCTTCTCTGTGAATCGGGCTGCGCATGCAACAGTCTCCTTACTTGAACATTGTGTTTCGGCTCATTATAATCGCGGTCTCGTCAGCGTGTCAAGGAAGTTGCCGCCATAAACCTATTGAGTGTTGATGGTTGTCATGATGTCATCCCACAGTGTTGTCTGGCAGAAGTCGAGAAAGAAATAGTCGGAAGGTGAACTACCGATATAGTCTGAAAGATAAGAAGCCTTGTCGGGGAAAGTTATCGAGATGCCGTTAGCTTCCGGATAAAACCAGGACGATGTGTGACTGGTCACGACAAGCTGGTCGAACACGGCGAGAAGATGATCGGTAGAATTGGCTAGCAGAGGCAGGTTATTCCGGGCTCTGACGATCAGGCTTCTGAGATCGCGGTATTCGGCTCGCTCAAAGGCCTGTACAACGTATTTTTTATCTCCTTCTTCATTGATAACCTCAAGGCTGTCGCGCAGATTGGCCATAACAACACCGTAAAGAGCAATTTCTGAATACAGACGAGTCATATAATCGTTGAACTTTGGCATAAATACATCAAATCCCGCATTTTTTACCATCGAAATCGTCGCGGCAACCTTTACGGCAGCATCGATGTAGCGTGACCGGTATTCTGAACATATCAGATCACCTAATTGCTGATTCGTCAATTTTGCCGGAGTGCTGGCGACTATCGAGCCGACAATTTTGCCGTAAGGCAGCCCCTGGGCTGGCACGAATGCCTGTGAAAACACCGTGAATTCTGCGCATCTGCGAAACTGCCAGGCAATTTCGATGCAGCCCATGCTGCAGGCATCGAACACCAGCAGATCGAGCGGGCGAGCATAACCGTCAAAAGTTGTGCAGGCACCTTCCAGCCAGGCGGCAATTTCGATTGGATTGCCGGTGTTACCTGAACTGTCATCGACGATCAGCGACCGTCTAAGTGTCGACGCATTCTTCCAGGCATCGGAATGTGAGCTGATAAAGAGCGCGTAACGGCGGGCGGGAAAGGCCCTGCGGCTCCAGGCAACGAAATCGGCAAGAACTGCGCCTGAGCTTGAATCAAGATGTCCAACGGCCGCCAGTTCGACCACTTTTTTATCGCTGAGCATCATGCGCTTGCCACCTTCTATCGGGAAGTCAGCCTGAATAAGGATCTGAGTGCCCGTCGGCAGACCAGCCGCCGCGATATCTTCGATATTGTCAGCGATCTGAGTGGCCAGACTGTTGTCGCCAGCCATATAGAAGAGCATCACCAGTTCATTCGGATATACTCCGGATGCTCCCTGATGCAGAGCCTCGGCCATGGCCGTATAAGCAGCCTTAACTTCAGGAACCTGATCAAGTTTGCTTTGAGACAGTTTTTCTGGGTGTTTTTCGAGAACGTCGGCAATTGCATCGATCGTCGTCGAAAGATGCTGGGCATCGAGAGAATCAGGCTTGATGCGACGGCCATAGCGCTCACGCAGACATCGTGCAATCATCGATCTGGCGGTAGAACGAATCGTCACCTCGGCTCTGACCTCGCCGTAAAGGCCCTGTGAGTCAGCGGCCATCCATTCGAGAACGAAGTTCGGGTGCGTTTTGTGCTGGCACAGAATCACAACCTGATCTCTGATGCTGATCGGCTGAAAAATGAAGCGCCCTTCAGTGTCAGCTGAGGACGAATTGCCGGGTTGATCCTGAATTGAAAGTTCGAATGGTCTCAGATCTATCAGTGAAGGCGTTATTCCGCCAAGATTCTTATGAACTGCCACGTCCGCCAGGTTCACGATACCAGAAAGGCGCAGATCTGCAGGATAAGGAAACGGAAAAATAACCGGCGGGCCAGACTCGCCGGAGCAACCAGCGAGCAGCAAAAAGGCCGAGAGAACGATAAGCCAAAGCAACCGCCTCGCGAATGCCATGGCGAAACCGCGCCGGTTATTGCATAAAGTCACGTTACCACCTGTTTATGGCTCAATATGTGTCATACCGCCGAGATACGGGCGCAGGGCGTCGGGAATGCAGATTCTGCCGTTCTCGTCCTGGTAATTTTCGAGAATGGCAACCCAGGTACGGCCGACTGCCAGACCGCTGCCATTGAGAGTATGCACGAACGCCGTTTTCGCTTTGGCATCGCTGCCCTTGTAACGAATCGAAGCGCGACGCGCCTGAAAGTCTTCAAAATTGCTGCAGGAGCTGATCTCGCGGTAGCAATTCTGAGACGGCAGCCAGACTTCGATGTCATAGGTCTTCGCGGCAGAAAATCCGAGGTCGCCGGTGGAAAGAGCGACAACCCGGTATGGCAGCTGCAGCAGACGCAGAATTTCTTCGGCATTGTCGAGCAGCTTTTCAAGCTCGGCGTAAGAATCTTCGGGTCGGCAGAATTTGACCAGCTCGACCTTGTCGAACTGGTGCTGTCTGATCAGACCGCGGGTATCACGGCCGTAACTGCCGGCCTCACTTCTGAAGCAGGGCGTATACGCAGCATAACTGATGGTAAGATCAGCGTCTTTGAGTATTTCGCCGGCATACAGATTGGTCACCGGCACTTCGGCGGTAGGAATCAGATAATAATCATGTCCCTGCAGCTTGAACAGATCCTGTTCGAACTTTGGCAATTGCCCGGTTCCTCGCATCGAGGTTGCATTAACGATGAACGGCGGCAAAATTTCGCGATAACCGTGCTTCTGAGTGTGCGTGTCAAGCATGAACTGAATAAGCGCACGTTCAAGTCTTGCGCCAGCACCGGTCAGCACTGAGAATCTGGCGCCAGTAAGCTTGGCGGCCCGGTCGAGATCGAGAATGCCGAGAGCGTTGCCGAGATCTACATGATCTTTGACGGCGAAACTGTAGCTTGCCGGCTGGCCAAACTTGCGAACTTCGACATTGGCGCTCTCGTCACATCCCAGCGGTGTAGAAGCATGCGGCGCATTCGGAATGACAAGAAGCATTTCGTTCATGGCCTGATCGAGCTCGTCAACCTGTTTTTCGAGATCCTTGATCTGGGCACCGACCTGCTTCATGCCTGCAAAGAGCTCTTCTGCCGGTTCCTTATTGACTTTGCGGCGGGCGATTTCCTTATTAACGTTGTTGCGTTCGGCCTGAAGCGCCTCCATTTTGCCGATCGCCTCGCGGCGCTGTATATCGAGCTTTTCGAGCGGATCCAGTTTTTCTATATAGACTTCAGCTGCATTTGCCAGCAGAACTTCAAGAATCTTTTCAGGGGCCTTCGGATCTCCGGCCGCCTGCAGGATCTTCAGATTGGCCGGGTGAGCGGCAGAGGCTTCGCCTCTTTTTATCATGGCCGCCTTGAATAATTCGGGGTTGGCGCGAATCCATCTGATATCGAGCATTCTGTAACTGTGCCTCCTGACTTGTGCTTTTGCGCTGTAGAATACTCTTTTCGCGGCCGGGTTGCAAGAGTCTCATAGCAAAAAGCCGCCGCCGGGAAAGTTTTGCCCGGCGGCGGCTTAAACGACAGGAAAAAGCGACAGATCAGAGCATAGGTCTGACCTGATTTGCTTTGAAATGCTGAAAAGCCTTGAGCGCTTCAGCGATGATATGAATGCTGCGCCTCATCTTTTCAGGCGAAACAACGAGAGCTATGCGAATTTCATTGCGACCGTAACCCGGGGTCAGATAAAAGCTGGCAGCTGGAGTTACTGCAACCGTCTCGTTACCGATATTGAAGCGTTCTAGCATGAAGTGACTGAATTCAGTAATATCTTCGAATTCAGAGAACTTAAGCATTACGTAAAAAGCCCCTGATGGCTTCGGCGCAATGACATTGGGCAGGTATTCATTAATGGCGGCAATCGTTGCTTCGAGACGCTCGCGGTAGACTCGGCGCATTTCTTCGAGATATGCCGGCTGCGCCAGTATCGCATCATAGGCGCCCGCCACGCCATACTGCATTATGTCTGAAACACAGGCAGTCGTATGGGCGACCACCAGCGCGAGCTTCTCGAGAATAGGCTGTCGAGCCACCAGGAAGCCAATGCGTACGCCGCACAGAGAAAAGGTTTTACTGGCCGAATCTATCATAATAATCGCGTTCTTGAGCTTTTCGTTCATTTCGTCATTACCGAAATCAACCTGCAGAACGCTGAAGGCTTCCTGGTCGCTGAGAGTCATCTCACGATAAACTTCGTCACTGATGATAAAAAGATTATGTTCGATGCAGATACGGGCCAGCCTTTCGACTTCTGCCTTGCTATAGATCTTGCCTGACGGGTTGTTGGGGCTGTTGAAAATGATTGCCCGTGTGCGCGGAGTGATCAGTTTTTCGATCTCTTCGGTCGGCGGCAGCGCAAAATCATCTTCGGCGCGAGTGGGTATCGCCCGCAGTGTTCCGCCGGCTACCGCCAGAAACCCCTTATAAGGCGAAAAATATGGTTCTACCACCAGCACTTCGTCGCCCGGGTTGCAGAGTCCCAGGAATGTGGATGTCAGAGCATGTGACGCACCTACCGTGATCAATACATTCTCGGTGTCGATGACGAGATGAGACTTCTGCTGGCGGTCAAAAAAGCTGTTCAGGTAGCGCGCATAGGTTTCGCGCAGATAAGTCTCGCCAATGATCGGGGAATAATTGATCTGGCCGGTCTCAGCCTTTCTGGCGATGGCTTCGGTGAATTCAGGAATGCATTTGATGTCGGGCTGGCCGATATTGAGCTCATAAACGGTTTTGCCATGTGCAATCAACTCTCTGGCGATTGCCATCATTTTGCGTATCGAACTGGGAGACAAGAATTCAACGCGGTCGGCATATCTTTCTGCAAACATTTCCTTCCCTCGCTTTTATTTTTTGAGTTACCCGAATTCTACCTGATTAATAATTTCTATTCAACAACCGCAGCCAATATAAAAAAAGCCCGGGCAACGAGCTACATCACCTGCCGGGGCTTATAGAAAATCTTGCCGGGGCTAAGGGGTAGCGCTGTCTGATGTGGTAGATGCCGCCTGCGGTGATTCAGCGGTTGTAACTAATCTGGCCTCCTGATCGCGACGAATGCGATACATCAGCATTTTGAGAGCATCTTCGGCCTCAGCGCTGATCAGCATCAGTTCAGTCCTGCTCATGACGCTCAGATTCATGCCCTGGCGCGCTCCCAACCATAAAGTAACCCGATTGTCAGATTCTCTTATGTCGATGTAGCGGCATGAATTCTTGTCATGCAGACCGTGTTCCTCGAGTTTTTCCAGAGGGCCAAAGGAAAAGATGCGTGACTTGCCAAGAGAGCTGAGAAACGCCTTGATGTCGGCGTCAGCGACGACCTGATCACCGATCAGCCAGCGGCTGTCTTTGTGCTCGATGGTTATCGAGCCCGAAGCATCGGCTGCAGTTATCTCGGTAAGGTTGTTTTGTGCCGGCAGAGCGAGATATTTGTCGCGAAAAGCATTAACATCGCGCTTCAACTCATTCACTGCCGAAACCAGAGAAGCGTGAACAGCTTTCTGTCCTGTTCGCCGCACGTAGACTTCGGTACCGGCCGTTTCACCAGCTTCGAGAGTAAAAGATCTGCCATCGTTGCCGACTACGGAAATGGTTAGACTCGGCTGGCCAAAGCCATAGTCTGCATCTTCTTCGGGCTCGTCAGTTACAAAATTCGAAATGCGTAGATTACGCAGACGCTCTATCAGTTCGGCGACAGCAACACCATCAGCAGAATATGAAGCAGGCTGATCGATAAACCATTCGCTGTAAGAGTCACCCAGTCGCAATTCGACCGACGACTGCGGCATAGCGATGCTGATCTGCCTTATCTGCCCGAAATCTTCTCTGAACCAACGCCGATCACGCAAATCATCGAAACTTTTGTTAAAATCACCGCGAATATAGCCCGGCACCATAAACACCCGACTGTCACCCTTTTTCGCCAGGTAGTAAGAACCGGCGATCTCGGTTTTGCTACCAAGAACGAGCTCCCAGCTGCGATTACCGGCCTCTATCAGCACGGTCGGCGCATTTTCATCTATGCCGTATCCGGCGGTATCGGTAGCGTTTTCTGCCACGATCATTTCGTATTTCAGTTCGGCAAAATGCAGCGCCACGCCTTCAGCCTCGTTCAGATCAGCATCCAGCTCACGCGGCAACACAATGCGACTGCTACCGGAAGCGATTTCCAGCTTAAAAAGGATCTCACCTGCAGACTTCCAGGCAATAGAGGTGATGTCGGCAGCCTGGCAACCCATTATCGATTCTGGTTTCTGAGCTCCGGGCGGAAGTTGTTCGGCGGTTTCAAAGTAATTGGCATAAACCAGCAGCAGGATCAGAACTACAAAAGCGACGGCAGTAGGCATTAAACGCTTTTTCATGTCAGACCCTCCTTCGCGCCATATAGACGATGCCACCGGCCAGAACAATCAGAAGTGGCATTGCAAGGACGCAGAGAGTGAAAATCTTACCGGTATCGCTTTCTTCAAATACGATACGCGGCATTTCGAGCACGCGCGGGCGCAGGGTTATCATCTGATACTGGCCGACCATCCAGTTCACGCCATTAATGAGAAGGTCACGATTGGCCAGAGCCCCGATATAACCATTCGAGAAGAAATCTGAATCGCCGAGCAGCATCGCTCTGGTAGCCGAAGCAGTTCCAGCACCGGTTCTTTCGGCAACAACCCCCATATTGAGAGGTCCCTGCGCATCTCTACCTTCTTCGAACTCGATTTCAATGGATTCGCCAGGCTTGACCATGCGCTTGGCCCAGGCTTTGTCGATCGTTTTCATGATCGGGTCGACTCGATTGCCTTCTCTGGCTTCTACGGTCAGACTTCGGCAGTGGAACATCAGCCCGAGCATCTCTTTTTCGATTATCGGCGCGGTAATCGGATGCTCTTCAAGCGCAGGCGCAACTGTCCAGTAATTGCGCTGAATGCCGCGCGGATCAACGATGATATCATCATTGTATAATACGCCATACTGCTGCAAAATAAGCTGTTCCAGTTTTTCAAGGCTCTTTCCCGGGTCGAGAGCTATCAGCAGATGTCCTCTGTTGCCCTGAATATAGTTACGCAACCTGTCGATTTCGTTATCGAGAAAGTCCTGCTGCGGTGCTATTATCGCGAGCACTGAAGTGCGTGGATCGATGTCATTTTCTAACAGAACGATTTCATCGACATCATAGTTCTCGCGGGTCAGCAGTTCATGCAGCCCGGCGATATCGCGCGGCTGGTAGCCTGTAATAGAAGCTTCGCCGTGACCTTTGACAAAAGTAATAAGTCTTTTGATACCGCTGGTCACATTGAGTATGGCAGAAGTGATCGCCTGTTCGCCGGTGAACTTTGGCTTGGCGTCGGGAGAGCCGTATGCGTCGGGAATATCGAACATCGCATCGCGCGCGACATCCTGGCGACTGTTATCGCACTGCACGACGATTGTTCCGACATTACTGATATTCATTGCCCTGGTGGTCACTGGATCGCGCATGGGATCAACCAGTTTGAAGCTCAAGCGGTCGCTGTGGCGCTTATATTCGGTAAGCAGATCGGTAATCATGCCCTCTTCCGGGGTGCCGCGTGGATAGAACGCGGTTATCAGGACATCTTTGTCGAGATTTCGCACAGTCTGAATCGTCATCTCGGAAATCGAAAAAAGCTGATTCTGTGTAAAATCATAGCGCACGTTGCGCCTGAAGCCGATGTAAGAAAGCACTACCCCGATGCCAATGATCAGCAGAATCAACACGGCATCGTTGATCCAGAGCAAGGTTTTGCGGCTGGTCAACAACTCGTTGAACATTACTGGTCGCACGGCAAATGCGACTATGACCAGAACGAGCCCCAAAATTGCAATGCCGGCCGAAATATCATGACGGCTCGGAAAGTTGACATAGACCATACCGGCAGCCAGAAACACCAGAAGTGCCAGTATCAGTAGAATGTAAGGATAAACCGGAATCTGAATGCGACGTTTGTCCTGCATGGTTTTACCTCCACCTGTCTGATTCAAGCACACGCATGGCCAGAAACAGCCAGACCGTGGTGAACACGACAAAAAATATGACGTTGCCTGAATCGACTATACCGCGCAGAAATTCGGCATAGCGGTCGAACAGCGACAGATTGCCGAGCAGTTCGCCAAAATCATTTTCGAAAGCATGACGGGCCCAGCCGAAGATCCAGAACAGGACAAGACCGCCAAAACTTACCATGGCAGCGATGATCTGGTTTTCAGTAAGCGTGCTGGCGAAAAGTCCCAGCGAAATATAGGCCGCACCGAGAAGAACGAGGCCAAGATATCCACTGTAGATTGGACCGAGATCGAAATCCTGCGAATAATGGGCGAGAATCAGCGGGTATTGCAGGGTCAGAATCATCAGCACAAGATAAAGAACAAAACAGGCAAGAAACTTGCCGGCGATGATCTCAAACGGCGAAATTGGCGAAGTCAGAAGTAGTTCGATCGTCTTGCTCTTTTTCTCTTCGCTGACCAGACGCATGGTCAGAACAGGTGAAGCCAGCATCAATATGAAAGCAGCGTTATAGAGCATCGGCTCGAGCGTAGCAATCTTGCTGGTCATCAGAATTACCCAGAACAGGTAACCAACAATCGACAGAAAAGAAGCAAACACAATATAGGCAATCGGCGAAAAGAAGAATGACTGCAGCTCTTTTTTCATTATGGCGAATATCTTCATGCCGCTTCTTTCCTTTCTTCAACGCTGGTGAGCCTGAGAAAAACATCTTCGAGAGTGGCGCGAACCGGCGAAATTTCTCTAAAAACTGCGCCTTTCTGGCTCAAACTGCCGAACAGCTCATCAAAATCATCGTTGCGTGGGAGTTCGAGCCTGAACTCGTATGAATCTGAGTGTTCTTTGACTTCGCTGATTCTGGCGCCGGAAAAGTTATCGATAGTTTCGCGCCAGCTTTGATTTTTTGCCGGTTTGAGAACGATCTTCCAGGCCGGCGCTGCCTGAGCACTCTTTTCCAGGTTGGCTACCGAGTCGACAGCTACGATCTCGCCTTCGCTGATGATGACTACTCTGCCACAGGTCATACTGACCTCCGGCAGAATGTGGGTAGACAGAATGATTGTATGGTCGCGGGCCAGATCCTTGATCAGGCCGCGTATTTCAATGATCTGGTTCGGGTCGAGACCGACCGTGGGTTCGTCGAGAATAAGCACTTCGGGGTTGTGCAGCAGAGACTGGGCAAGGCCAACACGCTGCCGGTAACCTTTCGACAGAGTTCCGATCACACGCCCGAGGCTTTCGGTCAGGCCGATGCGCTCGGCAACATAACCGATGCGCTCTTCGCGCATCCGCGATGGCAGTTCCCTGATCTCACCGATAAAATTAAGGTAGGAACGCACGGTCATTTCGTGATAGAGAGGCGGGGTTTCCGGCAGGTAACCGAGGCGACGCCGCACTTCAAGAGAGTCTTCAAACACATCGTAACCGGCAACCGATGCGGTGCCTGAAGTTGCCGGCAGGAAGCAGGTAAGAATGCGCATGGCGGTGGTCTTGCCGGCGCCATTGGGGCCGAGCAGACCGAGTATTTCGCCCTTTTCAACTTTCAGGTTCAAGTTATTAAGCGCCCTGAAGTTGTCATAATATTTGGTTATGTTCTGCATTTCGATCACAATGCACGTATCTCCTTCCGGTGGAGCAGAATTCTATATTCGATTAGACTCGCATGACGGCAGAAAGTTCCCGGTCAGGGTTTATTTTTTTCCTGATATTCCCATAGTTTAGCGTATTTGACCAGGCTGGATACCGCCGAAAAGATGTGGTAAAAGATACCGGGAAACCCATCGAGAACACCCAGACGCAAAAAAAGCCGCTTAACAATTTCGAGCTGCAGCACAAAAACTCGATAAAACCTGAAACGTTTGCCCTGCTGGAATTTTTTTTCGGCATCGAGTTCGGTGTAACGGTTCAGCCGCGACCAGTAATCGAACATCGTGCGATAGCTGTAATGCAGCATATGATTCTTGAGCCGCCCCGGCCTGCTGCTGAGCTTGACAAATTCATGAACCGGCGTTTCTTCAAAGCGGCCAGCGCTTTTTCTGAACAGGCGCAGTTGCAGATCAGGGTAAGCGCCACCATAGCGCACTGGCCGGTTACAGAAGAAAAGCAGACGCGGAACAAGGTAACCGTCAAGTTCTGCATGACCAACCAGTTGCTGAATCTCGTCACGCAATGCAGGAGTTATGATTTCATCGGCATCGACACTCAAGATCCAGTCGCCGCTGGCAGCTTCGACAGCAAGATTTTTAGTTCTGGCAAATCCCTGCCATTCCAGTTGTGTAACTTTTATCTTTTCAGAACGGTATTCTTTGAGCAAATCGACAGTTCTGTCTGTGCTGAAACTGTCAAATACGATGATCTCATCAACCCATTCGATGAGATGATCTACACAGCACTTGATATTGTGCTCTTCATTTCTGGTAATCAGGACTGCCGAAAGCAATGGCATGACCTCCTGCAGGGAACTTGAGAAAGCAGCTGTTGTGCTGCAAAATTTAACAGATGTTACCAGATTCGTGCCCGAATAGCCACCCCCAATCAGCTGAAATTTCATCAGTATGCCATACGCTGTCCGAAACGGCGATAAATGGCTTGTGATCGTTTAAATGGGTAAATCGCTTGAAATTGTCTGACAGTTCTGGGATAATGCACGGAAATGAACCGAGGAGCCTGCCAGTTGAAGATCATTCAGATTCTAAATACCCACCACTGGAGTGCTGCAGCAAATTACTGTATTACCATAACCCGCGAACTGATAAAGCGTGGTCATGACGTGCTTCTTCTGACTGAACCCGGAAAAGCACTTGAAAAAGCAAAGGAAGCGGGCATAAGGTTCGACGACAGCATACGCCTGAATCACCGCAATCCGCTGCTGTTCGTTGATGCAATTAAAAGAATGAAACGCATCTTTCGCAGTTTCAAGCCTGACATCATCTCACCACACATGAATGAAGCCGCCTGGCTGCCCGGCATGATAGCGCGAAAAGCCTGGCCGGATGCGGTAATAGCACGAATCAGAACCGAATACGACCCACCTAAAAAGCACTTCATCAACCGCTACGTGCATCATGCCTGGATCGACCATCTGGTCGTTGGCTCGCAGCTGCATAAACGTCTTTGTGAAGAAATCCTCGACTATCAGCCAGAAAAAATAAGTGTGGTCTATGGCGGCGTCGATGCCGGTCTGTATAATCCAGGCCTGCGTCAGACCAGCAATTTTCGCAATGAGATTGGCGCGACTGCGAACGAAGTTCTCATCGGACTACTGGCGCGCCTTGACCCGGTAAAGGGGCACGAATTCGCACTTGAGGCGCTCAGCCGCATCAGCAGTCTTCCAGCTCCGTTCCGACTGGTGATAATAGGTTACGAAGCTGAAAGAACATACGCATGGCTGAAAGAACAAGCTACTGCTCTTGGCGTACAGAACCGCATTTATTGTGCCGGCTATCGGAACGACCTGCCCGAAGTTCTCGGCGCTCTCGATATCGGGCTGATATCCTCTGTCGGGTCCGAGGCAAACTCTCGGGCAGCCCTAGAATTCATGGCCTGCGGCAAGCCGGTTATTTCAACCAGCGTTGGCGTGATCCCGGAAATTATCCAGAATCAGGAACAGGGCCTTATCGTTCCGCCATGCGACACCGAGCAGATGGGCAGAGCCATGGAAAAGCTCGTTGCCAACCCGGTGTTGCGCATTAACATGGGCAAAGCTGCACGAAAGAAAGTTCTCGACAACTTTTCGCTCGATAAATTCGGCGCGGTAATGGAAAGTGTCTACGCAAAACTTCTGCGTACATCTCAAAATTAACGGTATTGACTTAGGTACGGGCTTACAATAGAATCCTGATAACTCAACGGGGTACACAGACAGTGAATCTTTTCAGAAATTTTTCGATTGCAACCAGGCTTTTTGTAACTTTTCTGCTGGTTGCGCTTTTTCCGGTAGTCATCTTCCTTTATGTGGTGTTTGCCAAAATACAGATAAGTGAAGCGACTGCCATATTCGTGGGCATTCTGGCTCTTCTGAACGGGCTGATCGCCTCAATTCTGGTAACCGGTTCACTGCGTTCACCGATCGATAAAATCATCGCCGCCCTGCAGGCTTTTCAGACCAGAAAGTCGGCAGCGACTATTTCCGACAATGCCTCTGACGAGCTGGCCGAGATTTCTTCTGAACTCAACCGGGTTTTCACCACCTGGAACCAGGACATAGTCAGCCTTGGCAAAAAGCAGTTTCAACAGGAAAAGCAGGCTGAACAAAATGAAATTCAGATCAGTATGTCAGAGAAGCAGCTCGATCTTACCCGCTCGCTGCTGAAAGTAGCCCAGACTCTCAATACTACCTTCGACTTTCAGAATAACCTCAAGGCGATTCTAGACGAAGCAATACTGACAATGAATGTGCAGTGGGCTTCGATACTGCTGATTAATCGTGAGAAACACGAAATGACCGTCGCCTGCATGCGTGGCGTCGAAAAAAGCCTGCTTGACGACCTTACTGATGAAGAATACCCTGCAATCAGACTTAAGCCGCATGAAGGTCTGGCCGGCCAGGTTATCAAAGACGGCCTGCCACTTATAGCTAATAAAGGTTTCAAAGATCCCAGATTCAAAATGTTCAGTGAATTTCGCAGCAAGGACGAGAAAGTCGCCAGCCTTCTGTGCGCACCGATAGTCGGTAACGATGGCAATGTTCTGGGCGTCATGAACTTCATCAACCGAATTTCCCCGCCGGTTTTCCGTAACGAAGACCTGCCATATACTCATGATCTGTGCACACTGGCGGCGCTGGTCATCGAGCGGCACAAGCTGTATCACAATCTGTTTCAGGACGAAGCTACCGGACTCACCGCCCATAATGTCTGGAAAGGCTTTCTCATCGAAGAATCAGCCCGGGCGCTCAGGTATGCACAGCAGCTCAGCCTGGTGATTCTCGAAATCGATGGGTTCAAAAAGATTGTCGACAGCAGCAATGCTGACTTTGGCATGGAAATCATCAGTGCCTGCGGCGAAATCGTTGCCCGTGCTTTACGTGATACTGATACCGCGTCATCGATGCAGGAGAGATTTTTCATGTTGCTCCCCAACACCGACGTTGCGGGCGCTGTTTTTCTTGCTGGGCGGGTCAAGGAAAACATCGAAAAAACAGCTTTCACGTTCGACGGCAAAACCTATTCGGCCACGGTATCAGCTGGTATTGCATGTTATCCCGAAACCATGCAGGATCCCAAAGGCCTCATGAAATCAGGATTAAGCGCTCTCGCACAGGCCCGCGAAGCCGGCGGCAATCGTGCAGTCATTCACAACTCCGGTAAATAACCCTTTATACGAGGTTCATCATGTCTGAAAAAAAATCATTCTACGTAACCACCCCACTCTACTATGCCAACGACGAACTGCACATCGGCCACGCCTTTTCGACTCTGGCAGCCGACATTCTCAGCCGTTATCATCGCGCCATGGGGCAGGATGTTCACTTTCTCACCGGCTCTGACGAGCATGGCCAGAAGGTCGAACAGGCGGCCAAAGCCCGCGGCCTCAGCCCGCAGGAACATACCGACAAGCTCGTCGAGCGTTTCAAATCTTTGTGGGAAATGCTCGATATCACCTATGATGACTTCATCAGAACGACCGAAGACCGCCATAAAAAAGTGGTAGCCTATGCGCTGAACAAACTCTGGGAAAAAGGCGACATCTATGAGGCAGAATACAGCGGGTGGTATTGCACCCCCTGCGAACGCTTCTGGACTGAAAAAGAAGTTCCCGATAAGCTCTGCCCGGACTGCAAACGTGCTGTTCAGGAAATCTCTGAGAAGAATTACTTTTTCAAAATGTCTGCCTACCAGCAGCGACTGATCGATCACATAAACAGTCATCCCAGCTTCATACGACCTGAGAATCGCAAAAACGAGGTTCTCGGATTCCTTCGACAGCCACTTGGCGACCTCTGCATAAGCCGCCCGAAAGCCCGTCTTTCATGGGGTATCGAACTGCCTTTTGCGCCTGACTACGTGACCTACGTCTGGTTCGATGCGCTGACCAACTACATTTCGGCCGTCGGTTACCCATTCGACATGGAAAAATTCAACCGCCTGTGGCCGGCTTCCTGTCATCTGATCGGCAAAGATATTCTTACCACCCACGCTGTCTACTGGAGCACAATGCTGATGGCGCTTGGCCTGAGCCTGCCTGAGTGCATATTCGCGCACGGCTGGTGGGTCACCGGCGAAGGCAAAATGTCTAAATCGGTCGGCAATATCATCAATCCGCGCGAACTGGTTGCCCGCTACGGGCTCGATCCGTTCAGGTTCTATCTTTTCCGCGAAATGGTGTTCGGAATGGACGCCACCTACACCGAAGAAAATTTCATACTACGTTACAACGCCGATCTCGCCAATGATTACGGCAACCTTTGCCAGCGCACCCTGCCGATGCTGATCAAAAACCGCGAAGGCATTTTCCGGAAAAAGCAGCCGACGCTGGCGCAAAGTCGTGAGATTGTCGAGCTGGCTGGCCAGGTGAAGACTGGTTATGTCGAAGCAATGGATAATTTTCTGTTCCATGATGCGTTGAAGCACATATGGACCCTGGTACAGAGATTGAATAAATATGTTGACGAAACAGCTCCATGGCGACTTGCCAAAGAACAGAATTTCGAACTGCTCGACGAAGTTTTTTATACCATCGGGGAAGGAATCAGATTCTGCAGCATCATGGTCGAACCATTCATGCCACATCTCGCACCTGAATTTCTCAAGCAGATCGGCTGCACTCAAAAACGCGTAAAGATCAATGAACTTGAATGGGGACAGCTTGCCGACGGCACTGCGTGCACAGAACCGGCACCTTTGTTTCCGAGACTCGAAACAGAACGTATTCAAAACTTGAAAAAGGGCAGCAAACCATCTGAAGCCCCCGGGAAAAAGGAAAATGCAGCTGCTCCGGCAGCAAAAGCAGAAACCAGCGCAGAAGGCCTCGTCAGTTTTGACGACTTTATGAAGACAGAGCTGTGTATCGCCCGCATCGAAACTGCCGAAAAGGTCGAAAATGCAGACAAGCTGCTCAAGCTGACAGTCAACATCGGCAGCGAGACCAGAACCCTCGTCGCCGGCATAGCTGCCTTCTACAAACCCGAGGAGATAATCGGCAAACAGGTCGTCATGGTCAAAAACCTCAAACCTGCCAAGATACGCGGAATACTGTCGCATGGCATGATTCTGGCGGCACCCACGGAAGACGGTGGACTGGCGCTGGTTTCGCCTGACAAGCCTGCCCAGACAGGTGTCCGGGTAAAATAATGGGCAACATTTTTCTGGTGGACGTGCACGCCCACCTGCAGGATGAAAAACTGTTTCCGGAATGTGACGAGCTGGTTAAACGAGCTGCAGAAGCAGGTGTTGCGCGTATAATTAACGCCGGCACCTGTATCGAGACATCAAAACAGGCTATCGACATTGCCAGGAAGCATTCGAGCTGCTCGGCTCTGGTTGGCGTACACCCGCACGACGCTTCAGGAGCAAAGTCAACCACAACCGAAGAACTGCGAAAACTTGCTGAGCAGCCTGAAGTTGTCGGCATCGGCGAAATCGGTCTTGATTTTCATTACAATTTTTCGCCGCCTGAAGTGCAGGTAGCGGTTTTCAAAAGCCTCTGGCAGCTGGCAGCCGAACTTAACATGCCGGCGGTAATACATGTCAGAGAGGCTTTCGATGAGTTTTTTACGGCGATCAGAGACTTGCCCTGCCCGCCTGAGGTAATGCTGCACTGTTTTTCGGGAGACCTGGACATCGCCCGCCGGGCAGTTGACATGGGGTTCCATTTTTCGATCGGAGGTGCTCTGACTTTTCCAAAGTCAGAGATGACAAGATCTGTTTTCAAATTTCTGCCAGAGAACGCAATACACCTTGAAACCGACTGCCCGTATCTGGCGCCGCAACCCAGGCGTGGCAAGCGAAATGAACCAGCATGGCTGCCCATGACTCTTGAGTATCTGGCAAAGACGCGCGGCATAGCAGAAGAAGAAATGGCGCGCATTCTGCACCGTAACGCTATCGCGTTTTTTGGTCCAAGACTGGCATAAAACATGGAATCGCAAAAACTCACATACACAAGAACCACCTCCAGCGAGATCATCCTTGGCAACGAAATCTTCAAGGAAGTCGCCAGCCGCATTCATCGTATGCGTTCGGCCAGGCATTGCGCGGTGCTCACCAATGAAACAGTTGCAAAGTGGTATCTGCAACCACTTCTGGCTGAACTGCGCAGCAAAGGAATCAAGGCATACGAAATCATTTTGCCAGATGGAGAAAAACATAAAAATCTCGATTCCATTTCAACCATTTTAACCAGATTATGTGACGATAACCTCGATCGCAACTGCCCTCTTATCGCGCTCGGCGGTGGAGTTATCTGCGACCTCGGCGGCTTTGCCGCCTCAATATTCAAACGTGGCGTTCCCCTGGTTCTGATGCCAACGTCTCTTCTGGCCATGGTCGATGCCAGTATCGGCGGCAAAAATGGTATAAACCTCGGCAGCGGCAAGAATCTGGCCGGAACCTTTTATCAGCCGGCTCTGACCGCAATAGATGTCTCGGTCTTAAAAACCCTGCCGTTGTCTCAACTGGCATATGGATTAGTCGAGGCGGTTAAACATGGGGCGATCGCCGATTCGGCATATTTCCGGTTCATCCACAAAAACATCGACGCCATCAAAGCTAAGCAGATTTCTTTGTTGCAACGACTCATTCGTCGATCGATTCATATCAAAAAGTCTTTTGTCGCCGAAGATGAGCTCGATCAGGGTGTTCGCGCCCATCTGAATCTTGGGCACACGTTTGGTCACGCTCTTGAGGCCGCCGGCAATTATATAAGACTTCATCACGGTGAAGCAGTTGGTCTGGGAATGCTGATGGCTTTGAAAGCTGCTGGCTCGATTGGAAGGCTTGAAGAAAATTACAGCGAAAATCTTGCGCACATTCTCACCGAATTTTCTCTGCCAACGAAAATTCCTGCTGAACTTGACAGAAAAGAGCTGCTGAAGACCCTTTCGCAGGATAAAAAGAAAGCAGACGATGGTTACCGCTTTATTCTGCCCGAATCACTCGGAAAGACATTCGTACATAAAGTAACCCCCGATAAAATTGAAGATTTTTTTCTTAATGCCTGCAATATTTAAGAACAGATAGGATGGCAAAATGAACCCGACAACTACCATTTCTCACCGCTTCTCGCCCAACGCCCAGAAAGTTCTTGCCAAGCGCTACCTCACTCGTGGCCCCGACGGCAAGCCGACAGAAACTATAGAAGATTTGTTCCGCCGTGTTGCCAGGGCAATTGCGACAGCCGAGAACAATTATCCCAACAGCCGCTATCAGGCCGGCGAACTCGAAGACCTGTTTTTCAAGATCATGACCGATCTCGATTTTCTGCCGAACAGCCCGACGCTGATGAATGCCGGCAAAGAGCTCGGGCAGCTTTCAGCCTGTTTCGTTCTACCGGTCGAGGACTCGATGGAAGGCATTTTTGACGCGGTAAAGAATGCTGCTCTCATCCACAAATCTGGTGGCGGCACCGGCTTCAGTTTTTCGCGGCTGCGCCCGGCCAATGATATAGTCAGTTCGACCAGCGGCGTCAGTTCCGGGCCAATATCGTTCATGAAAGTTTTCAACACGGCCACCGAAACGATCAAGCAGGGCGGCACCAGACGCGGTGCCAATATGGGTATACTCAGGGTCGACCATCCAGATATTCTAGACTTTATTACCTGCAAAGAAAAAAATGACGAACTTACCAATTTCAATATCAGCATTGCGATAACAGATAAATTCATGGAAGCGCTGGAGCGCGACAACGAATATGATCTGATCAACCCCCGATCAGGTGAACCCGTGCGTTCACTCAAGGCCAGCAAAGTGTTCAACATGATTGTAGAGCGTGCCTGGCGCAACGGAGAACCGGGTATCGTCTTTCTGGATCGGATCAACAGGTATCAGCCGACACCGCAGGTCGGCCTGATCGAGTCAACCAACCCCTGCGGCGAACAGCCACTTCTGCCATACGAGTCGTGCAACCTTGGGTCTATCAACCTTGCGCGCTTCGTTAAACAGGAAAATGGCAAGCCGGAAGTGGATTTTGACCGGTTGCGTGAGATCATCTCGCTTTCTGTGCGCTTTCTCGACAACGTTATCGACCAGAATCGTTATCCGATTCCTGAGATCGACAAGATGACCAGGGCCAACCGCAAGATCGGGCTTGGCGTCATGGGCTGGTCTGACATGCTGATCAAGGTCGGACTGGCCTATGACAGTGAAAAGGCTTTGGAAACAGCTGACACCGTCATGGGTTTCATTAAACGCGAGGCCTGGTCTGCATCACAGGAGCTCGCAAGAGAGCGTGGGCCTTTTCCCAATTTTGACAAGTCAATTTTTGCCGAGAAAAAGATGCAGCCTTTACGCAATGCTACTGTCACCACGATAGCACCGACCGGCACCATCAGCATGATTTCAGGTTGCTCAAGTGGAATCGAGCCACTTTTTGCCATAGCTTACGAAAAGCATGTCATGGAGAACGAGAAACTGGTTGAGGTACACCATGATTTTGTAAGGGTAGCGCGTGAACGCAACTTTTATTCTGAACCTCTCATGGAAAGAATTGCCAAACAAGGCAGCCTCAAAGGAATCAGCGAAGTTCCCGACGATGTCGCGAGAGTATTCGTAACCAGTCATATGATTTCTCCAGAATGGCATATCCGTATGCAGGCTGCTTTTCAGAAGCACACCGATAATGCCGTCAGCAAAACCGTCAATTTCCCATTCGAAGCGACGATCAGAGATGTCGAAACCGTTTTCAGACTTGCCCACACTCTTGGCTGCAAAGGTGTCACCGTATATCGAGATGGTTCACGTGACGAACAGGTTCTTAACGTAGGCGGCGGCAAAAAGGGTACACGACAATCTGACAGTACCCGAGTCACACCCCGTGCACGACCCGAACGCACCGTCGGCGTAACCGAACGAGTCAAAATCGGCTGCGGCAATCTTTACGTCACTGTAAATTCCGATGAAAAGGGAATCTGCGAAGTATTCACCAGCCTCGGCCGTGCAGGTGGCTGTCCTTCTCAGTCAGAAGCGACCGCCCGCCTGGTTTCAATGGCATTACGTGCCGGCGTCGATGTACAGGAAATCATCGACCAGCTCAAAGGCATCAGATGCATGTCGACCATCAAGCGCGGCGCCATGTCAGGCGGAATCAAGGTACTCTCCTGCCCGGACGCCATTGGCAAGGTCATCGAACAGTATCACCTGAGTTCACGCGATTCTTTCACCAAGAATGTACCGACAAACAAAGAAAGCAAACCAGCCGATAAAAAAGATCTTCTGCTTGATAACGCCGAACCTGGCTACGCATGCCCGGAATGCGGTGAACCCCTCGAACACGAGGGAGGTTGCGTAATCTGCAAATCCTGTGGCTATTCAAAATGCGGTTGACGCTTTAACTGACCCCGCGAACTGCCACCGACAGAGCAAACTCTCTGCCGGTGGCAGTTTTGTTACTATCAACATTCGATATTCCACTTATAATCGCAATTTTCGTATTAAATATTTGTCAAAAAAAGTTATGCCAGGCATTGACACATTCTATATATCTCAGTAGAATTTCTATACGTGGTGCAGATTTTATTGTTAAATCTGAATCCAGCGCGTATAAGGAGTATAAGAGTATGATACATAGAATCGCGCAGGCAGCCGTATTGATGTTGCTGCTGGCTTGTGTTGCAACAACGGCTTATGCAAATGAAGCGCCCCTCCTCAGAGTAACCTTTCTCGATGTACATCAGGGCGATTGTATTTTGATCCGCTCTGCAGAGAAAACCATCATGATCGACGCCGGTGACGACAATCGTAATGCCGCCCAGCGTTATATCATTCCCTATCTCAAAAAAGAAGGCATCAAGCATATCGATCATGCCTATATCACGCATCCACATCGTGATCATTTTGGCGGATTCATCGAACTGCTCAGAGAATTTACGTTCGGCGAATTCGTCTATTCTAACGACACAGAAATTTCGTCAGATGAAGAACGCGACAACAGCGATCCCGAGCGCGGCCCACAGGATGGCCTGATATATGCGCAGCTGCGCGACCTGATCAACAAGAACAATATTCCATATCGCAAGGCGGTAATGGGCGAACTTCTCAACTGGGGCAAAGGAATCAAGGCTGAAGTTCTATATTGTGACGCCCGCCGGGATGACCCCGATAACAAATTACCGGATGACCTGAAAATCAATCCGAATGACATGTCTATCGTAATAAAGGTTACCGCCGGCCAGGTAAGCTACCTTCTGACCGGAGATGCAGAAAAGAAACCAGAAGCAGACATGGTCGCCCTGCATGGCGAAACGATCCGTATCCGTGACCAACACAGCAACGCCTATCGCTTCCTCGGCCAAGGCCTT